>SL_8KL_010_SEDDRAFT_10000048_pt1 | contig 84368 bp, 74 predicted proteins | sample SodLakKL_010_SED_4_FD_11160 | JGI IMG/M metagenome (IMG submission 11160)
AGGTCTTCAGAAGTTTCTTCCTGCAGTACATCAATCACATCGTCAATGGTGATAATCCCCACAATTTTTTCATCCTTTACCACGGGAAGGGCTAGAAAGTCGTACTTTTCCATAATATCCGCCACGTCCTCCTGGTCCATTTCCGCCGGTACGGAAACCACCCGCTCCGACATGATCTCGTCCACTTTGGTTTCCGGTTCCGCCACAATCAGTTCCCGAAGGGAAAGTACCCCGCGAAGATTCAGGTGTGGATCAGTAACATATAGGTAGTAAGCGGTTTCCGCCTTCGGTGCTAAATTTCTAAGTTTATTTAAAATATCCTCTGCGCTGTAGGTATCAGGGATGGTAATAAATTCATCGGTCATCAATCCACCGGCGGTGTCCTCATCGTATTGCATGAGTCTACGGATATCCACTTCCTCCTGATCATCCATCAAAGCGAATATCTTTGCGGTTTCTCCGTCTTCCAACTCTCCCATTAAATCCGCCGCATCATCGGAAGACATTTCTTCAAGAATTTCTGCGGTTCTTTTTAATCCCAGCTCATCAATTAATACTCTTTGCTCATCATATTCCAATTCCTCTAAAATCTCCGCCAGATCTCCATCGGAGAAATGTTTGAACATCTCCCGCTGCTCCGGAGTCAAGTCCATTAAAAACTGGGCTTTATCATAGGAATGAAGTTCATCAAACAACTCTTTCAACCGAGCCTTATCCTGTTGATCAAGAGCTTCTATTAATTCTTCCAATAAATCTCGATATTTTTCAACGGTCATAATTTCTCCTCCTTATTCTACCCTGCATTGGTAAGGGTAAATTTGGGTGCCTTGGGTGTATTTGATTCAATTGGTATTGCTTTGGGTTTGTCTCCGGGGTCCACTTTACCCTCTCCTTTCTTTGGTAAAATAAGAAAAAGACCTCTTTTCTTTCAACAGAAGAAGAAGGTCTTTAAATATCCATTTAAATGGCCTTCCTGCATTCATTGAGCTTTGACACTATATGACGTAGAGGTCTTCCCTCATCTACATTAAGCAAAACCTTAATCCGGTAGTGCCTGTTATACCCATTGGCGTGTCTCCACATTTCTGAGCAGTAGACTGTGTTCATATAGTAGCCTCACCTAACAAGGATATTCAATTTCTATGGAAATTATAACATTCTTCCCCGGGGTTTGGCAATGGATTCTTAAGGGTTTTCTCCGGATAATGTCGATATTTCTTTGCTTTTTTATGTTTTCCTGCTATGATATACTTATGTCAAGTGCGTTCAAACAATTCTGAAGAATGGAGTGTTGATTATGAGTTCTATTACTATTGTGACCGACAGTACCGCCTACATAGAGTCTTCCTACCTACAGGAACATAAAATCCATCGTGTACCCCTATATATCAATTTCGAAGGAGAAACCACCCCGGAAGGTCTTCCGGGAGAATTCGATGAGTTCTATGCTCAACTGGAAACCTCTCGTAGCTTCCCTACCACTTCTCAACCCTCCACCGGGGATTTTATCAAAACCTTCGAGAAGATTTTCGAGGAAAATCCTGACGGGGAAATTATTGCCCTGACCATTTCTTCAAAGCTCAGCGGCACCTATAACAGTGCCTGTTCCGCGGCGGAAATGACGGCGCCGGAAAAAATAAGCGTTATTGATTCCCTGTCCTCCGTAGCAAACCTGCATCATTTAGTCAAAATCGCCGGACAGCTCATTGTAGAGGGCCATAGCCGGGAAGACATTGTAAAAACCCTGGAATCCCAGAAAAAACGGGCCAAGGTCTATGTGACCGTAGGGACCTTGAATTTTCTTAAAAAAGGCGGGCGCCTCTCGGGATCTCAAGCGGCACTGGGATCCATGTTCAATATTAAGCCCATTATCACCCTGGAAGAAGGGATTCTCCGTCCCATTGATAAAGTACGGGGAAAGAAAAAAGCCTTGGATAAAATGGTTTCCATGATTATTGAACGACCCACTCATTTATCCATCTGTCATATCAATGCCGACGACGAAGCCCAAAGCCTAAAACAAAAGCTGGAAGAAAAACACCCGGAGCTTTCCGTAGGCATAGAAATCATCGGCCCTGTAATCGGTGCCCATTTAGGCCCGAAGGCCATTGGGTTTTGTTACCTTTATTAATGAAAAAACATTATTGCCATAAGCATTGATGAAAAAAGCTCCCGAGGACCTGCGGTCCTTAGGAGCTTTTGTGTTTTTGTCATCTTGATTTTTTCTGTATGCTGTAGTACATTAGTTATATTAAAATTTCCCTAATCGAGGTGTCACGAATGGAAGTATTAACCACCGCTCTATATTTAATATTTGAATGGGTTCGCACATTTTTGATCTTTTCATTAATGGATCGGATCCTGGTAAAACGCAGCTTTAAGGAGAGCCTGAAAACCCACGATACCTATTTATTATCTTTGATCGTTGCGGCCTTTTTGCTGATTGCCAGAGCCCGATCCCTAAGCTTTTTCTCCTTTGTTCTTTGGTCCCTGGTTGTGGTTGTCTCCTATCTACCCATCAAGCTGATCTTTCACAGGGTATTGAAAAACTAAACCTGATTCCCTTCACTCCACCACTTCAAAATAACGGAAAGCTTTCTCTCCACGAAAACCTTCAATGATCATTTCATCATGAAAGTTGATTTCCACCTCAATGCCGTCCTCTATCATCATGTCAAAAATAAAAGTGCTGTACTCCACATACTGTTTCAGCTCCCCAGGATTTCCAATACTTCTTACTATATAGGGAGGGGCAATAGGGGTGCTGTTTACATTAATATGGTTCCCCGCCAAGGTAAGCTCTGTGCGGTCCACAATGCGGTGGTCATTCACCTCGAAGGCTTCTCCCCCGAAAACCCGGAGTTCATTAAGAAGATTGACCAGATATTTCTTGTATTCCACGATCATAGCAATATTTTCATCCCCGGCGCTGCTAAGAATAATTTCAATCCCCGGACCGGAAACATCAGGCCTGCCCGCTAACATTTCAAAACTTCGTATCTCCTGTCTTAAGGTAGTCAAGGCCAAATTTTCAGCAGGAAGATTCGCTTCAAAGTATTCCACATCTTCTTGAACTTGCCTGATCCGTTCACGAAGGGTGTTGTTTATACTTTGCAGTTCCTCTATCTCCTTTTGATAGGCCATTTCCGCCGTGCTTTCCTCCGCTGCCGAGGGATCTTCAATGGAGAACAGTAAACCGATGGACAGTCCCACCAGGGAAAAAATAAGCAATACAATCCATTTATACTCCTTCACGGTCCCCACACCTTCCTTTCCTCTCGATCGAAGCCCTCTGGGCTATAAAATTAGTCCTAAGCGGTCCTTTACACGGTCCATGGTTTTCTCCGCCCGACTTCTTGCTTTTTCTGCTCCCATTTTAGAGACTTTCAGCAGATGATCGGGGTTTTCCATATATCTTTTGTACTCTTTTTTAAAGGGTTGTAAATGATTTACCGTAACCTCCGCCACGTCTTTTTTCAGTTTTCCGTATCCTCCGCCCTCAAAGTGGGCAATGGCCTTTTCCACAGAAATCCCTTCCATCGTGGCATAAATGTTGATCAAATTTTTTACTCCAGGCTGTTCATCCCGGTAGCGGATCTCATTTTCACTATCCGTAACCGCCCGTTTAATTTTCTTTTCAATAACCTTATCCTCGTCCATTAAAAAAATGGTTCCCTGTTGATTTTCATCGGATTTGGACATTTTTTTCTCCGGTTCCTGCAAACTCATGATTCGGGCTCCGGCTTTGGGAATATAAACCTCGGGCACTTCAAAGGTTTCTCCATAATGGTTGTTAAAGCGCAGGGCAATATCCCTGGAAAGTTCCAAGTGCTGCTTTTGATCTTGTCCTACGGGCACCAGATGGGTATCGTATAATAAAATATCCGCCGCCTGTAATACCGGGTACGTAAACAGTCCGGCATTGATGTTATTTTTATGCTTTTCCGATTTTTCTTTGAATTGAGTCATCCGGCTAAGCTCGCCCATATAGGTGTTGCAGCTTAAAATCCAGGCTAATTCCGAATGCTCTTTTACTTGGGACTGAAAAAAAACGGTGTTTTTTTCCGGATCCAAGCCTGCGGCTAAGTACTGGGCAAAAAAGGACAGGGAAATTTTTTTAAAATCCTTCGGGTCCTGTCGAACCGTTAGAGAGTGTAAATCCACAATGGAAAAAAAGGAATCATACTCCTCCTGCAGTTTTCTCCAGTTGCTTACCGCTCCTATGTAGTTCCCTAGGGTTAGACTCCCCGTGGGCTGAGCGCCGCTAAATATCACTTTTTGTTTTTGATTGTTCATTTTCTCCACCTGCCTTGTCATATTTTTCTAGGATTCATAGTCCTCAACGATCTCCTCAAAACTTCTCGGGTTCTGCAACTCTTCCAAATACCGTACCCGTTCTTCCAGTTCAAGAATTTTGTTGATCAGATACTCCTCCTCAATGGAATTTTTCTGTTTATCCTGCTTTTTCCCGAAGTAATTTAACACCATATAAACCACGACTACGGGGGTGATCAGCATGAACATTACTAATAGGATACTTATCAGTTGAAAATTGGAAGTAGGCATACTAAAACTCCTCTGCACTTTATCGAATGAATTATCCATCATTATACCATATTTTCTTCATTAAAAAACAGATATAGCCTTCGTTTTTCTTAATTTTATGCTATAATTTGAATACTACTGATATTTGCTACAGAACATAAAGGAGGTTGTTATATTGAAAGGCACCATTGTTAATACCTGGCTTGACAGTTTGGAAAAGTTATTCGGAAAAGAAGTCCTGCAGGACACCCTGGAGGCGGTTCAGTGGAACCGGGAAGAGATCATCTCTCCCCTGGATGATATTGAAGATAAGGAGATTTTCAAAGTATTTGATCACCTCTCCAAGAAGACCGGTAAAAAAGCCGAGGATATTTGGAAGGACGTGGGGCGCCAAAACATTGTAACCTTTCATAAGTGGTTCCCCTCTTACTTCCAGCGTTACAGTCTAAAGGGTTTTTTAACCATGATGGATGATGTACATAGTCAACTGACAAAAATCGTCAAGGGTTCCAACCCTCCCCGTCTCGTAGCCAAAGAGCTTAGTGACAAAGAAGTGGAAATACATTACCGTTCCAAAAGAAACCTTAGCAGCTATTTCCTTGGACTCTTGGAAGGCAGTGCCAAGTTTTTCAATGAAAAATTGGAGTATAAAATCCTGGATTCCGGAGTGGATAATGAAGGAAAACATTTTATGCGGGTACACCTTATTTTTGAAAAAAGTCCGGATCAGACCATTTCCAAAAGTTCGTCTAAAATCTTCGGTCTCGGCTTCATTCGGGATCTCCCTTTAAAAATTTCTTTGTTCAGTACCCTTATGGTTTTCTTAACCACCTTGGTACTGCAAAACACCCTGTCGGATTTCCAATGGAGTCACGGGCTCCTGATCACGGGGGTTGTTTTTGTTGCGGGCTATCTCAGCGCTCATTTCGTTACGAGTCCCACCCAGCTCTTTAAAAAAGAGCTGGACAAAATGAAAAACCTGGACTTCGGAAGCAAAACCCATCTTCAGACCAATGATTTGGTTGAAGACATTAACCGGGACTTAATCGAAGTAAAGGAACGCCTGAAGAAGGATTTTCTGTTTTTAAAGGGCGGTACCGACGATATGAATAATTTCGTAGAACGTTTTTCCGATATCGCAAAGAACATGAAAGAATTATCCTCTTCCATCGACGGAATTGTTAACGATGTTGCGGAAAGTGCTTCCAGTCAGGCGGAAGAAACGGAAAATGCAGTAGTGATACTGGATACCAATATCTCCACCGTAAATAACATTGTAAGAGATGAGACGAAGATGAAAGACGAACTGGAGGATGCAGTAAGAAGCTTAAAGTTATCCTTCGGTGAAATTCAGGATGTAAACCGGCGAATCAACGGGGTGAAAGATAACTTCGCCCATGTTAATCGAGAAGGGAAAGAACTGGCCTCCGAGGCCCGTGAAATCATGAACATCAGCAGTACCGTGGAAGGTATTGCGGACCAGACCAATTTACTTGCACTGAATGCAGCCATCGAGGCTGCCAGTGCCGGAGAACACGGTCGGGGCTTTACCGTGGTTGCGGAAGAAGTCCGTTCTTTAGCGGAAAACTCCAAGGAGGCCGTAGGAGAGATTAACACCAAATTAGATTCCTTTATTACGAAAATTTCCACCTTTGTGGAACGGATTGAAACCCAATTTGAAAATTTAGAGGCTTCCAATCAAACCTTAGAGCGGGTTACCGTGGATAACGAAAGCTACACGGAAAAAATTTCCGGAGTTTCCCAAAGCATTGTTTCCTTAGTTACCCAGTTATCCGCTGAGACGGAAAAACTCACCGGCGTCGTGGAAAACATTCACTCCTTAGCTGCCATTGCCGAGGAAAACTCCGCTGCTTCTCAGGAGATGAGTTCCGGCGTAACCCAGTATTCGGAGAAAGTGAAGGATCTTTCTTCCAACATCGAAATGCTTCAAAAACTTACGGGGAATTTCCGGGAAGAGTTGAAAAAGTATCGCATTTAATATTTAGGAAAATAAACTTACACATAAAAAAGACCGGAAAGAAAAATCTTTTCCGGTTTTTTTATGTGTAAGTATTTTACGAATGATAAACCATTCCAGATTCTAAAGGTTTTTTTACAGACCCAGCAGCTCGTCTACCCGATCTTTATCGAATCCTGTGATTAACTCTTCATCGATTTGGATAACCGGTACCGCCATAATTCCTTTAGCCATTAACTCTTTCCTTGCCTCGGGATCCTTTTGTACATTTCGTTCTTGAAATTCCACATCGTTTTCAGCTAAATAGTCCTTAGCCGTATGACAGTGGGGTCAGGTATTACTTGTGTAAATTATCACTTTTTTAGACATAATAATCCTCCTTTATTAGACTCATTAATTCACTTTCAGGAAAACATTAAGATTTCCTATGGCATACTTACCCTTAGATTTGTAACTATAACATTTATTTCATGAAGTCCACAATAATCTTAATGGTTTTTTCCAATTCATCCCGATCTAATTCTTCATCCATCAAGCAGCTTTTTGTATGGTTCTCCATAATTACAATGCCTACCTTTTGAAGGGATGACTTAACCGCCGCCACTTGTAAGAGTATATCCTGACAGTTTTTTTCTTCCTCCACCATTTTTTCAATCCCTTGAATATGACCCTTTATCGTACGTAGGCGATTGATTACCGCTTTTTTTGTTTCCTGTTCCGACATCCTCATCACTACCCTTTCTTATCCCTGCCCTCAGGGGGGTAGTTTTATAGTAGTATGAATTTTAGAATTTGTCAATATGTCCCTCTGCAGGTCCTGCGGCAACTGTATTTTTTCCCGCTTTTTTTGCACGATACAAGTTTTTATCCGCCGCTTCCAGCAGCTTCCTGCTCTTTTTACTATCCTCGGGGAAAACGGCCAAACCGATGGATATGGTTGTAGAAATATTTCGAATACGGATTTTTCCAATGTTCTTTCGTATTCGTTCTGCAATACGGTAGGCTGTTTCCTGATTCGTATCCTTCAGTAGAATCATAAATTCCTCTCCCCCATAGCGCCCTACAATGTCCTCATCCCGAACACTTTTTTCCATAACCTCGCTGAACTTTTTGATAAACCGGTCCCCAAGAATATGGCCGTAACTGTCATTAATCTTTTTAAAATCATCGATATCCAACATCAATAACGCGAAGGGGGCTTTCGACTTTTGTCTGCTTTTACAGTACTCCTGAAAAAGGGTCAAAAAACTCTCTTTATTATACAAACCTGTGAGTCCGTCGGTTCGAACCTCGGATTGTAAACGGTCGATATAATTAATATTTGACAGAATTAAACCGATATGACCGCCGATAATTTTCAGGAATCGAATCTGCTCCGTGGTGAAAATTTCATACTGACCATTATCCACATACATAACGCCCAATGCCTCTCCTTGAATATTGAGTATAGGCACCGTGACGTTTGAGTAAACATTCAGCTTTTTCGCCAGTTCCGGATCGCATCTCGGATCCGTCCTTGCATCATAAACAATCACCGGTTCTTTGGTTTCCAATGCCAAAATCCCCGTGTGGTCATCCATTTGCTCCCTGTCTATCGGATACTTGATCCCTATTTCGGGTTCTAAGAAATTCGAGTAATAGGGAAGCAGGTGTTCCTTTTTTTTATCCAAAAGGGCAATGGTGCATTTTTTCATGCCGATGGCTTTCGGTATGTTGTCCACCATTTCCTTCATAATCTGATTGATATTAAATTTACGGTTCTGAAAAAGCAAAATATTTTCCAGATAATTCATCCTAAACAGAACTCTCTCAAAGGTTTGATTGCTGTTTTGAATCCGGGAGAAAAATGCGGTCAGCTCCTTTGCGGCAAATTTTCCGAAGGCTTGAACCGCAAGAGAAAGTTCTTTATTTCCCGTTACATATAAAAGCAGAAGATTGTTGAATTCTCCCCGGGAAACCACGGGAATTGCATAAACCTCATTCATAAGAAATAATTCTCGACTATCTCCGAAGTACGGATCAATTTCTTTTTCTCCTTTTAAAAACATGGGGTTATGGTAGTCCTCCAAGGGGCGATCAATAGGTATTGGAGTACCTGAATTCTCATGTTTATCGGAAACTTTATTGACCACCGCTTGATTTTTATCCACTTTAAAATCATAGAATAACACCTCTGCACCAAAGCGGGATTTAATAAATCTCCCTACCAGATCAATTCCTTGATCTTTATCATGTTGTCGATTAAGAACCCGGGAAACTCGTAAAAATTCTCTTTCCAATTCCTGAAAATTCATAGCCATCTCTCCTTTGAATATTTAAGCGGATTTTTCAGTCTACGGCGAACCCTTCATAACTAATGAAATAAGAATGGGTGTCTTCTTTCTTAAATGTAAATACACAAATTTCCACTTATTTAATCATATCATAAATTTATTTTATCAGGGAATTCTTTCATTGACAGATCTTTTTAGATCTGTTATATTTTTAGGAACGCAAGCCTTTAATTTAGTCCTGTGAGACTAAAAAGGGAGTTCCGCTCCCTACCAACTTCAAGGGAGGAATATAAATGAACCAAACTGTCAAACATTTAGTAGACCCCAACGATTTTACCGTGGAGGAGATCAACCAGGTCATCGACCTGGGACTGAAAATCCACAGTAACCCCGCACAATACGCCCGTCTCTGCGAAGGAAAAATCCTTGGCACCCTGTTTTATGAACCCAGCACCCGTACCCGCCTTAGTTTTGAATCCGCAATGTTGCGTCTTGGAGGACAAGTCCTCGGATTTTCCGATGCCAATACCTCTGCCGTTAAAAAAGGGGAGAGTCTTGCCGATACCGTCCGTGTCCTGGATGATTACTGCGATGCCTTAGTCATGCGTCACCCTATGGAAGGGGCTCCGAAATTGGCCTCCGAATACTCTACCGTACCGGTGATCAATGGTGGAGACGGCGGACACCAACATCCTACCCAGACCTTAACGGATCTGATTTCCATTAAATATTATAAAGGGCATATCAGCAACTTGAAAATTGCCATTTGCGGTGACTTATTATTCGGTCGAACCGTACACTCCTTATTGAAAACCCTCAGTCGCTTTGAAAACATCACCTTTTACCTGATTTCTCCTCCGGAGCTTAAAATTCCAAAACATCTAAAAGATTATTTACTGGACACCTATGATGTCTCTATTTCTGAATTTACGGATTTAGAAGACTGCATCGAAGAAGCGGATATCCTTTATATGACCCGAATTCAAAAAGAACGTTTCTTAAATGAAGAGGAATATATGCGTCTGAAGGACAGCTATATCCTTACCCGGGATAAACTCTCGGAAGCAAAATCGGATTTGATGGTACTGCACCCTTTACCCCGGGTTAATGAGATCCATTATGATGTGGACAGGGACCCCCGGGCAAAGTATTTTGAACAGGCAGCCTTCGGGGTTTATGTTCGAATGGCCTTAATATCAATTTTGTTGGAGGTGGCGGATCATGCTTAAGGTAACAGGCATTCAAAAAGGGATTGTAATTGATCATATTGCCAAGGGAAACGGAATTAAAATTTTCGAAAAACTGAATCTTGCAAAAGTAAATTACCCCGTGGTTCTTTTAATCAATGTTTCCAGTCAAAAGCTGGGACAAAAGGACATTATAAAAATACAGGACAACGTGGATATTGATTTTACCATGCTCGGACTGATTGATCCCAAGGCTACGGTCAACATCATCGAGGATGAAAAGATCGTCTCAAAAATGAGTTTGGAAATTCCTAAAGAAGTTACGGGGCTTTTCCAGTGCAAGAATCCCCGTTGCGTAACCTCTGTGGACGATTATGCGGTACCGAAATTCACCCGGGTGGAAAACGGAAAAATCCAGTATCGGTGTAATTACTGCGAAGAGCTTACAGAATATAAATTGTAGGAACTAACTTTTTTTCAAAATACCACTAAGTAAATATCCGGGATTACAAAAAAAACACATTAAAAGGCCTGAGAAAGTATTCTCAGGCCTTTTAATGTGCTTTTTATTACTATGTTTCTTTATATAATCTTCTATAAATAGTATGCTTCCGTTGATTCGATCACCTTAGGCCGCTTGATGGTTCATATTACAACGACCACTCCGCTACTGAACCGATCTTAGTTATACAAGGTTTAAGGTCTTAATACCTAGTGTTGTCAACTGTCCTCTCTTATAGATTTCGATGGTACTGAAGATGATTTTCCACGCCCTGATACTTTCCCCAGAGCTCTTTTAAATTGATGTGACGGGCAGTGTTTGAATGATAGCCTCCTGCTTTAAAGGCAAACTCCACGGAAAATCCAAGGGTTAAGGCAATCAGTATAGTCCCGAACCCTACGGGACCACCCATTAAAAAACCGAGAAACAGTGCGGAACCTTCAATAATCCCTCGAATCAACCATACGGGCCGATTCGTTTTGCGTACCAGCCCTTCCATCAATCCGTCCCTCGGACCGGCTCCCAACTCCACCCGAAGATAAAAATAGGTTCCCCAGCCGATGAAAAATACACCGGTCAGAATCATGGCAACCGCTACAAATGAATTATCCGGAGTCGGTATAGTTACTAAGGCATCTAAAATATCAATAAACATACCGATAAAAACCATATTCATAATGCTGGCCAGGCCCGGAATCTGTCCCAGGAAAAAGGCTACGGTTAATATTAACAGACCCATCAACTGGGTTGCCTGTCCCATGGTTATAGGGAAGTAATTCGAAAGACCCACGTGAAAAACTCCCCAGGGTGCCATGCCCATCCCTGCATCCCTTGTTAGTAAAATTCCCACAGCAAAAAATATAAAACCTAAGAATAAGTTCGGGCTCTTGATTAACAAATCTTTAATCGTAATCTTTGCAGCTTTTGTCATTTTTGTCCCTTCTTTCTACTTCAAATTACTTTTTATCATTATATTTCATTTATCTTGATCTTACCCTTTAAATTATATTATTTCTTTTTTATCGATGAATTCTAATAATCCATGGACTTCTGTAGGATTTCTTTAGGTTTCCGAAATAATATAATTTAATTATACCACGTTTTACATGGATTTCAACTTCCCTGGTAAAAACCTTCCTCAAAAAACTTTCTTTCCGGGTTTTTTACATAATTATTTAACGTATTTTTGTTTAGCCGTTTATCCAAGTGGGTATACCTAGTATTGTTAGCAATTAATATAACATGAGAGGGGAAATGAATTATGCAAAAATATGTATGTGTACCATGTGGTTATGTTTACGATCCGGAAGTCGGAGATCCTGATTCAGGAATTGATCCGGGAACTTCTTTTGATGATTTGCCGGAAGATTGGGTATGCCCGGTGTGTGGCGTAGACAAGAGCATGTTCGAGCCTGAGGAATAATAAAAATTCAATCAAAAAGCAAGGTAAAACCTTCTCGGAGTCTAAACTATCCGGAAGGTTTTTTTGTTGTTTCATGAGATTGTTTATTTCTTTTCCTTAGGATTATTATAAAAATCCGGGGTTTCTGATGAGACTACAAAACATTAATGTTTTTCTCTGGCAGGCAGGGCCCAGGACTTTAAAAACTCCGCAATTTGAAAAATTACAAAATAAAAGACCCCCAGCACTACAATAAACAAAGTGAAACCGATTCCTGCTCGATGCACATTACCCATGGAATTTGTATAAAATTCTACTAAATAGTAGGTCAGCCCGGGGAAGTAAAACATCCGCTCAATAATCACAAGGCTGGAAAACATCATCACCAGTATGGTGGAAAAAGCTCCTAAGATTTCCAACAGAATTCCCCGTGAGTAATGAACCCGAAAGAGACGATAGGGACTGCACCCCTTCCCTCGAGCCACACGAATATAGGGCTCTTTCGCCATTTCCTGTATGGCCTCCGCCGTGGTTTTTGCAATATATGCACCGGGAAGCACCGAAATTGCCAGTATGGGATAGATCATGTTCATCCAACTGCTATATCCCGCATGGGGTATCGGTGACCACTGATTTCGGTAAAGATAAGCCCCCAACATCTGAATGCACAGCACTACCAGAATTTCAGGCAATGAAAAGGGCAGAATTTTCTGCAGGGTTTTTAAAGTTCCTTTTTTATGAGCTTTTTTCCTGTCCAAAATCCCCTTCGGAACCCCCCATAGGAGCCCGAGCATCAGACCGAAGAAAAACACGGAAAAACTTCTAAGTGCGCTGATTACCAGTAAACCTCCCAGGCTGCGATTATCCATGGAGACCCGGAAAATTCTGCCGCTGTAAAGCAACAAAAGGTTTTCCCTCATATTGCTTTGGATTTCCTGCCAGGTGGTGTTAATTTGAAAATCCCCGTCATAATAATCAAGGTTAAAATTCACCGGAACACTGGTCAGGAGAACCAGAACAGTAATCAACAACAACAAAAACAGCAGTTTTTTCAGAACTCTTCGTCCAACTTCACGTCCTACCTCCCGCTCCATATAAAGTGCCTCCTTTTCCTAGGATTTATTATTCAAAATGGTCCGTCATGGTAATCATATCTAAAATGAACTGTCCTTGCTGCTCAAGAAAGGTTCTGTGGATCCCTTCAAGTTCTAAGGATTCCTGTTCCATAAAAGAATAGTACTCTTCCCCAACTCCGATGGAAAACATAGAATTCAAAGACAATCCGGCAATGGCCCCGCTGCCTCGTAAGTTCATTGTTAAATGGTACCGTATTTGATTGTGATCCAGAGTATTTTGCAAATCATACATTAATTGTTGAAATTGGATTTGTTGTGCCTTGGAAGTATACAAGCTTATCTGTAAACTGCGTTGGGTATCTTGGGGAATATATCCGAGATCAATGTAAGTATAGTTCACCCGGCTCCTTGGGACCACAGGTCTTCTCATATACAGATTCGGCTGTTGGATGTTCACCTCAGAACCTTTCCCATCCCAAAAAATAAACATGACGGTCGGCCCTAGCCCTCCGTTCATTTCTTGGAGAGTGTGTGCCAAGGTCAGGGCATTGGCTGCTCCAGTGGCTCTTGTAGGAGAGATCAGGCTTTTCCCTTGATAAATTCCATCATAGCGGGCTCCGATAATTACCAGCCGCTCTTTCTTCCCTCGGTAGTCGGGATCCATAATCTTCTCCCAGTTCTTTCCGGGAATAATACCGATCAATGTCTCTGCTTGGTTGTTTTCTTCCGTAGTAAAGATATAGCTGTCCGCTGACGGCTTTACTAATCCCGCCCTCTCCATATTTTCCAATATATAATTCTGCACGCCCCGGTGCCCCGCTTCCAACTCCGTAAGGTTTTCTAAATGCTGCCAGGACTGCTCTCCGTCAAAATAGTATAGACTTGAAGCTCCGGGATATATGATAAACCCTGTCAGCAGAATGACCAAGGTAGTCTTAACTACTATGGGTACCGGGTATTTGTTGAATTTTTTAATTTGCTTAACATAAAGCATAGGAGACAGCTGATAGATACCCTGCTGAATCCAGGATACGATCCGAGAATCCCTTTTTGAAAACTCTTCTTTTAATCCTTCACCGATCAGATTAAATCCGGTGATTCCGATAAAAAAGAAAAGCGAAGGAAAAAACACCAGCCAGTAATGCCCCGCACGGATATCAATAGGAGCCCTGGACAATAGATTAGACCACTCCGCATTCACTGCCGTAAACCATTGAGGGGCGCCGTCAATTACCATCGCTCCCTGACTGGGTCCGATAAAAATACCGAGAATACTTAATTGAGCTAATAAAAACAGTACCAGACCCATTTCTACAAATCCCCAGCTAATTAGCGAGGGAGTTAAATGGGGCAGAACATTTTCTTTTAGGATTTGTCCTTGATGTTTCCCAAGGGCAACCTCTCCTTCAATAAAATCTTCCTCCATGATCTTTTGGGTCCGTTCTTCAATCTGTGTTGCCAACTTTGGCCAGCCCACAATTGTAAGTACCGCCACAAAAATGGGCATTGCTTGGTTTAAGGGTAGATTTTTTATGTATTCAATATTAAGAATGATAAAACTGAAAATCAGACTGGGAATCGTGGTAAAAAGAGTATTGAAAATTCTGAGCCCTTTGGAAAAACCTGCAAATCTCATGCCCGCCAACACTCCTATGGGTATGGCCACAAAAAAGCGAAAAACTACTGTTAATACCACTGCTTTCAGTGTGGTATTAGTTCCATAGACCAGTCGGGTCCACAGGTCTCTTCCCACACCGTCTGTTCCAAGCCAGGCGTTCGGATTCGGAGCATGGGGTGCACGGTGGTATATCCTCACAACCTCTCCCTCCACCTCTTTTTCTTCCAATTGAATCCGAGGCTGCTGGGTGTTCGGATCCTGATCCGAAAACCAATGCGGAAAAAAAGCCATCATCCCGAGAATAATTGCGATTACAGCTCCTATGCTTAAAGGAATATTGATGTTTTTCATAACCAACCCTCCAAATATCTTATCCGCTCATCGACTGTTGATCATGCATCTTATGCATCTATCTCACAGCATTATTTTTACACAGCGCTATTTAGCTGACGAAAATTCCTGTCAGATTTTCATAAGATCCAGCCGCTCTAGATAGTATTATTCCGCGCTTGTTTTCATCTGCTGTAATATATCCGGCAGCAAATACGCGTAAAAAGACTGTATGCTATGATCTTTCCCTAGAAATTTACTTGTGATCGGCGGCGAAAAGTACAGATTCAGCAGGTGTATCAGCATTTTGTCCACGGGAATTTCCTTATTGAAAACCTGCTCCCGGACACCTTCTAGAATTAATTCGTGAAGCATCTCCCCCACGGTAGGGATGTGGATGACATCCTTTGACGCTAGCCGTCCTTCCTCTGCTATCTGATGGGTCAGCTTGGGATCCTGAATGATTTTTTCATGGTCATCGGGAAACACAAACATTAAATCTGCACGGGTATAGGGGAGTTCTTCCAACATTTTTTCCCCTCGCCGAAGAATGTGGCGGACAAATTTTGTAAAACTGTTGGAATACTTCCTATCTTCTTTAGCAGTAAAGGTGTATATATACTCAATTTTTTCCGTTACCGACATTCCCTGTTTTCCTTTTTTCTGCAGCTCCAACCAAAGCTTACTGCAAAAATCATATCCGTAATAGGTATACAAATGTTCTTTTGAAGGAAAGTAGTTAAAAAAAGTTCCCCGGGATATTTCAACCTCTTCACAAATAACATCGATGGTTAATTCCTCTTCCCGTCCTTCTTTTATATATTTCAAAAACACTTCCAATGTTTTATGTCGTGTTTTCGCGAATTTGTATTCCCTTTGTGTTAACAAATCATTTTTTTTCATTTGATTACCACTCCTTTAGTGGATTGTTTCTATACTTAAGTATAAATAATTGTACGTCTTATCCTCTTTTTTGTCAAGAAAAGAACTTAGACCCACTTGGTCTAAGTTCTTTGTAATCCTCTATGAATTCTTAGGTTTCCTCGGTGTTTTCCTGTTCCCTCACTTCTATGGGATCCGGTTTTTCCAGGAGGGGTCTCATGTTTTCCCAAGCCTCTTCAATCCCCGTTTTTTTCAGGGAGGAAAGGGGCATAATCCTGCTTCCCGGCGGCATCTCCAGAGTTTCACGAATGATTTTAAAATGTTTTTGATACTGGCTGCGAGTTATTTTATCCAACTTCGTCGCCAAAACTAAGGAACCGTAGCCAAAATGTTTTAACCAGTTATACATCAGTTGATCATCTTTGGAAGGCTTATGTCGAATATCCACCAGCTGTACCACCTCTTGAAGGTTTTCCCTGGTGGAAAGATAGGTCTCGATCATTTTTCCCCAGGAAGCCCGTTCCGGCTTGGAGGTTTTTGCATAACCATAGCCGGGAAGATCCACCAAGTAAAAGGCATTGTTAATTAGATAAAAGTTGATTGTTCGGGTTTTACCGGGACTGGAACTGACTCTGGCCAGTTTTCTTCTTCTCAGCAATGTGTTGATCGCCGAGGATTTTCCCACATTGGATCGTCCCACCATAGCAATTTCCGGCAAATCTCCTTCGGGATACTGCTCCGGCTTTACGGCACTCATCACAATTTCAGCGGTGTTAATCTTCATTATTATCATCCTTTACCAGGGCATGTTCCAAAACCGTATCCATATCTTCCACAAATACAAATTCCAAACTGTCCCGAACATTTTTCGGAATATCTTCCAAGTCCCGTTTGTTATCAATGGGAAGCAATACTTTATTGATTCCTGCTCTTTTTGCTGCCAATACTTTTTCTTTTACGCCCCCGATGGGTAGCGCTCGTCCCCGTAGGGTAATCTCTCCGCTCATGGCGACATTTTTCAATACCGGGATATCCGTAAGGGCGGAAATTACGGCGGTGGCCATTGCCAGCCCTGCAGAAGGTCCATCCTTCGGTGTGGCACCTTCAGGAATATGAATATGAATATCTTTTTTCGCGTGGAACTCCGGATCAATATTGAATTTCTCCGCTACGGATCGAATATAGCTGATTCCCGCCTGTGCGGATTCCTTCATAACATCTCCCAGTTGTCCCGTTAAAACCAGTTTACCCGTCCCCTTCATCAGGGTTACTTCCACCGACAGGGTAACTCCGCCGACACTGGTCCAGGCAAGGCCTCGAACAATACCCACTTCGTCTCTTTGATTAATCAGCTCATAACGGTACAAGGGCTTTCCTAGATATTTTTCGATATTTTTAGATGTTAATTTAACACTTTTAATATTTTCCTCCACGATGCGCTTGGCAACTTTTCGGCATACATTGGCGATTTGACGCTCCAGGCTCCGGACTCCGGCTTCACGGGTATAGTAGTTTATGAGATCCCTCAGGCCTTTTTCCTCAATGCGCAGATTGCTTTTTTTCAGTCCATGTTCCTTGATCTGCTTCGGAATCAGATATTTTTCTCCGATGTTTACTTTTTCCTCTTCCGTGTATCCTGCTATACGAATAACTTCCATCCGGTCCAGCAAGGGTCTTGGAATACTGTGGGTGGTATTTGCCGTGGTGACAAACATAACATTTGAAAGATCAAAGGGAACATCCAGATAATGATCGGTAAAATCCTTGTTTTGTTCCGGATCTAATACTTCCAATAAAGCGGAAGCCGGATCTCCTCTGAAATCATTGGCAACCTTATCAATCTCGTCAAACAAAAATACGGGATTTTTGCTTTTCGCCTGTCGCATGGAGGTGATGATTCTTCCAGGGATGGCGCCCACATAGGTTCTTCGATGCCCTCGAATTTCCGCTTCATCCCGAATACCACCAAGAGACATTCTGACAAAGTTGCGGTTTAAGGATCGGGCGATGGATTTTGCAATGGAGGTTTTTCCTACCCCCGGCGGTCCTACTAAACAAAGGATGGGACCTTTTATGGTTTGAGAAAGCTGTCGTATGGCCAGGTATTCCAGAATTCGTTCCTTAACTTTCTCTAAGCCGTAGTGGTCCTCGTCTAAAATTTCTGCGGATTTGGTAATGTCCAGTTTATCCTTGGTCTCTTGCTGCCAAGGCAAATTAAGCACCCAGTCCACATAGTTTCGAATGACTCCCGTTTCTTGAGATCCCGGAGAGAGTTTTAATAAACGGTCAATTTCCCGTAAAACCTTTTCCTTGGTTTCTTCCGATAATTGAAGTTTTTCCATCTTCTGTTTATATTCTTCCACTTCTTCTACGACGCCTTCATCTTCTCCCAGTTCTTTTTGAATTGCCTTTAACTGTTCCCGAAGGTAATAATCCTTTTGCACTTTATTTACCTGATCCTTGACCCGGCTGTTAATGGTATTTTCAATCTCTAATACCTGAATGTGCTCCAAAAGCAGTTTGTAAAGGATTTCCAGCCGTTCATCGGAATCAAAGGCGCTGAGTACTTCCTGATTTTCCTTCGGACTTAAAGGTACATTGGCCGCAATCGTATCCGCCAATCGACCGGGGTCTTCAATTTCCACTAAGGTTACCAATATTTCCGGGGAAATTTTATTGTTCTTTTCCACGTAGTCCTCAAAAGTATCCAGTACGCTTTTCATCAGGGCTTTTCCCTGGGGGGTCACCCCTTCACCATCAATACTTTCTTCTACCTCTACAACAAAGTAGGGATCCTCCTGCATGAAGTCAAGAATTTCTCCTCGGGATATCCCCTCTACCAGTACGCGAATGGTATCTCCCGGCAACTTCAGCATTTGCTTAATTTTAGCTATGGTTCCCACATGGTAAAAGTCATCCGTGGAAGGCATGCTGATTTCAGCCTCTTTCTGAGAAACCAGAAATATCATTTGGTCATGAATCATGGCTTCCTCCAAGGCTTTAATCGATTGTTCCCGTCCCACATCGAAATGCAGAACCATATATGGAAAAATTGACATNCCCCTTAAGGGAATCAGTGGTAATTCCATGGTTTTATGTTTCATATTAATCCTCCTCGTTTCTGCAGCCTAGACCTGGGCTGATTGTCGCATTCTATTATATCTTTTCAAACGGTCTTTTTCAAGATGAATACCCTTTTCTTCTACAGATTAACAGTAACCCATCACTTTTGCAAACGATCTTTCTCTTTTTAATGAAAAAAACTATCAACCCCAAAGGTTTTGCGAATCCTTTATCCATATAAATGAAATTACTGTTTTGCCTCTTAGTCCTCCATTGAATATGTTATAATGGAAATCGAACAGGAAAGTGGTACATAGTTTTTTACTGATCTTCTCTTTTTTACTTTCCCGGTTCTGATACTATTCATTCAGGAGGATATCTATGTCGAAAGAACGCTTGAAATTATTTTATACTTTTTTCCGGGTGGGGGCCTTTACCTTTGGTGGCGGTTATGCCATGGTACCCGTCATTCAAAAAGAAATGGTGGAAAGGGCAAAGCTTATTGAAGAAAAGGAGTTTCTGGATATCATTGCCGTGGCCCAGAGTCTTCCCGGAGCCGTAGCGGTTAATACTTCCGTATTTGTGGGTTTTAAACTTTACGGTATTCCCGGAGCTCTTTCTGCCCTGCTTGGTACAGTGCTGCCTTCCATGATTGTCATTACCATCCTTGCCGTATTTTATCAACAGGTGCAAAATATCCAAAGCATTGAATTGTTTTTCAAAGGGGTTCGTCCCGCCATTGTGGCACTGATTTTTATGGCTGCCATTAAGCTCTCCAAAAATTTAGACCCTACCCGCTTTAATATTGTAGTGGGTACCGGGGCCTTTATCGGCATCGTGTTTTTTGAGATTCACCCGATTCTTGTAATTATTGCAGCTGCCACCATCGGCTTAATTCGTGAAAAAAAGGAGGAACGTCATGGAGCTTCTTAACATCTTTTTAGTATTTTTACGCATCGGTGCGTTCAGCTTTGGCGGTGGTTATGCCATGCTGCCCTTGATCGAACAGGAAGTGGTTCGAAACCACAACTGGCTGGAGCTCAGTGAATTTGTTGATATCATCGCCCTTTCCCAAATGTCTCCAGGTCCGATTTCCATTAATGCCGCTACCTTTATCGGCTTTAAACATGTGGGGATTTTGGGGGGTATTGTGGCCACCACCGGCGTGGTTGCTTTTTCCTTTTTTATCGTTACGGTCATGGCCAGTATTATTTTAAAAAATCGGGAATCCGGCACCATCGAAGGGATTTTCCGGGGGATCCGTCCTGCAGTAATCGGTCTCATCGGGGCTGCCTGCGTTTCCTTGTTCGACACCTCCGTGGTGGACCTTCGAACCTTAGGAATCGGCTTGCTGGCACTGCTGATCATCGGAAAGTTTAAACTCCATCCCATTGCCATTGTTATGATTTCCGGCACCTTGGGGATTGTGTTGTATTCCTTGTAAAATCCTTATTTGTCTTAGAAATCGAGCAGTATTTTTCTTTTTCTCCATCAAAAGGACACAGGGCCAGGGACTCTAAACAAAAGAATATTGTAAAAAGGATGGTCGATTAGACCATCCTTTTTTGTATATTCTTAAGAGTTTTAATCGTTTCGAATTAAGATGCGTTTTCCGCAGGACTTTCGTCTTTTTCTTCGATTTCTTCTTTCGTTTTTAAGATGATGGTTGGCGCTTTACCTTCCTCCACGGTTTTCTTGGTGATGATGATCTTGGCTATATCGTCTCTGGAAGGAATATCATACATAATTTCATTCATGATGCTTTCGGTAATCCCTCGAAGTCCCCTTGCTCCGGTTTTTCGAGTGATGGCCTTTTTCGCAATGGCAACCAGGGCATCTTCTTCAAAGTCCACTTCCACGTCATCCAGTTGGAAAAGCTTTTTATACTGCTTGGTAAGAGCATTCTTCGGTTCTGTCAAAATCTGAACCAAGGCTGCTTCGTCCAATTCCTCCAGGGTTACCAGTACCGGAATTCGTCCCACAAACTCGGGAATCAGGCCGTACTTTAGTAAATCCTCGGGTTCCAGTTTTTTCAAAAGCTCCTTTTCATCCATTTTGTTGGTTTTTGCCACATCGGCACCAAAGCCCATGGATTTCTTTCCGATTCGGTTTTGGATAACCTTTTCAATACCACCGAAGGCGCCACCTACAATAAACAGGATATTCTTTGTATCAATCTGAATGAAATCCTGATGAGGATGCTTTCTTCCGCCTTGTGGGGGTACGCTGGCAACGGTACCTTCCAATATTTTCAAAAGGGCCTGTTGTACCCCTTCCCCGCTGACGTCCCGGGTAATGGAAGGATTATCGGATTTTTTCGAGACCTTGTCAATCTCGTCGATATAAATAATCCCTTTTTCCGCTTTTTCCACATCGAAATCCGCCGCCTGGATAATTTTAAGCAGGATGTTCTCCACATCTTCCCCTACATATCCCGCTTCAGTTAAGGCCGTTGCATCGGCGATGGCAAAAGGTACATTAAGCAGCTTTGCCAAGGTTTGTGCCAGTAAGGTTTTACCGCTTCCTGTTGGTCCAAGCATGGCAATATTGCTTTTTTCCAATTCTATATCATCATTTTTGGATTCGTTGTTGATCCGTTTATAATGATTGTATACTGCCACTGCCAGGGTTTTTTTCGCATCGTCCTGACCAATAACGTATTCGTCTAAAATCTCTTTAATCTCTTTCGGCTTTGGAAGATCCTTCGCTTCCATTTCCTCGTTCTCTTCAAATTCTTCCTGGATGATTTCCTGACATAAGTCAATACACTCATCACAAATATACACATTCGGGCCGGCAATCAGTCTTTTTACCTGGTCTTGCGACTTTCCGCAAAAAGAGCATTTCAATTGCTTTTTTTCTTCATATTTAGCCATATTAACACCTCTCTTATAGGGTTACGGTTTTTGAACAATTACTTTATCGATAACCCCGTATTCTTTTGCTTCTTTCGCGGTCATAAAGAAGTCACGATCCGTATCCTTTCGCATTCTCTCGATGGGCTGACCCGTCTTTTCCGATAGAATCTGGTTCATATGCTCCCGCATTTTAATAATTCGATCCGCATGGATTCGGATATCTTCCGCTTGACCTTGTGTCCCGCCTAGGGGTTGATGCAGCATAACTTCTGCATTGGGCAGTGCAACTCTTTTGCCCTTTGCGCCGGCGGCTAGTAAAAACGCCCCCATGCTGGCAGCCATACCCACACAAGTGGTGGCTACATCGGGTTTTACATGATTCATTGTATCATAAATGGCCATACCCGCAGTAATGGAACCCCCGGGACTGTTGATATAAATCTGAATGTCCTTTTCGGGATCCTCCGCTTCTAAAAATAAGAGCTGGGCTACCATAAGACTTGCGGTTTGATCATTGATTTCGCTGGTTAAAAAAATGATTCTTTCCTTTAACAGTCTCGAGTAAATATCGTAAGATCGTTCCCCTCGACTGGTTTGTTCTACGACCATTGGAATTAATGCCATGGTTTATTCCTCCTTAAGTTCAATTATTAGGTTTTTCAAAAGGGCCACCTTGGGCCCTTTTATGGTAATCCTTACGCTTCGTTTTCTGTGTCGTCGTTCACTTCGCTGTCTTCAGCAGTTTCCGCTTCTTCGGTTTTTGGTTCCACTTCCACAACCTTGGCATTTTCAACCAATAGTTCCGCGGCTTTTTTATTTTTCAAGCTGTCTTTGATATTTTCTTTTTCAGCTTCTCCCAGGGTTTCTTTAACCTTATCCACCTCTTGGTTATACTGTTCGGCGATCTTCTTGATTTCTTCTTCCACGTCTTCTTCTGTAGGTTCAATGTTTTCAAGCTCCGCGATTTTCTCTAAAGCCAGTTGCGTCTTCACTCGTTTTTCCGCGTCGTCCTTCATTTGTTCCCGAAGGTCGTCTTCTGTAGCTCCGGTCATTTCCAGATATTTTTTCAGTTCCAGCCCTTGGTATCGTAGCTGCATATCAAAATCTCGGATCATCATATCCGTTTGTCGTTTAATTACGGCGTCAGGAATATTTACGTCAACTTTTTCAATCAGTTGGTCCATAACCTGCTTTTCTACTTCCTGCTCTTGGGTCTTTTTCTTCCCTTCGGCAATTTTCTCTTCAATGTCTTTTTTCAGTTCATCTAAGGTGTCAAACTCGGAAACGTCCTTTGCAAATTCGTCATCCAACGCCGGAAGTTCCTTTTCCTTGATTTCCTTAACCGTCACTTCAAACTTCGCTTCTTTTCCTGCTAAGTTTTCTGATTGGTAATCTGCCGGAAAGGATACCGTCACTTCCTTTTCTTCCCCTACTTTTGCACCGATTAGCTGCTCTTCAAATCCGGGGATAAATTGTCCGGAACCCAGGGTTAGTTCATGACCCTCAGCTTTCCCGCCTTCAAAGGCTTCTCCGTCAATAAATCCTTCAAAGTCTATGGTTAGGATGTCTCCATCCTTTGCTTCCCGATCTTCAATGGTAATCATCCGTGCATTTTGCTCTTGCATAGTCTTCAGTTCCATATCAATTTCTTCATCGGTTACGTGAAACTTGGTTTTTTCCGCTTCTAATCCTTTGTAGTCAGCAATTTCAATCTCAGGCATAACTTCCACCTTAGCGGTGAATTCCAAATCTTTTTCCGGATCAATGTTTTCAATATCGATTTCCGGTTGATCTACAGGATCAATTTTCAGTTCATCCAAAGCTTTTTCATAGGCCTTCGGAAAGGCAATATTAATCGCTTCTTCGTAGAAAACTTCCTTGCCGTACCGTTGCTGAATGATTTGCTTCGGTGCTTTACCCTTTCTAAAACCCGGGATGTTAAATCGATGCTTGGTTTTTTTATAAGCTTCGTTTACTGCTTTGTTAAACTCGGATTTGTCTACCATTACCTTTAGGGTAATCTCGTTGTTTTCTTGCTTTACAATTTCTGAACTCATTAAAATGGTCCTCCTCTAAATTTATAGAATTTTCTTTATATACGATGTCCCTTCACATCAAAAAACATCCAGGGGTTATTGGATGTCAAACTTCTTCAAAGGGTACATTCATCTACAAGGTTTATATCTAATACTATCCAATTTTTGTGGATATGTCAATACATAGATTGAGTTTTTGCTGAAGCAGTGTTTTTTTTTCAAAAGTTTCGTGCTTAAGCGTCTTCTTCCTCCATTTTTCTTCGTTCTTCCCGGTCTTTATCCGGATTATATCCATTATAATGAAGAATTTTTTCTAATGGGAAACGCTCAGTTCTTTTTCCTTTTAATTTTTCTTCGTCGGCTTTTCGGTGTTTCTCCGACAATTCTTCAGGAAGTTCCTCCGCCAGATAACCCATGGCCATTAAAGAGATAACTTCCATATCTTCAGGAATCCCTAAAATCTCTCTGGATTTGCTTGGACTGTACCCCGCTACTAAGTGCGTATGAATCCCCATTTCCAGCGCTTTAAGAAGCATAAACCCCGTAGCCATGCCCGTATCAAATTGATGGTAGACTCGGCTTTTAATCACACAATCAAAATCCTTATGGGAGACGATGGCAACGACCACCGGAGCCAGCTTCATCCAATAGTTTCCCCCCGTCAGGGCCGGGTATAACTTTTCAAGATCCTCTTTCGTATCCACCACCACATATCTCCAAGGCTGGTTATTAAAGCAGGAAGGTGCCAGGGACCCGGCCCCCACAATTTCCTCGATTTTTTCCCGTTCAATTGGATCCTTTTTAAAACTTCTAAAAGACATTCTTTTTTCAATTCCTTTTGTAATGTTCATTATCTCTACTCCTTTCTGTGGAATCTTCCATATTGGAACCTGGCGTATAGTTTTGATATCACCGATTCTTAATATAGCCGATTCTTAATCTAATCGCTATTATACCCACTCCATGGTTTATTAACCAAAGGGTGGAGGTCTTAACCTTTTTCGATCTATGTTTCCCCCTTAAAATCTTGTTGCATGCTCTTGAAAACTTGTTTTTTTGTTGATAACTATCGCTTGTTTAGCTGTTAACTTAAAATTTCTTATAAATTTTTAGATATTCTAAAATTAATTTAAAAAAAAAGCAGATTTTCTTTGCTATCTAGCTTATACTATAAAAGGAAGGATATTTTTTTAACATAACAACCGGTTTACCCTAATTTAAAAGGAGGAATGGAACAATGGATCTAAAAAAAATGAACAAAGAAACACAAATTACCTATGCTGCGCCTTGTAAAACTACGGGATCGCATATTCAACCTCTTTACCAGACTTCTACCTTTGTTTTTGACAATGCGGAGCAAGGGGCCGCCCGATTCGCCGGCGAAGAGTCCGGCTACATTTATTCTCGCCTGGGTAACCCCACCGTACGGGTTTTAGAGGAGAAAATGGCTTTGTTGGAGGAAGGGGAAGACGCTACCATTTACGGCTCCGGTATGGCCGCCGTAAGTGCTTCGATTTTAGCCTTTGTAGAGCAGGGGGACCATATTGTAGCTCAGCAGTGTCTTTATGGTTGTACCCACAGCTTTTTAAATGAAATAGTTAAAAAATGGGGCATTGAGGTTACCTTCGTAACCGACGCTTCCAATCCTGAGAACTTTAAAAAAGCCATGCGTCCCAATACCAAAATTGTATATATTGAATCTCCCGCAAATCCCGTGATGCAGCTGACAGATATTAAAGCCTGTGCAGATATCGCCCACGAAAATGATGCAAGACTGATTGTTGATAATACCTATATGACGCCCTATTTCCAGAGACCCCTTACCCTAGGTGCTGATATTGTGCTTCACAGTGCTACGAAATACATCAACGGTCACGGAGACGTAGTGGCAGGGATCCTCGTGGGAAGCAAGGAAGATATGGATACCATACGTATGACGACCCAAAAAGACCTGGGCGGCATAACCAGTCCCTTTGATGCCTGGTTGATGCAGCGGGGTATTAAAACCTTAGCTCTTCGCATGAGAGAACATGAAAAGAATGCCATGGAAGTGGCGAAGTTTTTAGAATCCCACCCTAAAGTGCAAAATATTTTTTATCCCGGGCTGCCTTCCCATCCTCAGCATGAACTTGCGAAAAAACAGGCCGATGGTTTCGGCGGTATGATCGCCTTTGAACTGCACGGAGGCTTAGAAGCCGGACGAGTGTTAATGAACAATATTGAGATTTTCCATCTGGCCGTAAGTTTGGGGACTGTGGATTCCCTCATTCAGCATCCTGCATCCATGACCCATTCACCGGTACCTGAAGAAGATCGACGATGCGCAGGGATTACCGACGGATTGGTTCGGGTTTCTGTAGGCATTGAAAATGTAAAAGATTTAATTGATGCTCTAGACCGAGCCTTGGCTTTGGTTTAGTCGAAAGGCTGTTTTAATCGTCAATTTTCACTTTACAACAGTCAATCTCTATTTCTAAGTTGTAATATCAAACTTCTAATAGGAAACAAAAAACTAGACATCAAAAGATGTCTAGTTTTTAATTTCCTGATAAATTTCAGAGAATTCTTCAAAGGTCAGGGATTGTTCCCCGTCGGATAAGGCTTCTTTGGGGTTGGGGTGAATCTCAACCATAATTCCGTCGGCTCCGGCGGCCAAGGCTGCCCTGGACATGGGAAGGATCAGCTCTTTTCTTCCCGTACCATGGCTGGGATCTGCAATAACCCTAAGCCCGGTTTCATTTTTTATGATCGGTATGGCTGCTATATCCATGGTGTTACGGGTGTAGGTATCAAAGGTTCGAATTCCCCGCTCACACATGATAATATTTTCATTGCCTTCCCGTCGGATATATTCACTGGCTTTAATCCACTCCTCCATGGTTGCGGACATCCCCCGTTTTAAAATAATAGGTTTATCCTGGGCTCCCACGGTTTGAAGCAGGGTATAATTATGCATATTCCGGGAGCCGATTTGAATGATATCCACTGCATCATAGACTGCCTTCAAGTCCTTACCGTCCATTACCTCCGTGGATGTAATAAGTCCCGTCTCTTTTTTTACCGCTTTTAGAATCTCCAAGGCTTCATGCCCTAGACCCTGAAAGCTGTCCGGGGAAGTTCTCGGCTTAAAAGCTCCCCCTCGAAAGTTTTTCACCCCTAGGCTTTTTAGATATTTTGCGGTGTCCATGGCCTGTTCCAAGCTCTCAATGGAACAAGGCCCTGCAATCACCATTTTTTCTATTCTTATTTTTTCTTCCATGCTTTCACCTCTACAAACAGGACAGGGGGACGGAGTAATTGTCCCCTCCGGTCCTATTACTTTTCTATTCTACATCATTACCGTATCTCGGAGGACAGGGGGACGGAGTAATTGTCCTCTCGGTCCTTTCCTATCTAAGATAATATACTATGATTCAGAGAAATTATCAAGTTTTTCCCCTTGATCTAAATTTAATGTATATAAAGCTTCTGTTTTCCGGTGAAAGATGGAAGTCGTTTTCTTACTTCTTTTTAAGATAAGCCATACCGTCAGGGTGAATACCGACTTTTACCCGCTTAATTTCCTCGAAAGTTTCTACATCAATAAAGGATATATCATTGGTTTTATTATTGGCTACAAAGGCCATGGACCCGGACTCATTAAAGCAAACTCCACCGGGCCAGATACCGATAGGAATCCGTTTAATCTCCCAAGGCACTTCTCGGTCCTTCATTTTATGTTTCGTATCAATCACAGAAACATCTCTGGAAAAACGATTAGGAATCAGGGCATAACGGCCATCAGGAGAAAATACGATTCGAATCGGGCAATCTCCTGTGCGTCTTTTAAAGTCCGGCTTTAAGGTTTCCCGGTTCACTACATACAAAGTGTTATCCTCTTGATTTGCAACATATACATACTTCCCGTCCCTTGAGCAGGCAAGCCCTTCAGGACCTTTCCCTACCGGAAAATGCCCGGTGATCTCTTCGGTTTCCACGTCAATGATCGTTACATTGTCGGATCCGATATTGGGTACATATAAGGTTTTTCGGTCCGGTGAAGGCTCCACCATATGGGAAAGTCCCTGGAATGTGGGAAATACCTTTTCAATTTCATCGGTTTTGGTATCAATGATAAAGATTTTTTCACTATAGGTGGAAGCCACATATAATTTAGTGTCCTCTTCGACTAAATCCAAACCATGGGGGAAATTAAAGTCTTCATGGGTGATTCTCTTTACGATTTCCAAACTATCATTATCAATAACATCAATGGTGTTACCCAGTGAGCAGGTCACATAGGTTTTTCTTTGGTCCTTTGTTACCACCACTTCATGGGGATTGTGATCCGTATCAATCTTTTTTACCTCTTCTCCCTTTTCGATATCCACAAAGGAAATGCTGTCTTCGTCCTTGTTTAAAACAATTAAGTATTCCATTAAAAAAACCTCCTTTAAAATTGTAAATCTTTTGGACAAAATTATTTCGTAGTTCTAATTATATCATTTCTTACTTTTCCCGTCAGTACTTATTGGTTGGAGAATTTTCGGCTATAAAACATAATAGATCCTATGCAGTTCTGACACAACCCACCGTTACTCAAATAATTGAAAAAGCACGTAAATGCACGACACCTTTTTCCAATTAAGATCAGTTGAGGAGGACAATTACTCCGTCCCGCTGTCCCCCTCCGTCCCCCTGTCCCCCCAACCCTCTGTGCTCCGTTGTAAAAAAAAAGACAGAGGACAATTACTCCGTCCCGCTGTCCTCCTCTGTCCTCTTTTGTTAGTTATTTTTCCACTCGCTTTACTGCAATTCCGGTGAGGTGATCATTTAAGTTGTATTCTTCTTCACACTTCTCAGTGGTATGGTTTAATGCTACCGCCAAAGTTTCTTTCTTGATATAGTCCTCATGCTTTTCGACGGCTTTTTGAATCTCTTCGTCTCCGCAGTAGGTGATTTCGATGTTATCCAGTACTTCAAAGTCCTGGTTTTTTCGGATCTGCTGTACCTTGGAAACAAATTCCCGGGCGTAGCCTTCGTCGATTAAATCCTGGTTCAGGGTGGTATCCAAGATGACAAATTTGGTACCGTCCATTTCTACGGTAAAGCCTTCCTTTGCGGAGATGTTGATCATCAGATCCTCTTCCGCGAGGGTGAACTTTTCACCGTCCATTTCCACTTCCAGGAAGCCTTCACTTTTTACTTTTTCCACGGCTTTATCAGGATCCAGGGCGTTTAATGCCTTGGGAAGGGTTTTGATTTTACCACCCAGTTTCGGTCCCGCCACTTTAAAGTTGGGCTTTAGGCTGAAGTTCATATACTCGTTTAAATTCTCGGTAAACTCCACCTCTTTGATGTTTAATTCTTCTTGCAGCAGAGGTGTCAGACCGTTGATTAAAGCCTTTTTCCTTCCGTCTACGATGATTTTATTCAAGGGCTGCCGCACTTTTAATTTGGATTTTTCTCTTGTTGCCCGTCCAAGACCTACTAAATCCCGAACCAGGTCCATAGGTTCTTCCACTTCTTTTTGTACCAGACCCTGGTCCATTTCCGGATAATCTGTGAGATGCACGGATTCTTCTCCCGTTAAACTCTGGTACAGTTCATCCGCCATAAAGGGGGCAAAGGGAGCCATCAGTTTTGCTACACCGTTTAGGATTTCATAGGTGGTGTTGTATACCGCTTTTTTATCATCGCTTAACTCCGAGGCCCAAAATCTTCTTCTTGCCCGTCGGATGTACCAGTTGGACAGATCTTCGTTGACGAAGTCCTGAATTTTACGAACGGATTTGGTTAAATCAAATACCGCAAGGTCCTGATCCACGTCGCCGATCAAGCTGTTATATTTTGATAAAATCCACTGATCCAGTTCCGGTCGATCCTTGTATTCTACGAAAAACTCCTTCGGATTTACCCCGTCGGTATTGGCGTAAAGGGTAAAGAAGTTATATACATTCTCCAGGGTTCCAAAGAACTTGCTCTTTACTTCCTTGAGTCCTTCAATATCAAATTTCGTAGGCGTCCATGCCGGAGATACATACAGCAAGTACCAACGAAGGGCATCGGCACCGTATTTTTCAAACAGGGTAAAGGGATCCACGGTGTTGCCTTTGGATTTAGACATTTTCTTACCCTCTTTATCGAGAATCAGGTCATTGACGAGTACATTTTTATAAGGAGATACTCCTTTTACGAAGCTTGAAATCGCCAGCAGGGAATAGAACCATCCTCTCGTTTGGTCAATCCCTTCGCAGATAAAGTCTGCCGGGAACAACTCATCAAAGTTCTCTTTATTCTCAAAGGGGTAGTGATGCTGGGCAAAGGGCATAGCACCGCTGTCAAACCAGCAGTCAATAACCTCTTCTACCCGGTTCATCGTACCACCGCACTTATGGCAGTTTAAGTGTACGTCATCCACATAGGGTCGGTGCAGTTCAATATCATCGCCGATTTCTTCTACTGCTTTTTCTTTAAGCTCTGCCCGGGATCCGATGGAGGTTTTGTTTCCGCATTCACAGGTCCAAATATTCAGCGGCGTTCCCCAGTACCGATTTCTGGAGATTGCCCAGTCATTCAGGTTCTCCAACCAGTTACCGAAGCGTTTTTCTCCCACATAATCGGGATACCAGTTGACGCTGTTGTTGTTTTCAATTAACCGGTCTTTAATCTTGGTCATTTCAATATACCAGCTGGGCTTTCCATAATAGAGTAGCGGCGTGGAGCATCTCCAGCAATGGGGATAGTTGTGCTCCTGTTTCTCCTTTTTAAAGAGCTTTCCTTCTCCGTGCAGCCACTTGATGATGTCGATATCCACGGACTCATCCATAACAAATCGGCCCTTCCACGGGGTATCGGTGTATTCCCCTTTTTCGTCCACGGGCTGCAGTACCGGAAGTCCGTATTTTAGTCCTACCTGATAGTCATCTTCTCCGAAAGCGGGAGCCAGATGTACAATTCCCGTACCGTCATCTGTTGTAACGAAATCCGCTACGGTTACGAAAAACGCTTTTTTATCCGGTTTTACGAAGGGCATTAACTGTTCGTACTCCATATGTTCCATGTCTTTTCCCAGGATGCTGTCAAGGACCTCAAAGTCCTCACCCACCACTTGCTTCGCCAGATTTTTTTCTACATAATACACTTCATCATTGGCCTTCACCTTTAAGTAAATATGATCGGGATGTACAGCTAAAGCAACATTCGAGGCTAGGGTCCAAGGGGTTGTGGTCCATACTAAGAAGTGCTCATCGTGGCCTTTTCGTTTGAACTTTGCGGTTACAGTATTGGATTTGATCTCCTTGTATCCCTGGGATACTTCGTGGGAGGCCAGTCCCGTTCCGCATCGCGGACAGTAGGGAAGGATTTTATGACCTTCATAGATAAAATCCTCTTTAAAGAATTTATCCAAAATCCACCATACGGATTCGATATAATTGTTGTCCAAAGTGATATAAGGATTGTCCAGATCAATGGAGTAACCCATTTTTTCCGTCATATCCCGCCACTGCTTTTCGTAAGTAAATACGGAATGTCGGCATTGATCGTTGAACTTTTCCAGTCCATACTCTTCAATTTCCTGCTTGTTGGTTAGTCCCAGTTGTTTTTCCACTTCAATCTCTACGGGCAGTCCATGGGTATCCCATCCGGCCTTACGTTTTACCTGAAAACCCTTCATGGTCTTATGACGACATACGGAGTCCTTTAAGGTTCTGGAAATCACATGGTGAATTCCCGGCTTTCCGTTGGCCGTGGGAGGCCCCTCGTAAAATACAAAGGGCTTTTTCCCTTCTCTATTCTCGATACTTTTGTCTAAAATTTTGTTGGTATTCCAAAATTCCGTTACTTTTTGCTCTCGCTTGGCAACGGGGTCCTTCGGTAAAGCTTTAAAATTTTTCACATTGCATCGTCCTTTCTTTTTTCTTATTTCAGCCTGTTACACTTTTTCCCTATTACTTGCTCAGTTAATGATATTCCCTAAACCTGCTTCTTCATAGGCTTCTTACACCTTCCGACTTTCGAATCTTGACTGTGTTCAGATGATTCCTCACTCTGTTTTTTTTGCTTCCTCCTCCTTGTCCCAGGAATTTAACAAGATCCTTTCCATTGCTGCCTTTCCCCCAAACCCATTTATTATGAAGATCGGACAGCGGAAATAAAAAAAGCCCCCAAGAAATAAACCTTAGGGACGATGGATTCGCGGTACCACCCTGATTACAAAAAACCGATAGCCCAAATCCGATTATATTCCGGATAAAATAAAGCTGGTTTTCTATCACTCTGGGGAATGTAACGTATTCTGTACGGATTCTTTTACTTTCCTTTCATAGCTTTTGAGCTTCGGTATTTAAACTCCGATGCACTCAAAATGAAAAAAGGGTTCTAAGAACCGGTTCGGGGATGATCTTCATTTAACTCTCTGTTGCAACCTTTCAGCCCGGAGTCGCATCTCTTTAAGCAAAGTCGTTAAATTACTGTTCCCTTCAAAACCTTTCGATTATTCTTAAGTTTAATCTATTGTACACAAAACAACCATCCGCTGTCAAGAAAAGAACTTAGGATTTTACCTCTATCATCATCAGGGCTACATCGTCTTCGAAATCTCCGTCCTCGAATTTTCCGAAACTTTGAATCATAGCTTTCAAAAAAACCTCCGGACTGCTAGCGATCAGTCCCTTATGCCTTTTCATCTCTTCAAATACGGTTTCATGGCTGTTGGAACTTCCCCCCTCGTCCATTTTGGTTTCATATAAACCGTCGGTATAGGCGATGATAAAATCCCCGGAGGCTATAGTGGATACCACATCTTCATAGTCCGTATCTTCGAATACCCCGATCAGAAAACCGTTTTGCTCAAGACTTTCCACTTCATCCCTTTGCCTTCGATAAAGCCCGGCGTAGGGATGACCGGCATTGGCATAGGTTAGCCGGTCCTCTTCGATCAATCCTACAAAGGCGGAAAAACAAAGGTGACGATTATCACTCATCATATGATAAAAAGTATGATTGATTTGCTCTAGTACCTCTTTGGGAGTTTTGCTCTCCTGAATCACATGATTGAAAATCACCTTAACCATGGAGGATACCATAGCCGCCGCCACACCGTGACCCGTAACATCGGCGATGATAAACCAAACCTTGTCCTCCATCTCTACGCAATCATGGAAGTCTCCTCCGATTTGACTTGACGGAATATACTTGCTGGTAACCCGCACCTGATCCAAATCCTGTTTTTCCGTGATCAGGGCTTTTTGTAAAACACTGGCGATTTTCATTTCCTGCATCATTTTTTCATTGGCTTTAACCAATTCTTTTTTCTGTTCATAAAACTTCAAGGCATTATGCACTTTTAAGGGAATAATCACCTTCATCTGATCCGGTGTAATAGGTTTTGTGAAGTAGTCAATGGCTCCAAGGGTGAGGGTTTCTTTAATGCTTGCCATATCATCCACGGCGGAGTTTACGATAACGGGTATGTCCTTTAAGTGCTCCTGTCCCTTGATTTCCCGAAGCACCTGATAACCGTCTTTCCCAGGCATCATTAAATCAAGTATAATCAAGTCGATTTCTTTTTTCTCCAGCATTTCCAATGCTTGATAGCCGTCCTCCGCTTCATAGAAGTTAACTTCCTCCACGCTGTTTTTCAGAACTTTCTTCATCAGTTTTCGATTGACCGGCATATCGTCCACAATCAGCACATTATAATGCATGATGCATCCCCCTATCCATTCATCTTTATTCCTGTTCATTTAAATTGTACCATAAATTCCTGAACATTTCTTCAGATCCTTCTTATTTTCATTTTAAAAAAAGCCCCTAATTAAAGGGGCTTTTCATTGAGGAGCTACCCGAAGAGTAGCCAGGTGATACCTAAAAAGAATAGAATCACAAGCAGTAAAACCGGAATAGCGTACATCCCAAAGGCGATCATCATTGCAAGAAAATCCCCTTTTTCCAGCTCCACATCTTTTTTATCTTCATCTATTTCTTTCTTCTCAAAGGCTTTATTCCGTCCTTTTTTTGAAGAGTTCTGATCTTTTTTGGAAAATGGATCTCGATTAAACATTTAGATCTCCTCTGCAAAATGACAAGCTACAAAATGATCCTTTTCAAGTTCTCTAAACTCCGGTACCTCTTCCTTACAACGATCCTTCATATATGGGCACCGCGTATGGAATTTACAACCGGAAGGTGTATTAATATTACTTGGGATCTCTCCTTTAATAGCTTCCATTTTTTTGATCTTTCTCGGATCCGGCTCGGGAATCGCAGCCAGCAAAGCTTTTGTATAAGGATGTAACGGGTTTTCATACAAGGCGTCTTTATTGGTTAGTTCAACCAATGAACCTAAGTACATTACCCCGATTCGATCACTGATATGCTTTACTACACTCAAGTCATGGGAAATAAACAGGTAAGAAAGACCAAACTCATCCTTCAGACTATTCATCATATTCAGTACTTGAGACTGCACTGACACGTCCAGAGCAGATACCGGCTCATCCGCAACGATAAAGTCGGGATTTAGGGCCAGGGCACGGGCAACACCGATACGTTGTCGCTGTCCACCGGAAAACTGGTGGGGATAACGGTTTACGTGATAAGCGGCCAATCCGCACTTTTCAACAATTTCTACTACCTTATCCTCATAGTCATGTCCTTTTTTAACAAGCTTATGGGTAAGCATAGCTTCCCCTACTATAGAGTTTACATTCATTCGGGGATTTAAAGAGCTATAGGGATCCTGAAATATCAACTGCATTTGTTGACGCAGATATTTCAGTTTATGACTGCTTAAATGAGAAATATCATTTCCTTTGAAAATAATTTCTCCATCGGTGGGTTCGTACAATCGTACAATGGTTCTTCCCAGTGTGGATTTCCCACAACCGGACTCTCCTACCAAACCTAAGGTTTCCCCTTTATACATGGTAAAGGAAACATCATCTACGGCTTTTACTTGGAAGGGTTTTTTAAATAGTCCGGCGCTAACGGGGAAATATTTTTTAACGTTTCTTACTTCTAATATCGGTTCTCTCGTATCTCGCGTATCTCGCATATTCTATTCTTCCCCCTCTTCCGCATACAGATAGCAGCTCACCGTATGATTTTCGTTGATTTTGTAGGTCTCGGGATGTTTATGCTTACAAATTTCCATTCGTTTGTCGCATCTCGGTTCGAAGTAGCATCCCTTCGGTAATTCAAAAGGACTCGGTACCGTCCCTTCAATAGTATTCAATTCCTCCACGGTTTCATCCAACCGAGGAATGGAGTTTAGCAGTCCAACGGTATAAGGATGCTTTGGATCTCCATAAATTTCCCCTACCGGCGCGGACTCCACAATTTTCCCGGAGTACATAACCAGTACATGGTCCGCCATTTGTGCCACTACCCCTAAATCATGGGTAATCATCATAATTGCGGTATTGGTTTCGGTTTTCAATCGATTCATCAGTGCCAAAATCTGTGCTTGAATTGTTACGTCCAAGGCCGTTGTCGGCTCATCGGCAATTAACAGCTTCGGGTTACAAGCTAAGGCCATAGCGATCATTACACGTTGTCGCATACCACCGGATAATTGGTGAGGATAATCATCAATTACCTTTTCAGCTCTGGGTATTCCAACCAGTTGCAGCATTTCAATGCCGACGTTTTTCGCTTCTTTTCGAGACATGTTTCGATGAAGAATTAATGCTTCACCGATTTGGTCTCCTACTTTAAATACAGGATTTAAAGAAGTCATGGGNTCTTGGAAAATCATCGAGATTTCATTTCCTCGAATTTCACGAATTCTTTTGTCCGTGGTTCCTACTAATTCTTCACCTAGGAATTTTACAGAACCGTCTACAATTTTCCCGGGCTTTTCAATTAAGTTTAAGATACTCATGGCGGTAATACTCTTACCACATCCCGACTCTCCTACAACACCAAGGGTTTTCCCTTCATAAATGCTGAAGCTGTTGCCGTCTACCGCCCGTACTACACCTTTATCGGTAAAGAAATGAGTTGTCAGATTTTCTACTTTTAATATTTCCTTCATATCAACACCTACCTAATCTCTTTTGGGTCGAAAGCATCTCGAAGACCTTCACCTAATAAATTCACACTAATAACTGTAAACATAATCATCATACCCGGTGGAACCCAGATCCATGGATAGCTCTGGAAAACCGTAGAGTTTCGGGCAGTTTGAATCATATTACCCCAACTGGGCATTGGTGGCGATACACCTAAACCTAGGAAGGACAGCCCCGCTTCAAGCAGGATCGCTCCACCCATTCCAAGGGTCGCACTTACAATTATATAAGCAAGTACATTAGGCAGTAAGTGCCGTACAATTCTTGATGTGTCTGAAATTCCAAGGATTTCCGTCGCCTGCATGAACTCCTGCTCACGAAGGGAAAGAATTTGCCCACGAACCACTCGGGAGAGGCCCGGCCAGCTTAGAATACCGACAACAAATACTACAACGAGCATCGTCTGTTCCGAAGGAACCCAGCGCATGGCTGCGGAAATTACCATCATCATAGGTAGGAACGGTATGGACTGGACAATCTCTGCAAAACGCATGAGAAAAGCATCAATTTTCCCTCCATAGTACCCGGCAACCCCTCCAACCAAGGTTCCTAAAGTTACCGTTAAGAAAGCGGATAATACCCCAACCATCATGGAGATTCGTCCACCATAGAATAATCGAAACATAACATCCCGACCTTGTCGGTCAGTACCCAGGAGATTTTCTCTTGAAGGAGGCTGCTCCGAGTTTGCCAATTGGAACTCTTGAGCTCTAAGGTCCACATTCACGGTTTCCCGTATAAGCTGACCCGTGGTAACCCCTTCAACATCTCGCCATAAGTTAAAAGCATAAATCATTGGTATAATTATTACTGCAAGGATGATGAGTATAAAGCTTACTCCACCGACCACAGCAATTTTATTTTTTTTAAATCGTTTCCACGCAATCTTCCAGGGACCTTCTGGCTTCAAGCGGGGAGCATTAACTTTTTCTTCTACATTTGCTTCAGTCATATTTTCCCTCCTCCTACTTTACTCGTACTCTAGGATCTGCCAACCCGTAAGAAACGTCGGCTAAAAGATTGCCGATTACTCTTAAGAGTGCATAGAATACTAGAGTTGCCATTACTAGTGATAGATCCTGACTGGTAATACCGTTCAGTAATACTCTTCCAATCCCCGGCCATAGGAATACGGTCTCAAGTAAGATCGCTCCACCGAATAAGGCGGGTACCCACATTCCCAGGATAGTAATTAAGGGAAGCAAGGCATTTCTAAAGGCATGTTTATAGATTACCACCTTTTCTTTTAATCCTTTGGATCGCGCAGTTCGAATATAGTCTTGGTTAATTACCTCTATTACAGAGTTTCTTGTGTAACGGGTTAAGGTTGCTAAACTAGTCATGGTTAGTACGGTTACCGGTAATATCATATGTCTGCCGACATCCGTGATGTTTTGCCATAAACTCTCATATCCACGAACCGCCATTATGGGGGTTCTCATTCCATTCAGGGGAATCCAATCGATATTCCTTGCAAAGAGAAATATTAAAATCAAAGCAAAGAAAAACGTAGGCATGGATACGCCTGCCAAAGAAAATACCGTAAAGAAATTGTCAAATAGGCCATACTTCTTCACCGCAGATTTAATGCCCACGGGTATGGCGATAAGTAAGGCGAAAATCAACGCAAATATGTTTAGTAAGAAGGAATTCCATATGAATCCGAAAATCACATCACTAACATCTGCATTATAAATATTGGTTCTTCCTAAATCTCCTCTAGCTACCCGCCCCAGCCATAATAAATACTGAACGGGAAGTGGCTCGTTTAAACCCAGTTGTTCACGAATTTGTTCCTGTCTTGCCGGCGATACTTCCGATCCTACTCCTAAATAGGCCTGTACCTGGTCCCCCGGCATAAAGTCCAATACAATGAATATCAATAAAGAGATAATCAGCATTGTTGGGATTAACTGTAGTATACGTTTCCCTAAAAATCTAAGCATACCCTTCACTCCTCAATATGTCGTCTAGTAATATTTTAAATTATCAAAAAACTCTCTTTTCTGACATCGAAGGCAATCCTACATAATTCGTAGAATTGCCTTTCAATGTATTTTTCATGGAACTTAAGTCCTCGGACTTAAATACTCCTATTTAATTGTTTCACTGCTTATTGCTTGTTTTTTTTACTCTTCAATTCTTGCGTGTCGCATTGCTGCTACCCAGTTGTAAATACCGTGAGTTTCGAAATCTACAAGTTTTTCGTCATAGAAATCAAAGTAAGTGTTGGCATATACAGGCATGAATGCTGCATCTTCAGTTAAGATTTCACCAATTTCCTGGTATACAGGAATCGCTTCATCTTGATCCATAATTCTTTCAGCATCGTCCATCATTTGGTCTAACTCTGGGTTAGAGTATCTTGATGTGTTGTTTTGTCCGGATCCGATGTGTCGAGAATGGAAAGAACCTTCTACTGTACCATGAGGATCGTAGCTTGTAATCGTTGTTGCTAAGAAGAACATGCTCCACTCTTCAACGTTAGCATCAGAGTCATAGATTACAGTATCCAGGATAGAGTTAAAGTCTTGTTGTGCAATGTTTAACTGAATGTTAAGACCATTGCCCCAGTCTCTTTCCCACATTGGTACTAGAGTTTCAAGGATATCATGATCAGGCATAGTCAGGATGAAAAGCTCCAATACTTCGCCGTCTCGTTCTCTGTATCCGCTGTCTCCAACTACCCAACCGGCGTCATCAAGAATCTGCGCAGCTGTGTCCATATCAAAGTCATAAGATGCGATTGAGTCTACCCATTCGTCAGTTACTGCCCAGGATTCTTGCGAATATGGGTGGTACTGAGTCGTTGCAAAACCTTCGAAGTACTCATCTACAAACTCTTCAAGATTGAAAGAATAGTAAAGTGCTTGTCGAACTTCTCTTTCAGTGGTTGGACCAAATTCGTGATTGGTTTTGATGTATCCGTATCCACTTCTTGGATATTCATTTAACTGAATGTTTTCTGCGGCTTGTGCATCCCGAATATTATCAGCTTGGATTTGTCCTGCTAATAAGTCTACGGAACCGGTTAATAAGTCATCCATTTCAGTAGTCATTTCAGTTGCTTGAATTAGGATTTCTTCAACTAAGAACTGATCTTCGTACATGTAATCCATGTTTCTTTGAAGGAATACATACTCTTCAGGTGCAAAATCCACCATTAAATATGGTCCGGAACCAATTGGCTCAGCACTTAATTCCGTAACGCCTTCGGTGTCACCATATTCCATAGCTTCGCCGTAATAATGCTCAGGCATAATGTGGAATGTGGTGTTTACGATGTTGGTTCTTAGTGGCTCTTGGAAAGTAAATACTACGGTGAAATCATCTTCTGCTACTACTCCAGGGAAATCTTCGGTATCGCCATCAGCATACTCGTCATATCCAAGTAGTGAGTTAGCGATAGAACCGTATCGTCCGGTGTAGGATGGGTCAGAAAGTAGCTTGTATGACCATACTACGTCATGAGCCGTTACTTGCTCTCCATCTGAGAAATAATTGTCTTCATTCATGTAGAAGGTTACTTGCGTACCGTCTTCACTAAATTCCCAGTCATCTGCGGCTTCCATTACCCAGTTACCGTCGATGTCTCTGTTCATTAGAGTTTGGAACGTTAAGTCTACAACGTAACCGTCATAGCTTGAAGAATAATACGCCGGGTTAAAGTTACCGGAAATTTCCGTAACCCCGATGGTTAATAACCCACCAAGTTCATGTGCTGCTTCTTCGTCTTCACCTTCGTCGTCGTCGCCGTTCTCTCCTTCTACTGCTTCGCCGTTTTCGTCCTCATCTACCGGATCTTCGTCTGTTCCGCAAGCTGCAAGGAACAAACTCATCACCATTAGCAAGGCCAACAGCAAAATTAACTTTTTCTTCATTCATACTCCTCCTTTAAAAAAGTTTTTAAAACAAATATTTTAGCGAGTAAAATATTTAAACACATTATATAATCATTTAAATTTTCTGTCAATATTTTTCAGGGTCTTTCGAGGCCCTTAATTTATGCATTTTTTGTATCCTTACCTTTTTTCAACATGTATAAAGATCTCTGTTCATAAAAATTTTTTTTTATTTTTAAGGCTTTAAATATTTTAAATTGATTCACAACGGAAATCACAAAGATTCAATCCTTCATTTGCATAGTATTTTCCTAATATGTCGAATTGTNCACTTTTCCTGATTTATCTAAGACAAATTCCTCAGAAGTTCTTTTATTTTTTTTGTTTCTGTGGTATATTTATTTCTAAGCNCNGGAACTATCTGATATTTCTGAATTATCCTTCAGGATGATTCCCTGCGACATAACTAAACTATACCATATGAAAGGAGGGAAGAAAAATCTTACTCAGGAGTCCTTCATCAGGATTTCCTACCTATTCATGTTTATAGGTCTTTAAGATTGAAGGTTTTTTAAAAAAATCATTCATTATAAGGAGGTTGTAAATTTGGACGCAATTATTAATTTAAGTAATGCCATAGGTGATATAGTTTGGGGACCCCCATTCCTAATATTACTTATTGCTACCGGTTTATATTTAACGATTCGTATCGGATTTTTTCAATTTACTCATCTGGGACATGCATGGAAATATACCTTCGGTGCCATGTTTAAAAAAGATAAGGACGAAGATGATGAAGAACTGGGAGCCATCACCTCCTTCCAATCCGTAAGTTCCGCAATGGCGGCTACCATCGGTGTTGGAAATATCGCCGGTGTGGCAACCGCCATCTATCTTGGTGGACCGGGAGCCGTATTCTGGATGTGGCTTTCCGCTTTAGTAGGTATGGCAACGAAATTCGGGGAAGCTTCCCTAGGGGTAAAGTTTAGAAATACCAATCCCGACGGATCTTTTTCCGGTGGAGTTATGCAGTACATTGAAAATGGTTTGGGTACCGGCTGGAAATGGTTAGCCATCCTTTACGCTATCTTTGCAGGACTTGCCGCTCTTGGTATTGGAAACATGGTACAATCCAACACCGTGGCAACCGCAATGGTAGAGTTTGGAATCGAACCCTGGATAACAGGAGTCGTAATCGTAATCTTAGTAGGTCTCGTAACCCTTGGTGGAATTGAGCGGATTGCAAAAACTGCAGAAAGAGTAGTTCCCACCATGGCGGTTATCTATATCGTAGGTTCAGTAATTATTTTAGTTTTAAATATCACGGAAATTCCCGCAGCTTTGGGAGATATTTTCTATTACGCCTTTAATCCTTACGCTGCCGGAGCCGGCGGTGCCGGTGTTGCTGTAGCCGCAACCATTCGCTTTGGTATTGCCCGAGGAGTATTCTCCAACGAAGCCGGTCTTGGGGCCGCTTCCATCGTGCATGCTCAAGCAAAGAACAGTCCTTCACGACAAGGTATGTGGGGAATCTGGGAAGTATTTATTGATACAATCATCGTTTGTACCATGACTTCCTTAGTTATTTTAACCACAGGAGCCTTAGCAACCGGTGAAACCGGAGCGGACTTAACAACCGCAGCCTTTAACCGTGGTCTTCCGGGACCTGGAGGATACATTATTTTAATTTCCATCGTATTCTTCGCCTACACCACCATGCTTACCTGGAACTTCTACGGTGAGAAGAGTTGGGAATACATCTTCGGACGTAATATTGTTGTTCCTTACCGACTGTTATTCTTAGCTTTCCTATTTATCGGAGCCGTTGGTGGCCTTGAAGTTATCTGGGGCGTTGCCGATACCTTAAACGGTCTGATGATCGCACCGAACTTGGTTGCACTGCTTCTTCTCGGCGGCGTCCTTGCAAAAGAGAAGAACAAGTATATGGAAAAACATGATTTAAAGAACAAAAAGTAAATAAGCGATCCGAAAGGTAACTGTTAAAGTCTTAAGTTCAAAGATGCTACAAATAAAAAACCGGAGATTCCCAAATGGGGCCTCCGGTTTTTTTATGTCACTTCTCGGCTGCTTTTTTTCTTAAAACCAATCCAAAGAAGGATCATTCCCATACCCGTCCCCCAGATCAGTATCCCGTAAAAAGCTGTCCGGTCTCCTAAATAACTATACTCCACCCCTTGCATATAAATCCCTTGAGGGATTATCATTGAAAGCCTTTGCAGGGCCCCGGGAAGAAGTTCTGCCGGCCAGAGCGCCCCGGAGATCATGGAGGTAACTAAAACTCCTATAGGAAGACCTACAACCATCCCCTCTTTTCCCAGGGACAGTTTGCTGATGACTGTCCATAATCCGATAAACAGCACCTGCATCATCAATAGTAATAGAATGTGATGGATAAGATCCCCCCTTAGGGTTTGACTCTGTATACGGTAAATACTTAAAATCAGCAATGCATGATGTATTGTAAGAAATAAAAAATCCCCTGTAAACTTCCCTATGGCTAGGGAAACTTTCCCCACAATCAATTCCTGTCTTTTAAGAAGTCCCGTGAACTCCTCTTCCCGTCTTTTGTAAAAAAGCCAAAGGGAAAACAACGCACTATAAATGATGATTAATCCCTGGGGCCCCGCAAGAAGGCCTGCCGCCCCTAATTTTCCGGGGCTCCTTTCCTCTTGCGTCCTGCCTCCCCCCGCAAATACTTCTTCCAAAGACAGGGTCATCAGAGGCTCCGGCTCCCAGTAGGACTCAGACTTCTCAAAGGAGTGTTGCCACAGAGCATCGTGATCTTCTGAGCTCCCCGTATTTTCCGCCTCGGAAACAATGATATTTGCAGCCCTGGCACTGCTTAAAATCCGGATGCTTCTGGATATCACAATCTCCCCTACGGCACTGCCCCCTTGCCCAAGAGGCGAAGTATAGGCAATCAGCTCCGGCACGCGATCCCTTCGAATCCGCTCTTCAAACCCCGCTTCAATCCGGTAAACTCCTTCCACCCGATTTTCCCGCAAATCCAGCAGCCCGCTTTCCAGACTTTTTTCCCGAACCTCCAGATAAGATTCCTCTCTCAGTAAATCAATCAGCATTTTTGAATAGTCGCTTTCATCTTCATCCACCAGGACCACAGGGATTTTCGTCCCTGCGGCTTCTCCTTCAAAGAGCCCGAATGCAAAATAGGAAAACCCCAAAGGGAATAAAATAAGCAATAACCAGGCGGTTTTTTTTCTGAAAAATCCTTTTAATTGCATCAGCGTCACCGTAAAAATTTTCATGTTTGATCACCTGCCTGTCGATTTACGATTGTTATTCCCAGGCCTAGCAGCAAAAGGCTTACCAATACAATCCCTAAAGATTCCAACCCCAGACCTTCATAATCTGTTAGTGTAATCCGCTGGACCCTCTGTAAGTAGTTATAGTGAGGGAGTACTCGCGCAAACTGATCCAATCCGTAAGGAAGATAATAATAGGGAATCAATCCCCCTCCCAGAAGAATTAAAACAAACACTGCAAAATTCCCAAGGGTAAAGTAAACATCTGTATTTCTCAGCACCAAAGCCAACAAACCGACCACGGATAAGATCAGAAAAACCCAGAGACTTAAATATCCAATCGCAACGAACAATGAAGAAGTCACTCCATTTAAAAACAAAAATTCTACCGCGATCAAAAAACCCCCTCCGTAAAAAACCATTCGCAAACTGTGTCCGAAAATTTTTCCGCCGTAATACTCACCCATAATGGTTCCGGTAAAAGGAATCCTGCGAAATATTCCCAACTGTTTTTCCTCTATAAGATCCTTTCCCATAAATAAGGCGGTAAACAATAACAGGCTGAAAACCACGGAATGAAGATAATAGACCCCGGGATCCATGGTGTTTATCCCTTCCACCTGTTCATGGGCCATCATGGTATCCCGGGCATTCAATGCACGAAAAGTAATATCCCGTATTACGGGATCAATCTTTTCCCGGCGCTCTTCTATGGGAATGTCCTGTTCCCGGTAATAGTCCCAAACCGTATTCACTCCGCTTTGTCCCGCAGATACGCTGTACATAAAGCTCTCCATAACCCCTTGCAGCACCTGGGATTTGAATGGATCCCCCGGGCTTGTATAGAGAAGAAGTTCCCGGGATTCTCCCCGCTCCAGACTTCCTACAAAGTCTTCAGGAATGATCACACCTGCAAAGACTTCTTCCCCTTCTACCAGTTTTTCCGCTTCATCGGCACCGCTGACCTCTAAAATTTCTATCAAATCCTGAAGACCCTCGTCCCCTCGTATTTGATCCATCAAAAGATCCGCCATGGGATGATGATCCTCATTCACCACCGCTACGGAAAAAGATTCAATAAACAGGCCTTCTTCAAAATAGTTTCCGAAGCCTGCGGTTAACAAAAAAATAAAAACCAGGGGAATCACGATCATTCCCATGGTTTTTTTCTTATGACGTAAGGATTTTTTCAACTCTTCCACCGCTACACGAAATCCTCTCCCTAAAGATGCAAACATGGTTTTTCCTCCTTTATCCCACGGGATATTAATTAATAACCGCTTAATTCCTAACCGATTAATACTTAACCCGAAGGATACTCATCGAGTATTCAAAATCCCGGTGCAAACATTAATTCCTGCATAGGCACGCTGTTTTCATCGGTAAATTCCGGTGCTTCAATATTAATATCTTCGTTGATATTCCAGTAATCCATGGTTCCCGCAATCTGGAGGCTGAAAGCTTCCTGATCTTGTTGAAATACGATGTTTACATCATATTCCTCTCTTACGATGCGATAATCTTCATCAATATAAAGGGTCATGGAAAAATAACTTTCCTCAAAGTCCAGAACCCGGTCCAGCTCTTCCATTAACTCATCAATTTTATCCTGATCAAAATCCTCCATAAATTCGTCCATTTCCGCTTCAACTTCTTCCGGAGAAACTCCTGTATCACTCATACGGACCGTTTCAAAAATAAGTTCTCTGAAGGATTCATCCTCTAATATTTCAGGAATACTCTCCAGTACCATTCTGATCTCTGCTCGACCCATATAAACCTCAAATTCCTTTACAGCCACGTCATCATCATTTATGGTGATTTCCGTTTCTCCATTATTGGTGATAAACTCTTCTTCTACAATCTCCATATAGATTTCTCCAAATTGTTTAAACATTCCCAAGAGCTCTTCCCGGTCCTGGGGATCCATTTGTTCCATACCCTCTTGATTATAAAAATCATCGTCTAAATCTATCAGCAAATACCCCTCGGCCAAACGCTGATCTCCCATAAACTGGGCCATCATCGGAGCTTTTATGGCGATCTGTTCCTCTAACATATACATCTCTAAGGCCACACCGAAACCACCGGCGTTGATTTGCCCCGACATGTATACTTCAGGATTTAATTGATCCTCACCATCGATCATTCCTTCAAAGCTCATACCGATATTATTAAACATCCCCATCATACTTCCCAGGGCTTGGTTCTGTGTGGATAAATCCTCCATCTTAAGACCCATCTCTCCGGTAAATTCAAAGCTGTGTCTTTCTAAATTTTGCATAAAGGCTTTTTCAAAGATTTCCATATCACTGAGTTCTTCCCCGTCATTACTGCACCCCACAAAAACCAACAGGGACAGTACTAACAAAGCTCCTATTACCCATCGCTTATTTCTATTCATTGGCCTTCCTCCTTTTCCAGTTTAAACCAGGCTTTAAAAACCTCTTCCATTGATTTTTCTTTAAACACTCCCTTTTCTTCTCCGTTTATAGACAATACCCGGTGAATGCTTCCCTCTTCAATTACCAGGGCGCGATCACAGACATACTGCACTTCTTCAAGGGCATGGGTGGAATAGATAATCGTATGTCCTTTTTCAGCAAGGTTCCTCAGGACTTTTAAAATTGCTTTTCGGGAAATAAAATCGATCCCTACGGTAGGTTCATCCAGAATTAACAGGCTGGGCCCATGCATTAAGGCCACCCCTAAATTCGTTCGCCTTTTCATGCCTCCCGATAAGTTCTTAATCGGTTTGTTCATCTCTTTTGTGAGCCCGAGATCTTCCAGGGTGCTTTGGACCCTCTCTTTAAGTTCCTTTCCCCGAAGGCCTTGAAGTCTTGCAAAAATTTTTAAGTTTTCATAGGGACTTTCATCGGGGTATAGAGCCACTTCCTGGGGTACATAGCCGATGATTCCCCGAAGTTTTTGAAGGGGATAGGCTTTTTTTTCTTGACCAAAATAATAAAGCTTACCTTTTTCCGGATCCTGAAGGGTCGCCAGTATGGAGAGCAGGGTGGATTTCCCCGCTCCGTTATCCCCTAGAATTCCCAGGATTTCTCCTTTTTCCACCTCGAAACTGAGGTCTTTTAAAACCTCTTCTTTGCCGTATCCATAGTGGATATGTTCCGCTTTTATGACACCCATAACATCCCTCATTTTTCTTTTATATTTATATTTGTCTTTATTTTACCATAATTTAATCCCTCGGTGTAGGGATGGATGGGAATCCCCTTTATATACAAGGAAATCTCCAACAGGTAAATTCCCTATTGGAGATGCAAACCTCTATGCGGTTTATTTATTATATAAATCTATTTTGTATCCTTGACATCTTTTTTAATTTCTTCTTTACGCTTTTCCGCTTTTTCCTTCACTTCTTTTTTTATCTCCTCTGCATCCTTCTCCACTGCTTTTTTCTGCTTCTCCGCTTTTTCCTTGGCGTCCTTCGCCTTTTGTTCCACTTCTTCCTTTTTTTCCTCTAATTCTTCTTTTTTCTCCTCTAATTCCTCTTCCAGTTCCTCTTTGCTTTTACTGAATCGCTCTTTCGCCTTTTCCACACTTTCTTCTACGGTTTCTTTTTTTTCATGATAAAAATCCTTAGCCTTCAGTTTGGTTTCTTCAAAGTTTTTCTCCAGATTCTCCTTGGTTTCCCCTAGATTTTCTTTAACCTTTTCCGTATTTTTCTCAATTTCTTCCTTCGCTTTTTTACGGGTATTTTCCCCTTTATCCGGCGCAAATAAAACCCCGGCTAATCCGCCCAGGATTCCTCCGGCAGCCGCTCCTTTTGCTACACCTTTACGATGTTCCTTCGCCTTTTCTTCCTCACGTTTCTTCGGGTTAAACCGATCCTTCAGGTTTTCAATTTTTTTGCTTAAGTCTTTTTTATCCATTATAGCACTCCCCTTCATCTTATTTCTTATACTTACTACCCATTATGCGGCAGCTGAAACGTTTTTTGTTGTTTTTTCTGAAAATCCTTCCCTTTTACATTGTTCCGGGAAGGATCCGGAATTTTCTGATTAATCCCGCAGTTAATTGGTATACATGTAGTAAGAAGAATAAAGGCAATACATAAAAACTATGGAGGTGTTGATTTTGTTAAATTTAGAAACCACGTATATGGGAATTCCGATTAAAAATCCGATTGTTGCCGGGGCCAGTGCATTATCCAGCGACATGAAAAATCTTAAACGCATGGAGTTTTCCGGAGTAGGGGCTATTGTAGTGAAGTCATTGTTTGAAGAGGAAATTGAGCTTACCCGTTTTAAATTCGAAGAGGAAATGGAAGCATTCGATCATATTCATGCAGAGATGACCTCCGTCCATCCTCATATCGATTATAAGGGAACCAAAGAACATTTATACTGGTTGCAAAAAGCCAAGAAGAAAGTGCATGTGCCCATTATTGCAAGCCTGAATGCCCACAACCTTGAAACCTGGGTTGAGTATGCACAGGCTATTGAAAAAACCGGTGTGGACGGACTGGAACTGAATTTCTACGAACTTCCCCAAAATCCCGATACCACTGCCGAGGCTATTGAACAGGAAAAAATCGAAGTGCTGCAGAAAGTAAAGGCGGCGGTAAACATTCCGATATCCGTTAAACTCAGTCCCTACTATACCAATATGGCAAACTTCGTTAAGCGTTTGGATGATGCCGGGGCCGATGCAGTAATTCTATTTAACCGACTGTTCCAGCCGGAGATTGATATTCATGAAGAGGAAGAAAATATTTCCTTTGATTTCTCCCAGTCCTCGGACAGTTTATTATCCCTGCGGTGGACCGCCCTTCTGAGCCCTGTTTTTAAGGGTGATATTATCAGCAGTAAGGGAATCATCGAAGGGGAGGACATGATTAAAATGCTGCTTGCAGGAGCCCAAAGCGTACAGGTGGTAAGTACTCTTTATAAAAACGGTATGCAGCAGATTGAAGTCTTAACCAAAGAATTGGAAGAGTGGATGAAAGCGAAAGGCTATCAGAGCCTTGAAGACTTCCGAGGAAACATGGCGAAGGATCACATGAAGGATCCCTGGGCTTACGAACGAAGTCAATATATTAAGATGCTGTTATCCAAGGAAAATTTATAATCGGAAATTCCTGAAAATAACCTTTCACAACGCAAAACACCTAAATCATAATGATTTAGGTGTTTTTTTGATTGGCACGCCCTGAGGGATTCGAACCCCCGACTTACTGGTTCGAAGCCAGTCACTCTATCCAGCTGAGCTAAGGGCGCATAGGTATCTATGCGATGTTGAAATTTAAATGGCGTGCCCACAGGGATTCGAACCCCGGACCCTCGGCTTAGAAGGCCGATGCTCTATCCAACTGAGCTATGAGCACGCGTTTTTTGGAGCGGAAGACGGGAATTGAACCCGCGACCCTCGCCTTGGCAAGGCGATGCTCTACCGCTGAGCCACTTCCGCATATTATTGGCTGGGGTAGCAGGACTTGAACCTACGAATGACGGAATCAAAATCCGCTGCCTTACCAACTTGGCTATACCCCAAAAGTTCTGAAGTACATAGAGTACATCCTTTGTTTTTAAAAAAATGGGGTGGGTGATGGGATTTGAACCCACGCATGCAGGAATCACAATCCTGTGTCTTAACCCCTTGACTACACCCACCATATTTGTGGAGCGGGTGAAGGGAATCGAACCCTCGCTATCAGCTTGGAAGGCTGAAGTTCTACCACTGAACTACACCCGCATATCGATTACCTTGCGACCTAGATAATATTATCATCATCCTTGGACTATGTCAATAGATTTTATTATATTTTCTTTTTTTCTTCTTTCAAATTCCTAAGCGACTTTGGAAACCAGGATTTTTACACCTCGTCCATTTCCACCAGGTCCACCTTAATATCATTTCCTAGGGTCATGATTGCATAACTTTTTTTACTGAGTCCCCGGGGAAAACCGATGCTTCCGGGATTCAGCAGCAACATATTTTCTTCCTCTATGGTTAAGGGAATATGACTGTGGCCGAAAATCACGATATCCGCTCCGATCTCCTTGCCCCGATAAAAAAGCCGGTCATTTGTACCCTTCACACCGTAGCGGTGCCCGTGGGTTAAGAAGATTTTATAACCTTCCAGCTCTAAAACCATCTCCGATTCGCAGGGACTGTAAACCGGATCAACGTTGCCTTTTACCCCGATTACTTTAATTCCTGTAATTTCTTCAAGATAACTTCCGTCATTACACATATCTCCCGTATGAAGAATCAGTTCCACCTCTTGAAATCGGCCTTCCTTATGCATACGATCCAGTATACCTAAATGATTATGACTATCCCCCAGTATTGCGATTTTCACGATTTTCACCTCTAAATTTTCTCTATGGCTCTTATAAGATTTATTTCTTTCTGTTTTTTTTATTTCTTACTGTTCCTTTATTCTCTTTATTCTTTAATTTCTTTAGCGAATTCTTCCTCCAAAAGCTCTTTAATCTTTCTCAGAGCTTTTCCCCGATGGCTGATGGCATTTTTCTCTTTCGCCGTCAGCTCCGCCATGGTTTTTCCATCGGGCAGCTTAAATAAGGGGTCGTAGCCGAAGCCCCCCTGCCCTTTTTTTTCAAATCCGACTCGTCCCCGAGTCACTCCCCTTGCTTTTAAAACTCTTCCATCGGGAAACAACAGGACAATGGCACAGACAAATACCGCTCCCCGCTCTTCCATTGGAACCTCTTTTAAGGCTTCTAACAGCTTTTCATTATTCTTTTGATCATTACCCTCTTCTCCTGCATAACGGGCGGAATATACCCCGGGAGCTCCTTCTAAGGCGTCCACGGCTATTCCTGAATCATCGGCAAGGACCATGGTTCCCGTATATTGTTGAATCCCCTTCGCCTTTAGCAGGGCATTCTCTTCAAAAGTTGTGCCGGTCTCTTCGATCTCTACGGACTTCAGCCCGGCCTCATCCTTGCTTTTTATCGTAATAGGAAAATCCTTTAATAAACTTTGAATTTCCTTTAATTTATTAGGATTTCCCGTGGCAATCACTAAGGTTTTCGTATCTTCCACTTACTTTTCCTCCTTCGACTCTCCGATCCGCTCGCCGATAGGACCCAGGATTTCCCGTTGCATCCGGGTCAGCTCTTGATTCCCTTTTTCCGCCAAAGTCAACAAGCTTAACAGTTGCTCCTTGGAAAAAGGCGATTCCTCTCCGGTTCCCTGAACTTCAATGAATTCCCCCTGATCGGTCATGACAACATTCATATCCACATGGGCTTTGGAGTCTTCTTCATAACAAAGGTCCAGTAATTCGGTTCCCTCTATCACACCGATGCTGATGGCGGATACATAATTTTTAATGGGGAACACCTTTATTTTCCCTTGGCGGTAAAGCTTGTCCATGGCCATAGTCAGTGCCACGAAAGCTCCGGTAATAGCGGCGGTACGGGTACCTCCATCGGCTTGGATTACATCACAGTCGATCCAGATGGTTTTTTCCCCTAAGGCTTTCAAATCCACTACGGAACGCAGGGCCCTGCCGATCAATCGTTGGATTTCCTGGGTTCTTCCCCCGATTTTCCCTTTGCTGGACTCCCGTATATTTCTTGTGTGAGTGGCTCCCGGCAGCATGGAATACTCCGCCGTAATCCATCCGGTTCCTGAATTTTTAAGAAAAAAGGGCACTTTCTCTTCAACGGTGGCGGAGCAGATTACCTTCGTCTCTCCCATTTCAATCAATACAGATCCCTGGGGATGTTTGATATAGTCCTTGATCATTTTCATCTCCCGTAGTTCATCGGGCTTTCGGTTATCGATTCGATTCATTTTAAACATCCTCTCTTGTTGTAATTCTTTGGAATAATTATTTGCCGATCTTCAATCCATTCTAGGGATCCATAATCTTTCCATATTTTTAACTTTTCGATTGTATCATACTTTTGTTTTAGTTTCATGTTTTTCCCCGGATTTTTTGGATTCTTCGATTTTTCGGAATCCTCTTTATATTACCTGCCCTTTATTTGCGCTTGGAAGCGGAAAAATAACCGCCTCTAATCGCCCGGGCGTCGGTTACGGTTACAAATATCTCCTTATCATAATCGTCGATGATTCGCATAAGTTTATTCAGTCGTTTTCGTTGCAGGGTGATATTTACCAGGTTGTTGGTTCCTTTAATACCGTAACCCTGAACAATGGTTACTCCAAAACCCTCCTCCCGAAGGAGCTCGGTCAAATCCTGGTAATGACTGGGGGTTATGGCCTGCACAATGATGTTTCCAAGGGCCATTTTTTCTTCGACCCACATACCTACGTAATTCCCCGTAGCAAAACCCGAAGCAAACATTAAGATATTAATCGGATCATCCATATGGTTCAGTACCCTGCCGATGGCTACAACAAACACCAGGGCTTCCACAAATCCGATCAGGGCTGCCTGGGTTCTTTTTCCCCGAACCACCATAATCATTCGAATGGTAGCCAGGGAAATATCAATGACCCGGGCGAAGAAAATTAATAGGTAACTAAGTACTAACACTAACACATTATCTGCCTCCTTGTGATATTACAACCTTTTGCTTGTGATGCTTTTGAATTTCAGATCACTTTATACAGTTCATCCACATCCGGCGGTCCCAGAGGTTCCCGGTGGTCCCCCTTTAATAAATAGGAGTCTCCGGTTATGATTTCTCCCACATCCCTGGCCTCCACCCCATTTTTGTAAAATTCCTTTAATAACCCTTCTTTCTCAGAAGGGTCAACGGACATAATCATCACTCCGCTGGAAATCAGCCGCAAAGGATCAATTCCAAGACTTTCGGTAATTTCCTTGGTGGCTTCCCGAAGGGGAATATCCTCCTCATAGACTTTGACCCCTAAGCATGAGGCCGCTCCCAATTCCCACAGGGCTCCGAGAATGCCTCCCTCGGTAACATCATGCATGCTGTTTACCCCGAAGGCTCCGGCGATTTTACCTTCCTTTACCACGCTGATTTCTTTGGAATAGGTCTTCGCCTCAAGGATGGCTTCCTTCGATACCTTACCCCTCAGTTTATCCTCCAGATCATGGGCAATAATCGAAGCCCCTTCCAGTCCCGCGTGTTTCGTCATAATCAGGCGATCCCCAGGCTTTGCTCCCTTAGAGAAAGTCATGCCGTTTTTCGGCTGCCTGCCGATGGCCGTGGTGGAGACCACAATTTTGTTTACCGCATCGGTAATTTCCGTATGTCCTCCCATAATTTCCACATCCACTTCACAGGCTGTCCGGTTGGCATCCTCCATGATTCGTTTCAACTCCTCCTCCGTGGTCTCGGGAGGAGCAAGGATGGTCAGCAGCAGCCCTACAGGCTCCACACCGTTGGAGGCCACATCGTTACAGGAAATATGTACCGCAAGGCTGCCGACCTCGGATGAAGCTCCGGTTATGGGATCCGTACTCAGTACCCCGATATAATCTCCGAAGTCCACAACGGCACAGTCCTCCCCCACTCCGGAACCCATCAGCACTTCCTTTCGTTTGTGTTTAATATTGGAAAAAATCAATTCTTGTAATAATTCCGTGGGAATCTTTCCGATTTTCATCTGCTAAACTCCTTTTTACATGGATTTCAAGCTTGGATAAAACACGTCAGTTTTAACGCTTGTCCCTACCGGGATTTTTCCGGCGGTTATAAAGACTTTCCAGCTTTATTATACCATGGAAGGGCTTTCCTTCCAACAGCACCTTTCCCAGAAGGAAAAGAGCGCTGACCAGAAAAACAAACCAGAAGGTGACAAAACGGAGGACAATGGCCAGGGTGATTCCCGAAGATACCCCGATTCCCAGAGGCGCTACAAAGAACACCATACTGCCTTCAAAGGTTCCCAATCCTCCGGGAAGCAAGGGGAGCATACCCACCATATAGGTAAGGTACGTTACCACGGCAATTTCAATAAAACTTAAGGAGATTCCTAAAAAAAGCACTACCAGATAGGCCTTCAGGGCAAAAAACGACCAGATAAAAAGGGCCAGGAGAAATTGAAAGATCATGGCTTTTTTCCGGGCAAGGATTTTTCGAAAATTTTTCTCAAAGTTTATTAAGACCCCCGCCAATTTGTCCCGTCGGCCCTCTTTTAATGGGAGTTTCCCAAGAAATCCGTATTCCTTTTTCGGCCAGAAAATCAAACTCAGAATTCCCACAAAAATCAGCAGCAGCAGTCCGAAGGTTCCCATCAGCAATCGACTTTGATCCGCCTCCGTTCCCAGATGAATAATAAACCAGGTCATGGTAAATACATTAATTGATAGAAAGGCCAAAAAGCTGATGGTTTTCTGCAACGCAACTAAAGCTGAACTTTCCCCTAGGGGAATGTCCAGCTCTTTGGTCAACAAATATATTTTCGTGGCTTCCCCTCCCGCCTTTACCGATGGGGTAACACTCTCCACAAAGGTGCCGCTCATATAAACGGAAAAGATTTTACGAAGGGCTACGGGTACATTTAAAAGATTGGCCAAAGTATACAACTGAAAACTGTTTAGAAAAATCGTTAGCAATTGCAGTGCACATAGAAATGCAATTTGTCCGATAGAAATATTTTCCAGATGACGAAGGATCTCCCCCGTATCAGCAAAGCGAACGATAAGTCCGATTAAGAGAATCCCGACAAATAACAGGATGGCTTTTTTCATCAATACCACTTCTTTCGTTTTTTATAAACAGTAAACTGGCCTCCATCGTAGGACTTCCCTGTATGGCCTGAACATTGGCATAACATTGGGAGTCCCCGGGGGACTTATCATAAAAAGCCTGGAGTCCGTGGGCGGGACATCGGGTCACCACCCGGGTATTCGCCGCCGCTTTTCCCAGGGCATTTTCTAAAATATCCTGATGGGGACAGGCCTGCAGGGCTACGAGAATTACCGAATACTTTTTGGTGTCGATAGTCCTGCCGTCGGCCTCAAATACATGAACCGATTTTTGCAGACCCAAAAGACCGGTAAGTTTTTTCGCCAGCTTCACTGCACAGCGGTCCTTATCAATAACATCGACTTTTGCCCCGGTGTATTGATGAATACGGTAAGCGGTGCTGGGTATAGCTCCCCCTCCGATAAAAAGCACGTGATCTTCCGACTTAATCTGGGCTAAGTTAATTTCCTCTTTTACGATATTATTATAATAATTCATACATAATCTCGCCAATCCCGGGAAATGACATAGGGTTTTTTCTAAACATCGGGTAAACTTCGGGATCATTTTACATGCTCCTTTTTTTTTTGAGTATATTTACGGGAACTTCCAAGGATACTTACTATTGTAAAATATTATTCCCATAACGCTTAATTTTATATCTGTCTACAGGATACTGCTGATAAAACGAACGGTTTGATTGATTGCGCCCCCGATTAGAAACGCTGCCACTAAAGTGGTCCCTGCAATGGCAAGTCCCGTCTTTAACTTAAACTCCTTAATAAGTATAGCCAGTACCGATAAGCAGGGGAGATAAAAAAGCGCCACGGTGGCACCGGTGAAAATCTGTAAACTTGTTAGGTTCATATCCAGCAGCGGCAGTACAGCCAGCTCCCGTCGAACGATTCCAAGCATCAGAGCAAGCCCCGCTTCTCCGGGAAGTCCCAGCCATCCTGTAACCACAGGGCTTAAGAAATCACTGATTCCGTGTATCAGGCCGGTTTCTGCGATAATGGCCGCAAAGAGAATTCCAAGGGCCATGGGGATTTGGGCTTCCACAAGGTAATGTTTTACCCGTATTTTTATCTTTTGCACTACGGTTTTAACATCAGGCTTTAACAGATTGGGAATTTCCAACAGCATGGGATCCACTTTTCCCGGAAGCATCCGGTTCAGCACCGATCCCCCGATGATCATGGCAAGGATAGAAAGTCCATACACCCCGACCAACATCCATATTGACTCGTCTCCCAGCAGTACAAAAAAAGCTGCGGTCTGTGCCGTACAGGGGACCGCTAGTGAAACAAGACTTGCAACGATTACCCGTTCCTTATGGGTGGTTGCTGCTTTCGAGCCTAAAATCGCCGGTATGGCGCATCCGTAACCCATAATAAAGGGAACAATGCTTCCTCCCTGAACTCCGATCTTACGCAGGGCTCCATCCATCAGCACACCGATTCTCGGAAGGTATCCGCTGTCTTCCAGGATGGAGAGCGCAATATAAAACAGGGTAATATAAGGCAGAACCAAGGCAAAGGGCCATTCAATAATCTTAATCAGCACCCCGTAATCCCCGACCAGAACGTTGTAAAAGATAGTCCCTTCTGTGATAAATCCTCCGATAAAGGCCGTCATCGCCGGCTCATACACGTTGTACACGAAGGGAAGCAGAAGCACTCCTCGAATGGCTTTTCCGCCACCGACTACAAATCCAAGGACCAATACCAACACAAGAATCGCCAGGGGAATTCCCGGCCAAGGCTGCATCGAAACATAGCCCAGTTTTTCCGTAAAGGAAGGTTCCCTTTCTACTAAGGTTTGAACCTTTTCCACAATACGGCCGATTTCTTTCCACCGGGTTTCCTCTTCTTCCACCAGTTCTTTTTCTGCAGTATAACAAACCTCTTTTTGTCGTTTTCCCACTTTCTCCATTACAGTTATAAGTTCACGAAGCCCCACGTTTCGAACAGCAACCGTAGGTATTACCGGAGCATCCAGTTCTTTCGCCAACGCCTCAGAGTCAATGATCACTCCCTGCTGCTCCGCTACATCCACAAGATTCAAGACAAAGATCATGGGGATATCAAATTTTTTCAACTGCAAAGCGAAGTTTAAGTTTCGCTCCAAGTTTGTGGCATCCAGGACACAGATGATGGCATCGGCCCCCTCCTTTACAAAACTAACGGCTACTTCTTCGGCTTCAGAAGTAGCCTCAAGGCCATAGGTTCCCGGTACATCAATTAATATTCCTTCTTTTTTTAAATTTCGAATTTTTCCTTTGGTATAACCCACGGTGGTACCCGTGTAATTTGCGGCGAGCACTTCTACTCCCGTAAGTTTGGAGAAGACCACGCTTTTTCCTACATTGGGATTTCCCATAAGTAAGAATTTCAACGTATCTTTTCCCACCTGAACTTCGGGACTTTTGTTGTGACAATCCACTTAGTTGACCTCCCTCACCTGAATATCCTTCGCGATGTCCTGAGCAATAGCTACACATCTTCTGCCCACTTGAACAATTACCGGTCCGCCCATGGGTTGCTTGGACTTTATGGCAACATTGATCCCCTCTCGAAGACCCAGGGACTTGAGCAGTCCGATTTTCGGTAGATTTTCGATAATACATCGATGTTCTTTTTTAATGGCATACAGTGACATGATCTCATCTCCTCATAACAGCTATAGGTTCTCACTCCGAAAATATATTTTCACTTAACTTTACAAGATTTTTCTTTATCTGTTATCACTTTTTATCATTGATAATAATTTTCATTATCTTTGTATAAAGAATATCATAGTTCGAAAGATAAAGTCAATAGTTTATTCTTCCTTTTTTTGTTGATTTATCAATAGTAATTCCTGTTTAATAGCCTCTCTTAGCTTGCAGGGGTCCAGTCGCCCTCCGGTTCTTTCCATCCCTTTTCCCATAAAGAAGTTTATTGTTTTACCCGGCTTTTTTTGATAATCCTGTAACGCTTTCCGGTGCTTGTTTATCAGCTCCTTCACAATCTCTCGAATCTCCTGTTCATCAGTAATAGGACCGAGATTCCGATTTTCCAGGACTCTTTTTGGATTCTCCCCGGTTATTATAATTTCCTTTAAAATCTTTTCGCCGACTTTTTTCGGGATCTTTCCCCCTTCCATTAAAGCCATCAGCTTTCCGAAGTCCTTCGGTTTTAATGGGAGTTCTTTAAATCCTTCAAGCCCCCTCGGCATTTCCGATAATAATTGGGTCATAATCCAGTTACTGATCCGTTTAGGGGCATAACAAACCAATACCGTCTGTTCAAAAAAATCCGCCACGTAAGGGTTTTTCGTTAGAATTCTTACATCGTAATCCGGAAGATCGTACTGCTCTTTAAAACGGCTTCTTTTCTTTTGGGGCAGTTCAGGTATACGACTGGCGGTGTTACGAACTTTTCCCTCCGATAACTGAAGCGGGAGAATTTCCGGCTCGATAAAATATTGGTACTCCAATGAATCCTCTTTTTTCCGAAGGGTTTTCGTCTCCTCTTTTTTCTGGTCCCATCCCCGGGTCTCCTTTGTCAGCTCACAGCCTGTTTCCAGGGTTTCCAGCAAACGCCTCTGTTCATACAAACATGCTTTTACCGCCCCTTTAAAGGAATTTAGATTTTTCACTTCCATCACCGGGGTTTTAATGTCCCGGTCCTGATCCACCACATTAATATTTAAATCACAACGAAGAGAACCTTCCTCCATTTTCAAATCGGATATTTCGAAAAAACTCAGCAGATTTTTTAATTCCTCAAGAAATTCCAATAATTCCTTCTCATTGGATATGTCCGGTGCCGTTACAATTTCAATTAAAGGAACCCCGCTGCGATTGTAATCGATCTCCGTGCTTTCCTTGCGGTGCATCATTTTCGCCGTATCCTCTTCCATATGAATCCGTTGTATCCTTACGGTTTTCTTTGCCTTTTCCAAATACAGCTGACCGTTTATTCCTAAGGGTTTTGCGGCTTGTGTGATCTGATATCCTTTAGGAAGGTCAGGATAAAAATAATGTTTTCGGTCCATATGGGTGCTTCGCTGAATTTCACAGTTTAGACCCATAGCGGCTTTCAAAGCATAGTCCACCACTTTTTGATTCAGCCTCGGTAATGATCCGGGATATCCCATACAGGTTGGACAAATATTTTCGTTGGGCTCTCGGGAAGCCTCATTTTTGCAGCCGCAAAAGATTTTGGTTTTTGTGTTGAGCTCCACATGTATCTCCAGTCCGATTACCGTTTGAAAGTTCATGATTATCACCTCACTTTTATCTGTTCCGGATCCATTGTCTCAGAGAGCGTCTCAATTCCTAAGGCTCCCCGAAGAAGCACCGGCTCATCAAAATAATTTCCGATCAGTTGCCCTCCCACAGGAAGGTTCTCCGGATTCCCGCAGGGTACAGAAACCGCAGGCAATCCCGCAAGGCTGGCAGGAACCGTCAATTGATCCAACAGTTGCATATCCACCGGGCTATTACTCCTTTTTCCCGGCTTAAAAGCTGTGACGTGGGTCGTCGGTGTAAACAGCAGATCCGCTTGCTGAAAAGCTTTTTGAAAATCTCTTTTCAACAGCTCTTGCACTCTTTTGGCTCTAGCCAAAGAGACCTTTTCCTTACTCAAAATATAATTCCCCAGAATCAATCGCCTTTTCACTTCATCACCGAAGCCCTGCCCTCGGCTTTTTTCAACTACATCGATAATACTTTCATATTTCGAAGCCCGATTACCGTAAGCCACTCCGTCAAACCGCGCCAAATTCGATACCGCCTCCACCATGGTTAAAACGTGATAGGCCGATAGGCTATAGTGAAAATGAGGGATCGACAGGGAAATCAATATTGCCCCGTGGTCCTTAAGTCTTTCCATTCCTTGATTCAGGGCTTTTTCCACGTCCTTTTCCAAGGGGATTTCAAAAAACTCCCCGGGAATACCGATGGTTATTCCCTTTAACAGTTTTTCCTTTTTCGATTCCTGATCTTCAACAATACTTTCCAGTCTCCGATGATAGGCAACCGGTTTTCGTCGAACCAGGGTGTAATCCTTGGAGGATGCCGGCCCTTGAATAGTTTCCAGCACCCGGGCCATATCCCAAGCATTATTGGCCAGAATTCCGATTTGGTCCATGGAAGGAGCAAAGGACACCAGGCCCATACGGGAAACCAGTCCGTAGGTAGGTTTGATCCCCAATACCCCGGAAAGGGCCGCCGGTTGGCGAATAGACCCTCCCGTATCGGTCCCCAGGGAGAACTGCCCGAAACCGGCAGCCACGGCCGCCGCAGAACCGCCGCTGGACCCTCCCGCTAACCGTCGGTAATCCCGGGGATTTCTGGTCACTTTAAAGGCCGAATGCTCCGTAGTAGACCCCATGGCAAACTCGTCCATGTTGGTTTTTCCAAGGCTTATGCCACCGGCATTGTTAACTTCCGCTACACTTTCTCCGTCATAGGGAGCGATGAAATTTTTCAACATCTCGGAAGCACAGGTACACTTTAGATTTTTAACCATAATATTATCCTTAACGGAATAAAGGGCTCCCTCTAAATTTCCGAGAGATGCGCCCTTTTGAAGTTTCCTGTCCAGTGCCCGGCCTTTTGTTAAAACCTCTTCCTCCGTAAGGCTTATAAACGCACGGATCTTATGCTCTTTTTCTTTGATTTTGTCCAGGGTTTCCTTAAAAAGTTCCTCTGCACTCAGTTTTTTATCAATCAATTTTTTTTGTATCTGTTGGATGGTTAATCTCTGATTATCCAATGTCTTTTCACCCTTTTCCCCATAGAATCTTAACTGATTAATCCATAACTTTCGGTACCGTCACATAGTTTTGATTTCTTTTCGGTGCATTCCTTCTCAGTCGTTCTTTTTGATCAAAATCTTCCACCCGGTCCTTTCGAAGAGGGGTTTTGTTTTTATGCATCCAGTATCCCTCTTCTATGGCTTCATAGGTCTCAGGAACTGCAATATCCTCCAGTTTGCTTAGATAACAGGAAAGCTCCTCTAAGTCTTCCTGTAGTTTTACTGCCTCTTTATCTTTTAACCGCAGTCCGCTTTGCCGGCTCAGTTTTTTGATTTCGTCAATTTTCAAGCGTTCCATCATCACACCTTCTTTATCTTCTTTTACCTTTTTTCTGCTTGACTCTTTTTTTATCTGCTGTTCCTTTTTTATCCTGCTTTGGTCTGCTGTCGCTTTTTCATAAACAGGCCCAATCCTCCGAGAAAAATCATAATCCCCGCATAAATTCCCGTAATTTTATATGCGGTATTGTAAAAGAAGGGTTGGGGAAGCATCTGAATCAAGGTATCGGTTTGGGGATTCAGCAGCCATAGATCATTATCGAAAAAGATCAGGTGAAAAATCACAAAGTACCGGTTGAAATCCACGTACATCAGCAGGGTCAACAGCCCGAAAAAAAGAATGTTCCCAATCATGGTGTAAAAAAGCAGATTCCAAATATTTTTCTTGTATCCATGGTCTTTATAGAACATTAAAATCATCAGCAGAATAAAGGCTATCGCCCCGAAGTTTCGGATATTTTTTCCCGCAACAAAAAGATCCCGCACATCGATCATATGAAGAATTTCCCGTTCCCCATACACCGGCCGCAGTTCGTCTCCGAAGTAAGCTTCGGTTTCAAGGCGGTGCCGGTCATCTCCTCGAAGATAACGATGCATGTCCTCAACGGTGTACTCCAGGTTTTCCATATCCATTCCCGTAACCTCCGGTACGTCATAGCGCTCAAACTGAGTCAGGTAATGGTCCACATTAAAGGACACCCATTCCGTTGCAGTAAATAACAGGACGATACTCAATAAAATTCCCATCACGGTGTATAGTAAAATTTTCAACCATCGATTCATCGCCCTAACGCTCCTTTTTTTCAATAAATTCATTCTCTTTCAGAATTTCGATCGGCGCCCCTTGGGATTGCAATTTTTCCGCCTTTTGGAGCTTCGAGCCCGGCTCTGTCCCCACTATCAGGATATCTGTATTTTTACTGACGCTTCCCGTCACCTTTGCTCCTGCATCTTCCAGGAAGGTCTGAATCTCTTTTCGACTGGAGAAGTTTTCAAAGCTTCCGGTAATAACAATGGTTTTTCCCCAAAAGAAATTATTATCCGCCGAGTCCCCTTCCCCGGTTTCTCCCTGGCCGGTTCGTCCGGTTTCGGGTTTCGGGGTTACCCCGGCTTCCAATAAGGCATCAATGCTTTCTTTGATACGATCCTCATGGAAAAAATCCACTATGGAGCGGGCAACAATTTCTCCAATATCCCCGAGGCTTATGAGTTCTTCCGTCTCAGCCTGTCGAATATTTTCCAGGGTTTTGTAGTGTTTCGCCAGGTCCTTGGCGGTTTTCTTTCCCACATTGGGGATTCCCAATGCGTACACAAACTGGGAAAGCTCACAGTCTTTACTGTCTTCAATGGCCGAGAGGATATTTTTCGTTTTTTTATCCCCGAATCGTTCCAAATTAATTAAATCTTCATATTCCAATCGGTATAAATCCGCAATGCCCCGAAGGCCCACTTCATCATGGAGCTGCTCCGTGATTTTTTCACTGAGGCCTTCAATATCCATGGCGTCCCGACTGGAAAAATGGGAAATCCTTGAGACCAGCTGAGGTTTACAGGACAGGGAATTCGGACAGAAGATATGGGCTCCTTTTTCCACCACTTCCGTACCGCAGGCCGGACAGTTTACCGGCTTTTGAATTTCCTCCGCATCACTGCAGCTTTCCTTTACAACCCCCATAATCTCGGGGATTACGTCATTGGATCTGCGAAGCCAGACTTTGCATCCGACTTTAACGTTTTTTCGCTGAATGTCTCCATAGTTATTCAGGGTTGCCCTTCCTACGGTCACTCCTCCGATTTCCACCGGCTCCAGGATCGCCGTGGGGGTAAGTTTGCCTGTCCGGCCCACTTGCCAGATCACGTCCTTTAGCAAGGTGGTCATCTCCTGGGCTTCAAACTTATAGGCCATGGCCCAGCGGGGAAATTTCTGGGTGAATCCCAATTTCTCCCGGGTTTTTAAATCGTTGACTTTAATCACGATCCCGTCGGTTAAAAAGTCCAAATCCTTTAGGGTCTTTTCCAGGGCTTCGATCTTTTCAATGACCTCTTCGATATTTTTGCACAGATAAATATGAGGATCCACGGGCAGTCGCTGATCCTTTAAAAACTGAATCATTTCCATATGACTGTTGAACTTTTGATCCTCATAATAATTGATGTGGTAAAAAAAAGCATCCAGATTCCTTGTGGCCGTAACCTTGGGATCGAGATTCCGAAGGGCTCCCGCCGCTCCGTTTCTAGCATTTTTCAAAGGATTCTTCGCATGTTTGTTGTATTCCTCCAGGGTGGATAGGGCCATCAAGCCTTCCCCTTGCACTTCCAGGGTGCCTTTATGGGGAATGGAAAGCGGTATGGACTTGATGGTCTTTACCTGCTCTAAAATTCCTTCCCCTACCTCTCCGTTTCCCCGGCTGGCTCCTTGGATCAGTTCTCCGTTTTTATAGGTAAGGCTTAGGGTTAAGCCGTCAAATTTATATTCCACCACATATTCCAGGGGTTCGGTATCTTGCTCGGCGTCGCTTCTTAAAATCCGCTCCATTCGCGTTTCCCAGTCCCGCAAGTCGCTAAAACTTTTGGACTTGTCAAGACTGAGTAGCGGCCGTATATGGCGGTGGGGTTCAAACTTATCCAAGGGCTCGCCCCCCACTCTTCGGGTAGGAGAATTTTGCAACTGAGTTCCGGTTTCCTTTTCCAATGCCTCCAACTCTTCGTAGAGTTCGTCGTACTCCCGGTCACTGACTAAGGGATTGTCCAGGGTATAATAATGATAGGCATAGTCGTTGAGTTTTTCCACCAGATTTTTCATCCGGTCCATCTTTTCCTGATCTATATTTTCCTGACCCTTTTCCCGATCAACTTCTTGGTCAATTTCTTGTTCTTTTTCCTTGTTATCCATTAAAATCCTCCCTTTACTCCAGGATCTGCAGATTGATATAGGCAGGATCGATTTTTTTCAGTCCCGCTTTATCAAAGATAATGGTCAGCATGGAGCCTTGTTTTCCCACTACTTTTCCCTGACCGAACTTCGGATGATATACCTGGCTGCCCGGCTCAACTTTGTCCATGGGAAATTCTCCGGTAAAGTCCGAGGTCTTTTTCATTCGTTGTTTTTGCACGGCGGTTCTGCGGTCGTAGGGGTCTTCCATATTGATTAAATTCTCGGGAATTTCCTTTAGGAATCGGGACATGTCATTGACATGGGTATTCCCGAAAATGTTTCGCATGGTGGCGTGGATAAAGTGAACCTCCTCCTTCGCCCGGGTGATCCCCACGTAACACAGGCGGCGCTCTTCTTCTTCATTTCCCTCATGAATGGACATCGGTGACGGAAAAATCCCCTCTTCCATACCGGGTAAAAATACCACGGGAAATTCCAGTCCCTTGGCACTGTGCAACGTCATCAGCAGTACCCCTTCTTCCGATTCGTCGCTGCGATCCAGGGAGGTTTCCAGGGATGCCTGTCCCAGAAATGCTTCTAAGGTTCCCTCCTGGGAAGTTTTGTCAAATTCCATAGTAATGGATTTGAATTCCTCTAAGTTTTCCAGTCTCGCCTTGGCTTCAATCGTCCCCTCGGCCACTAAGCTCTCCCGATACCCGGTGTCCGTATAAATGGTTTCCGCAAGCTCTGTAATGGTCAGGGTGTTTTTTGTATCCTGAAGACGGATCATAATTTCTAAAAATTCTCCGATCTTATTTTTCACCCGGGTGGTAAGTCCCGGAATATATTTGTAGTCCTTTAGAGACCGGAAAAAATCCTGGTTTTCCATTTCGGAATACTCATCGATTTTTTCGATGGTCTTCTTTCCGATGCCCCGTTTCGGTTCATTGATAATGCGCTTAATGGCCACATCATCCACGGGGTTCTCAATGGCTTTTAAATAGGAAATCACATCTTTGATTTCCTTTCGGTCATAGAAACGGGTGCCGCCGATCAATTGATAGGGAATGCCCCGCTGTACCAGAATCTCTTCAATGATTCGGGACTGGACATTGGTTCGATAGAGAATGGCAAAATCCTTATAGGCCCGCTCTCCCTGATCCCGCTGTTTTTCTATGGTGTCCGCAATATACCTTGCTTCGTCCCGCTCCTGATCCGCTTTATAATAGTTCAGCACCTTGCCTTTATCATTATCCGTCCAGAGTTTTTTCGGTTTTCGCTGCAGGTTATGGGCCACCACTTCATTGGCCGCCTCTAAAATAATATTGGTGGATCGGTAGTTTCTCTCCAGTTTTATGGTCTTCGTCTTTTGAAAGTCCTGTTCAAAGCCTAAAATATTCTGAATATCCGCCCCTCGCCAGCCATAAATGGACTGATCGTCATCCCCCACGACACAAATATTTTTATGATTATCCGCCAACATACTGACTAAGGTATACTGGGCCATATTGGTATCCTGAAACTCATCTACTAAAATGTATTTAAACTTATGCTGATACTCCCGTAAAATTTTGGGATTTTCCTTAAACAGGGTTACGGTCTTCATAATCAGGTCATCGAAATCCAAGGCATTGTTCTTTCGAAGGATTCGTTGATACATCCGGTACAGCTTTTCAATCTGCTGATTTCGGTAATCGTCCCCTTCGATTTTCAAGTACTCATCGGGGGTAATCAGCTTATCCTTGGCACGACCAACGGCTCCCAGCATAGCCTTGGGATGATATTCCTTTTCCGGAAGCTTTAAGTCTTTAATACACTCCTTCATCACCACCAATTGGTCTGAAGGATCGTAGATTCCGAAGTTGCTGGTATAGCCCAGGGCTTCAATTTCTCTACGGAGTATTCGAACACAGGCGGCATGAAAGGTGCTGATCCAAAGATTATAATAGGGCTTGTTCAGTAGAGCCTCTACCCGCTCCTTCATTTCCTTCGCCGCTTTATTGGTAAAGGTGATGGCTAAAATATGGTAGGGATCTATCCCCAGTTCTTCTACCAGATAGGCAATTCGGTGGGTCAGCACCCGGGTTTTTCCCGATCCTGCTCCCGCCAGTACCAATAAGGGACCTTCCGTCGCACACACCGCTTGGCGTTGCATGTCATTCAAATCATTTATATTCATGGTTTACTCTCCTTTGGTGATAAGTAAAATCTATCCTTATCTTATTATATTTCAGCGAATTCTTCAATAGAAAAGAGAAAACACCAGTGTGAATAACACTAGTGTAAACTTCCTTCTTCCGATCGAATATCCTCTTTATAAAGCACCGCAGCCCTTAAGGCGGATTCAATGGCCTTTGTGATATCGGTCAAGGCCATGGAGGGTTGTCCCGGTCTGTCCGTTACCTGGGGCGGTATAAAGGGTACATGGATGAATCCTCCCCGGGCCCCGGGCTTTTCCGTATGAATGAAGTGCAGCAGGCCGTAGAGAATATGATTGCATACAAAGGTTCCGGCGGTATTGGAAACTTCGGCGGGGATCCCCCCCCGGCGAATGCTGTCTGCCATGGCCTTAATGGGTAGATTGGAAAAGTAAGCCTCGGCTCCCCCGGCAACAATTTTTTCATCTATAGGCTTATTTCCCTGATTATCCGGTATTCGGGCATCATCGATGTTAATACCCACCCGTTCAACACTGATCTGAGCCCGGCCTCCTGCCTGACCCACGGCAATAATAATATCGGGGTTCGTCTCTTGAATCTTTTCTTTCAGAATTTCCATGGAACGATGAAAAACCGTAGGAATCTCCACTTTCACCACAGTGTATCCTTCAATGGACTTTCGCACCTGTTTTACCGCTTGCAAGGCGGGGTTGATACTTTCTCCGCCGAAGGGGTCAAAAGCTGCCAGTAAAATTTTCATTTTTCCTCTCCTCCTTATCCGCCGCCAGATCCTTTGTTGAAAATTTCGGTTTCTTAAGGAGGATCACCCGGATTTTTGTTCCTTCCTCCGGCCGACTATCCACTTCAATTTCCCCTTTATGGAATTTCACAAATTCTTTACAAAGAACAAGTCCCAGTCCCGTACCTTCTTCATAATTCGTACCCTTAGTGGAAGTTACCTGATCCAGGCTAAACAGGTGGGGAATTCGCTCTTTTTGAATGCCTACCCCCGTATCTACAATATCCACCAGGACCTTGTCCTCCTGAAATCTTCCATGTATTTCAATTTTCCCCCGATTCGGCGTGAATTTCACCGCATTGGATAGGAGATTTCGAAAAATCGTTTGAATCATAGAGGGATCTCCTAAGGTTTTCAGCCCCGCTTCCATTTCCATTTCCAGCCGGATCTTCTTTCGGCAAATTTCCTGTTGATAAAGCTTTAAGTTTTCCTCCATAACCGATTCTAAAAAAAGTTCCTCCGGGCGTACTTTCAGATCTCCCTGCTGATGCATAGACCATTGAAGAAGATTACTCAGTAGTTTGTTTAGCTGTTTGGAGTGTTCACACATGGACTGTAAGAAATCCTTTCGCTCCTCTTCGCTGAAGTCTTCATAATTCTCCTCCATAAGGCTGGTCAGGCTCACAAAGGTATTTAAGGGACTTTTTAAGTCATGGGCGATAATCGAAAAAAACTTATCCTTGATCCGGTTGCTTCGCTGCAGGGCGTCATTTTTTTCTTCCAGGGTCTCCATGGCCCATTTCAGTCTGATATGGGTTTTTACCCGGGCCTTTAGTTCCACCGCATTGAAAGGTTTGGTAATGTAATCCACCCCGCCGCATTCAAAACCCTTTTTGATGCTTTGGGTGTCGGTTTTAGCAGTCAAAAAAATCACCGGAACCTCTTTGGTTTTCTCTTCCTCTTTTAGGATTTCACAAACCTTAAATCCGTCAATCTCCGGCATCATAACATCCAGTAAAATCAAATCAAAAGGAGTTTTCAGCGCCTGATTCACCGCTTCTCTTCCCTGAAGGGCAAAGGCCAGTTCATAATCCTCCTTTAAAAAGTTGGCAATCAGTTGAATGTTTTGTGCCACATCATCAACAATCAGTATTTTCCCCTTTTTTTCCTTCATAGTTAATCTCCTTTATCCGCTGAATAAGATTTGGGTAGTAAACCAGCAGATGTTTCATCCCTTCAATATCAAATCGTTCCGTACTATCAATCAGTTTGCTTGCATATTCCACTAAGGCCGGTACTTGCTGTTCTTCTCCAAGATCTAACAGCTTCTTTCCAAAGTCTTGGATATCCTGGAAGAAAGCACTGTTTCGAACCCTTCGGTAATCCCATTTTCCCCGATTTTCAATAAATCCCAACACCGCTTCTCTATCACCCTTGATTCTATAGTTATTAGGTTCTACATTTCCCGGCAAATCTCCTTCATTTTTTGCACTTTTTATAGAAAGATTTTTTCCTCCGATTTTTACGGGATAGAATATCAGCTCAAACCTTGTGCCTCTTTTCGGGACGGAAAAAAGATGAATCTCTCCCTCCAGGATTTCCACAAGGTTTTTCGTTATGGACAGCCCGAGACCCGTCCCCTGAGAAGTGTCTCCCTTGGGATTCCACTGTACAAAGGGCTTGAATATTTCGTTTTGTCCCCGCTTGGATATTCCTTTCCCCGTATCGACCACCTCGATCTTTAAGGTTCCGTGACGCTGATCTTTTTTCTCGAAAGTGGTTCTGATTTTCACAAATCCCTTATCCGTGAATTTAACCGCATTGCCCACAAGGTTTAATAATATTTGGCGAACCCTGGTCTCATCGATCCAAAGGAGATCCGGCGTCTTTTCTTCCACCTCGATTTGAAGATTCAGGTTTTTTTCCTTCGCCCGAAGTTCAAAGATATCCCGAATTTCTGCCACCAGATTTCTTAGAGAGATTTCCTTTCTCTCGATTTTTACCACTCCCGCTTCAATTTTAGATAAATCCAGAATATCATTCATCAGGGTCAACAGATTTTCTCCCCCCTGTTTAATGGAATGAATATACTCCCGATGTTTGGGATTCCGGGTCTCCTTCTCTAAAATTTCCGCAAAGCCGATAATGGAATTCATGGGGGTTCGAATCTCATGGCTCATATTGGCAATAAATGCGCTCTTTTGGCGATTGGCCTCCTGGGAGTTTTTCATGGCAACCCGAAGTTTTTTTTGGCTGTTTTTCATGTCGCTTTCCCTTTTTTTCTTTTCTATATAACTTCCGATCATATCCGATGCGGTATTGAGGATTCTGATATCCTGTTCGTTCCAGGTTCGCTTGTTCTCCACCTCGTCAAACCCTAAAAAGCCATACCATTGTTTTTCTACAAAAATAGGGATAACCAGCAATGACTCAATTCCCTGGTTTTTTAATACTGCAATTTCCGATTCCGGAAATTTTTCCACATCTCCTGCAATGTAAAGACCTTGAGACAGCTGCTTTTTCCACCGATGAAAGTCCGGCTCATAGTCAAAACGTTTTAATACCGGATTGTGAATTTGGGGCTCAATTCCCTCTCCGCAAGCCTCATAGGCGTATTTGGTATAATACTTCCGCGCTTTTGTGTTGTAGTCATACTCCTCGAAATTTTCAAAAATGTAGACTCGACTGGCGCCGGAGGCTTTTTGCAAATGAATCAGAGCTCCTTGAATCGCCTCCTGATGATTTTCCTTTAACAGCTGTTGGGATACATTGGAGAGCTCCGTCTCATAACGAATCCGCTCTTCTAAGATTCGTTGGCTGATCTTTACCTCGGTAATATCTATGGCAACCTCTAACCGTACTTTATCGTACCCCGGCCAATCAATCATTTTCGCTTCCTTCAAATAGTATTTATCCCACTGCTCGTAATAGGTCTCAAAACGATAGACTTCCCCTTCATTCAGCAGTAACGAAGGGTTTTCACAAACCGCACAGGGCGCCTTCAGGTTCTGCATGGCTTCATAGCAGGTTTTTCCCACCATTTCTTCCCCCCAGAGATCCGCCACGGTTTTATTGGCATATATGATTCGATAATTTTTCGGATCGATGACATAAATCAACTCACTGATGTTGTCAAACAGGGAAAGAATTCGTTGGTATTCCTTATAACCTCTTCGTCTTTCTTTTTTGGGGAAACCCTCTGTTTTTTGACCCATAGCAAACACCTCATTTCTTGTTTTATCGGTGCAGATTTTTTTTGACAATTATTTTAATGTCTTTTTTTCATTATAGCAAATATCAAAAAAAAGAAAAGAAGCAGAAACAACATCCGCTTCTTTCGTGCTTCCTATGTACTACGCTGCTTTGTGCAACGACAATACTGTTATTATCATTCAGAAAATATCTGAACCCTTCGGTTCCTTGCTCCTCTACGCTTTTTGGGCGGCTTTTTTCAGATCCCGAACCATGGCATGGGTGCTTTGCACATCCTCTTTGATCTTTCCCAGAATGCTATTGATTTCTTCTGCCAGGGTATCACTGTTGTTAGCCAGACTCTGAACTTCCTTTGCAACTACGGCAAAACCCCGACCGGACTCTCCCGCCCGTGCTGCTTCAATGGAAGCGTTCAATCCGAGAATATTGGTCTGGTTCGTGACTTTATTCATATAACGCACTATCTCATCGGTTTTTTGAATATTTCCCACGGTCTCGGCGATGAAGTTCTCTAAGTTGTCGCTTAACTGATTTACCTCCTGAATATGGGCTTCCAGGTTATGATTCAGTTCCTCTCCCTGATCCACCAAATTCATCATCAGTGCTGCACTTTTACTGCACATGATATCGATGTTTTCAGTGTTCAGTTCCCGAAGTTTTTGTCCCACCTTTTCATTTCCCGTAACCTCAATAACAAGATCCATTTCTCTGTCAAACAGGGCTTCCATGGCGGCGGTGGTAAAGATTCCGTGCTCCTTTGCCGTAACCATAGCCTCCGCGTCCTCCCGTAGATCCACGACCCCTTGTACCTCCACGGACTGCATTTTTATTAAGGATTTAAGGATGCCGTTGCCACCCTGTCCTCCTCCGATAATTCCGATTTTAATGATAATCTCCTCCTCAAATAATATATTTGTACTGCAAAACTGCCTCTATCCTCATTACCATTAACGATTCATAATGATATCCAGACTATATTATATAGGAAAAATTCCTAAATTGGAAGGTCGATTGTTTAATAAATCCCACTTATTCTTCCATGGGTACAATATGAAACTTTGTAATCTCGTTTTTTGTTAAAAAACGCATGGGCGGTCCCCAAACTCCCGTACCGGGACTGGTGTATATATGAGCATCCTTTCTTTTATACAATCCTTTGGAATATCTGAAATAAAACATTATGATCCATTCCAGGGGAGGGATTTGTCCGCTATGGGTATGTCCCGAAAGCTGAAGATCCACCCCTAAGTTTACGGACTCTTCAAAACGTATCGGTTGATGAAACAGAAAAAGGGAGAATCGCTGGGGATCCGTATCTTTAAGGATCTCTTGAAGATTTACCGGGGTCCCCAGGTATTTTTCCACGGTATCGTCATCTGCTCCATAGATCTCCAGTTGCTTGGAAATTGTCACTTTCCGGTTTCTCAAAGGGGTTAATCCGCTTTTTACCACAAACTCGTTATAATCCTTTAATCCGCTGTATATCTCGTGATTTCCGATGATGGTAAACTTTCCCTTAGGGGCTTCCAACTCTTTTAAAATCGGCATAAAATCCTGAATTTTACTCAATTTATCATCGATTAAATCCCCGGTAATCACAATAATATCCGAGCCCAGTTCGTTGGTCCTTTGCACCGTATTTCGAAGCCATTTTTTCGAGGTTATCATACCGATATGTATGTCGGTCAGTTGGGTAACGGTAAATCCTTGGGAAGGTGTTTTTATTTTTGATGAAGGAATGGTTACTTCCCGCACAACAGGTACTCTTGTTCCGTTGTAAAATGAGTACAGGACCACCACTATGGACACTCCGGAAGCCATCACTGTTGATGTCCCAAGATCAAAATCCATAAACAAATAGGCAAGGTCCCGAATTAAAAATACGGATATGGCAATGGACAGAAGACCCAGCCAAAAATTACCTGAGTAGGCGATCCTGTGGATGTAGGGCTTTTTACGAAGAAACATGCCGAAAATAAAAAAGGAGCCCACCACGATAAATACGCCCCGAAGGAGCCAAAGTCCTGCCTCCGGTGTGTTCATTCCTCGAAGAATACTGCGGTACACATAATAGTTCATACCAAAATACAGGGCGGTAAAAAATAACCCCATGGCCAGGATGTTTAGTTTTTTGCTCATCATTTCTCCACCTTTTCTGCGTTTTCTAATTTTGCCGTCGGGTAAACGGTTTGCTTACCCTCTTTATCATACCCTTTCTCTATCCTCTTAAAACGGCAGTATCCTAATGATCTTTTACGAGGTGCTTTATTTATTAGCCGATAAAAGCCCAAAGAAATCCCCCTGTTGCTCTTCGGATTTCCCCGGGCTCATTTTGCCTTTACTGCATCTTTGCAATATCTCTTCTATAGGTTTTCCCTTCAAATCGGATTTTGTCCACATTGTCATAGGCTCTTTTTCGGGCTTTTTCCAATGTTTCATCCAGAGAAGTAACCCCCAGCACCCGACCGCCGTTGGTGACAAGTTTTTCTTCCTTCAGCCCGGTGCCTCCATGAAAGACCAGCGTTTGCTCATCAACCCTTTCCAGCCCTTCGATTATTTTACCCTTTTCATAAGCCTCGGGATAACCCCGCGAGGCCAGAATCACACAGACCGCTTTTTCTTCTTTCCACTGAATACTGATGTCCTTTAAGGAAGCATTTTCCACGGCCTTAAAAATTTCTACCAGATCCGTATCCAGCCGGGTTAAAATCACCTGGGTTTCCGGATCTCCAAACCGTACGTTGTATTCCAAAACCTTGGGGCCCTCCTTGGTGATCATGATGCCGATGAAAATAATTCCCCGGTAGTCCATGTTTTCCTTTTGTATTCCCTTTAAAGTGGGCTTGAGAATTTCCTCCTCCACCCTGGCCTCCACTTCCTTCGTGTAGGCTTCATTCGGGGAGTAGGTCCCCATACCTCCGGTATTTAACCCTTGGTCCCCTTCTCCGATTCTTTTGTAGTCTCTGGAGCTTGCCATGGGAGCAATGGTTTTTCCGTCCACAAAGGCGATCACGGAAGTCTCCACTCCCGTTAGAAATTCTTCTATGACCACCTGGTCTCCCGCGTGGCCAAAGTCCCGGTCCTTCAGTATTTTTTTAAGTCCCCCCCTGGCTTCTTCCATGGTTTCACAGATTAAAACCCCTTTTCCCGCCGCCAGTCCGTCGGCCTTTAACACTAAGGGCAGCCGATACTCTTTAATAATTTGTAAAGCTTCCCGGTAGTCCTCACTTGTATGGGATTTTGCCGTGGGAATTTGATACCTTTCCATAAAATCCTTGGAAAAACCCTTGCTTCCCTCCAGTACCGCTCCTTTTTTATCGGGACCGATGATCCTGAGCCCCTCCCGGCGAAAAAGGTCTACAATCCCTTTTACCAGGGGGGCTTCCGGGCCTACCACGGTCAGGTCAATCCGCCGTTCCTTAGCAAAGGTTAACAGCCCTTCCAGATCCTCAGGGGAACCGTCGACCAACTCTCCCAGGTCCTTCATCCCGGGGTTCCCCGGAGCAATGAAAAGCTCGTTTACCAAGGGGCTCTCTTTCATTTTCCAAGCCAATGCATGTTCCCGTCCTCCGCTTCCGATCAGCAGAATTCTCATATCTTCACCTCTTTTAAAATTTTTATAACCGGGGCTTCACTTGAAATTCTCACCCTTAATGTTTGAAATGACGCATTCCCGTAAATACCATGCTGATGTCGTGCCGGTTACAGCACTGAATGGAGTCTTCATCCTTGATGGAACCTCCCGGTTGAATAATGGCGGAAATCCCCTGCTCCTTGGCCTTCATTACACAGTCCTCAAAGGGGAAGAAGGCGTCGGAGGCCAACACGCTGCCGGCAAGGTCATGTTCGGAGTTTCGAATTCCATTGTCCAGTGCCCAAATACGACTGGTCTGTCCCGGTCCGATGGCCAGGGTCTGTTGGTCCTTAGCTATGACCACCCCGTTGCTTTTTACGTGTTTTGCCACTTTATAAGCAAACTCCAGATCCTCAAGTTCCCGCTCCTCGGGGGTTTTTTCCGTTACCACGTTATTCTCCAAAATCAATGCGCAATCCCGTTCTTGAACCAAAATCCCGCCGGAGACTTTTTTGATATCCATTCCGGGATCCTTCTGTAAAATATCAGGAAGGGCTAAAACCCTCAGATTTTTCTTCTTTTTGAATACCTCCAAGGCTTCTTGGGTAAAACCGGGAGCCACCACCACCTCTAGGAAAATCTCTTCCATTTCCTCGGCGGTACTTCCGTCAACCTCCCGGTTAAGGGCCACAATTCCGCCGAAGATGGACTTTCGGTCCGCAGCATAGCATTTTTCAAAGGCTTTTTCGATGGTCTCGTTGCTGGCCACTCCGCAGGGATTTGTATGCTTTACCGCCACCGCCGTGGGGCGGTCAAACTCCTTTAACAGTTCCAGGGCGCCCTGGGTATCATTTAAATTATTGAAAGAAAGGGCTTTTCCCTGAAGCTGCCTGGCACTGACTAAACTTCCCGGTACATTCGCGGCTTCCCGGTAAAAGGCCGCCCTTTGATGAGGGTTCTCTCCGTAGCGAAGATCCATCACTTTTTCATAGGGAAATGTGAGCTTTTCCGGAAATTCCAAACCTAAGGGATATTCAATGTCCGTTGTATCCTCATTATTGGTTCCTTCATTGTTGTTGATCTCTTCGTTGCTTCCGGTTGTATTTTTTTCCGTCAACTCTATCAGGTGCTTTTTCATATTTTTTCTTAAATGATTTGCAATCAGTCCGTCGTAATACGCAGTTTCTTCAAAGACTTTCAATGCCAGTTCGTACCGGGTCACAATACCGGTGTTTCCCCGCTTTTGGATTTCCTCCAATACCCGGTCATAATCCCGCCGGTCCGTAACCACGGTAACATCCTCAAAATTCTTCGCCGCGGAGCGAAGCATGGTCGGTCCGCCGATGTCGATGTTTTCTATGGCTTCTTCCAGGTCCACATCCTCTTTTGTGATCGTCTCTTTAAAGGGATATAGATTGATCACCACCAGGTCAATTTCTTCGATGTCTAAATCCTTAAGGGTTTTTTTGTGACTCTCGTCCCCTCTTTTTGCCAGGATCCCTCCGTGTACCTTGGGGTGAAGGGTTTTTACCCTACCGTCCAGGCATTCGGGAAAGCGGGTGACCTCCGATACATCTTTGACGCTCAAACCTCCCTCCCGAAGAAGTTTTGCCGTCCCCCCCGTGGAAATAATTTCGACCCCTTCCCCGCTCAGTCCCCGGGCAAATTCTAAAATGCCGTCTTTATTGGAAACACTGATCAGTGCTCTTTTCAAATTAACCGCCTCCTATCATCACTTTTTAAACCGATACTTCCTCTTGTAACCCTCTTATGACTCAAATCATGGAGATGCCTATCCCTTTTGATCAATCCTCACCCGGCCGTTTATTACCTCGATTCTTCCTTCGGCGATCAGCTGAATGGCTTTGGGGAGCAATCGATGTTCGATTTTCAAAACCTTTTGTTGAATGTCCGAAACCCCGTCGTCAAAATCGATGTCAACGGTTTCCTGCAAAATGATGGGCCCGCCGTCGGTCTCTTCACTGACAAAATGTACCGTGGCGCCGCTGACTTTCATTCCCCGGTCGTATACCCCTTGATGGACTTTTTCTCCAAAATATCCTTTTCCCCCAAAACAGGGGAGCAAAGATGGGTGTATATTGATGATTTTATTAGGGTACTCCCCTATCATAAAACTTGGAATTTGCCCGAGATAACCGGCCAGAACCACTAACTCCACGCCGTGGGCTTTCAGTAATTTAAGAAGGGCTTCGTCCCGCTCAGTCTTTGTGACAAAGTCCTTTCTCTCAAATACCTCCGTGGGAATTCCATGTTCCCGGCCTCGTTCCAGCCCATAGGCGTCCTTCTTGTTTGCCCCGATGAAGACCACCTCCGCCGAAAGGGACCCTTCCAGGACTCCATCCAAAATCGACTGCAGATTCGTTCCCCCTCCCGAGACAAGCACCCCGATTTTTAATCTTTCCATAGTACCACCGATTCCTTGGACTTTTGGGTTTCCTTGATAACCTTGCCAATATAATAAGCTTCTTCCCCACTGTCTTTCAGGGTTTTTATCGTCTTTTCGACGTCTTCTTTCGCAACCGCAAGCACCATGCCGATGCCCATATTAAAGGTCTTATACATCTCTTCTTCGTCGATTTTTCCAAGATCACCGATCATCTTAAAAACCTCCGGTACCGGAAAACTGTCCCTCTTAATTTCTATACTTGTACCTTCGGGAAGCATCCGGGGAATATTTTCATAAAATCCGCCTCCGGTAATATGGCTCATCCCTTTAATCTCTACGGTTTTCATCAGTGAAAGTAGCGGTTTTACATAAAGTTTGGTCGGTGTAATAAGAACCTCTCCAATGGTTTTCCCTAAACGCAGACTGTGTTCTTCCGGTTTCATTTTTTCCTGTTCAAAGAAGATCTTTCTGGCTAAGGAAAAACCGTTGCTGTGCACCCCGCTGGAGGCAATGCCCACTAAGGCGTCCCCCGGTTGGATGTCCTCTCCGGTGATCATTTTATCCTTATCCACTATGCCCACCACAAATCCGGCCAAGTCGTATTCCCCTTCATCATAAAAACCGGGCATCTCCGCAGTCTCTCCCCCGATCAGAGCCGCTCCCGATTCTTTACAGGCTTTGGCAATTCCCGTGACAATGGTTTCCGCCCTTTCCGCTTTCAGTTTTCCCGTGGCAAGATAGTCCAGAAAAAACAAGGGTTTTGCCCCTTGGCACAGGATATCGTTTACACACATGGCCACACAGTCCTGACCGATGGTGTCGTGCTTGTCCATCATAAAGGCAAGTTTTAATTTCGTGCCCACCCCGTCGGTTCCCGAAACCAGTACCGGTTTGTTGATGCCCTCCAGATCCAACTCGAACAGCCCTCCAAAACCTCCCAGTCCCGTTAATACATTTTTCGTAAAGGTCTCCTTTACCGCATTTTTCATCAGAGCCACTGCCTTTTGACCTTCTTCCACGTCGACCCCCGCACTTTTATAGGTGTTTTTCATCATGGCACCTCTTTTCCATCGTATTTTAGTATTTTTATGATTATATTACTCTGTTTTCAAAGCGTTTAGTATTCCTACCTTGGAAGGATCCTATACGTCCTGTCCTTTTAAGGGATACCAGGGATATTTACAGCCGCAGCCGGTTAAAAGTCTTCCCGGATCCGGGTCCGTCTCCGTTACTTTCCTGCTGTTCTTTTACGTCCATGGGGTATTTCTGGTCAAAACAGGCCAGGCAGAAACGATCTTTATCCGTACCGATGGATTCCCTTAAGCCGTCAATGCTTATAAACCCGAGACTGTCCGCCCCAATGATTTTTCGAATTTCCTCCACGCTTTGGGAGGCTGCAATTAAATTTTTACGGTGGGGGGTGTCAATGCCGAAATAGCAGCTGCCCACCACGGGAGGAGAGCTGATTCGAACATGAACTTCCTTTGCTCCGGCCTTTTTCAGGCTGTGAACAATCCGTCGGCTGGTGGTTCCCCGAACGATGGAGTCGTCAATGATTACGATGCTTTTCCCTTTAATGTTCTCCCGAAAGGGAATCAGCTTCAGTTTTACTGCAATCTCCCGAAGGGATTGTTCCGGCTGAATAAATGTACGGCCGATATATTTGTTTTTCATTAAGGCATCCCCGTAGGGGATCCCCGATGCCTGGGCGTAGCCCAGGGCTGCGGGGATGGAGGAGTCGGGAACCGGCGCCACCATATCCGCCTTTACCGGATGCTCCCTGGCCAAAATCTTTCCCGCATTCAATCGCGCCTCATAGACGCTGACCCCGTCCAGAACACTGTCGGGTCTTGCAAAGTAAATATATTCAAAGATGCAGGAGGCCCGCCTGTCAAGTTTTTTATATTGGATGGATTCCAGGCCCTCCTTGGTAATTCGAATCATCTCTCCCGGTTCCACTTCCCGGACAAATTCCGCATCCATGACGTCAAAGGCGCAGGTTTCCGAGGCCAGGACGTAACCGCCGTCAGCAAACTTCCCGAGAGACAGCGGTCGCAGGCCTAAGGGATCCCGAACACCGATCAGCTCATTTTCCTTCATAATGACTAAGGCGTAGGCCCCTTTTACGAGATCCAGCGTCCGTTTAATGGACTCCACGGTGCCGTCGGAGGAGTAACGGGCCAGTAGATTCACAATCACTTCCGTATCGATGGAGGTTTGAAAAACCACACCGTCGTCTTCTAAGGAACTTCGGATTTTCTCACAGTTTACCAGATTTCCGTTATGGGCCAGGGCAATGCTCCCACCCCGGTAGCGAACCACCAAGGGCTGGGCGTTTTCCACATAGCTTTCTCCACTGGTGGAGTAACGCACATGACCGATTCCCACATTCCCTTTTAACTTTCCCAGGATGTCGTCGTTAAAGACCTCGGGCACCAGACCCATAGCCTTATGATACTCCGTACGGGCTCCGTCACTTACGGCAATCCCTGCACTTTCTTCCCCCCGATGTTGCAGGGTGTACAGGCCGTAATAAAGATATTTTGAAAGCATGGCATCGTTTTTATATATTCCCACCACGCCGCATTCTTCTTTCAGTTTTTCATCGGTGAACGCTTGCTGCTCAAAATTTTTCAATGGTTTCCCTCCTTGGGCTGAAATGAAAAATTACTTTTCCATGATCTCCTGAATGGCGCCTCGCCAGTTGGTCTCTAAATCTTTTATGGAATGGTTGATGACCTCTTCTTCATTAATCTTAATCTGCAAATTTTCTCCTCCGGTTTTTCCCAGGATGCTGTGGGGGATTTTCTCGGAAATCAAGGCCTGCTCCAATAAAGAAAGCTTGCTTTCCTTAAGGGATACTAAAAAGCGGCTTTGGGATTCGGAAAAGAGTACCCGGTCCGGACCCAGATCACTTTGAATGTCGAGCTTTGCTCCCATACTTCCTGCAATGGCGGACTCCGCTAAAGCTACGACAAGTCCCCCTTCACTCAGGTCATGGACCGACTGGAATAAATCACGCTCAATACCTTGAAGTACTGCCCTTTGGGTTCGAATTTCCATGGCCATATTCAAAAATGGCACCTCTCCCGTTTCTTTCCCGTGGATTCTTGATAAATACTCACTTCCACCGATCTCGTCCCTGGTTTCTCCCATAAGCAGAATAACATTGTTTTCCTCTTTAAAGTCCAGGGTCATGTGTTTTCGAACATCCTCCAAGACTCCTACCATCCCAACGATGGGCGTAGGGTAGATTGCCGCTTTATCGGTTTCATTGTAAAAACTCACATTCCCGCTGATGACCGGCGTATCCAGCTCCCGGCAGGCTTCACTGAGACCCAGGACCGACTCTCTGAATTCATAGAAACGCTCGGGCTTTTCCGGGCTTCCAAAGTTCAGTCCGTCGGTGATGGCCGCCGGGGTTGCCCCTGCCGCCACTAAGTTTCTTGCTGCTTCCGCCACGGCGATCTTTGACCCTTCCCGAGGGTTTAAATAACAGAACCGGCTGTTACAGTCCGTGGTCAGAGCAATGCCTTTTTCCGTACCCCGAATGCGAATTACCGCCGCGTCGGAGCCGGGCTTTACCACGGTACTGGTTCGTACCATATGGTCGTACTGATTGTAAATCCATTCCTTGCTGGCAATGTTCGGAGCTCTTAGAAGCTCCATAAAGGTTTTATTTAAATCCTTCGGTTCGGGGATCTTCGATAAATCTTCGCAGCGGCTTTTTTTCATATGTTTCGGTTCATGATAATCCTTATAGTATTTCGGTGCTCCCGAAGAGTCCAGGGACTCCGCCGGCATATCCGCTAAAATTTCCCCGCCTTCTCTTACCCGAAGTCGGCCGTCGTCGGTGACCTTTCCGATAACTTTGGAATGAAGTCCCCATTTTCCCACAATTCGGTTTACGGTTTCTTCCTGGCCTTTACGAACTATCAAAAGCATTCGCTCCTGGGACTCGGAGATCATAACCTCCACCGGGTGCATGCCCGATTCTCTTCGTGGAACCTCGCTGATATCCACGTCCATTCCGCCCTCACCCCGGGTTGCGGTTTCACATACGGCGGAGGTCAGTCCCGCGGCGCCTAAATCCTGAATGCCTACCACGGCATCGGTTGCCAAAAGTTCCAGGGAGGCTTCCAGCAGCAGTTTTTCCATAAAGGGGTCTCCCACCTGAACGGCGGATCGTTTTTCTTCCGATGCTTCCGTGAGTTCCACCGAGGCAAAACTTGCTCCTCCCACACCATCCCGGCCTGTGGAAGCACCGATATACATCACCGGATTTCCCACGCCTTTTGCGCTGGCCCGATGAATCTTATCATGTTCAATCACTCCGACGCACATGGCGTTTACCAAGGGGTTTCCTTCATAGGATTTATTAAAGAAGGTCTCTCCTCCCACGGTGGGGATACCCATGCAGTTTCCATATCCGGATATCCCTTCCACCACACCGTCAAGGAGATACTGTACCCGCTCGCTGTTGTCCAGTTCCCCAAATCGCAGGGAATTCAGCAGCGCCACCGGCCTTGCTCCCATGGCAAAGATGTCTCGGATAATTCCGCCGACCCCGGTAGCCGCTCCTTGATAAGGCTCCACCGCCGAGGGATGGTTGTGACTCTCGATTTTCATGGCCACCGCCATATTGTCGCCGATATCGATGATGCCCGCATTTTCTCCCGGTCCCTGAAGGACCCGTTTTCCCGTGGTGGGGAAGTGCTTAAAAAGGGCTCTGGAGTGTTTATAACTGCAGTGCTCCGACCACATTACGCCGTACATGTTCAACTCCAGCTCATTGGGCTCTCTACCCAGGAGTTCGAGAATTCTTTCGTATTCCTCTTTTTTCAGTCCCAGCTCTTCGTAAAGATTCATGTTATCGGCCTCCCTTTAAATAAGAAATCATGGATTCGAAGATTTTTCTTCCGTCGGTATTCCCAAGAATCGGATCGCAGGCTCTCTCGGGATGGGGCATCATGCCCAGAACATTTCCCTGTTCATTAATGATCCCTGCGATATCTTCCTTCGATCCGTTTTTGTTCTCCTGATAGGTCAAAAGGATCTGTCCGTTATCTTTCAACTTTTGCAGCACCTCATCCTGGGCCACGTAGTTTCCTTCTCCGTGGGCTACGGGAATTTCAATAACCTCTCCCGGTTGAAGTTTATTGGTGAAGGCGGTATCGCTGTTTTCTACTCTGAGCGGTGCCGTACCGCAGATGAATTTCAAATCCCTGTTTCGAACTAAGGCTCCCGGCAACAGTCCCGCTTCCGTCAATATTTGAAAACCGTTACAAATTCCGATGACCAGCTTTCCTTTTTCTGCGTGGGCTTTCACGGCGTCCATCACTTTAGAAAACTGGGCCACGGCCCCGCATCTAAGATAATCACCATAGGAAAATCCTCCGGGGATGATAATACAGTCGTACTCTTCAATTTTCTCTTCCTCATGCCAAATATATTCCACTTTTTCCCCCATCATATCCTTAATGGCGTAGTACGAATCTAAATCACAGTTGGAAGCGGGAAATACAATTACACCAAATTTCATATATCTTTCCTCCTCGAATTGGTTTATCTAGAATTTATACAATTTCGTAGGTGTATTTTTCAATCACCGTATTGGCTAACAGTTTCTCACACATCTCTTCCACCGCTTGTTTCGCTTCCGCCTCCGGTCGGTCTGAGAGTTCCAGTTCAATCAGTTTTCCGATTCGAACACTTTTAACCCCTTCGTAGCCTTTCTTTGTCAGTGCTCCTTGGATTGCTGTTCCCTGGGGATCGGAAATACTGTCCTTTAAGGTTACGTATACTTTTATTTTCATGAATAACTCCTCCTCATTTTTAATTGGTCAGTTGGTCAGTTGGTAAGTTGGTCAGTTGGTAAGTTAGCTAGTTGATCATTCCCGTAACACGTTTCAGCACCTCTTGATAGCTCTCCTCCACGGAACCCAGATCCCGTCTGAACCGGTCTTTATCCAGNCGCTCCCCGGTTTTTATGTCCCACAGTCGACAGGTATCGGGAGAGATTTCATCCCCGAGGATGACTTTTCCGTTAAACTTTCCGAATTCCAGTTTAAAATCCACCAGATTCAGTTCCCGTTCCCGGAAAAATATCTTCAGTACTTCATTGATTTTCAGCGCCGTATCTTTGATTATTTTCATTTCCTCTTTCGTGGCCAGTTCCAGCACCTCAATATGATCATCATTGATCATCGGATCCGACAGGGCGTCGCTCTTTAAACAGTACTCCACCACGGGTTTTGAAAGGGGTGTGCCTTCTTTAAGCCCCAGCTTTTTTGCCATGCCTCCTGCGGCCAGGTTTCGGACAATAACCTCCACAGGAATGATTTGAAGCCGTTTGACCACCATTTCATGCTCCTCTATAACTTTTACAAAATGGGTTTCAACCCCTTTTTCCTCTAAGACTTCAAAAAGCCTTGCGGACATTAAATTATTGACCCGATCCTTTCCCTCTATGGTTCCTTTTTTCTTCCCGTTAAAGGCTGTGGCATCGTTTTTATAGGAAACGATAAAATACTGAGCATCTTCGGTGTCATAAACCTTCTTGGCTTTTCCCTCGTAACGAAGGGCTCCTTTTGACAGTTCCATGATTTTCCCTCACTTTCAGTGCTTCTTCAATTTTTATTTAATTATTATTCAAATATATAAGCATTTATTATATTACATTCCTATGCATCCTTTAAATTCCCGAATCGATATCAACGACCGTCAATCTTTACGGTTGTTAGAATCTCTTTTGGAGGTAGGCTTCATATCCCATGGATTCCAGATCCTTCGCTTTCTTTTCCACCTGTTCTTCCAAGGAATCCATATATTCTTTCACCCGCTGAAGAATCTTCGGATCCTTAAGACCTAAAATCTTTGCGGCGAAAATTCCCGCGTTTTTCGAACCGTTAATGGCCATGGTGGCCACGGGTATTCCCGGTGGCATCTGAACGATGGAATGAAGGGAGTCCACCCCTTGTAAGTTTTTACTTTTGATCGGAACCCCGATGACCGGCAGGGCGGATAAGGAGGCCACCATTCCCGGTAAATGAGCGGCACCCCCGGCACCCGCAATAATTACCTGTATTCCCCGTTCCTCCGCTTCCTTTGCGAAAATGTACATTCTTTCCGGAGTTCGGTGAGCCGATACGATTCGCTCTTCAAAGGGAACTTCCAGTTCCTTCAGTAAATCCAGGGCTTCCCGCATTACCGGAAGGTCGGAGTCGCTTCCCATGATCACACTGACTAAGGGCCTGTCCATATTTTCCATGTTTATCTTCCTTTCCTGCTTAATTTTTTAAATATTAACACCGGTTTTATCAACCTGCTTATTTTTCATCTTTAATATTTAGGTTCTTTATCTTTTCGTTTGTATTTTTTCCTTTTATACCAGGAACAATCTTTCTTTACTCATGGGCTTGGTCCGGTACAATCAAAACCTTCCCTTCCAGTTCATCCAGGGTTTTCTCCACCGCCTCCCGGGTAACTCCCGTAACGGTGATATGCCCCATTTTACGTCCGGGCTTTACCCGTTTTTTTTCATAAAAATGAAAATGGGCTCCCCGGGTCTCCAGGACTTCTTTGACTCCCAGGATTTCCGGTTTTCCTTCTTTTCTAACGCCTCCCAACAGGTTGATCATCCCCGCAAAGGGTCTCTTTAAAGAAGTATCCCCTAAGGGAAGGCCGAGAATCGCCCGAATGTGCTGCTCAAACTGAGAGGTTTCCGAGGCCTCGATGGTATAATGTCCGGAGTTATGCACCCTCGGGGCAATTTCATTAATCAGGACCTCCCCGGTTTTCGTCACAAACATTTCAATGGTAAAGACCCCCATGCCCTCCAGGACCTCGATGGTATCCTTCGCCAGGGCTTCGGCCTTTGCCCGGATGTCAAAGGAAATATCCGCCGGCACCACCGTCCGCTTTAAAATACTGTTTTCATGACGGTTCTCCGAGGGAGGATAAAGGGCAATGGCTCCGTAATCACCTCTTGCTGCAATCACGGAGAGTTCCATATCATAATCGATATACTCCTCCGCCATTAACTCCCTGGACTGTTTTTCCCCTTTGAGGTCAAAAAAAGCCCCTTCCCTCCCGTCGGGATCCAGAATAATGGCGTTGCCTTTTCCGTCGTAGCCTCCCGTGGTAGCCTTCAGCATCAGGGGATAGCCCAGTTTTTCTCCCGCTTTTTCAAGGTCCTCCAAATTATCCACCTTCATGAACTTCGGAAGGCTTAAACCTTTCTCCTTTAAAAAGCGGTTTTGACGAAATTTATCCTGAATCATCAATAAAGAACGGGAAGAGGGGTAAATGATCATCCCTTCTTCTTCTAAATCTTTTAAAAATACTCCATCAATATGTTCAAATTCATAGGTAAGTACATCGGAAATTTCGGCCAGTTCCCGAATTTTATCCCGGTTGTGATAGTTACCCGTAATATGGGTGTCCGCTAAGGATACGGAAGGTGCCTTAGGGTCCGGATCCAGTACTGCAAATTGTATTCCCATTTTTTTGCCTTCCAAAATCATCATTCTGCCCAGTTGTCCGCCGCCGATAATTCCTACCCGTAGCTTTTGTACGCTTTTCAAGAATATCACCCTTCCTGAGTCCTTTGATTTTATCTTTTGCCTGCTGTTTCTGACTACAGATTATTATATCTATATCATAACAAAGAGCTCAAAAATCTTCAATAGATTTTCGTATCTTTTATTTAATTATTTTTAAATCGTTCGTGTATATGCGTATATTGTCTGTGTTAAAATCTATTTACTTCCGTTAATGGTGCATACCAGGAACATTGCACCTTAAACCGCGATCCTTGAACTGTATGATTTTTCCTATCTGATAATGCTTCGTCTATAGTTTTTCTGATGGGAATCCATTGAAACTCCCAAATGATGAAAATTCTGAATTTTATATTGACACATATTTAACACTATGGTACGATTAGTTGGAGTTGGTTGCAACACCAAACTTCATATTTGCTCCGAGTTCTTTTTTCTAAGGGAAACTATGAAAACTGAACCGTTAGGGTACTGTCGGAAACGACTTTGCCTCCCCATTGGAAAGGAGCTGTTATGCATTTTTAAATTCCAAGGGGCTGTTGAGGCCTCTTTCATTTTTCTATGCTTCCTTTCCGCATTTTTTTGAAAATCTCAGCCGAAAGGAGGTTTTTTTACGCGCCGATATACAGGAAGGATCTGTCCTATCCATGCAAGACAGCGAAAAAATGTACTATTAAAGCGTACCGACAAAAATCTGAGGAGGACTTATGTTATGGTTAAATCATTAATGAAAAACCGGTTTTATAAAGGAATTTTGATTTTCACAGTCCTATCTCTTTCCCTGCTGGCATTTATCGGATGTGATGAAGATCCGGGATCCATCACCTTGGCCACCACCACCAGTACGGAAAACAGCGGCTTATTGGATGAAATTCTCCCTCATTTTGAAGAGGAGCATAATATTGAAGTAAAAGTCGTGGCGGTGGGTACCGGTGCGGCACTGGACATGGGCCGCGGGAAGGATGCCGATGTTCTCTTGGTTCATGCCTATGCATTGGAGCAGGAATTCGTTGCTGAAGGTTACGGAACCGAACGATATTCTGTTATGTATAATGATTTTGTCATTCTTGGACCTATGGAGGATCCCGCGGATCTCAAAGCCGGTGCTCCGAACGATGTACTTAAAGCCCTGACCCTGATTTGGGAACAGGAGGCGGATTTTGTCTCCCGGGGAGATAACTCCGGAACCCATGTGATGGA
>SL_8KL_010_SEDDRAFT_10000049_pt1 | contig 83346 bp, 78 predicted proteins | sample SodLakKL_010_SED_4_FD_11160 | JGI IMG/M metagenome (IMG submission 11160)
AATATTGGATTTATCAGCGTTAGGGGGATTATCTCTCCAGTACTCAGTCCAGAAAGTTTCTTCAAATTCATCCCAGTAAGTCCCAATAGCCGTATCTATTTCCGGATAAATTGTTATCCAGTTCGTCAAAATCTCTACTTCCCAAAAGGCTTCGGTATCCTCACTGCGGACCTTCAGTTCATACACTCCTGCATCGTTTTCTTCAGTTTCCCACTCCAAAACTACTTCCTCAACTTCTGTAACTTCCAGCTTTAATTCTTTATCATCTAAAAGCTCCCCATTTTTAAGCAGCTCAATGGTTTGACTCCCCTCAACTTCACCAGTATTTCCCACCTGAACCTCAATTTCCAAAACATCTCCTTCAGGCAAAGGAGAATTACAACCCACAGTATCAACTTCGAAATAGGGTTTTTTTTCGATTATTAAGTCACCACTGTCTGCATCATCCTCACTGGCCACATTTATGGCATCTTCATAAACTCCTGGATCGGGAAATTCTTCTGGCGGCTCTACCAGGAAGGTGACCGTTTTTATTTCTCCGCCCCCCAATTCAATGTTTTCTTTCTTGTCCTGATAATCCGGTAAACCTTCAATACTAATTGACAGTTCTATATCCTGTATGCCATCAACAACGCCAGCATTTTCAATCCTGGCCTCCACCTCAAATTTGGTTTCACCTTTTTCTACATAATGGTCTTCAACAGAAACAGAAAAAAATGGATCCCAAAACTGCGCACAGCCTGCTAGGGAAAGAATAACCGTCGTCAAGACAATTAAACCAAAAATTCTGAAACTTTTGCCTTCCATTGTTCGGCCCTCCCTTTCGTGAGAAGAAGTATCAAGGCACGGCCCTTGTATTATATCAGTTCAATAGGATTATTCCCCTTTCCTCCCTTAATTTTGTTAGCTTTTTGCTCAATCAAGTTTTGTTTTCAAATTTAACCTTTGAAAAAAGCAGCCCTGGCCAGTTCTGAAATTAGCCTTGCTGCCCCACAAAATTCCCCGCATAACAAACTACTGCCAAATTAAAACTATGTAGCCCCTTTCATGGTTTGGAAAAGTCTCCAGGGTGTTATGATTGTTTTATAGTCTTTGGGGGTGGGGCCCCACCCCCAAAAAATCAAAAAATAGGGGGTTTACAAATAATAGCAAAAACTTATTAACTTGAAGAAAATGCTGGCAGAAAAAGAACCAGATTTAGCGGTCCCTATAGAGTTGAGGGATAATGCAAACCCCCAGTAGCCGACAGGGTAGCTATTGCTAACAGGTGGATTGACAGAGGCTATAATGCAGCAACAGTTTTCTTTTTTGCGATGTTTTATGAAGATTCATTTGTTAACTCCTTAATTGGGAAGATTTGGTCTGGTGGAAGCCAGTTTCAACTACCCTGTGAATCTTTTCGGGTTGAAAAAAGACCTGATTTGGGTTAATATAAATAACAAGGTGGGGCTATAGCTCAGTAGGATAGAGCGACAGATTCCTAATCTGTAGGCCGCAGGTTCGAATCCTGCTAGCCTCACCACTAAGAAATACTTCCCATGAGAGATTTTAAAAACCGCCTTTGTGGCGTTTTTTTTGTTTTTGTGGTGTGCCCATACAAGCCCGTAATATCTATCCGGTGAAACCTTGCTCGAGTTAGATACCACTTGGCACAAAAATGTCGCCAAAAAGCCCATGTTAAAAAGATACTTGGCCTTTCAAGCAAAAAAACGGCTGTAACTATGATTTTCTATCTACTATATTCTCTATTCATTCTCCCACCGCTAATAAATTTCCAGAATAAATTAGTTTATTTTTGTGGGAAAACGTATTGAAAGCCAGTTCTATAAAAAACAGTTCCGAAAAAAACGGCAACAAGGAGCTTTACGCTCTTTGCTGCCGTTTCCCTACATTAAGGGCTTTTATTTCCCGACTGTCTTTTCCAGAAAATCAAGGATCCGCCGGTAGACCTTTATTTCATTTTCTTTTTTGGAAAATCCGTGGCCTTCATCCTCCAAAATGAGGTATTCAACCTCCTCATTACCCGCCTTCTCGATAGCTTCAACCATTTGATCGGATTCTTTTTTAACCACCCGGGGATCGTTGGCCCCCTGAATTACGAGCATGGGTTTGCTCATGTTTTCTGTATAGTTGATGGGGGAATCTTCCTCAAATTTTTCTTTGTTCTTTTCCGGATCTCCGACCAATTGTCTCATAAGCGGTTTCCAGAAATCCGGCACCGAATCTACAAAGGTAAACAGGTTGCTTACCCCAAAGATATCGATAACTGTTGTAAAATATTCGGGATGCCTGCCGTGCAGGAGGAGAGCCATATATCCACCATAGCTTCCGCCCATTAAAATTATTTCTCCCTTTTCCACATAGCCTTTTGCAATTAACCAGTCCATTCCAGCAACACAGTCCAGCCTCGGACCATAACCCCAGTCCCCTTCAACCATCTTTTTAAATTTCGTTCCATAACCATCTGAACCCCGGAAATTGGGAGCAAAAATGCTATAACCTGAATTTAGGAGGAACTGAAAAAGGGGCCGGAAGGTTTTTCTTTCTATTGATTGCGGACCTCCGTGGGGCCAGAAAATTATTTTGCCATTACTATTTGCAGCATGGGCTCTAAAAAAGAGGGCCTCAATCTCCAGGCCATCATAAGACTGATAGGTAACTGCTTCGGCATCCACAAGCTCTTTTTTACTAACTCCGGGAACATTTATATCGGTTAGTTGCTCCCATTCGTTGTTCTCCGGGGCTTTTCTGAAAATATTGCTCGGGGATACCGCCGAGTTGCCCTGAAGATACAAACCACCTTTTTCACTAACCTTTATCTTCTCAATGGTGGAAACGGGTATTGGAATTTCGGAAAGTTCTCCTGTGTTTACATCATAATAATAGAGCTTACTTTCCACTCCCGTATTTACACCCAGATAAAAACCCTTATTTTTCTTATCATATTCGAGGGAAATAATATCTTCCCCCTCTAAAACTTTTACTGTCTCGCATTTCCTTCCGGAGATATCGAAGCGGGCTAAATAGTGGAAATCCTCACCATAATTGGTGAGAAAATAAAGTTCATCATCGGAAATAAATTTGCAATCCACTACCGCATATTCTCCCGCCTCACCTTTTCGGGCATCAGGAATCAACTCAATTTCTTCATTATTCCCGGTACGAAGGAACCCCTTCTGATAGGTATTGCCATAAACCTCCTGAAAAGCTATGGACTTCTCCCCCGGGCTCACATCACGCAGAGTAGTAAGCCTGTCTTCTTTCTCGAGAACCACCTTTTCCTCTTCCTTCTCTAAGTCCCAGCAGTAGCTTTTTAAATACTGGGGATTATCTTTGGTCGAAACGTAATAGAGTTTCTTCCCGTCTTCAGAAAGAGTTATCGGCATGTGTCGCTCCCCTTCTTTAACCCGTAGGGGTCTGACCTGCCCCCCCTGGGGGGGCATCGCATAAATCTGGCTTTTTTCATCTCCATCCCGGTCATGAGCTAAAATGACAAATTCACCGTTGGGATCATACATAATCCCGTGGTTGCTCTGATCAACAAAGGTCAGGGGATAGGGAAATGTCTGGGGTAAATCCATTCCCCAGAGATTGAATTTGCCGTTGATATTAGTGCTGAAAATCAGTTGCTTTTCTGCCGGGTCAACTTCAAAATTCTCAATCTTGATGGTCCGGAAAAAATTTTCAATATCCGGCCGGGAAAATTTAATCATCATATTCACCTCGCAATTTAATTTTGCAAAATATGGTACCGCTCCAATCTTTTATTTCTCTTTTTTCCTTCCATTCCCTTGTTAAATAGCAAATAATGGTTTCCTTGGCAGATCCCACGCAGTTAATTAAAAATATATCCCTTACTCCCAGTGGAGGATTACTCAGGAATTATTAAAATCTGTTTCCCTTGCTGCCCAGTTTCTTTTAAATGAGTGAACATCAAATCCCGCCTTTTAGCTTTCATTCACTGCAATTCTCTTCAGTATGGTCCCTAAGGAAATTTGGAAATAAAATATTAAAAATTAAATTGGTTTAACCAATTGCCACCAGCAATTTATACGTAAAACGAGTTGCCCGGGTCCAATACTTTTTTCACCCGGACAACTCGATCAGTCAAGGTGCGATTTCAGGCGCTACGTAAAAGACATCAACTGCTGACGTAAAGCTGTCAATCTGGAGAGGGGTATCCCTTTGGAATACCCTGAGATCGGGAGCACCGTCAGGAACCAGCATGATCCCGCCTATCACTCTTTCATCCTCGGCGAGGAATACTCTCTGGTCGTACCCCGAGGCGAAATGAAAGAGATAGGGTCCCAAAAACAGGAAATAGCGATTTTTTCGATACCAGCCCACGGGACCGTCAGCTGACAGGACCTCAACAGAGCCGGGTCCCTGGGCTAAAGCCTCCCCAAGCTCTACCGCATTGAGCGGAACTCCATTGGCCCGGAAGACATAGCCCAGTTGGGGGTCAGCCACTACCCACTTCTCGTGATCGTCCAGCCAGACCTCGGCCACCACGTGACCTGCACCGGAACGCGCTGTAGCTGCTTGCCTGGTCTTCAGGCCCACCATTCGCGCCGGCATATCCAGGGCCTGAGCCGCACCCACCATTACCAGGCTGTACTCCACACACCGGAAACTGGCTCCATCCTCCGCTTCCTTAAGAATCACCAGGGGGTTTGATGATGAAGGCCTGTTGGTGCGCGAGTGGCTCCACCGACTGTTAACCCACCCGGCCAGGGCCGCCACCTGCTCAAACTCATCATCAATACCTCCAATCACATCATCCAGCTCGTACTCGACGCGTAACTGAGCTGGACCCGGATCGTCCGGACTATGGTACAGCAACGGACTCGGTTCCCCGGCCGCTTCTACCCATTGAACGCGGGGGACCACCAGGTAGGGACCCGCGGTCAGAATGATGGCCAATGACAGGGCCACAACGATACCCAGTGATAACCAACCGCAAAGGTATCCCGTCAGCACCAGGATAACACCTATTGCGATGAAGGAGTACGTACTGCCTAAATAGCTGATCCCAAACAGGAATAGCAGGGTGCAGGCCACAATCGCTACAACAGGAAGCCCGAATCGAACCCCCGGGTGTTTCTCCAGCCTTTCAATCAAATTTTTCATCGAGCATGATCACCTCACAAAGTATAAGAATGTGCTTTTTATTTAAGATCAAATAATCTGTCCCTCTAACCTTCTGAACTATAACCAACTGTTTAAATCAATTTAGTTTAACCCAAAGCAGCCCATTATTCAAGCCTAAAACAGTAAAGTGGCATTTTTTATTTAATTTTGTCCTTTTAGATTTCTCATTCAATGTTTAAGGCCTAAAATGATTATTTTTAAGATTATTTTGTTTCCTAACTGTTTTTGGATTTACTGACAAGTTTACATTAGCCTCTTTTTCTGCTATTCTATCTTTAAATCAAGGTATGAGGGTGGTGATTTTATGCCCAAGGTCTTAATCATCGATGATGATGAAAATATCTGTCAGATTCTAAAAGATTATTTTGAATACGAAGGTTTTGAAGCCATTACCGCCTTTGATGGAGAAGAAGGGCTGGAAAAAGTTCAGAATGAAGATCCTGACCTGATAATCCTCGACCTGATGCTACCCAAAATTGACGGCTGGGAATTATGTCAACAGCTGCGGCCCGATAACGATATCCCGATAATTATCCTCAGCGCCAAGACCAAAAACACCGACCGCATTGTCGGCCTGGAGATAGGGGCCGATGATTATGTGGTCAAACCCTTCAGCCCCAAAGAAATTGTGGCCCGGGCCAAAGCGGTTCTGCGCCGCACCGAGCATCCCGACTCCCAGAAGGCCTCCTACAGCTATCCCGGTTTAGATTTAAACCTGGATAAAAGGGAAGCAATTGCGGATGGGGACAAAGTTGCCTTAACCCCCAAGGAATTTGACCTTTTGTGGTGTCTCGCTTCTTCTCCTCAACAGGTATTCAGCCGGGAAGATCTGCTGCAGAGAATCTGGGGCTATGATTTCCTGGGTGATACTCGAACGGTAGATACTCACATTAAATCTCTGCGTAATAAGCTCGGGCCTCCCTCCCGGGACTATATTCAGACCGTATGGGGGGTCGGGTATAAATTCGAGGTGAATAGCGATTAGACCCTATTCCCTTTTTTACAAATTGCTTTTTCGTTTCCTTTTAATCAGCCTGATCATTATACTGGTCCTCGGTTTTGCTACCATTTACTTTTTTGAAGATTTTTACTTCGATAAAGCAGAATCCGACATGGTTCAAAATAGTCGGGTTATTACTCCTCATCTGGTTGAATCAATAGAAGATGAAAACTGGCAGGAGGTCAATCAATGGCTGCAGATAATTGCCCGCCAGAATGCCGGCCAGGCCTGGCTGATCGATCAGCAGGGATTTTTGATTTTGAATTATCCTCCCATATTCGGAGAAGAGGGCCATCATGTGCAGTTTGTCCACTCCGCCCGGTTGATGGATGGCGAAACCATTTCCCAGCGGGTAGGCTCCCCCTACTTTGAACGCCCCATGCTTTTACTGGGACTACCTTTATTCAACGGCGGGGGAGGAACCGATGCAGCCCTTCTAATTTTCTCCCCTGTGGCCGGTATCAATTCCACCATCCGGCATGTGGAAATGATGATGATTTACTCTTCAGTTCTGGCCATATTACTGGCCATGGGCCTGGCCTATCGCTGGTCCAGGGTCCTGTCCTTTCCCCTGCAGAAAATGCGGAATGTTGCTCTGGAAATGAGTAAAGGTAGTTTTGGCAAAACCATTGAACTTAAAAGCAATAATCAGGAAATTGACGACCTGGCCAGCAGTATGAATTTTATGTCTCAACAACTGAAAGAAACCATGGAAGACCTGGTCCAGGAGAAAAATAAGTTAAATTATATTCTCACAGGAATGGATGAAGGTGTTTTAACAGTTAATGCTCAACAGGAAATTATTTTAATCAATAATTCCCTGAAAAACATGCTGCATATCAGGGGAGAAAAAACTGGAAAAGAACTGGAAGGAGTTATAACCAACGAATCTATTCTTAAACCATTTCAGCAGAGCCTGGAACAGGGCCGCCCCTCTTATAATGAAATTACTCTGGAGGAAAATAATACCCAGAAAAGGATTCTCATTCACTGCACTCCAATCTATGATCAAAAGGAGAACCTGTGGGGTGTGGTGGGAATATTCCAGGATATCAGCGAAAGGTGGCGTTTTGAGCAGCTCCAGAAGGACTTTGTTGCCAATGTTTCCCATGAATTAAAAACTCCCCTGTCTTCTATCCGGGGAGCAGCAGAAGTGCTGGCTGACGACGTTTTAGAAGCCCCCACCGATCGTCAGCGCTACCTGGAGATTATCTTAAATGAGGCCCAGGGATTAACCAATCTGGTGGATGGAGTTTTAGATCTGGCAGCATTTGATTCCCGCACCGAGGCCAAAAGCAAAGAAAAACTTGAAGTCGGGGAAACCCTGCAAAATGTATCCTTTATCTTTAAGAAAAGTGTTCGCCTGGAAAAAAATCAACTCCAGATAATCAAACCCGAGAAACCACTCTTTATTAAGGCCAACCCCCTCAATATTAAACAGGTTTTGCTCAATCTTCTGGATAACGCTTATAAGTTCTCCCCCAACCCTTCTCCCATTGAAATGGGAGTAAAAGAAAAAAATGGGGAGGTTATGTTCTGGGTTAAAGATCAGGGTATCGGCATACCCTGTCAGGAAATTGAAAACATCTGGGAACGGTTTTACAAGGCAGATAAATCCCGTGACCGGCAGAAAGACGGCAGTGGACTGGGTCTGGCTATAGTCAAAGAAATAGTAGAACAGCACGGGGGGCAGGTTTTCGTAGAAAGTTCTCCCGGGCAGGGTTCAACCTTCGGATTCTTGTTACCCAAAATCTAATTAAAAGCTGAATCCCGAAAAACATCCAATCACCCTTTTTTTTTGTGTTCCTGAATAAATGAAACCAATAATTCGCTTTTTTTTCATTCTTTTAACATAGTAATCTCACACTTACCCTTTATAGTAGGAACTGAACAGGGATCACAAAGGAGGGGAATAAAATGTTTATCAAGAGATCACTGCTGCTGCTTCTGATTCTTGTTCTGGCTATCGGTTCAATTGGTTTAACCGGATGTGGCCCGCCACCTGAAGAAGACTTTGAAGATATAGAAGAAGATCCTTTCGTTGACCCTGAAGCAGAGAATGAAGAAGATCTGCAGCTTGATCCGGAAACTGAAGAAGACCCATTTGAATAAAACTATAGAACCCAACAGAATGCCCCCCGACGGGGGCATTCTTTATTAAAAAAAGAGGACTGTGCCCCGTGAGGTGGAATTAAATAAGAGATCCTGTTTGCAGGAGGTGCCCACTTGAATCGAGAAAAAATCCCCCAGATGCTATTCTATTTTCTTATTATCCTTCTTTTTTCGGGATCTTTTTTCCTGCCATCTCTTATCCCGGGTCAAGCTACCTACCGGATAGTTGAAACCCATCACACTGAAGGTTTAATTGGAGAAGCCCTCTATTTTTTCCCGCCCCAGAATCCCTTTCAGGAAATTGAAGATCTTTTTATTGAAATTCCCCGCCGGACCTCCTTTGTTCCCCAAAGGTCACCTGCAACCCTGGAACTAATTGGGGCCAGCTATTTCCAGGTAAAATATCAGGCGACTGTTTTTGAGAGGCCCGCCTTTTTCCAGGAAGATAATTCTCCCAACTATTATCTGGGCCCCAGCCAGTCCATTGAAACCAACCATCCCCTCCTTATCTATACTGCTCGTCAGGTTACCTCGGAGGGCAGCAACTATCAACAAACCATAGCAGAACTGCAGTCCTTCATCCACAACCAAATTCAGGTCCTGCCCCCGGAAAAAACCGCCCATTCGGCCCTGACCGCACTGCAAAGCCGAGAAGGAAGCCCGGCAGATACCGCCTTTCTTTTTTCCGGACTGATCCGGACCAGGGGCATCCCCGCCCGGGCAGTCAGTGGTATTAAACTTCCGACTTTCCTGCCTCTTTTCAACAGGCAAACTGCAGGAGATAGCGCTGCGTGGGCTGAAATTCATACCCCTGAAAAAGGCTGGCAAAGATATTCAATTGCACCGATTTCGTTTATTTCTCCCCTGCAACTGCCTTTTTTAGAAACAGGAGGCATGGGCCTGGGCCCCGGGCGAACCTCTGTCGAAGCCACCCTGATCTGGCACAATACCCTGACCTGGCTCCTGATTTACTGGGGTTTCCTGGTAGTGTTATCCATTGGGGGTTTCCTGCTGATTAAAAACAGGCGGTCATCATCATCTTTTCCCCCTGAAATAGAATAGGCCCGGAAAACATCTTCCACCATCAGGCCTGCTTTTTCCATTAGATCTACCATTTCTTTTTTTCCATAACCCTGTTCCACATGTCTTTCCTGATAACGCCGAAACTTATTATCAACCTCCCGCAAAAAAAGGGTCAGTTCCACCTGCCAGCGATCCCGGTCCGGATCCACCCGATCCTCCCAGAAACAGCTGTAGTTACTGCCTTCAAACAGGTGCACTCCCGAACTTATTTTCCTTATCCGCAACCTGGTGTTAAAATCAAATATGAAAAGTCCTCCCGGTCGGAGGACTTTTCTGACCCGGACCGCCATCTGCTCTACATCAGCAGGCTCCAGGAGATAATTTACACTGTCATACAGGGAAATAACCATATCCACGGGTTCGGGAAGAGAAAAACTGCGCATATCACCCTGGATAAAGTGGGGGTTTTGCAGGTCCTTTTTTTTCCTTTCCGCCTGTTGGATCATATCCGGGGAAAGGTCAACTCCCCAAACCTTAAAACCCAGGCCGGCCAGACGGTGAGCCATATTACCGGTTCCACAGGCCAGATCCAGAATAGAACGGGGATAATAGGTGTAATGATCCATAAGGTCCTGAAGATAACTTACCCACCGGTCATAGTCCACAACGGCCATCAGTTCATCATAGATCTGGGCCAGAATGGTATACGGCTTACCCATAGGACATCTACCCCTTAAGACTTTTTAGAAAGCTCCATACTTTTTCTCGCCCGGTGGCACTCTGGGCCGAAAAAACTACCAGTTGCTCTTTTTCCAGTCCCGGATCCAGTTCCTGCTTTATATCCTGTACATGCTTATTCCATTTGCCTTTTTTTATCTTATCCGCCTTGGTGGCCACCAGCAAAAAGGGGATTTCTGCAGCCCGCAACCAATTGAACATTTCCTGATCCTGCGCTGAGGGCTTATGCCGGATATCCAGGACCTGAATAATACCCTGGAGGTTTTCTGATTCCTGCAGGTACTCCTCGATCATGATCCCCCACCGATTCCTCTCCCCCTTAGAAACACGGGCAAAACCATATCCGGGCAGATCTACCAGGACAATCTCATTGCGAATCAGATAAAAAAATATGTTCCGGGTTTTACCGGGGGTCCCACTGATCCGGGCCAGTTGATGCCGCCCCGCCAGGCAATTTATCAGGGAGGACTTGCCCACATTTGACCTTCCGGCTAAAGCAACTTCGGGGCGAGGGCAAAAGGGGTAATCGGTTTTCCGAGCTGCACTCCCCAGTAAACGGGTGCTTTCCGCCATTATTCTTCCCTCTTTTCCAGCATAGTCAACACCTGATCCATGTGTTCCACCAGCTTAATTTCCATTTCCTGCCTGATATCAGCTGGGATTTCCTCCAGTTGGGGCTCATTCTCTCCCGGCAGGACAATTTTCCGGATACCGCTGCGATGGGCGGCCAGGACCTTGTTCTTAATTCCTCCCACACTTAAAACCCGGCCCCTTAGAGTTAATTCTCCACTTAAAGCCACATCTCCAGGGATAGCCTGTTCGGCCAGGGCCGAGATCAGGGCCAGGGCAATGGTAATTCCTGCAGAAGGACCATCCTTGGGAACGGCTCCCTGGGGAACGTGAATATGCACATCCTTCTTATCATGGAAATCTCCCGGCAGGCCCAGATGTTTCTGCCGGGAGCGGGCATAGCTCATTGCGGCCTGGGCAGATTCTTTCATAACATCTCCCAGTTTTCCAGTCAAAATCAGCTCTCCGCTGCCGGGGACAACTGCAACCTCAATATCCAGCAAATCTCCCCCGGTTTCCGTGTAGGCCATGCCCGTTGCAACTCCAACCCGGGATTGATCCCTTTCTTCTTCCCGACGGTAGAGGGGCGGCCCCAGATAATCCTTTAAATTTTCAGCGGTAATACAGGTTGTATTCACATTTTTCTCCACTATAGCCCGGGCTGCTTTACGCATCAGGGCTGCCAGTTTCCTTTCCAGGGTCCGGACTCCTGCTTCGCGGGTATATTCCCGGATCAGGGCCCGCAGGGCAGCGTCATCAATGGAAAACCGGTTCTCCGAGAGGGCATGCTCCTGGAGCTGCCTGGGGATCAGGTGTCTGCGGGCAATTTCCAGCTTTTCCTCCATGGTATAACCCGGAAGATGAATTACTTCCATCCGATCCAGGAGCGCGGGGGGAATGGTATGCTCCACATTAGCAGTGGTAATAAACATCACCCGGGATAGATCAAAGGGCATTTCCAGGTAATGATCGCTAAACTCGTAATTCTGTTCGGGGTCCAGGACTTCCAGCAGAGCAGAAGAAGGATCTCCACGAAAATCGGTGCTCATTTTATCCACTTCATCCAGCAGAAACAGGGGGTTTTTAACCCCGGCGTTACGCATGGCATTTATTATCCGACCCGGTCGGGATCCCACATAAGTGCGGCGGTGACCACGAATTTCTGCTTCATCCCGAACTCCCCCCAGGGAAATTCGCAAAAACTCCTTCTCCAGAGCCCGGGCTACAGAGCGGGCCAGGGAGGTTTTTCCCACCCCCGGTGCTCCCACCAGGCAGATAATTGGGCTCTTTAAATCCGGTGAAAGCTGCCTTACAGCCAGGTATTCCAGGATTCTCTCCTTGACATCCTCCAGGGCATAATGGTCTTCCTCCAGGATTCGATCGGCAATTTCAATATCCAGGCGGTCAGTCCCCTCTTTTTGCCAGGGTAGCTCCAGGACACAGTCCAGATAATTCCGAACCACAACGGCTTCTGCACTCATGGCCGGCATGTTACCCAGCCTTTCCAGCTCTTTTTCCACTTTTTCCCTTACTTCTTCGGGTAAAAGAGCCTGCTCCATTTTCTCCCGGTATTCGGCCAGTTCTTCATCATCTTCTTCTTCGCTATCCAGCTCTTCTTTAATGGCTTTCAATTGCTCCCGTAGATAATATTCTTTTTGGGTTTTCTCCACCTGCTGTTTAATTCGGGATTCAATGCGGCGCTCGGCAGTCAGTATTTCCCGTTCTCTTTCCAGCAGGTTAAACAGCCGTTCCAGCCGCTCCCGGGCGGATACCGCTTCCAGAATGGATTGCTGCTCCTCAACCTTGAGATTAAGATGGGTGATCAGGATATCGGCCAGTCGGCCACCTTCTTCAATATTGGAAATGGTCATCATTACCTCGTGGGGAATTCGTTTACTGTTTTTGACAATATCCTCGAAGTAGTCGGTGACCAAACGCATCAGAGCTTCCATGTCATCGCCTGTTTCTTCAATGTCTTCGATACGACTGACCTCGACCTCGAATAGTTCTTCCTGATCATCTATGGTTTCAATCCGGGCCCGCTGCAAACCCTCGATAATTATTTTTATGGAGCCATCGGGCAACTTAATCAGCTGTTTAATCTCGGCTACAGTTCCCGCCCTGAAAATATCGTCCGGTTCCGGCTCATCTACTCCTTCATTTTTCTGGGCAGCAAGCATAATCAGCTTGTTTTCCACCATGGATTTTTCCAGGGCAGCCATGGAACGGGGGCGCCCGACCATAAGGGGAATAACCATATTAGGAAAAACCACTACCCCGCGCAGGGGCAGCAGCGGCATTTTCTCCTTTTCTGACCCGCTCTGCAATTCCTCTTTAATTCCTTCATTTTCCGACAAAAACTCCACCTCCTATTAAACTTACCCTTATGTAATTCTGCTGTTCCCCAATAAATCCTGCATATTATTTCCGGAGGAGGGTTCACCTTGATCCCGATCATGCTGATTTTTTTTCTCCTGATATCTTTTCCAGTTTCCGCTATTGATCCCAGCCAGTCGGTGGTTACAGTTCAGAGCCGCCAGGGGCAGGGAACTGGGTTTTTCATCAATTCCCGGGGTTTTTTACTCACCAATGAGCATGTCACCGGAGGACAGGCCCAGGTAGACATTCAAACTGCCACCGGAGAATATTTTAAGGGGACTCTCTACTATTTTGATTCCCACCTGGATCTGGCCCTTTATCGCATTGATGCCATTAATACCCCGGCTCTACCCCTGGACACCTCGGGGAAAATACCGGAGGGAGAAGAGGTTTACAGTATAGGTTCCCCCCTGGGGGTTGAGCAGTATGAAAACAGCGGAATTCTCCGGGACACCGTTACCCGGCAAAATCAGAGTTATCTGCGGGTAGCAATGAAATCGTTCCCCGGCATCAGCGGCAGTCCTCTTTTTACCGATGAAGGTCAGGTAATCGGAGTCAACACTCTCTCCAGCGGAGATTACACCCTGGCCCTTCCGATAGAGGAAGCGGTAGGATTTTTGAAAGCCCGGGGAGTTGAATTCATTGCCACCGATTTGCAGAAGTTAAGTCCTGCAGCAACTAAACCCCCCCGCCAGATAACCTGGGAAAGATTTGGGAGTTATCTCCTCCTCTGGAACTTCATCCTATTCCTCCTCCATATCGGCCTGGGTATTTATAATTTTCGGGTTCGCCGGGGCCTTTTTCAACCCCATTATTCTGATGGAGATCCCGTAGAGGAAGAGGATCAGGAAGATGATTCTTACACTCCCCCCCGCTAACCCCCTCCCCCGGACTCAAAAAGGCCCTGCCGGTTATGTCGGCCAGGGCCTTTTTCCTTCCTATGCAGTTTCACTTTTCCTGCAGATTTTTTCAATCTGAGGTTGGGCGTTTTTGCTTATTACCTCGCCGGTAATCCGGACCCGCTGCACATCTTTCTGGGAGGGGATATCATACATGATATCCAGGATGGCTTTCTCAACTATGCTCCGCAAACCCCGGGCCCCGATGTTTCTTTTAATCGCCAGTCTGGCAATTTCCTGTAGGGCTTCATCGGTAAATTCCAGGGCTACATCGTCCAGTTCAAAAAACTTGATATATTGTTTGACCAGTGCATTACGGGGTTCGGTAAGGATGCGCACCAGGTCTTCCCGGGCCAGGGCTTCCAGGGTTACCACGACTGGAAGACGACCGATGAATTCGGGAATTAGCCCGTAATTGAGCAGATCCTGGGGTAAAACCTCCTCGAGAATTTCACCTATACCCCGTTCCTGGGCTTTCCGAATGTCTGCACCAAAGCCCATAACCTTGCTGCCGGTGCGGTTCTTTATTATTTTCTCCAGGCCATCAAAAGCTCCACCACAGATAAAAAGAATATTGGTGGTGTCCAGTTGGATAAATTCCTGATGGGGATGTTTGCGCCCTCCCTGGGGCGGGACTGAAGCCACTGTCCCCTCCAGGATTTTCAGGAGGGCCTGCTGCACTCCTTCTCCTGATACATCCCGGGTAATGGAGGGATTTTCTGATTTACGGGCAATTTTATCTATTTCATCGATATAGATAATCCCTTTTTCCGCTTTTTCCACATCATAATCCGCAGCCTGGATCAACTTCAAAAGAATGTTTTCCACATCCTCCCCCACATAACCCGCTTCAGTCAGGGAGGTGGCATCAGCCAGGGCAAAGGGGACATCCAGAATACGGGCCAGGGTCTGGGCCAGGAGAGTTTTTCCGCAGCCAGTGGGCCCGATCATCAGGATATTACTTTTTTGCAACTCTACTTCGTCTACTTTCATTCCACTTTTGACCCGCTTGTAATGATTGTAGACGGCGACGGCCAGAGACTTTTTGGCCTGCTCCTGACCAATAACATACTGGTCCAGGATATTATTTATCTCCTGGGGTTTGGGTACCTTCTCCGTCCTGAAATCAAATTCATCTGCCAGTTCTTCTTCAATTATTTCATTGCAGAGCTCAATGCACTCATCACAGATATAAACACCCGGTCCGGCCACCAGCTTTTTTACCTGATCCTGCATCTTGCCACAAAAAGAACATTTCAACTGTCCCTTATCGTCTCCGCGTTTGGGCATTTAAAATCACCTCTTTAAAAAACTACCCTCTCTATCCTCTCTCGTCCTGCCGCCTGATTACCCGGTCAATAATACCGTAATTCAGGGCCTCCTCCGAGGACATGAAAAAATCACGATCCACATCTTTATTGATTCTTTCCAGGGCTTGACCGGTATGATTGGATAGGACCTCATTTAATTCTTCTCTCAGCCGTATAATCTCCCGGGCATGAATTTCAATATCTGCAGCCTGCCCCCGGGCTCCCCCGGTGGGCTGATGAATCATAATCCGGGAAAAGGGCAGGGCATAACGCTTACCCCTGGTTCCCGCGGCTAAAAGCAGGGCTCCCATACTGGCAGCCATACCCACACACAAAGTTGATACATCGGGCTTAATATATTGCATGGTATCATATATGGCCAGGCCAGAATAAATTGACCCCCCAGGGCTGTTGATATAGAACATTATATCCTTATCCGGATCATCCGCTTCCAGAAAAAGCATCTGGGCAATTACCAGGTTGGCGGTAACATCATTGACCTCCTGCCCCAGAAAAACAATTCGATCCTTTAAAAGTCGGGAATAAATATCATAGGAACGTTCACCCCTGCTGGTCTGCTCAACAACAATGGGCACTAAAGCCATTGGCCTATCACTCCTTTAATACTTAATCTGCTTGCTCCTCCTGCTGTTCCTCCTGATTTTCATCGTTTTCTTCAGGCTGTTCCTCTTCTTTTCTTTTTATATTCTCTTCCCAGAGAAAATCGAGAACTTTTTTCCTGACAATTTCATTTTCCAGCATCCGATCATAACCCTGGGCTTTCATAATTATTTTAAATTGCTCGGGGTCATTGCCGCTTTCAGTGGCAATTTCCTCCATTCTCTTTTCCACTTCTTCTTCACTGGCAGTAAAACCTTCTTTTTCAGCAACGGCATCGATAATCAACCTGTTGCGCACCTGTTTTTCCGCATAGGGCCGGTTCTCTTCCATCCATTCTTCTTTGCTCGTCCCGTTCATCTGCAGATAATCCTCGAATTCCAATCCTTTTTCCTTTAAGTTGGCTGCTGTTTCCTGGAACATTTCCTCCATTCGCTGTTCAATTAGCTTGTCCGGAATATCAACTTCAACCTGATTGGCAATGGCATCCATTACTTCGTTTTCAAACTTAAACCTGCTTTGCTCCTCCGCTTCTTTACGCATACTTTCCTCCAGCTTTTCTTTCAACTGCTCCAGGCTTTCATAATCGCCAAGGGTCTGAGCCAGTTCGTCATCCAGGGGAGGTAATTCGTGTTCTTTAATTTCCTTGACCATTACCTTGAAGGTAACTTCCTGTCCGGCCAGGGTTTCTTCCTGATAATCTTCGGGAAAGGTTACTTCTATTTCTTTTTCTTCTCCTACCCGGGCCCCAATAAGTTTTTCCTCGAAACCGGGAATGAAGGTGCCGGTTCCAATACCCAGGGTAATATCTTCACCCTGTCCTCCTTCAAAGGGTTCTCCCTCCAGGAAACCTTCAAAATCAATTACCACGAAATCGCCATCCTTAACTTCCTCCCGCTCCGAACTGACCAGGGTAGCCTGCTGTTCCTGAAATTTCCGGAGGGCCTGCTCAATATCTTCGGGGTCGATGGAAATTTCTTCCCGTTCTATATCCAGGCCGGTGTACTGACCCAGCTCCACTTCAGGATCCACCTCCACCTTAACCTGCAGGCGGGCGGGCTCTCCCTTTTCAAAATGAATTTCTTCTACACTTGGTTTATCAATGGGCTCTAATCCCTGTTCCTGTATGGCTGCTCCCAGAACTTCCGGCAGCATTATTTCTATAGCATCCTGGTACAGAACTTCTTTACCCAGGCGCGCTTCCAGAACCTGGCGGGGTACCTTGCCCTTGCGGAAACCCGGCATTTTAACCTCCTGAACCACTTTGCGGTAGGCTTTATCCAGGGCTTCATCAACCTTTTCCTTATCCACTTCTATATCCAGGCGGATATTATTGCCCTCCAGCTTTTCCATTTCTACTTTCATCCCCAACCTCCTAATACTTTCATTTTTATATTATCATACAATTCCCCGCAGGGAAATACCTACGGGGATTGGAGTCTAACTGTATTTTAACAGAAAGCATTACTTATTGCAAGAATTAACCCTCAATCACCGGCCCGGTCAATAAAGGCGAACTCAGACCAGGGCTTACGGGGTGGCCTGTTTAATTCCCCTTCCAGGTCCTGTCCCTCCAGGTAATCTTCCGGTCGGGAGGCCTGCCGCCCAACAATAACCAGGGTAATCAGGCGCATATCCGGGTCAATACCCATGGCTTCCCGGGCCCGCTCTTCATTAAACCCGGCAATGGGGTGAGCCACCAGATCCATGGTTGTGGCCTGCAGCTGCAGAAAGGCAGTGGCCATCCCGGTATCAAAAAGATAATAGTCCCGACCCTTAATCCTACAGTCCAGTTCTTTTTTACTGTAAACACCGATTATCATTGAAGCATTCTGGGCCCAGGCATTACCACGGGCCAGGGCTTTTTTAACCTCTTGCAATTCCTGAGAACCATAAACAAAAACATATCTCCAGGGTTGATTATTAAAACATGACGGTGCCATGGCGGCCGTTTCTGCCAGCTGCCGCACCATATCCTCTGTAATCTGAACCGGTTCCAGGGCCCGATAGGCCCGCCGTCGGGATACCACTTCCTGAAATTTCATGACCGTTCACCCCCGGAAAAAGGATTTCTGATGTCTGCAGTTCCTCTTTTTTATCCTGCAGAAAATCAGGCTTTACTATTTTGTTCACCATTAAAACGGCTATTCCTGCCTGCCTTTGACTTCCCGGATGCCTGCAGCCCCCAGTAGAGTAAATTCCCTGATCAACTCTTCATAATGCCCCGGAACCAGAAGGTGATGATTGCCCAGGGGGTTTTCCAGGAAATAGGAGGGGGATTTTTCCATTTTTACCCGGACCTGGGTCCGGCAGAGACCCGGTTCCTCCAGGCTCTTAATTATTTCTCCCTGGGTCACAAAAAATTCCCTGCCATCAGCCCCCAGTTTAAAAATTGTGACGGGCCCCGCAGGCAAATGGCCCCGCAGGGCAATTCCCAGGCCGCTCTCAAAATGGGTGTGCACGGAATAATCGGTGGTCAGGGCCAGGGGAACAGTGCAGTGGGCCAGGACCACTTCATTGTTTTCCGGATCCACCCGGGCCGGATTGGCCATGAAAGAAGGCTGTCCGGTCAGAACCCGTAAAATGGCCATAGAAATCAGAGCCGGGACATCCCCTTCGCATCCCCCCACCAGGCCCTGATCATTGAGAATACTCAGGCCCAAACAACCCGTATTATTGCGGGAAGAAAGAAGATCAAAGCAGCGCAGGGTTAAACCCTGCAGCCTGTACTTTTCTATTAGACCCCGTAGCCCCGCATATATCCGCAGGGCTCCCTCCCGATCTTCCCGGGAAAAACCTTCCAGGTTGATTTTTGTCTCAGGAATATCCCCTTCTTCAATATATTTTTCCAGTTCCTCCAGGTCAACATCAACCATTTCTATGCCCCAGGCACTGTATATTCGTTCTTTTTCCATATTGCTGCCAATTAACCAGTCTGAAGGGGCGCCGACAATGCCCAGGCGCCAGCCGGATAATTCCTGTATAGCCTGGCTGGCCTTAGCTATTCGCTCCAGGCGTCGGGCTAAAGATGGGGTTGATCCGTGCAGCACCTCTGCTTTAAGGCCCCTGCTCCGCAAAAAAGTTAATACTTCCAGGGCTGCCGACAGGGCATTAAAGTGCTCCCCCGCCAGGAGAAAATAGGGGGGATCCAGGTCCAGCAGAGCTTCCTTTATTATATTTTCTGTTCCCCCCGACTGGACCAGAACCAGGCTGGGTTCAGGATAATCTATCCTGTCATCTTCAACCGGGATCAACTGCGGCCCCCCGGCTTTTTTTATGCCCTCCAAAAATTTCCTGGTTTCCCTTTCAATTTCTGCAGTGTTCTGGCCGGGAACAGCAAAAAACAGGGCTTTCAATTCCATTACGGCTTCTCTCCTTTTTTCAGGTTCCTCCTTTGCAGGGACCTGCTGTATTGCCTTCCTGTTTTCCAATTGTAAAGCCGCACATTTTCATCTGCCTCAGGATTTCTTCTTCAGCCAGGAGCCACTGTCCCCATTTCCGGGAAATGTGCTCGGTCCAGCTGTAATTTTCCAGGGTATACTTTTCCTCCCGTTCACCCTCCAGCCTGATCATTGCTCCCAGCTGTTGATAGTAATTCTGCTCCAGGTAACCCTGATCCATTATCTCCGCTGCCCTTTGAACCTGTTCCGGGTTGAGCTCCGGATACCGGTCTTCAAACAGAACAAAATCCAGGGGATAACGGGGCCGGGGCGGGGGATCTTCTCGGGGATAGCCCATCAGCAGCTGAACAATGGGAAATACCCGCAGGGGGAGCTCATAGTCCTGCCTGATTTTTTGGGCCTGATAGGGGGCCTGCCCCAGAAAACAGGTACCCAGTCCCAGAGATTCTGCTGCGGTCACCATCTGCCCTGCCGCCAGAATGGCATCCTGAATAGCAAAAAGCAGCAGGGCCAGATCACTGCTGACCACTTTCCAACCCCGATAATCCATAATTTTCTCCAGCTTATGGATATCAGCACAGATGGTAAATAAAAGGGGTGCATCAAAGGGATGGGGGCCTTCCCGGGACAGGAGAATGCTGTAGAGCTGTGAAGCAAAGGGGGCCTGCTGTCCCGCCCGAACAATTTTTTCAATTAATTCCGGGGCTGGTTCCCTTTCTTCATAGCGCCGGATGGAGCGGCGCTGCATCAGTTTATCCAGCACAGTATCACCTCTTTTAGGGGAAGAAAACTTTTCCTTCCCCCACTATAGTCCACCTATTACTTCCAGGCTGCCAATATTTTCCCGGCACGAGAAAGGTATAATTATTGGCTGTTCGCAATCCTTCAAAAAATTACTTCCTGAACTCCTCAACCTACCATTCCATTTTGAAAAAATTACCTTCCCGTTCCTTGAGAGCAGTTTTTTCCTCCAGGGTTTTCATTTTTTCCCCATCAAAACCCTGGAATTCACTGCAGAAAGCGGCATTGGCTTCCAGCTCTTCCAGGCTGGAGGTGCCGACAATTATCGTGCTGACCGGCAGGCTCAGAACATATCCCAGGGCTTCCTCTGGAGTTTTCAGGCCGCCCTGACCCAGAATCCGCCCTACAGCCAGAACTTTCATTCCAATTATCCCCATATTTTTCTCCCGGGCCTGCTCCAGAACACCATCCTTAAAAGATGCCCGGTGGGGATCGGCAGCATTTAAGGCCATCAATACACAATCAAACTCAAAATTGTCAATGGCCCGGCGCAGAACAACTGGATCCTTGTGGCCGGTTACTCCTATATTTTTGATTACCCCCTCTTCTCTGAGTTTTTGCAGGGCCATTAAAGCTCCGGCCGGACCCAGAATCTCATTTAGCTCAATGTTGCGCCGGATATTATGCAGTTGGTATAGATCCAGATAATCAGTCTGCAGTCGGTTCAGGCTTTCTTCAATTAAGCGCATGGTCCCCTCGTAACTTCGCTCATGGGTTTTGGAAGCCAGAAAGGCTTCACTGCGCCTTCGGGCCATTACCCGCCCCAGATTTTCTTCGCTGCCTCCTTCTCCATAAACTGGAGAGGTGTCAATATAGTTAATTCCCAGGTCCAGAGCCCGGTTCACTATTTCCTCAGCTTTTTCCGGGTTTTCTCTTTTTTCAACAGCGGCCTCCCCCCCGAGACCCAGAATACTCACCTTAAAACCCGTTTCTCCCAGCTTGCGATATTGCATGAAAATCCCTCCCCGTTTTTCTATTTTGCGGCCACCACAAGCATTTCAAAATCTTCTGGAGTCAGGGGGTTTTCCCGGGAAAAACTTTCCAAACGCCCCCCGAAAATATCAATTCTTTTAAAGCCCAAAGTTTTTAACCTCCAGGTAATTTCACTGGGCATATAAAAACGTTGATTGCAATTTAACACCTTCTTCTCTCCCTGATCATCCCTGACCTCCAGCTCAAAACTTTCCCGCAGGGTTAAAAAATCAAAATCTCCCATTTCCTCCCGGTGATAAAGAGCATAAAGAGCGTTAGGGGTGGTCAAAATAAATTTACCCTTCTCTTTTAAGGCCCGGGCAGCATTCTGTAAAATCTGAAAATCCATTTCATCCTTTTCCATGAGAGAAAAAGCACCCTCGCAGATGGTCAGCACTGCATCAAATTCATTCCGATAATCAATGCTGCGGGCATCTTCAATAATAAAATCTACGGCGAGGTCCTCCTGTTCTGCTTTTTCCCGGGCCCGGGCCAGCATTGAGGCGGACAGGTCAATTCCCACCAGGTTGCAATAGCCCCGCCGGGCCAGTTCCAATAGATGCCGGCCGGTGCCACATCCAATGTCCAGGATCCGCTGCTCCCGGCTCCCATCCAGTTCTCTTTCTATAAAATCAACCTCGCCCGCGGTGCCCTGAACATAGGGTTCTTTTTCATATTTTTTTCCGAAACTGATATATAGTTCTTCATACCATTTTTTATTCTCCATAACTTCCTCCTCCTTTCCTGATTAGCACTCCTACCCGCCGGGGATGATCCTGCACCAGCTTCTCACCGGGAACACCCCTGATCATGTTCCATATCAATAGATCTCCTCCCCCTGAAGAGATAAAAATTGCCCCCCACAGGGTTAATTCAATTATCCCGGTTATCAGGCCCAGGATCCAGGGGAAAAACCCCAGAATAACCACCGGGCCCAGTAAAACCAGGCGGTAACCCCTGGCCGTAATTGGCTGCTGACAGTGGCAGTAGGGGGTCATCCAGTTGAGAAAACCAAATTTAACTGCTCCCCAGCCCCCCGGGGCCAGCAGGGCAATAATCAGGCCGTGCAGCCCTTCATGCAGAACAATTCCCAGGGCCAGGAGAAGGGGCAGGAGCAGAAGAGAAAGGGGAAAAAATCGGGCAAACAGACTCAAAGAGACAATCTGCCCCCACCACAGTAAAAAATGTAAAAGGAGCCCCACCCCCAGGAAAATTATAAAAAGCCGGATAGCCCAGAAACCCGCTTCTTCTATGGTAGTAGTTTTCTGGTAGCGTTCCATTTTTTTCCTCCCTGTAAGCGAGCAGACCCCCCCAAATTTTCCCCGACCCGGAAAAAAGTGGGGTTTCGTATCCGGCTTTACCGGACAAACTCCTCTATTAATATTTTACATATCTTTTTTCCTGCAAACAACAGCAATATTGTCCGAATCCGGGGAGTATTGTTTCCCGGTAATGTGGGCAAAAAATCCCACGGGGGAAAAGCCATTCTTCTCCAGGAGGCGTTCCAGGTCGGACCGGGAATATAGCAGGTCCCAGATGCGGTAAATTTTTACATCCTCCTCCTGAGCCCAGATCAGGTGCTGATCCAGGAAGGCTTGCTCCTGGGGGTAATAAAAGGTTTCGCTCAGGGCCAGGTAGGGCTTATTGCTCCAGAAATCGTCCCGGTCCAGCTCCCAGGTTCGGCCTTCTGCTTCGGGACCACGGCTGGCAGGAGTATTTACATCGAAAACAAAAACCCCCCCGGGCCGCAAAGCTCTCCCAATACCTGCCAGCACCAGGTCCCGATCGGTTGGAATCAGGGCACCCAGATCACAATAGATCAAAAGAACAGCATCAAAACACTCCCTGTACTCCAGGGACCGGTAATCCATTTCCCGATATTCTAACTGCAGTCCCTCTCCCGCAGCCTGCTGCCGCCCATACTCCAGGGATAGCGGGGATATATCCAGTCCCAGGACCTGATAACCTGCTCGGGCCAGGGGCAGAGCATAAAGGCCGGGACCGCAACCCAGGTCCAGAATTCGGGCCGGGGGGGAAGGCAGTACCTCCTCCTGCAGCCACTGCAGAGAAGCATCAATGTTGTCCCGGGAGCGGCTGGCGGCTTCCCAATCCGGATCCAGGTGAGCCTCTAAAAGATGCTTAGAAATATGGGGATCGTTCCACATTTGATTGGTCCCCGGGCTGAACACCGGGGGCCGCCGGGTCATTTCCTCCAGGCGCATAATGTCCATTTATTATTCCTCCTTGCCTTTTTCTTTTCCTGCAATCACTCGTACCCCAGGATCAGGTTCCCGGAAAAAAATTTAACCGGGCGAAATAATCCTCTTAAAAGCCCGGCCCAGCAGGCGAGAAAAAACACTTCCTTCAGGAGGAACTGATTTCAGATCATCAGCTACCCGCAGAAAAAGGGGGATTTCAATATGATAAGCCAGCCATTCCTCGGTTCTGATAGTCGCAGCAGACCGGGCCTGGAAATAAATATGATCAAAGCGCCCCTCTAATTTCAACCGGTTGATCTCCGGAAAAGTTTCCTCCTCCATTATTTCTTCCTGGATTTTTTCCACTAACCGGATGGCTTTTTTTTCCCGCTTTTTGAAACCACAGGAAATCTCTACGTCATTATCCGTATTGTAGTGGCCGTGCCCGTGAATCTCTATCAAAATTTCCGGACTGCTGCGAATTATGGCCTGTGAATAGTCTGTTTTCAAACTCTTATTGGGATCAATAAAATAATTGCCAGCACAGATAAAGGAGGCCTGTAATTCTCGGGCCAGGTTCCGGCCCAGAAAACCCGCATTCTCATCCCCTGGTCTCCGGGAGGGGGTGGGCATAAAGGGCTGCCCCCCGGGGGTATGGTGAGGCACTCCCACGGTTATCGAGGACCCTTCTTTTAATTCAACAAGTAAAAATCCCAGGTCTGAGCTGTGCATAATATCCACCCGGATCCCCCCTCTCTACCGGTTAAATCCCAATGGGACAATCATAAAAAATATGGGCTTCTGCTTCCAGGTACTGGCGGTTCATGGCCTCGGTCTCCAGGTAGGACATGAAGATCCGGGAGACAGGAACCGTCATTTTCAGAAGGTAAAAATTTCGATAGTTCTCCTCCTGATCCAGGCCGCAGAAGGAGCGGGCCACCTCCAGGCTAAAGGTACAGGAAAGAAAAGATCGTTCTATTTCCTTAAAATCCCCCTCGGTAGCCATACCCCGGTAGAGCGCCACTTCCTGCCGGTCCTGCAGTTGAAAAAAAGCCTGAATAAAACCTGTCCTGTCCCGGAGATATTCTGCCCTGATTTCCCGGCAACCTTCTCCGGAAAAAATATCCGGCAGGCGAGGCACCTGGCCCCGAAAACGAGTCAGTCCCATTTCAGCAGCAACAATGGCCATTCCCTTTATCCATTCCCCCGAGGAGGGGTTAAGAACCATTATATCTGCAGTTTTTTCCTCGAGCCCTTCCAGGCCCTTTTCTGCCATATAGGCCTGCAGATCCCGGGCAAGAGCCGGTGAGCCTCTGCGGCTCTCCAGGTCCAACCTCTGCCCCCCGGCAATAAATTCGGAATTGCTCTCCAGCCAGCTCCGGGCCTTTTGGGCCCTGTTTTTTATTTCTTTAATTTCTTTTTCCCTGCGCTGGGGGTCGATATCGCGAATCAGGGGCCGGGAATAATCACTGATCCTTTTTTTCAGTTTTTCCAGGTCAGTGGAATCTAACCGTTGGGAATCAGGTTCAAATTGCATTCTTTGCACCCATTCGGCGGGGAGGTCCCAGTAGCGACCGGCATCCTCAAAACCGGTAATGTGCCAGCGGAACATGGCCCATTCTGGCCAGACCTGCCCCACATAACCCGGGGTTCGGCGGCCGTCCAGAAGACGCCCAGTGTTGCCGGCCATCAGAAATTCCAGCTTGCCGGGCACAAAGCAGGAATCGGGTTTGCGTTCCGAATCCGATTGATGAATACCCATCAGACCGCCCTCCCCTTTATCAGTTCCAGCACCTCCTGGATCCGGGAAATTTTCCAGTAATCCCCCTGCGGTTCCTTTTCTGCAGTCAACCAGGCGGCCTTCATTCCCAGGCGGCGAGCTGGAATAATATCTTTTTCCAGATTATCCCCAACCATCAGGCACTGCCCCGGGGGATAGCCTACTTTGCGGCAGATATTGCGGAAAAAATCCAGGTGGGGTTTCTGACTTTTCAACTCCTGGCCGGTGAGAAAGAAATTAAAATAATGGGCGATTTGGCCCCGCTGGAGGGCCCGGCGCAGCATTTCTCCATTGGAGGAACGAGCACTGGAGGCCACGGCCAGGGTAAAATCCGGTTTCAGCTCCTTCAGGGTGGGGGCCACCCCGGGCAGAACCTCTATTTCCGGCCACTCCAGCATGGGACCTTCATAATGGGGAAAATCCCGCATCAGGGTATCCCCCCAATCGAAAATAACTGCTTCGATTTTAATCATCCTGCTCCCCTTTCCTTTCCTTTCCTTCGCTCAGTGGGCTCTGTACAGGCGCAATCTCTGAAATAGCCAGGGCGCAATCAGGGTAACCCAGAAACCCATAATAGTATAACGGAGCCAGGTCATAACGGGGTAAATCAGTTCCTGATCCTCGGTAATCCCGGGAATATTAATAAACAGGGTTCGAGTGATTTCCCGCAGCCCGAAGAAAACCAGGAGACCCAGAACCACCTTGATAATATTCTGAGATATATTGGCCTTTTCTGACCAGCCCACCAGCTCTTTTTCCAGGCCATAACCCCAGAGGGTTCCCAGGAGAAATCCGGCAGTCATAGGGCCATCACCCTTGTTGTGGAGCAAAAACAGGAGAAAAATTGCCCCGCCACTGAGCAACAGGTAGCGGCTTAATTCAACTCCCCGGGGCCGATGCTTCCAGGCCAGTTCATAAAGGGCCAGGGCTGTCAGGCCGATGGCAATTCCAAAAATGATATCGATGGGGAAATGAACCCCCAGGTAGATCCGGGAAAATGAAACCAGGGCCACCAGAATTCCGGCCCCGATATAGGCCCAGCTCTTATTTATATGCCGGGCCAGAAAACCCCAGAACACCGTATTACCCTGGGCATGTCCGCTGGGAAAGGCAAATCCTTCCTGATCAATTAACCGCAGGTCCCAGGGGGGTCTCTCGGTAATAAAATTGTATTTGCAGGCAGAATTAAAATATGCAGAAAGGATAAAAATAATTGCAAAGCCAAAGGCAAATTTTTTGCTCATCAACCAGTACAGGAGGGGAATGGCCAGCATATAGAATTCCAGATCCCCCAGCATGGTTATCAACTGCCAGAACCTGTCCCAAAACGGTGTGGACCACTGCTGCACCCAGATAATGAAACTGGTATCAACCATTACTTTTCCCTCCCTCCAGTATTCGGGGAAGCTGTTTAATCTCATCAATTATGTAGTGGGGCTCCAGGGACCCCGGATCGCAGCTACTATCCTCCCGCAACCAGCAAACCTGCAGCCCCGCCTCCAGGCCGCCCCTGATATCCGATTCCAGGCTGTCTCCCACCATAAGTATCCGGGAGTGGGGGGGCTGGCCTGCCGCCTTTCGAGCCTGTTCAAAAATGGCCGGGTCTGGTTTGGCTACCCCCAATTCCTCCGATATAATCAGTTCCTGGAAAAATCCTCCCAGCCCCGCCCCTTCCACTCTGCGACGCTGAACCCTGGATAATCCATTGGTCAGTAGGATCAGGGGATAATGGGGTTGCAGCTTTTCCAGTACTTCCCGGGCCCCGGGGAGCAGGAAGGTAGCCTGGCTCAAATAATCCAGGTAGGTTGAACTCAAGTTAACCGGGTCTCCTTCTACCCCCATTTGGTTTAGAAATCGCCGGAAACGTTCGCTCTTCAATTTTTCCGCAGAAATCCCTCCTGCTTCAAATTCTCTCCAGATCCTGGAATTAACCTCTCGATACAGTTCCAGGAGTTGAACCGGGTCTCCCTCCAGGCCGGCCTCCTGAAAAGTCCTGGCCAGGGCCCATTCCTCCCCCTGATCATAATCAAAAATAGTCCCATCCGCATCCAGAAAAATCGCTTCGTAATCAGTCACAAAAAAACCTCCCTGAATTCAGGGCAAAAAACCCCCTGCCGGGGGTCTTTGCTCATTTTTTCTTCTGCATCCTGGCCCAGGTATCCCGCAGGGAAACAATACGGTTAAAAACCAGTTTTTCACTCCCGGGATCCCGATTAAAATAGCCCTTGCGTAGAAACTGAAAACGGTCTCCCGGCTTACTCTCAGCCAGGGCCGGTTCGACCAGGCAGTCTGAAAGGATTTCCAGGGAGTTGGGATTTAAATGATCCAGGAAATCCCCTTCCTCTTCAGGATTTTCCCGCTCAAAAAGGTGATTATAGATCCGGACCTCCGCTGGCCGGGCCTGGGCAGCGGAAACCCAGTGGGCCGTTCCCTTAACCTTGCGGCCATCCCTGGACCATCCGCCCCGGGTTTCTGGATCATAGGTGCATCTCAGCTCCGTTATTTCCCCGGTGTTGGGGTCCTTTTTATAATCCACGCATTGGATATAGTAAGCACCCTTTAACCTGATTTCTCTTCCGGGAGCAAGGCGGAAAAACTTTTTGGGAGGATCTTCCCGGAAATCATCCTGCTCGATATAGAGTTCCCGGGAAAAAGGAATGGATCGATGACCCAGTTCTGGCTGTTCCGGGTTTATCTCAGTTTCCAGGTATTCTGTTTTTCCCTCGGGATAATTCTCAATTATCACCTTCAGAGGTTTAAGAACTGCCATCATCCGGGGTGCTCTCCAGTTTAAGTCCTGGCGAATACAGTGCTCCAGCTGGGCGATGGAGATCAGGCTGTTGGTTTTTGCCACACCGCTCCGATCGCAAAAATCCCAGATGGCCTCCGGGGTATAGCCCCGGCGCCGGAGCCCGCAGATAGTGGGCATGCGGGGATCATCCCAGCCGTCCACATAACCCCCTTCTACCAGCCGACGTAATTTTCTTTTACTCATAACCGTATGGCTGATATTCAGGCGGGCAAATTCTATCTGCTGGGGTGGTTCAGAAAAGTCCAGGTTTTCCAGGAACCAGTTGTAAAGAGGGCGGTTATCTTCAAACTCTAAACTACACAGGGAATGGGTAATACCTTCAAAAGCATCGGAAAGGGGGTGAGCATAGTCATACATGGGATAAATAACCCATTTATCACCGGTCCGGAAGTGGGGGGCCTGCTGAATTCGGAAAATAACCGGGTCCCGCATATTCATATTGGGAGAACTCATGTCAATTTTTGCCCGCAGGACCCGGGCCCCGGTGGGAAACTCTCCGGCCCGCATCCGGGCAAATAGGTCCAGGTTTTCTTCAATAGAACGATTTCTATAGGGGCTTTCCTGCCCGGGCCGGGTAAGGGTTCCCCGGTACTCCCTTATTTCCTCCTGGCTCAGGTCACACACAAAAGCCTTATCTTTTTTGATTAACTGCACGGCGCACTGGTACATCTGCTCAAAATAGTCAGAGGCAAAAAAGAGGCGATTCTCCCAGTCCGCCCCCAGCCATTTTATATCTTCCTTGATGCTTTCCACAAACTCTTCTTCTTCTTTGGTGGGGTCAGTGTCATCAAAACGCAGGTTAAATTTCCCGTCATTGGCCAGGGCCAGCCCGTAATTAATCAGAATGGCCTTGGCACTGCCAATATGAATATATCCGTTGGGCTCCGGGGGAAAACGAGTATGCACTCGTCCCCCATATTTATTATCCTCACGGTCCTGATCAATAATTTTTTGAATAAAGTTTTCCTTCAGGGCAGAATAGTCCTTACTCATCCAATCAGCCTCCTTGAAATATTACCCTAAACCTTTCGTTATTTACGGCCAGTTATCCTTCCTATTACCGTAAAAACCAGAGTCCAAAACGCTGATAGAGATCAATTAAATACATCATAATGCGGCCCGGTGTCTCTATGGCATGCCCGGCACTATTTTTTTCCAGCCAGTAATTGGTCAGATCCCGATAAAAGGGCATGCCCCGGTCGCTGTTGGTCAAAATTATTAAACCGGCTCCGTCTTCAGGGATGAGGGCCATATTGGCCTTCCAACCCCGATTGGAGCCCCCATGCCCCAGCAGGTGCCTGCCGTCGGGGAGTATGGTTATCTGCCATCCCAGGCCGTACCCTCCGGCCTGTTCTGTAAACATTTCCCCTAATTCCGGGTCAACTGCTCCTTCAAAAACCGCGAGGGCATATTGTAAAAAGAGGGCCAGATCTGCCGCAGTTGAATAGAGACCCGCGGCAGCCCTTTCGGCAAAAAGATAATTGGGCAGCACCCCATTATATACTGAATAGGGTAGGGCCACCTGTCCCGCCATTTTTTCCTCCCAGTTAAAGGTGCTGTCCTTCATTCCCAGGGGCTGCAGCACTTCTTCGGACATATAATCAGCAAAATCTCTTCCGGTTAAATCTTCCAGGGCCTGCTCCAGCACGGTATAGCCGCCGCCGGAATATCTAAATTCCTGACCGGGGGTTGCCACAATTTCCACCGCCCTGCTGCCCGGCGCACTACCCTCCAGGGCCTCCACCAGGGAGGGCTTTTCTTTTGCCGAGGTATATCCCAGATAACCACCGGGGCCCAGTCCCGCACTATGGCTTAAAACCCGGCGCAGGGTTATTTCCCTCAGATCATGGGAACTATCCGGCAAATTCCAGCTCTTTAAATAATCCTGGAGGGGATCATCCAGGTCCCAGGCTCCAGATTGGACCAGGCGCAGAGCTCCCACTGCGGCCACAGGCTTGGAAATTGAAGCCACCTGGAAAATTGTTTCCGGTGTGACCGGCATTCTTTTTTCCTGATCCTGATACCCCCAGCCCTCCAAAAGAGATATTTCCCCCTTTTCAATCAGGGCTACCGCCACTCCGGGAACCCTGTACTTCTCCATTAATTCCTCAGTCCTGGCCCGGAAGTTATCCGCCTGAACCCCCTGAGCCCCAAAAAATGACAGGGTTACTATCAGCAACATAATTATTAAAATCCGGGTCATCTCCAAACCCCTTTCCCATTTTAATTAAAAAAAATATAGAGCAGGGAAATCATAAGAATCAAAAGAAGAGCGAGGCCCCCCATCAGCATGGTGGGACTCATGAAAATAAAGCGGGGTGGATCCTCCTGTTCCTTTCCCCGAATTCTTTCTCCACAATTGGGGCATTTGCGGCTCAGCCGCGAGATTATCATCCTGCAGTTCGAACAACGGTTCACGGGGTTCCCTCCCTCCAGTACTGTAGGAAACCATATTAGTAATTACGTTAAAAAATTTGTTTTTCCTGTAATCTGCCACTACAGAAGAGAAAAAAACCGGGGACCAATGACCCTGACCCCGGTTTTTACTATACAGGAAAAGGGGGTTACAGTATAATAAAAAAAAGAATTGCATTACCCCCATTTATAAATGTAATGGGCTGCCTGCTTCAAAAAACATAGCCTGATAAACCGTTCTTATTTCTTCTCCCCAGGCTTTACCTGGGCCGGTACCTGCCTTAGAAACTTGCACAAAGTTTCCGGGTACCCTGGATATTTTGCGCATCAGAGGAATCAGCCTGATCATCCCTTTTCTTTTTCCTGGTGCAACCCCATATATCCAGTTATCACGGAACGATAACAATAAATTTTACAGAAAAACCCTGCCAGCTCATCACCCCACTAAAAAAAAGGGGGACTTCATGCCAGTTTAGATTAAAGGAGAGGATGATTTTTATGGAATGGTTTGCTAGAGAAAATTTCTGGGAAGAAATGTACCCTTTTCTTTTTCCACCCGAAAGATTTCAGAGAGCCGGGGAAGAAGCGGAGTTGATTCTGGAACTGTCCGCAAAAAAAGAAGGTCGACTCCTGGATCTGGCCTGCGGCCCGGGCCGCCACTCGGTCGAATTTGCCCGGCGAGGTCTGAAAACCACTGGAGTGGATATAAGTCCCTATCTCCTGGAGCAAGCCCGCCAGTATGCCCGGGAAGAAGGGCTTACAGTAGAATGGGTTCAGGAGGATATGAGAAATTTTCGCCGGGAGGAATCCTTCGACCTCATCGTTAATCTCTTTACTTCATTCGGCTATTTTTCTGATCCTGGAGAAGACCTCCAGGTCCTGGAAAATATTTTTTCCAGCCTGAAGCCGGGAGGCTGTGCTATCCTGGACTTAAGCGGCAAAGAAATAATTGCCCGGAATTTCAATTCCACAGACAGTATTGAGTTAAAAGACGGCACTACCCTGATCGAACGGCGTAAAATTCTCCCCGGCTGGGAACAAATCCAGAACCGGTGGACCCTGCTTCAGGGGGAAAAGGCCACCCATTATGATTTCAGCCTGCGCCTTTATTCCGCCCGGGAATTAGAATCATTGCTGCAGAAGACTGGATTTTCCCGTATTGAAATTTTCGGGACCCTGCAGGGAGCCCCCTATGATGAAAAGGCCCGCCGCCTTATACTCCGGGCAGAAAAGGATTAATTTCTCCGGGAAACTTAACTTTCCATGGGAGGGTTTTATAATAAAGAAAGGAGGCACTGGGCCTCCTCTTTCTTTAAATTGGGGTGAGTGATGGGACTTGAACCCACGGCCTCAGGAGCCACAATCCTGCGCTCTAACCACCTGAGCTACACCCACCATTTTTGACTGGAAATGGTGCGCCTGGGAGGATTTGAACCCCCGACCAATGGATTAGAAGTCCACTGCTCTGTCCCCTGAGCTACAGGCGCAAAATCAGAGGGATAATCATTCCACTCTGCATTATTATTATAAGAGAAACGGGTTGCGAAAGCAAGGGCTATTTCCCTTTCATATCATGTAACAAGGGTTCCCGGGGAGGAACCCTTAAAAATAAATGGAGCGGGAGATGGGATTCGAACCCACGACCCTCAGCTTGGAAGGCTGATGCTCTAGCCAACTGAGCTACTCCCGCTTGAACTGGTCGGAGCGAAAGGATTTGAACCTTCGACCTCCTGCTCCCAAAGCAGGCGCGCTGCCAGACTGCGCCACGCTCCGGTGTACATTCCGACCTTCAATTAAGAGTATAACCGAAATTGCATCCGGGGTCAAGATTTTTCCCGGGAAATTAATTCTCCCATAGCCTTAAAAGCCCGGAAACGATGGCTGATCCTGTTTTTTTCCTGGCCCAACTGGGCCGTAGTCTTTTTGTATTCGGGTAAAAAGAAAACCGGGTCATAACCAAACCCTTCATTGCCCATTGGCCGGGTGGCAATATAGCCCTCCAGACGACCTTCGGTTTTTAATTCTTTGCCCCCAGGGAAAATCAGGACGGCAACACAGACAAAAGCGGCTCTCCGACGGGGAAAAGGCACTCCCTTCAAAAGGGAAAGCAGTTTTTGATTGCGTTCGGCATCGCTGGCTTCAGGTCCGGCAAAGCGGGAGGAATATATGCCGGGGCCGCCCCCCAGATAATCGACTTCCAGGCCGGAATCATCGGCAAGGGCAGGTTTTGCCATTTTTTCGGCATAGAACCCCGCTTTAATGCGGGCATTTTCTGCAAAATCTTTTCCCGTTTCAGCCGGAGCCTTCAGGGGCGGAAACTGTTCCAGGGTCAGGAGCTTCAGACCATAGGGGCTGAGGATTTTTTTTATCTCTTTAATCTTTCCCGGATTGGAAGTAGCCAGAAGGATTTCCATCTGTTCACCCATTATCCGGCCTGACAAATGCAGCCAGGTTCTCCAGGCTCTTTTTCTGCATATCAATTATTTCCTGAATTCCCAGCTGCCCCAGAAACATCATCTGTTCAAAATCATCCAGGGAAAAGGGATCACCTTCTGCAGTACCCTGAATTTCCACAATCTCTTCCTGATCAGTCATAACCAGGTTCAGGTCCACCTGGGCCCGGGAATCTTCAGCAAAAGAAAGATCCAATAATTTTTCCCCATCCACAATGCCAACGCTGGTAGCGGCCAGATAGGATCTCAGGGGGGATTGTTTGATCAGGTTTTTTTCCACCATAAAATTGACCGCATCAACCAGGGCCACGAAAGCACCTGAAAGGGCAGCAGTTCTGGTCCCTCCATCGGCCTGAATTACATCACAGTCCACCCAGATGGTATTCTCCCCCAGCCCCTTGAGATCAACCACCGAGCGCAGGGCCCGCCCGATTAACCGCTGAATCTCCTGGGTGCGGCCCGAAGGCCTTCCTTTAGCAATTTCCCGGACCACACGCTGGTTGGTGGAACGGGGCAAAAGGGAATATTCGGCGGTAACCCAGCCCTGTCCCGCCCCCCGTAAAAAGGGAGGAACTTTATTTTCCACCGAAGCATTACAAAGAATCAAGGTCTCTCCGGCTTTAACCAGAACTGAGCCTTCAGCGTACTTGGTATAATTTCTGTTAAATTCTATCGGCCTTAATTCGTCATACTTCCTGCCATCAGGTCGTACTACCTGTTCCAAATGATTTCCCCCTTATTCAACTTCAAGTAATTCAAACTGACTTCTCTGTTCACCTACCATTCCCGCCAGCAGATAACGGCGGGTCTGGGGGTCATGGAAAAAATCGGGGAGCAGCCGAAACCCCCGAATTTCCCCGGTCCGCCTTACGTGAACACGGGGTCCTGTACATAAAAACCGGTTATCTCCCAGAGCTATCTTGCGGTCATCTAAATACGTTACCGGTAGATCCCGGGCAATATATTCTTCAACCCCGGACTGAATATCCTCAATGTTGAAATCCGGTAATTCATCAAAATGAAGGATAAAGCCGCTGCGCATATCACTATGTTTCGGAGGTTGCTCAAAACCCTGCTGATCAATAACCAGGGAGGTGAGATCCTCGGCAGTATGGGCCATTCGCCGGTAGCGGATGGATTTGAACACAATCCTTTTTATTTCTTCGGGGCGGGGTCCGAACAGATCAGGGCGGGTCAGAAGTACTTCTTCCCCGATACCGATCATTACCTGGGGGGTTAAGCCGATCTGATCGGCAATAAGGTCAAAATGTTCCACTATTACCCTGCGTTTGCTCTGCAGGGCTTTTCCAATAGCCTCAACCAGCTCCCAGGGTTGATGAAATGCACTTTCAAAGCGAATATCAACATGATAGGTATGGCTTACAAAACGATTTTGAGAATAATCATCCAGTAGAGGCAGAGGTCGAATATTTATCCCGGTATCATCGTTGGTCAGGGTCAAACCGGGAAACATTCCATTAATTAATACCGATTTTCCGGCCCCGGCATCTCCAACGAAACCGATTAAAAAATCATCGGGGGCCAGGTAGCGCTGGGCCAGATTATTCCCCAGTTCCATTAATCGCTTGCGGCCGCGGGGAGCAAAATATACTGAATGAGAAAAACTTTTGATCATTACTGCTCCTCCTCTTCCTATATCTTAAACCAGGTCCCCCGTCCTGTCAAAATCAGGAGGCATTTCAATTTGAACCCCCAGAAGTGGCGCATGCTGCTGAGCCCCGTAGACGTCAGTTTCCCCCAGGGAGCCTGCCCCCGCAGGTCTTTTAATTGTGGCTTTCACCGCCAGGGCCGGATCAAAGTAGACCAGGCTTAATACTTCCTCCTCCGGGACATGGTACAGGCGGGCAATGAGGGAGGCCTCAATGGCCTTCATCTTTTTAACCTGTTCATACGTCTTTTGATCCTTAAAAATCAAATCCAGAGTCAGCTCAAAGGGACCGGCATTTTTACTGCGTATTACCCGGCAGAGTTCGGTTAAAGGAATTTTCTTCATTAGAGAGCCCCCCCTTTAAATCCCCTGATAATTTCCACCGGGAAATACTCCCGGGGATTATCAACTGCCACCAGGTGATGAATATTAAATTCATAAACCGCTCCTCCAGAAAAATCTGATGGAGAATAGGGGAAAGCCAGATTACCGGCAGTAGAAATCCGACCTTCATAACCAAAATGGAGCATGGTAGAGCGGGCAAAACTGCACAGGGTATCCGCCCAGGCCTGACTAGGAGCTACGGCTTCAATTATCAGGCCCAGTTCATGCCCCTGAAAGGGAACGGATTCCAGGTCTCCCATGACCCCATCCTGACCGTAAAGCCGGAACAGGATATGAAAATCAGCGGGATCAATTGTTCCCCGAAAATTATCGTGAACCTCCTCCCGGACTTCTCGGATTATGTTTTCCATTTCTCGAATCATGATTGGATCCCGGATTCCGGCCACGGAAATAGTCCGATAACCTGCCTTTTTGGCCCCCTCCAGTTTCAAATAATAATGGGGAGTAGGCTTAAAACGGGTACCCCGTACCTCTACCCGCCGCTCATTAACCGCCATGAATGTGGTTTTTTCTAAATCCAGTTCCCCTCCGGGACCGGGCAGGTGCAGGGGATCTTTTTTTTCATAAAGGGTATGGGCGGCAACCGAAGCAGGAGTGCAGCGCCGGCGGGGACTGAGGGGTTCCACCTGAAAATAATCAGGCCCCAGAAATCCCAGCATGGCATCCCGGCCGCTCCCCGGTTCCGAGGCAATGGCCGCACATTCCAGAATTTTCCCCAGATGCAGGGCCAGGGCCGGATCATAACCCTTCCACAGGGGATAAGCAGCAAAAACTGAAGGATCATAGGCCCGACCAGCCAGAATGACCCCGGCCCCCTTTTCCAGGGCTTCAATAAAGGGTTCGCTCCCCATTTGAGCCACAATGCTGCTGGCTTTATTTATTTCTTCCTCATTCAGGGGCAGATCATCATTGCTCAAAAATTTTCCCTGATGGTACCAGTTCAGAACCTGCTTCCGGTTAATCTCGGCCTCTATTAAGGCCAGGTCAAACTGCAAACCTTCCTCCCGGGTTATCTCGGCCACAATTTCCTGGCACCATTTCAGGTGAGAAGATCCACCTGCTCCCCCGGCAGATCCAATCATCAGGGGAATTTTCTTTTCCACTGCGGCCTGCAGCAAATAGCGCAGGTCCCTTTTTACCCCGCTGCGGTCGGTAAAAGATTTTCCCGCTCCCAGATAAAAGGGGCCGGGGTCCACTGAACCGGCATCAACAGCTATCAGGTCAGGTTCTGCGGCCAGACCCTGTTCCCAGGAGGCCTCGGGAAACCCGTAACCCAGGATGGCAGTAGGGGCCAGTATTTTTAATTCTTTATCCACTTCCTTTACCTCCTTTCAAGAGAGCCAGGGTCCGGTTCATTTCATTACGAACAATCATCAGCCCTTCATCCACACCCATTCCCGGCTTGGCCAGCATCTGCTGGGGCCGGGCGGCCAGGGCGGCATGGACACAGACCCGGGCCGAGCGGTCAGTTTCATTGCAGGTTCCCCCCTGATAGGCAGCGGCACCCTGCTCCCGGCAATAAAGAACTGCCTCCACGGTATTTTCAATGCCTCCCAGGTCGGGAGTTTTGATCTGGATCATATGGCCGGCCCCGGCCTGAACAAAGTCCCTGATGTCCTGCAGGGTATTACACCACTCATCCGCCACCAGTTCCAGGCTGCTGCCGCTGTCATCCAGGAGTCTCCGCAGGCGGGCCAGTTGTTCAATCTGCTCCCTTTTGCTGCCCGGATCCATGGGGCCCTCAATACGGACCTGCAGGGGAGCAGCAGCTTCTTCCACCTGGAGGAGATAGTCCCGCATGGCCTCGAGATTACCCGCAAAAGCAATTCCTATGGTTCCGTATACATCAAAATGAAGGACCGGCCGATAATTTTCTCCTCCTATTTTTTCAATGCGGCTTTTAATCCAGCGAATATATTCCAGCAGTTTTTCCCCCCGACTCCCCAGCTTTTTGCGAACATTGTTTATCAGGCCATGGGGAATGACTTCCACTTCCTTGATAATCATTTTATCCACGTTCATATAGCGGTCATCACCGGTCTGGGCAAAAACCGGCACCCCTTCCCGGGGACGGGGCAGATCATATTCATCAACCAGAATTTCCACCATAAGTTTTCTCCGGGCCCGGGCCACTGCGTCCAGTAAAGCCTGGGACAGGCCGTACTGCAGGGCCAGATGTAGAGGCCGGCCTCCAATCTGCTGGGTGTTAATGGACCCGGCCAGTTCCCGGAAAGAATGAAGTTCCCGTCCAATCAATAAGTCGCGGAGGGGGCCCTCCACCAGGGGGCGAAAATCCCGCGCCAGAAACAATGGGTCCCGGCCCCCGGCCCCGGAATATTGAACTGCAGCACAATCTCCCCAGGCCACCTGTCCATCCTCCAGACGCAGAAGAATGGAAAGGGATTCCCCTTTCTGCCGGATGGCTTTGAAGCCCGGAGTCCTGGTCGGACCCAGGTAGGCGAAACCATCCTCCTCGGCATCCTGCTTTATTGCCCCCTGATCATCAAAGTAAAAGCCGGTTAAACCTGGCGCTGTAATAACATCCAGAATTTTCATCTTCCTGCTCCTTTCACCGGGGGCGTCCCACCAGCATACCCTTGCCAATAGCGTAAATATCGTCTATGACCATCTGGAAGCTGGGATCCCGGCCTTCCTTTCTGCCTCTTTCTTTAAGCATTTCCTGATGATGTTCAATAATTCCGCTGGGAAAGGGCAGGTTGCCCGCATCCAGGTAGCGCACTGCTCCCTCATTATCCCGGGCAGGCAGGGTCAACCCTTTATTAAAACGGGAGGGGGCAAAGGGAATATCCAGAACCCCGGCCTGAAATGATGCTACCACTCCCCGGGCCAGGTCCCCTTCTCCCAGGTCCAGGACCCTGTTTAAAATGCTCCGGACCTCTTCCCGGATCAACTCTTTTTCCAGGTCCAGTTTCCTGGATTGCTCAATCACCTGATCCCGCAGCATATTCACGACCTGTTTGGTTGTTCTTAAACCCTGGGCATTAGCCTCTCTGGTGGGAATACCCATGGCTTCGTGGGGAGTTTTAACAATAATTTTGGTGGTTGCAGCCAGGGAAGGGGTTACCCCGCCCCAGGAAATAACGCCGAAGGCCTTGGACTCATCCTGGGGGAAACCTCCCATCCACTGATGGAAAACAGTGGTCAACAGCACCTCTTTATGGCCTGCTGCTTCCAGGTATTCCTCCCCCAGTTCGGCCAGGGTCTGCAGGGCGGCCAGGTCCTGGAACAGGTTGCCGCACTGCCCGTAACCGATGGTAATGGCCTGCACTCCCTGTTCTGCAGCCAGCAGGGCCTCAATTATTCCTACCGCATGAGAAATGGAAGGAGGCACCAGGGTTCCAGTCAGGGGCCCAAAGGGCTCTCGATTTATTATTACTCCCTGTTCGGCATAATAGCCGGTCAAACGATCAACATACTGCCAGTAGTTGAGAGTATCCTCCAGGGATACTTTTTTAGCATAAGGAATATTATAGGAAATGCCGCCTCCTTCAAAATCAGTAAAACCAGCAGCCAGGCAGATCTCTGCCAGGAGACGGGCATCAGGAGTTCCATGGCGGATCTGAACCGGACGGTCCAGGGCATTGACCACCCTGCGGCTTACTTCAACTCCGTGATTAACAGCAGGAAAGCCGTTCAGTAGAGAGCGGCCCTGATTTTTGCTCTCCATTATTCCCTGTTCAGCTTCCTGATAGCGATTCTGCCGGGTATAGCTGTCAATGGTAGTGGGCAGCAGATCAGCTTCCCCTTCATCCTGCAGATATTTTAGTAAGGCTATATGCTCATCCACCAGGGCTACTCCGGCCCGGGGTTGAATTAAGGTCCTTTTATCGGCCCGGGCCTTCCCCAGGACGGCAGCCATCCGCCTCTCTTCGGGCAGGTGCTGCTGGAATTTGATGGCCTCCTCCAGGTTTACCTCCTGGCCGGTAGGCCACTGTTTGAGGACCTCCCTGCGGTCCTCCTCCATTTGTTCCCAGTCTAACTTTTCTCCACTGATGGCTCCTCTGGCCAGCTCCATGATCTAATCTGTTCCCCTTTCCAGTTTAATTAATGAATTTTCCATAAGCCGGAAGGCCGCTTCTGGATACCGTTGGGCCAGTAAGCCCGCAGCAAACATAATGTAATCCCGGTCCAGATAATAAGCGGGGTTTTCCGGTCGCAAAACACCTTCATCTCCCGTTCCCGCAGCTATACCATCTATAACAACCTCTGGTGTCGGGCCCCGGGCCAGCACACCCCCACACCCGATTATACAGGGGACCCCGGTTAAGTCCTTGCCGTACTGGAATAAAACCGGTCCCTGGGGAGTAAAAACCCGTTCCATTTTACCACAGTGACGATCACCGCTGAGGGCCAGGGCGGCCCGGCCCAAAACTGCATCAATTTTCTGCTCCGACCCGGTTAAAGGCACAGATCCCGGGTTTTTCTCCAGCCGGCTTAGATAATTCTCCAGTTCCTGTTCCCAATCTCCTGCAGGAAAAATTTTTTCCAGGAGTTCCAGGAAGCAATCCTTGCTCCAGGTTTCCACAATATTCCGCGCATTATAGCGCAGGCCCAGATCCCCTTCTACGGTACGCTTGGCCCGCGGTTCGGGTAATCCCCGGGGGGTAACCCCATTTTGCCGGGGAGTTCCTTCTGCCAGGGAATGAATATCAGTTGTGGCTCCCCCGATATCCGCCACCATTATATCACCCCAGCCCTGATCTGCACCGCCGGGCCCCCGCTGCAGAAGATCAGCTGCCTCCATGACAGCTGCCGGCGTGGGCATTAAAACATTGTCAATGGCCGGCAGGTTTTCCAGGCCCCGGGCCCGGGTAATTCTTTCCAGGAAGACCTGCCGGATCAACTTCCGGCAGGGTTCAATATTAAGCACTTCCAGCTCGGGCATAACATTTTCCGTGGGGAAAACCTGAAATTCACCTTCTTCCAGCAGGGCCTGGGCCTGCCCCCGGGCCTTAATATTCCCCGCCAGCACCAGGGGACAGCTCCAATCCGATTCGGCAAGAAGCCGGCTGTTGGCCAGGAGGTGCTCCCTGTTGCCCCCATCAGTGCCTCCAGCCAGGAGGATGATATCCGGGGCCAGGGCCTCAATTTCTTGCACTTCCTCAGGAGAAAGCCTGTAGGAAAAGGTGGTCAGGACTCGGGCCCCGGCTCCCAGAGCAGCTCGCCGGGCAGCTTCCGCGGTAAGAGAAGGAACCAGTCCTATGGCGATCAGCCGCAGTCCACCCGCCGCACTGGAGCATCCCAGGCGAATTCCAGCCTGTTCCCAGTCACCCAGCTCCTCCAGTGTTCTCTGCACCCCCAGGCTGACATCTTCCTGCACGGTGGTCTCCGCCTCGGAAGAAGCCAGCAGGATCCCCTGTTCCAGGTCAACCAGTCGGGCCTTGGTAAAAGTGCTCCCTATATCGAATAAAAGGGCCTGTTCCATGCTAAACCCACCTCAATTCCCGCAGTTAAGATCCCGCTGCAGATCTTTGATGGCTTCTTCAGGGGTGGTTCCCGGAGGATAAACCCGGTCAAAACCCATGATCTTAAATTTTTCCCGGACCTCGGGCCAGCTCTGCTTGCCAATCACCAGATTGCCCCCAACGTACAAAAGGATATCCTCCAGCCCCATTTCCACGCATTTATCTTTCAGCCCCCGGCAGTCCATTTCTCCGTGTCCGTACAGGGAGGATACCAGGATAGCTTCAGCCCCGGTTTCTATGGCAGCCTCTANAAATTCCTGCTGTGAGGCCATTACTCCGATATTGACCACCTTGAAACCAGCTTCTTCCAGGGCATACTCCAGAATTCGGTTGCCAACAGCATGAACATCGGCCCCGATAACACCCAGGACCACTGTTCGGGGCCGGGCAAAAATATCTTCTTCCTCAAATTCTACTCCTTCCAGCCCCAGTTGAGGGGGGCCAATCTCTAAGAACTCATCGGAAAGGGATTGCAGATCACTGACCAGATATTGTCCCTGCCCCTCATTCTCAACTGGAGCCAGCTGATCCCTTTTTTCCAGTCCTTCTTTCAGTTCCAGGGCCACGGCCTCCCCGGGGAAAACAATGTTTACTTCCCCTCCCATAACCTCCTGTATGGTCTCACCCAGGTAGGGATAATGGGTGCAGCCCAATATCAGCGTATCAACCCCAACCTCTTTCAATTCCTGCAGGTACTCCTCTGCTGCTTCCCGGACTCTATCCGAAGAAAATTCTCCGCTTTCAACCAGGGGCACAAAGCGGGGCGCCATAACTTCATAAACTTTAATTTCTTCATTCTGGGCCCTGATTGCTTCCCGGTAGGCCCCACTTTTTATGGTGCCTTCAGTGGCCACCACTCCGATCCGGCCGTTGCGGGTTTTCTCCACTGCTGCCCGGGCTCCAGTCCCCACCGGGCCGAGAATGGGAAGATCATAACTTTCCCCGAGAGCTTCTTTCCCAGCAATTGCTGCAGTATTGCAGGCTATTACCAGGGCCTTACAGTCCTTCTCTTCCACCAGGAAAGACCCAATCTCTTCCACAAAACATCTGATCTGACTCAGGGGNCGGGGGCCGTATGGATTGTGGCGAGTATCACCATAATAGATAAAGTTTTCCCGGGGCATAATCCTAATTATTTCCCTGACAATGGTCAGTCCTCCCACCCCGGAATCAAAAATACCAACCGGTTTCATGGACATTTAACTCAACTCCTCTTCTCCAGAGCATTATAATCATAAAATTACCCGGAAAAACCAGATAATCATGGTTAGAACCGCAATTAACTTGAAAAGTGTCCCCCCCAGAAAGCCCAGAAGAGAGCCAATACCAACTCGCAGGGCCGCATCAATATCCCCCCGGGAGAAAAACTCCACAAGAAAAGCACCGGCCAGGGGACCGATGATTATTCCCAGGGGACCCAGTATGAAAAGACCTACCAAAAGGCCCAGGGCAGCACCCAGCAGGGCTGACCGGGAACCCCCGGCCCTTTTTACTCCCAGAAAACTGCTTAACCAGTCCACGGTAAAAACCACGATCATTATGGTCAGCTGACCCAGAATATGAGCCCCATCAACAACTTCAAAGCCCTCGGCCCAGCCATAGATAAATACCCCCAGCCAGACCAGAAAGGGACCGGGCAGAAAAGGAAGAAGGGTCCCGGCCAGACCCACAAGGAAAAGTATTATGGTTATTATCAACATCATCTTTTTTTCAGGAGCTTGAGATAGCCACCCTTGGTGCTGCGGGTATCCATGACGGTAATAAAGGCTTTTTCATCGTGATTGGCCAGGATCTCCTGTAATTTCCCCCAGTCTTTACGAAATAAATGCACCAGCAGTACCGTTTTGGATCCATCCCGTCCCCAGGCATCAAAAGCGGTTACACCAAAGCCTGTTTCCCGGAGCAGGGCAGCCAGGTCCTCCTGCTGCCCGCTGGAAGGAATAATCTGCACGGTCATAAAGCCCAGGGCCATTTTTTCTTCAATGAAACTCCCCAGAATGGTGCCCCCGGAAAATCCCAGGGAATAGGCAATTATGTTCAGCCAGTTGTCCAGGTTAGCAACAACATTACCCAGGGCGTAAATAAAAATGGTGATTTCAACAAAGGCAATTGCAGCAGCCAGCCAGCGGCGGCCTTTAAAAACATATATTATCCGGATGGTTCCCAGGGATACATCAATAATCCGCAGGGAAAAAATAAGCAAAGCACCCAGAATCAAAGAGTCCGTGAACAATTATCTCCCTCCCCGGTTGGGATCAGAAAAATAGCTACTTAAACCCCGAAAGATTGCCTCAGCTATGCGCTGCTGCCATTCAGGATCATTCAGAATTCTTTCTTCCCGATAGTTGGATAAAAAGGCAACTTCCAGTAAAATGCCGGGCATTTTCAGGGGATGCAACACTGCGTAGTTTTTCTGCTTGACCCCCCGGTCCAGAAGGCCCAGGGTTTCCACAACCTGACTCTGGACCATCTTCCCCAGAGTTTGGGTAGAATAATCAGCCTGATTGCGGACATAGGTTTCTGTCCCCTCGGGAATGTCCCGGGCCACAGAGTTGGCATGAATACTGATGAAAGCATCGGCCCTGGCCTGATTGGCAAAATCAGCCCGGGCCCTGAGGGCCACAAATTCATCCCGGTAGCGGGTCATCATGGGAATGGCTCCGGCATCATGGAGCATTTCCTCCAGTTTGAGGGAAATATCCAGGACCACATCTTTTTCCATTACTCCGCTGGGGCCAATGGCCCCGGGATCCATTCCCCCATGTCCGGGATCAATAACAATTATCTGTCCCGCCAGGGGAGATCGGGGAAACTGCAGGGTAATTCTTTCGGAATGATCCGGGGTTTTTACTTTATAGTCAGAGCGATATTCCAGGTCAAATACAATCCGCACCACGTCAGGGTCATTGCTCAACTGGCTCACCCGGATACCCTTGACCGGGGTTGAATTGAAGGTCCGCAGATTTTCAGTTCCCACCCGGGTATCCTCGATATCGACCACCACCCGGTCGGGCCTGGACAGAGTATGCACACTATACTCAGCCGCATCACTGAGATCAATATGATAGCGATCAAATCCACTTCCCTCTTCTTTGTCCACTGCAATCAGGTGGGGATAATCATATTGGTACTCATCTCTCTCTGTTATGAGCTCCGGAAACCTATCGGCCAGTCTTTCCTCTATTGTCGCGGGATCTTCCAGCGACGGGTCCCGGGTGAAATTAATTACCTTGCGATAGGGTTCTCCCTCCCATTCTTCCACCGCAAAATCAGGAAAATCCTCGAGGTCCAGTACCAGTCGGACTTTTTCCGGTTCGTACTGTGAATAACGGACCTGCTTGATCCCCATATCTTCTATGGTAATTGATGAGCCGGATCCGGGCAACCATATTTTCCCCAGGTCAAAAACCAGACGCTTGGGATCTTCCAGGATAAAACTTTCCAGGTCCACGGGCCGGCTGGTCGTAATAATGATTTTGCCGTCTTCATCCTCTCTGGCCCAGCTGATATCCTCTATGTAGCCGTCTCCCACCCAGTTCAACACCAGGCGATTTTTCTCCAGGGTTTGAAAATCAAATTCAACTTCCCCCGGAGTTGAAAACTGAAGCTCAATTTCCGGGTTAACCCCCTCCCGGGCGGAATATTCCACCCCGGGAGCCTGAAAACGCTCCCCGGTAATAGCATTATTTAGATAAAGAACGTGGTCCTGGGCCCCCTTGATCAGTTCATATTCCAGGGGAGGACCTTCATAAGCTATTCTCATCTGCCCCATTTCCCGGCGAAAATCAACCTCCAGAAGCCGGGCCGGAAACTGGAAGGTAAGGGAAAAATGTCTTCCCCGCTCCTCTTTCACCTTCCTCTTTTACTTCCAGTGGACGGGCCAGGTAATCGGAGATCATTTGATTATCAGCAAACTCTAACCCCGCGGGCAAGGTGTACTGGGCCAGGGCATAATCTAACTGTACTCCCTGGGTTTCCAGAATAAAAAATCCTTCATTAGCCAGCTCATATTCAAACTCTTCTTCTGCTTCTACAGTCAATTTTTGCTGCTCACGATCCCAGTCTACCCTTTTAATTAGAACCGGCTGGGAGGAAATGTTCAGGGCATTATCCGCCTCATCAAAAACCACATCAAACTGCAGAATCTCCAGGAAATCTTTAATTGGAATCCAGAGCTGATTATCGACTATCCGGGGCGGTTCAATATCCAGGACCCGGTCTCCGGCCTGCATATTGGGATCATCAGCCCGCAGCCGAAAATCCAGCCCATCCAGGTTAAACCGCAGCAGCTTCAGGGTGCCAAACCATCGGAGCTCAATATCAAGCAGCTCCTCCAGGACACGGGCGGGAGCGAAAAAATGCCCCTCCCATTCGGCAGCATTATAGGCAAGGCTACCCTCTTCCCCAACCAGGGCAATATCTCCATCGCCTGCATTTACCGGCCCGGACAGGCCAAGCAGGAAAAGTAAAACTAAAACCTTAATCCCTGTCAGCATAGGTCCTCACCCACCCTTTCACCACAATTATTCTACTCCGAACAGGTTTTTCCTTTATGCTAACGCAAAAAACCTTCTATTTTCGGCAACTTTTTACCTTCTGGAAAAGCCAGGAATTGAAAACGGGGGCTAATAACCCTAATTCCATCCATTTTTCCCTTTAACTGGGATAAAAATTCCCGGCCCGCCCATAATAAAAACTCCTCGGTATCCTGCAAAAAACAGGCGAGGAGCAGGGCTGATTTATTTTACCTTTTCAGGCGAATAAATCCACCAGAAGACCTCTAATTTCCTCGATTTTGTTTATTAAATCCAGATTCTCCTGTTCACTGTTCATAAAAGCCCGGGTGATCTCTTCCAGGGTGTCATCAACCTTTTCAATTACGGTATATAATTTCATTGAACCGTCCGGGGCTATACTGGAAATCTGCCTGATGCGCAGACCCTTCTTCTGCACCGCCTGGAGAAATTGCTGCACCTCTTTTTTATAGGCCTTCAGATCAGCCATTCCACCCCTTTTTTTGAGGGCTTCACCCTTCTGATCTACTCCTTTCAGGATGTTCTTGAGCTCCTGCAGGTGCAGACTTTGTTCCTCCTGGCCCAGCAAACCAGAAAAATTTTTATCAGAAGCCCCATCCACCGGGCGGGAACTTTTTTTGAGCTTGATTAAATTCTTATCCCTGCTGCCCCGGATACGCATTTTATTCCCTGATTTCTTTTAATCTTTCCTGAACAATCCTGGCCCGTTTGCGGCGGGAAAGCCGCCCCATAATCGCCCTTAAAATTAAAAGCAAGGCCCCCAGCGGAATAACAACCAGGATAATATAAAGGGCCGAATTGATAAAAATATCTAGCACCATAATACTTCAAACCCCCTAATTTTTACTTCCGTTATACATTCGTTTTTTAATAAAAAAATCCTTCTTAAATCCCCGGATTTTTTGCTGATTTAAACCCGACAGCAGAATAATTTAAGGGGCACTTTCCCCAATAACCTGATACAAACAACAACTGTTTGCAACGCTATTAAATCGGGCCAGGCAGTACCCCTGTAACAATTTACTTCCGTAAAAATTCCCCTACTTTCTTTTTTATATCCATTTTTCTCTGTTCTGAAGAAAAATAAAGATGCCCACAACCCTGCAGAAGATGGGTTTCCACGTTTGGTATTATTTCTCGGGCTCTTTTTAGGACAGGTTCTCCGGGGAATAACACGTCCTTTTCCCCGGCAAGCAATAAAGTAGGGGCCTGATACTCCTTTATATCCTCTCCTCTAACATTGGAAGGCATATTGGGATTGACTTTCACATGATGAAAGGTGGTTCGAATCATCTCTATTGTATCTCGATCAATAGGTTCATCCGGACTCATCATGGGCATAAAGGCTTTTTCAAACCATTTTTCCCGCCTGGTTATCAAATACAGCAGCATGGGGACCCCCATGCTGATTATCAGCCTGCTTTTAGGAGCATTATATATCCCTGCAGGCACCAGTAAAATTGCTTTAGAGATTTTTCCCGGGGCAACACACATCAGCTTGGCTAAAATCCCTCCACCAAAGGATTCCCCCATACAGATCATTTTCTGGAATCCCAGGGAATCAATCACATCTGCTGCCCATTGGCCGTATTCCAGTGTTTTTGAGGACAGAACTCTTTGCTCACTTTTACCCGGGTGGCCAATAGTATCAGGAGCATATACCAGATAATCCTGGATCAAATGCAGATTCTTGCCCAGTGAAAATGGAGCGGTGCTGTTTCCTCCGTGGAAAAGTAGGACTGGTTCTGCCCCTGGATTACCCGCTTTCAAAACATGGGTCTTACCAAATCTCGTATTTACATAAAGATCTTCATACTCTACCTCCAGGCTTTCAACCTGACTGTCATATAAATCTTTTACAATCTTTTCACTCTGTCCCGTTCGATAAATGTTATCCTTCAACTTTTCCCTCCTGACCAAACCCGCTCCCCCTGGGATAGAGGTCCAGTTATTTTCTCCTGCTTTAGCTGGCCTGAAATGAGGCCTGTCAAAGGTGAACCAGGTAAAAGGCGACAACCTTTTCCTCTGACTAATTGAACCAGGATATATTACCTATCAGCTCAGGAAAAAAGCAGGGTTGACCTTTTTTTCCTGCCCTCTTTCGTAGAAGAGCCAAAAAAGAGAAATAAATTTCTTTATTTTACCATTCCACTTTTTACTTATAAAACCTTTTTCCCGGACCGATTACCAGGGAAAAAGTTCGCCAGAGAAAAAAAGGAGTCCGGGCGGGAAAACGAAAAATACCCGGCAAAAACATTTTTATTTATACCCTGCCTTTTCCGTCTGTCAGGCACCATGGGGACAGCAGTCCCAGTGGAAAAAACTGTTCCAACAGGACCAGAAAATTTTAGTCCCACCAGGGGGATGACAATTTTGCCGGGTTCATCAGAATCGGTGGGGATATGCTCTCCCTTTTTGCTCTTATTTTTTTTTGTTTTTATCAGGCAGAAGCTGTGTTAGCCCTACCCATAGCCCGCCAGCCTTTTCCCCCTTTATTTTTTCAAGCAGGAATCCCATTATTTTTATGGAAAAGATTATCTTGTTGGTTTCAGTAGGGAGGTCCTTTTCATGTCCAGATTCAAAGCTTACCTGCAGAAATTATTTCCTGAGGACTCCATACCCCGCCGTATCTTTTCCCTGGCCTGGCCGGTAATAGCGGAAATGTCCAGTACAACCCTGACCCAGATTGTGGATATGATGATGGTAGGTCGTCTGGGAGCAGTTGCCGTGGCTTCGGTGGGTATCAGTATGATGCCTCTCCAGTACTCCATTCGGCTTTTTAATGCCCTCAATGTTGGCACCACCGCTCTGGTGGCACGTTTTACCGGGGCAGAAGAACCAATGGAGGCGGGGAAAACCCTTCATCAGTCGCTATTTATGGCCTTTGGGGTTATGATCCTCTTAGGGGTCACTTTTTTTGCTTTTGCACCCCAGATAATAACTTTCATGGGGGCCGAACCAGAAGTGGTAGCCACCGGAACCGTTTACCTCCGCATCCTGGTTCCCGGCTTTATCCTCATGCTTTTGCGCATGGTTGTTACTGCTGCCCTGCGGGGGATTGGGGATACCAAAACCCCCATGCTGGTGAATATTTTGGTCAACATCTCCAATATTATCGGCAACTATCTCCTTATTTTTGGGAACCTGGGTTTTCCCGAAATGGGAGTATACGGAGCAGCCCTGGCCACCAGCCTGGCCCGGGGCGGGGGAGCAGCAGCCATGCTCTATTTACTTACCCGGCGTCACCCCCATCTCTGGGTGGGCTGGCGAAATTTCTTCCACATTGATTTCCAGATGATCCGGCGCATTGCCCGGGTCGGTCTACCTGCTTCGGCCGAGCAGTTAATCCAGAGAATAGCCCAGGTTTTTTATCTGCGAATTGTTGCTTCCCTGGGAACCGTAGCCCTGGCCGCCCATCAGATCGCCCTTAAAACCGAATCCCTCTCCTATATGCCCGGTTTTGGCTTTGCTGTTGCTACCACTGCCCTGGTTGGCCAGAACCTGGGGGCCAAACGGCCAGACCGCTCCCATAAAAGCGGCAATACCGCCTGGTTGATGGCCATTACCTCCATGGGTTTTATGGGAATTATGTTCTTTTTCTTTTCCGAGGGATTCATGAGGTTATTTACCGATGACCCGGAAATTATTGAAATGGGCCGGGTGGCCCTGAAAATTGTGGCTTTTGCCCAGATCCCCATGGCTACTCACTTTATCTTTGCCTGGGGCCTGCGGGGAGCAGGTGATACCCGTCCCGTTTTTTATGCCACGGTATTTTCCACCTGGGTGGGCCGCCTGGGAGGCGCCTATCTCTTTGTAATTATCCTGGACATGGGGCTGGCCGGAGCCTGGCTGGCCATGGTAGTGGACTGGGCCATGCGGGGCGCCTATGTAGCCTGGCGTTTTCAAAGTGGTAAATGGAAAGATGTAGAGGTATAAAAAAAAGTGGGCCGGGCCCACTTTTTTTTTAATCCTTGAGAAATGAGGATAAAAGATGATTAAATTTTTCCCGCTTTTCCAGCATGGGAAGGTGACCCGCATTTTCAATAACTTCCAGTCTGGCCCGGGGTATTTCCTGGGCCAGGCGTTCACTATTTACCGGGGGAACTATGCGATCTTTATCCCCCGTCATTACCAGAACCGGTGCCCGCATCCGGTGTAGGGAAGTCCAGCGATGATCCCGCCGCCAGAAATCCTGTCCCGCCTGGAGTTGGGCCCGGACTCCATGATCAGTAGAAGGTTGATTCAAGAAGCGCTGCAGAATAGCTTCTACCTCTTCCGGTTTCTGGCGAACAAAATCGGGGGCCAGGGTCAGGCGCAACCGGGCCCGGGTTCTCTTTTCTAGATCCTTTTTCATCCGGGCCAGGGACAGCTTAAACATGGTCCAATTGGAAGCATGGGTTGCTCCCCCACCCCCGCCGGTGGTGCTGATCAGAAACAGCCGATCAGTCATTTGTGGATATTCCAGGCCGAAAACCTGGGCCACAAAACCACCCAGAGAAGAGCCCCCAATGTGGGCCTTTTTTATGTCCATGGCCCGGAGGAAATCCCGGACATCCCGGGCCATATCAGTTATGGTATAAGGGGGGTCTGGAGCTTCGCTTTCCCCCAGGCCCCGGTTATCCAGGGCATAGAGGGTAAAAGAATCACTCAATCCTTCCAGTTGCTGATCCCATAACCACCGTCCATAACCCAGTCCGGGAATTAAAATAACAGGGGGTCCTGCACCAGCTTTTTCATATCCGATTTCCAGGTTTTCTGTTCTAATCCTGGGCATTCCGCCTCAAACCTCCTTCACGAGCCAGTTCCTTTTCCATTCTATCCAGTTCTTCCGGGGTAAAGACCTTTTCAATATATTCCCGGGTTGCAGGCAGGGGCTCTACCCCCAGTTCTTCCTGCAAAACCCGGATACAATCCAGGCAAATTCGCTGGGCCAGGTAACGGTTACCCAGTTGCAGATAACCCTCCATGGCCAGCTGATAGGCCACCTCCCAGCAGCGATCCCGGCTCAGCATTTTTTCACTTATTTCCAGGGCTTTTTCCGGCTGATTGGACTGGAGGTAATAGCGGGCCAGGCGCTCGCAGCCCTGAAAGAAGAGGCGTCTGAGTTTTTCTCGCGGTTCTCGGACCCAGTCAAAATAAAGGGAAAAGGAAAGAAAATCTCCCTGATAGAGTTCCACTGCTTCAGCCAGAATATCCGGATCATTGTCATTTAAACCCCTCTTAATCTTTTCTTCAAAGCGGTCCACATCGAGATCCCAGAAGGCCTCTCGATCCAGGCCATAGGCCTGTCCAGTCCTTTTGATGAAATAGGGGGCAGTTCTGGCCCTGCGATCCGGTTCTAAGACAGAATTGAGGGAATTAAGAGCCACTTTAAAATCCCGGGCAGCAGTTTCTAAATCCTGATGGGGCCAGAGCAGCTCGTAAATCCTTTCCCGGGGTAAAAGTTCCTCCCGGAAAGCCAGAAAAAGCTGGAAAAGCTCCTTGGCCTTTTCCCGTTTCCAGTGCCCGTCAGTTATTTCTTCTCCCCCCCGCCAGAGACGCATGGGCCCCAGGGCTTTAATAATAAGAGTATAGCCGGGGTGATAATCCCAGCGGCGAATACCCGATTGCTCCTGAACCCAGGTTTTTAAATCCTGATCCAGTTCATCCTCCAGTTCAATCAGGGGCGGCATCAACCGTCGGGGATCCCGAACCCCAAGGAGATTAGGGTGCTGCAGCAGAAAACCGTAGCCCTCCTGCCGGGCCAGCTCTAAAGCCTTTAAAAATCTTTCTTTCCAATACACCCGGTCATTGGCAAACCCACTCAATCCCAGCCATAAACAGGCCAGGGTCTGGCCGAAAAGATCATTGAGGGAAATAAAGTTCTCCCGGGCAGTTTCCAGAAATTTCTGCCCTTCTCCCGGCTGATGGGCCTGGAGAAAGGCAATACCCAGGGCCAGACGAACCAGATTGGCCATCCACTCATCCCCGGCCTGCAGGGCCAGGTTCAGCCCTTCTTCTCCATACTTCTGGGCCTGAACCAGGTTTCCCACCTGGCCAAAGTTGTTGGTGAGACCCCACAGGCCTTCAACCCGGCCCCGCTGCACACCCACTTTATCCATCAGCTTCAGGGCCTGATGATAATAATCGGCTGCCTTCTGGGGCTGCTCCGGGTATTTCAGTTGATAGGCATGGCCCAGCCGCATATAACCAACCGCCTCGGTAAAGGGTGATTCCAGGGATCTGGCCAGCCTTAACCCCTGCCGGGCCCAGTAAATGGCCTGCTGAAACTCACCGGCAAAGACATACAGAAGAGAGAGAACCATGGGGCTTTCCCGATGAGTGCGGGGAACCCTGCCCGGACTCACCCCACTTCCTTCTACCACCTGCTCCAGCATCTGCCGGGCCTGTTCCAGGCGCCCGGTTCTCAGGAGCAATCTTGATTCCAGGTGCAGCTCCAGCCCGGGGGAGGAGGCTTCTTCCCCCAGTTTATGGGAAGCCTGCAGGAGCCGCCGGGCCCCCTGAGCATCACCGCGATTGGCCTTATTTTCCGCCAGGAGTTCCAGGAGATGGGTTTCTCCGGTCCTCTCAACCTCGGCCTGTAAGGCCAGGCCCTGACGCAGGTAATCCTCCGCCCTGGCGGGCTCTACTGTATCCAGGTGAACCATGGCCAGCTTTTGATAGGCCTGTAGACGACCCTCAGAGTCACCCCGTTTTTGGAAAATTTCCCGGGCCTGATGATAATAACTGAGGGCATTACTGTAATCAGAGGAATAGCGGGCCAGATCTCCCCGGTAGATCAGGAGACGGGGGAAACTGACGAAAACCTGATCATCAATTCGCCCCATCCACTCCTTAATTTTCTGCTGGGGTATACTTTTTTCCAGTTGCTGCATATTCTGGACCATCAGTTGGGCCGCTCCCCGCTGATCCCCTGCCTCCAGAAGGTGATAAATGGCGGGCTGCAGCTGGCTGCGGTCCTGGAAAAACTGGGCTACCTGATAATGCAGGTCAGCCCACTGGCTATTACGGGAAAACAATTTTTCCTGTAGAAAATATCGCCACAGGGGATGATAGGCATAGCTCCCAGCTTCAACTTCCTGCAGCAGCAGGCCTTTTTCCAGCAGATCCTCCAGGATAATGCGGCTGTCCTCCCGCCCGGTTAAATAATTACAGGCGGGTTCTTCCAGGTCCTGGAGAATAGAGGTCTGCAGCAGGAAATCCTGTAGTTCTTCTTCCCTGGGAGCCAGGAGTTCTTCCTCCATAAAATCCCATAGCCAGGGCAGTTTTTCCCGGGGTTTATCCTTTATTTCCTCTATGTTCAGCCCCTGTTTCAAAAGGGGCCAGAACTGTTCCAGAGCCATTATCCAGCCCCGGCTTAACCGGGTTATTGCCTCCAGTTCTGCTTCCCCCAGCTGATAGTTGTGCTGCTGAACAAAGTATTCCCTGATTTCTTCCCGGGATAGGGCCAGGGCTTCCCTCCTGATTTCAAGAATATCCCCCCTGGCCCGCCAGCTGGCCAGACGGGGCAAGGGGGGAATTATCCGGCTCAAAATCACCAGGTGCACCGCTGGGGTCCAATTTCAACCAGGCGGCTCACAATTTCATTTATTCGGCTCTCACCGGCAACATTTTGATAATTATCCAGGATCAGAACCATATCCCGGGACAGATGTTCAAATAAGTCATTAATCAGGTATTCCAGGTGCTCCTGATAATCCATATTTTCATAATCAGTTATTTCCGGCACCTGGCGGGCCAGGAGGTGATTCAGGTGCCTGAGAAAAGTTTTCCAATCGCTGTCGTCTTCCTGCAGACGGTACCAGAGACAGGGCCAGGAGGTACCATTACAAAATTCAGTAAGAAGTGTGGTTTTCCCATAACCGGGACCGGCCTGAATAAGAATCAGGGCATAATCTTCAATCTGCTCCAGGCTGCCTTTAATCCCAGGACGGGGAAAAAACGGGCTCCGGAGTCGAGGAGCCTGCAGTTTGGTTTTCAGAATCCGGCTGGGGGACATATTAACCACCTCAAGTCATTATTCGACCCCTTTACCGGATTTTCCTTTTTTACCCTGCTCCGGGCTCCAATCAAACTCTACCATATTTCCAGGCGGCGAGCCTCCTTGCGCAATTCTTCCCGGAAATCGGGGTGGGCGATGGCAATCAAACGCTGGACCCGCTCCCGTACACTCCGGCCCTTGAGAGAGGCCACCCCGTATTCGGTCACCACCAGGTCAATCTCCTGCCGGCCCAGGGTAACCTGGGCCCCCGCCGGTAACTGGGGTTGAATGGTAGAGACAGTACCTTTTTTGGCAGTGCTGCGCAGGGCAATAATCCCTTTGCCTCCGGGGGAACGCTGGGCGCCTCGATGAGTATCCGCCTGCCCCCCGGTTCCGCTGAATTGTCGGCCCCCCAGCCATTCGGAAACCACCTGCCCACAAAGGTCCACCTGCAGGGCAGTATTGATGCTGACCATCTGATAATTCTGCCCAATGACAAAGGGGTCATTGGTTACATTGCCCTGCTGAAATTCCACTGCGGGATTCTGGTCAATGAAGCGGTACAGGCGGGAGGTCCCCAGGGCAAAAGTCCCCACCATTTTCCCCTTCCACAGGGATTTCTGGCTGCCGGTAATGGCTCCAGCAGAAAAAAGATCAACCATGCCGTCGGTGAACATTTCAGTATGAATACCCAGATTTTTTTTGTCCACCAGGTTGCGGGCAATGGCATTGGGAATACCGCCGATACCCAGCTGGACAGTGGCTCCATCCTCAACCAGGTCCGCAATATTATCCCCGATAGCCTGGTCCACCGCCGAAGGCTCAACCGGGGGCAGCTCCACCAGGTCCGCTTTGTTTTCCACAATCCAGTCTATCTCACTGATGTGAACCTGGGTATCCCCCAGGGTTCGGGGCAGGTTTTCATTTATCTCCAGAATTACCGTATCCGCTTTTTCCACCATTATTTTTTCATAGGTTACCCCCAGGGAAAGGGAAAAGAACCCATTTTCATCCATGGGAGCCACCGTGCCCCAGAAATAATCGATGTTATCTTTTTCGGCTTTTTTCTCTCCCGCTTCATGCAAATTATTGGGTAGATGGGTCGCCATCTGCTCTCCATAATATTTGCGCTCCCAGGGGCCAAAAAACCAGCTTTCATTGAGAATATGCCCCTGTAGAGAAGGATCCATGAAACCATAATCCCGCATCAGAAGGCAGGTGCAAATTCGAACCCCTTCCAGTTCCGGGGCTTTTTGGGCCAGAGCCCCCAGGAGGGCGGGTGGTTCTGATGCAGCCATGGCAGCCACGATTGTCTGCCTGTTTTTTACCATATTTGCAGCTTCTTCAGGGCCCAGCAAACGCTTTTTGTATTCCTGTTGCAGATCCATTTGATCCTCCTTTCTAACCCCAGTTTAATACCTGGGCATTCCAGGCATAACCAACTCCCGCGGAGACCATAACCACGGTGCTGCCTCTTTTTATTGCGCCCCTTTCCAGGCCCAACTCCAGGGATATAATCTGATCATGCTGGCCGATATGCCCATATTCTTCCAGGTAAACCGACTGCTCCTGCTTCAACCCCAGGGTCTGCAGGATATAATCGTGGGCCGACCGCTTCATGTGCAGTAGGGCCAGGTAATCTATATCTCTGCGGCTCAGGCTGCTTCTTTCCAGGGCCAGGTCAATTGCGTTAAGAAAATTATCCATGGAAACCTGTTCCAGGCGCTCCTTCATCCATTCCGGTTCCATTACCTCCAGGAAGTGGCGTTTTTTTTCCACCCCCTCTGGAGTCAGGGGCTCCCGGGTTCCCCCCGCAGGAACGGCCACACTGGTAGTAAGGGTACCATCGTCAATAAAGGCCGAGCCCAGGATTTGATTTCTCCCGGCATCCTGCTGGAGAACTGCGGCCGAGGCACCAGCCCCCAGATTATACATGAAACGAACCCGGGGATTTTCATAATCGATTAAATCCCCATTCCGGTACCCACCCGCCACCAGAACATTCTTAATATCCGAGTCAGCCAGGATCATATCCCGGGCCACCCTTAAAGCCAGAATGGTGGTTCCGCAGCGCAGGGCCAGGTCAAAAGCCCAGGCCCTGCGGGCTCCCAGATCCTCTTTCAACTTAATACCAGCTGTCCAGAGGGGATAATCCTTGTATTCATCACCAGTCCAGATAACCAGGTCAATATCCTCGGGGGATATACCGGCCTTCTGGATGGCCTTCTGAGCCGCTTTATAAGCCATGGTGGAACAGTGATCATCGGGCCCGGGAACCGGTTTTTGCTTAACTCCCAGCTTTTGCTCCACTACTTCTACGGGCAGGTCGGCTTTTTCCGCCAGTTCCCTGGCAGACATTACCGTGGCAGGAACAAATGTGCCCCACCCGATCAAACCTGCATGCCTGACGGACAATGGGATCAACTCCTCTCTACAAACGGAAAATGATGGTACTCATGGTATAGCCTACCCCGGAAGCAGTCAGGGCCACCAGGTCTCCTTCTTTAACCTTTCCTTTTCTGCGGGCATCATCCAGGGCCATGATTATACAGGCATTGCCGGTATAGCCATATTCGCCCATAATGTTGTGGGTCTTTTCCATGGGGATCCCCAGATTTTCGCAGGTCTGCCTTATCCCCTGAATATTGATCTGGGTGAAGATATAGCAGTCAATGTCTTCTTTTTTTAATTGGGCCTTATCCAGTGCTTTTTCAATAATTATAGGCCAGTAATCAGGGTTGCGGTTAATTAACTCCCTGCGGAAAAAGGTCAGGCCCGGCGCTATTTCTCCCCTGCCTTCAAGGCGGTCACCGGTGGCAGGAAAGCGAGTTCCCCCCACATAAACCCCCAGGCTATCCCAGTGATTGCCGTCACCAATAAAGTGGGAGGTAATATAGCCCCGGTCTTCTTCGCCCGCCTGCAGGACACAGGCCCCGGCTCCGTCAGAGAAAAGGGCAAAAAACTTACTGCGTTCCATTGCTGCAAACCTGGTCATTCCATATACTGCAATAACCAGGACATTATCCATACTCCCGGACCTGATCATGCTGGCCCCTACTTCTGCTGCAGCCACAAATCCGGTGCAGGAAGAATTAATATCAAAAAAGGTGGAATCCCATCTCATTCCCAGCTCTCCAGCCACAGCAGCCGAGGATTGGGGGCTGATAATATCCGGGGTATCGGTGGAGAGAATCAAAAGATCCAGATCCTCAGCCCGGAGGCCTGCATCCTCCAGGGCTTTTTCCCCGGCCCTAACAGCCAGGTCTGTAGTGCTCTGCTCCTCCGCCATAATACATCTCTTATGAATTCCCAGGGCTTCCATAAATTCGCTAATATCCTCGCCAACAATTTCTCCCGCTTCCTTATTATCCATTACCCGTTGGGGCGCATAAAGGCCCGTTCCAGCAATAAAAGCATTCCTTGCCACTTCTTTCCCTCCTCATTCTTCAGCTTCAGCCATGAACTCCAGGACCAGGCGGTTGAAGTTAGCCGGGTCTTCCAGGGGTATGGCATGAGCAGTATCTAAAATTTCCAGCCGGCTCTGGGGAATATTATCCCGGATAATTTCGCTGTACCCGACTGTTTTTAAGATGTCCTCCCTCCCGGCAATTATCAGCGCCGGGCAGGATATGTCCGGTAACCGGGGGGTGAGATTGAGCTCCATGAAAGCACGCATTAGACCGTTGAAGGCCCGGAACCATTGGGGTCCCGCCTGATCGTTAAAGGCTTTAACCCGTCCTTCAAACCACTCTCCCCGTTCCTGGAAAAAGCGTTCGGAATAAATCAGGGGAGCCACTATCCTCATAAAATGACTTCCTTTTTCCAGGTCCGCTGCCGCCATCCAGGACCGGCCCATGGCCTCCAGGAGAGGGTGGATTTCACTGACCGAACCTGCTACAGTAAGGCTTTTTACTTTTTCCGGATAATCTGCAGCAAAAAGCATCCCCACTTCTCCCCCGTAGGAAGCACCGATCAAATGAGCTTCTTCAATATCCAGTTTTCCCATTAAAGCCAGCAGATGCTCACAATGCAATTGCAAAGAATATCCCTCCGGGGGCTGGGAGGATTGCCCCTGTCCCAGGAAATCATGGCTGATTACCAGGTGCTTTTGGGCCAGATCCCTGCGCTGAAAAGCCCAGGCCTCGGCTGTCATCATGATCCCATTAAGCAAAATTACCGGAGAGCCTTCACCTTCAACCTGGAAAAACAGTTGCTTTCCATCAGGCAGTTCCAGAAAAGCCATACTATCACTCCTTTAAGGTTTGAGCCTCCTGCCAATCCATTTCAACCAGCCGCCTCTTTTTTCCAGCCAGGCGGATAACCCTGGAATACCTCCGAAAATACCCATGGGCAGGAAAACCACAATCAGGATGTATATTATCCCGAAAATTATTATCCACTGGCGGAAGTGGGAGGCCAGGAAATGGGACAGGAGTCGGACCAGCGCGGCCCCGAATATTGGGCCATGGAGGGTTCCCACCCCTCCCACAATGGTCATCATCAAAACATCAATGGTATTCTGTATATCCAGTAAGGCAGGGTAGGCGATATTGATGAACATTACATAAATCGCCCCGGAAAATGAGCTGATAATACCGGACAGGGACAGGGAGAGAACTTTATATTTAAAAACATTAAAACCAAGCATAACCATCCGTTCTTCGTTCTCCCGGATCCCAATTAATACCCTTCCCGTGGGAGAATTAACAAATCTCCGGGCCACAATATAGACCAGGACCAGAAAAGCCAGGGCAAAGAAATAAAAATTGATTCTTTCCCCCAGAAATTCCATCCTGGGGACCCGGGGTATTCCATCTTCCCCCCCGGTAAATTGGGACAGGCTCATTATCAGCACCCAGAAAAACTGGGCAAAAGCCAGGGTAATCATGGCAAAATAAATACCTCGAACCCGCATGGCAAAAATGGCTTTAATAACCGCGATTATTACCGAGGCAACTGCCAGCAGAATAAACATGGCCGCAAAAGAAAGGTCAGTAAAACGGCTAAAAAGGCCAATAGCGTAGGCACCCATACCAAAAAAGAGGGCGTGGCCAAAGGAAATCAGGCCGGTAAAACCCAGCAGCAGGTCATAGCTGACAGCAAAAGCTGCAAAAACAAAAACCGTGATCAAAAGGGATAACCAGTAGGGCTGATAATAAACAAAGGGATAGGCTATAAAAATCCCCAGCAGCAGGATAAACCACCTGTTGGCTTTTAAAAACTGCAGTATCTTATCAGTTTTCATTGGCCGCCCCTCCTTTCCGGAAAAGCCCCTGCAGGCCCTGTGGTCTGATCAGGAGAACCAGGGCCATTAACACCACATTTAAGGCCATGGCCACCTGGGGAATATAATAGCCCCCGAAGGAGTTGATCAGGCCGATTAAAAGACTGCCGGCAACAGAGCCACCAAAACTGCCAATTCCCCCGACCACAACCGCAATGATTGCCACCAGGATATTGTCCATAGCAATTTCGGGGTAGACCCCTAAAAATGGTCCAGAAATGGTTCCACCCACTGTAGCCAGGCTTACTCCCAGGGCAAAAGTGAAGGTGAAAACCTGCTTGATGTTGATTCCAAAAGCCTGGACCATATCGGAATCTTCTACCCCGGCCCGGATAATAATTCCCAGGCGGGTTTTGTTCAGGAAAAAATAGACCAGGAATAGAAGAACCAGTCCAATACCTACAATAAACAAGCGGTAATAGGGCAGCATAATATCCCCTAAAAATAAGGTTCCAATCAGATAATCCGGGCGGGGAAAGCGTAAAATAGTTGGCCCCCAGATTATTTTTACCAGTTCATTCATTACCAGCATCATCCCCAGGGTCAGGAGCAATAACTGGACCCGGTTGCCAAAAAAGGGCCGAATGGCAATTCTCTCCATTATAGCCCCCAAAACAAAACCTATCAGGAGACCACCCAGAATTGCCAGGACAAAACTATCCGTGGCCAGAAAAATGCTGCGTCCAATATAGGCTCCAAACATGAAAAAAGAACCATGAGTGAAATTCACCACCCGCATCAGCCCAAAAATCAGAGAAAGGCCGGAGGCGAGCAGAAAAATAAGCATTCCATGGGCGAGTCCATTTAATAATAGGTGGAAAAATAGGGTATCAAACAATTACTGTCACCTGCCTTTCCCTAAACTGCAACGCCAAGGTAGCGCTGTTTTAATTCCGGTTCATTATCCAGATCTTCCATCTGGCCCTGATGAACACACCGGCCCTCATCGATAATATAATATCGGTCGGCAATCTGCCGGGCCATATTATAATTCTGCTCCACCAGAAGGATCGGGAGTGTTTTTTTCAACTCGCTCAGGGCTTCTGCAACCCGATCCACAACTATGGGAGCCAGTCCACTGGAGGGCTCGTCAATAATTAAGAGCCTGTTTTTGCTGACCAGGATCCGGGCCAGGGCCAGCATCTGCTGCTGACCTCCGGAAAGGGTTCCGGCCTGCTGCCGGACAGCCCGCTTTAAGTCCGGGAAGAGCTCATACACGGTTTCCAACCGGCTTTCCATTTCCCTGACACCATCCCGGGCAGCAACTTTGAGATTATCATAAACACTCAGGGTCCCAAAAATTCCCCGATCTTCTGGAACATAGCCAATTCCCAGCCCGGCAATCCTGTAGGGCTGCCAGCCATTAATAACTTCCTCTTCAAATTTAACCTGACCGCTGTTGGGGGGATTAAAACCGAGAATTGTGCGCAGAGTAGTAGTAGTTTTTCCGGCCCCATTTCTCCCCAGGAGAACAGTAACTCCCTCCTTTGGAACTTCAATACTTATGCCCTGGAGGATGTGAAAACCGGCAATATAGGTGTTAACGTCTTCCAGCTGTAGTAAGTTGCTCATGCCGCTCCACCTCCTCCCAGGTAAGCTCTTTGCACATCTTCGTTTTCCATGATTTCCCGGGGGGTTCCTTCAGCCAGAATCTGCCCCCGGTTAAAGACTGTAATACGATCAGAAATGGCAGTTACTACATCCATCCGATGTTCCACCAGGATCACCGTCTGATTTTCTTCGTCTTTTTTTAAATTCTCAATCAGGGAAGTTATCTCTGGAATCTCATCGGATGATATTCCAGCCGTGGGCTCATCCAGAAGCAGGAGTTCGGGTTTTCGAGCCAGAGCAATCCCTATTTCCAGTTTTCTTTTATCCCCCTGGGGCAGATTCAGGGTAGGCTGTAATTCCCGCCCCTGAAGCCGCACCTTTTCCAGGATGGAATAGGCCTGCTCTTCATATTGGGAAAATTTACGGTAATGCTGCCAGAAATTAAAATTGTGCTCTCCTGCAGATTGACAGGCCAGTCGCACATTCTCCAGGACCGTCAGCCGTGGAAAAATATTGGTGATTTGATAGGACCGGCCCAGACCCAGGAGGGCCAGTTTGAAAGCAGGATAGCCGGTAACATCCCGACCCTGGAAAAAAATCTTTCCAGCGCCGGGGCGCATGGTTCCGCTGATTAGATTAAAGAAGGTGGTTTTTCCAGCCCCATTGGGACCAATAATAGAAATCAGGCCCCCTCCTTTAACCCTAAAATCCACGCCATCCACCGCTTTCACGCCGCCAAAATGCTTTTTTAATTTCCTGGTTTCCAGTAGAAATTCTGCTGCAGCCACATGCCTCCTCCTTTCTTAAAGGAAGGGCCGGTTTTTTAAACCGGCCCTCTGATTTATTCTACTGTTCTACAGTAATCGGGGGAGCAACCTCCTCCGGAGACATTTCCTGCAGGAGGACCGGAACGGGGAAGTCAAAGCCTTCCACCTCCTGCATCTCGACCACATACATGGCCTGCAGGGCCTGATGATCTTCAGGGCGGAAAACCATGGGACCTTTAGGAGTATCAAATTCCATGCCCCGCATGGTTTCAATCAGGGTATCGGTATCAATGGTTCCTGCAGTTTCAATGGCCTTTACCAGGGCCTGGGCTGCGGCAAAGGCATCGGGGACAAAGAGATCCGGGGGCGAATCATAGCGCTCCATATAGGCATCCACCAGCCAGTCATTAATTTCATTATCGGGAAGGGTGTAGAAGTACTTCATCATACCCTGGGCACCAACAATACTGTAACCCATGGCCTGCAGGGCAGGAATATCACCGAAACCGCTGGTGATAGCCATATGATCATACAGGTGGTACTCATCGATCTGATCAAAGAGCTGAATACCTCCAGCGCCGGCCCAGGCAACAACTGCGCCATCGGGATTGTCACTCAGAAGCCGGAGTAAATAGGGGGTGAAATCCGAAGTGTCGGGGGGAACAAATAATACATTCTTAATACTGCCACCCTCGCCCTCAATGGCTGAACGCCAGGCTTTTTCAGTATCCCGACCCCAGGCATTGTCCGGGGCAAAGATAACAAACTCATCCCCCAGTTCTCTTGCAGCATAAACACCACCTGTTAAGGCGTCCTGGGTAGTAGTAGAACCAGTTCTGAAGGTGTAACGGTTCCAGTTGGCACCGGTAATGCTGTCCGCTGCTGCAGGAGCAACCATAAAAATTCTCTCATATTCCAGGGACACATCCTGAATGGCCAGCGCAACTGCACTGTTAGCAGTACCCTGCAGGAAGTGAACGTCGTGCCGTTCAATCAGCTCCCTGGCCCTTGTAACACCGGTTCCAGGGTCACCACCACTGTCTTCAATAAGGATCTCGATGGGCCGACCCAGCACTTCATTGGTCCCTCCGGTGGCATATTCAATACCCAGTTCAAAACCTCTGGTCTGCATAATACCGTAATACTCAAGGGGACCGGACATGGAGGTAACAATACCAATCTTGATGGGTTCTTCGGCCATTGTCGGCAGACTCAAACCCGCCAGTAAAAACGTCATTAAAGCCAGAATCAAGACTTTCTTCATCATAAATCCTCCTCATTTGTTTTTTTGCCCTTCATGTGGGCAATAGCTTCCAGTGCCTTTTCACGGCAGGGAAAGGTTGTTCCTTCAATACCATTCTCCAGGGAGAAATTTTTTCGAGTGACCCGGGCCAGGGAGCTGCCGCTGTAGCGAGCTGTTCCCAGGAAATATCTACGACTGATCTGCCCCAGCATATCGCTGTACCGTTCCTTCAGTTCATCCTCAACCTGAAAAGCCTCATAGTTCACCAGGGCATATACTTTTCTTCCTAGGGGTCCCATTTTGGACTTCAGGGCTTCCCGTAATTGTTCAATCTGCCCGGGACTGACAATGGAAAGATGAGAAAAGTCTATTTCAAGAATATTAAGTTGGCTGTGATAGTGAAGTCGCTCCTGCATAACCTTCCTCCCTTAAAGAACCAGGCCCCCGTCAACCTGCAGAACTGCCCCATTAACAAAAGAAGCTTCTTCTGAAGCAAGATAGAGATAGGCCTGGGCAATGTCCCGGGGTTGACCCAGTCGACCCAGGGGGGTACTGCCCTTCATCTTATCCAGGATTTTTTCCGGAACTTTGTCGGTCATCGGAGTGGCTACAAAGCCCGGGGCCACTGCATTGACCCGCACTCCCTTTTTGCCCAGCTCCTTGGACCAGGTTTTGGTCATTCCGATTACCCCTGACTTTGTTGCCGAGTAATTGGTCTGACCTACATTGCCATAAACCCCAACTACTGAAGATGAATTAATAATTACCCCGCTCTGTCTTTCCATCATTCCCGGGGCCACAACCCGGGCACAATTGAAGATCCCGGTCAGGTTAACATCCATTACCTTTTGCCAGTTTTCCAGATCCATTTTGGTCAAAAAACCATCACGGGTAATACCGGCGTTGTTTATTAAAATTTCCACCGGTCCCAGGTCTTTTTCTGTTTTTTCCAGGGCCTGCTCCACATCTTCGGCCCTGCTTACATCGGTCTTAACAAATATGGCCTGTCCCCCATCTTTTGCAATAGCAGCAGCAACTTCTGACCCGGAATCGTCAAAATCCCAGATGGCTACCCGGGCTCCCTCGCGAGCGAAAAGTTCCGCAGTTTCTTTTCCAATACCTCCTGCACCACCGGTTACTATGGCTACCCTGCCCTGCAAACGCATTAACCGCCCTCCTTTTCCAGTAATATCTTAAAATGCTTTTGTCAACAGGATAAGGGAAGGATGTTACAATGCGGTTACAAAAGAAAGACATTTTTGAAAGGGAGCCACTATCGAGCCGGCAGGAATCAATTCTAATCCCTCCATTCCCCTTTTTCCTGATGGCCCGGGAAACATCACGATCCCCCCGGGTTTAATTTGACCTGCCTTTATTCCAGGGGCGGGGTATAAGCAGCCCCCTTACCTGTTCCCCTATTTTATAGCTTTTTCCCAAACAAAAAAGAGGCCTCCCGGGGGGAAACCTCTCTCTACTAAAATTTTAGAACCGCAGGCGAAATCCTCCTCGAATATATCCCTGGGAGTCGGGAAAAGCAAATTCATATTCGGAAAAAAACCATAAAAATTGGCTCCCGGCAATCAGGTGAATTCCTCCCCGTTCCCCAACCCGATAATTTATACCTCCACCCCCATAGAGGGTCCAGATGAGGAAGCGCCGGGGAACCTCAAAGACAAAAGAACCGCTCAGGCGCAGGGGATCCCTATAGCCCAGGTTGTCAAAATTAAGGACCAGCCAGTTATGCTCGGTTATCCGGTGCCCATACCCCATGGAAAAATCGGCCAGGCGCAGGGAGGAAAAATTAACGAAATGATCGTCTGTATCCCCCAGGGCACTGCTGCTGATCAGCAATAACAGCAGGCATATCAGGGCTGAAGAAAAAAGGTTTTTTCTCGTAAACATGTTGCACTTCCCCCTTTCCAGTTTCTAAAAGCGCGTTCCCAATGCCAGGCTTAAATGGAAACCATCGGTTCGATGCCGCCCTTCCTCTAAATCCTGATCCCCAATAGACCATTTATCCCGGCCAGCGCTGAGGGTGTACCCCCCCTCCAGGTTAATCGTAAAGTTCCCCAGGATCCGAATTCGGGCACTCAACTGGGGTTGGATAAAGAAATAGTTCTGTTCCATTTTGGAACTGAATGCTTCCTGCCAGGGGCTTTTCGCCCCCTCTTCAAGATCATAAAACAAAAGGTTCACACTGTGTTTCCCCCACCCCAAAACAGCCCCCGCAGCCAGGTCCAGCCCCGGGCGCAAAAACAGGGTCTGCTCCACCAGTAAACCCTTCATGTCCAGTTCATAGCTGATCTGGCGAAAGTCCTCCCCCCCGCCGACTTCCCGGGACTGGCTGCCCTGGAAACTGACCCAGCCCATTTTCAGTCCTCCCGGGGCCCCCAGTATATAATGGGATTTGCGGAGTAACATCCCCGAATTGAGATCTGGAAATTCAGGGGGAGTTCTTTGATTAAGAACATCCATTTCCCGGAAATGCAAATAAATCAGTCCATAATTATAGGCCATGGTGGTGGCGGAATAGGTTGTCTGGTTTAAACTGATATTTTCCAGACCTGCTTCCCCTGTTGCAGTCCATAATTGTTTTCTACAACAGGAGCTGCCTCAGTAATCCCCCAGATCAAAAATAAAAAAAGGATGGTTAAAAAACTAATTTTTAGAAAACTCAATCAGCCGCCCCCCTTCCTGCAACCCTGTCCTTTTTTTTAAAACCTTTTTTCTTGCCCTGCCTTACCCTTTATGAAGGGTCGGAGAAAATTTTCCCTGTCCTGATTTCCCTTTCAGGTTTAAACCCCCGGCCCTGCAGGCCGGGGGCACAAAATTAATTTTCCGCCATATAGTGCTCGTCGTATTCTACCTCAAAGGCCATTTTATGTTTGGCTTCTTCTGAGGCCAGGCCCTTAAAGACCTGTTCCAGATTATCATCGTCAACCACCTCTGCCAGACGGGTATAAAGACGGTAGGCAGCTTTTTCCCTCTTCATGGCCAGTATCAGCGCGTCTCCATAATCCATATCCTCACTGGGTGTTACATCTACCAGGTAATCGCTCATCTTCATATCCGGGACTTCCTGGGAGGGCTTAACTTCCCTTCGGCCTTCCTTTACCTCCAGGAGCCGATCCCTGTGTTTCTGTTCTTCCTGGGCAAATTCTTCGAAGTTTTTCTTCATTGCGGGGCGTTCTACTCGTCCCGCCAGATCAAGGTAAAAATCCCGGGCTTTTTCTTCCTCTCTGATAGCAAAATCCAGAACTTCTCCTACATTTTTAAAGTATTGCACCTTATCCCCTCCTTCTTTTCTATAAAATTTTATTCCATTAATTCTCCTATAATCCTTCTTTTCAGGTAAAATCAAAATGGAAAAATAGGAATCTCAGAATTTTTGTAGAAACAATAATTACTCCAGATCAACACGGAAAACAGGAGGGGACAATGCGACGACGTGGAATTTCTTTCAAAATAATTCTGGCAATTTTTGCCCTGATTGTGGTCTTGAACACCCTGCAGATGGCCCGGAGTATTTATTTCCCGGCCCCCTTTGCCGAGATAAATATCTTTGAGCTCCTCGAACCACCCCTGAATATAGCCCACCGGGGGGCTTCCGGTAATTATCCAGAAAATACCATAAAAGCTTTTGAGCGAGCCCTGGAAAAAGGGGCAGATGTTCTGGAGCTGGATATCTGGCTGACCGAAGATTTTCATCCAGCAGTTATCCACGATCGGACCGTGGATCGGACCACAGATGGCGAGGGTTTTGTTTCCTCTTTTTCCCGGGAGGAACTCCAGGAACTGGATGCGGGCTACAATTTTTCCACCCCCGAGGGGGAATATCCTTTTCGAGGTCAGGGCCTGCAGATTCCCATGCTGGACGAGGTCCTGGCCGCTTTCCCGGATGAACCGATTATGATTGAGATTAAAAGGCCGGGTGTGGCCAGTGCAGAAGTGGTTGCCCGAACCATTATGGAAGCCGGGGCCCAGGATCAGGTGTTTGTCGGATCCTTCAACAGTCACACCATCGAGCATTTTCGGCGCCTGATGCCCGATATCCCCACTGCTGCCTCCTGGAAAGAAGTTCGCCGCTTCTATTTACTGGCCCATGCGGGTTTGGCCGGCTGGTTAAACTGGGGCTTTGAAGGACTTTTTATTCCCCCCAATGAAGATGGTTTTCCCATCCTCACCGCTCCCTTCCTGGCAGCAGCCCATGCTGCAGGGCGCCACACCTTTATCTGGACCATCAACGAACGGGAACGCATGGAGAGATTTCTGGAGGTGGGGGTTAAGGGAATTATTACCGATTATCCGGCCCGGCTCCTGGAAATCATGGCGGAACGTCTCCCCTGAACTCCGCTCTAATCAGGAATACTTCTCTAAGCAACACGATTTTTCTGCCCTTCTCCCCATAATCACTCCCGGGCCTGCTCCCCCTGCAGGGAATTAACAATCTGCTCCAACTCCCCTAATTATCTGAATTCTTTTTTTTCTTCCATTGCCTTGACAGCATATTAAAGTAGGAGTATAATGTTGGATATACTAAAAAAGTGAGGTCAGAAAGATGTTTTCCAATACCGTTTTTTCCCCTTTTAATACCTGGTCCTGGCGTGGCTCCAAACCACGTCCAATTTCATCTGGGTAAAAAAAGAAAGGGAATCCGGTTTTTATATATTGCTGTTTCTGGCTCCGGTTTCGCCGGGGTCTTTTTTATTTTCTACCAAAAAATAAGGAGGAGATTATTATGGCTACTCGTAAAGAAGAAATGGCAGGAGAAGGTTATTTTGGCAATTATGGCGGGCGCTTTGTCCCCCCACCCCTGGAAAAACCCCTGCAGGAACTCACAACGGCCTATGAGAACCTGCGCGGAGAAACAACTTTTCAAAGAGAGCTGGCTCATCATATGAAGCATTTCGTGGGCCGGCCCAGCCCCCTTTATTTTGCAGAAAAATTAAGCGAATATGCCGGTGGAGCGCGCATTTTCCTGAAGCGAGAAGATTTAAATCATACGGGCTCCCACAAAATCAACAATGCTTTGGGCCAGGCTCTCCTGGCTCGAGAACTGGGCAAAAAAAGGCTTATTGCCGAAACCGGTGCTGGTCAGCACGGGGTTGCAACGGCCACTGTTGCCAGTTTTTTTGACCTGGAATGCACAATTTTCATGGGAGCGGAAGATATTCAGCGCCAGGAAATGAATGTGTTCCGCATGGAATTGCTGGGAGCAGAGGTAATCCCCGTTGAAACAGGAACCCGCACCCTGAAAGATGCTGTCGATGCCGCCCTGGAAACATATGCCGGTGATTATGACCGCAGTTTTTATCTCCTGGGATCAGCAGTGGGTCCCCACCCCTACCCCACCATGGTCCGTGATTTTCAAAGCATTATCGGCCAGGAGGCCCGGGAACAGATTATAAAAAGGACAGGCGGCCTGCCAGCTTATCTTGTGGCCTGTGTCGGTGGGGGCAGTAATGCCATCGGCCTTTTCCATCCCTTTTTGGAAGATCGGGAAGTGGAAATAATCGGGGTGGAACCGGCCGGTAGCGGCCTGGATAGCAACAGGCATGCTGCCTCCATCAGCCGGGGCTCCCCAGGCATAATTCACGGTTTTAAATGTTATACTCTGCAAGATGAGCAAGGAGAACCCCTTCCGGTTCACTCCATTGCTCCCGGCCTGGATTATCCCGGAGTCGGCCCCGAACATTCCTACTTAAAAGATACCGGCAGAATCAGTTATGAAAGCATTACCGATCGGGAGGCCCTGGATATCTTCCATCTCTTGAGCAAAAAAGAGGGCATAATTCCCGCCCTGGAGAGCGCCCATGCAGTAGCCCTGGCCCTTAAACTGGCTCCCGGTCTGCCTCCGGAAAAAAACATTATTGTCAATTTATCCGGCCGCGGGGACAAAGATGTAGCCCAGGTGGCCCGCTATCAATCCCAGGGGCTTTTTTCCTGATAAAAAAGCCGGCTCCAACTGCGGAGTCGGTTTTTTTATTCCCTTCCCGGGCAGTAAACCATGCTGGAGTCTAATCAGGGCTAAAGGCATTTTATGTCCCTTATTCTTCTCCAGCTTTTTTCAGTATAAATTCTCCCTTAAAAAGCCATCAGCCCTCCATTGCCTCCCCCTGGATTTATTGTTATAATAAAACTGACCAGTCAGTTCTATTATCCGGAAGACTGATTTCGAGGTGAAATTATGAAATTAAAAAACAGGGAAAAGTATACCCAGATAATTCAGGCTGCAGTTTACATGTTTACCAATAAGGGTTTTTATCAAACCACGGTGGCGGAAATTGCCCGGGAAGCAGGGGTGGGCAAGGGAACTGTTTATACTTATTTTGAAAACAAAGAAGCCCTTTTCCTGGCCATAATTGAGGAAGGGCTGCAGCAGATAACAATTAAGGTGGAAGAAAACCGCGATCCCGAAGCCGATCCCCGACTGCAGTTAAAGCAGGCCATAATGGCGACTCTCAATTTTTTTGCCGAGCACCGGGACTTTTGTATTTTCCTGGTCCGGGAACATTTCAGTTATGATCAGAGCATTAAAGAACAGGCCGAAAAACTATATTATCAACCCAATTCACCCTTCCGGGAGATATTATTCCAGGGGCGGGAGAAGGGGATCTTTGAATTCGAGCATCTAGATACCCTTACTGCAGGCCTTACCGGAGCAATTTTTTCATCGGCCTTCTACTGGTTTATTTTCAGCAGTCATTTCCCGGTTTCCAAAATCTATTCCACCCTGGAAAACCTATTTTTTCATAATCTCCTGGGAAACGGAGACTGAAGGTGATTTAAAATGAAAGGATTAAAATCCCCGGTTTTAATAATCATAATGGTAACAATTTTAATCCTGGCAGGATGGGGCTGGGTCCGCTTCTTTCAATCCCAGCAAAAAAGCGACCAGGTGGCCTCCCTGGAAAAGCAAATCCAGGAATTGGAAGAACTATTGATAAATCAAGCCTCGGATAACGGGGGAAAATCCCCTTCACCTGAAGAGGATAAAAAACCCCTGCAGGTTGCCACCAGCCGGGCCCGGGTACCGGAAAAGGATGAAACACTCAGTTATGATGGGGCTATTGAACCCAGTGCCACAACCTATATTTTCCCTCCCATCCCCGGCGAAGTAGAACAGGTCCTGGTGGAAGAAGGAGACCCGGTGGACCGGGGGGACCTGCTGTTAAAAATGGACTCCCGGGAAATTGAAAAAAATATTGAGCAGGCCCAGGCCGGAGTTGACGCTGCCCGGGCCCAGCTGGAAATGGCTGAAGAGGGTCCCCGCCAGGAAGAGCTGGATCAACTCCAAAAAACAGTAGAGCAGGCCGAAACCCAGCTGGAAATGGCCCGGGACAGTTACGAGCGGATGCAGAAACTCCGGGAAGAAGATATTATAACCGAACAGGAATATGAGCAGGCCCGCAGCGAAAAAAATCTGGCCCGCACCAATTTAACCAGTGCGCGGATTAATCTGGATATGGCCAGGAGTGGCGCCCGAGACCTGGAGATTGAAGCCGCCCGGGCCCAGCTTAGTCAGGCCGAAACTCAGCTGGAAATGGCAGAAATGGCCCGGGAGGATGCCCGGGTCACCGCCCCCCGGGATGGAGTTATTATTCAGCGAACAGTTGAACCAGGTGAAATGGTAGGAGAAGCTCAACCTCCCCTGGTCCTGGGAGAACTGGACCCGCTGCACCTTACCATCCAGGTGGGCGAACAGGATATAGGGCTGGTATCGGGGGGACAGAGAGCCGAGATCGAAATTAATGCCCTGCCCGGTGAAGAAATTACCGGTGAAGTTATTCAGGTGGCTCCAGTAGCAGATCCGGACAGCGGCCTGTTCCCGGTAACCATAAAAATCCCCGGAACTGATAATAGGATCCGCCCGGGGATGTACGCTGAAGCCAGGATAATAATTGATCCTGGTCCTGGCTATCCCCTGCTGGATCAGGAAGCAGTTCATTATGAAAATGACAGCCCCTACGTGTACCTCATCCGCGATAATCAGGCCACTCCCCAGATGGTTGAATTGGGAGAGGACCACAATGGTAAAGTCGAAATCACTTCCGGCCTGGAACCTGGAGCACAGGTGATTACCCAGGCCCGGGGGGAATTAACTTCGGGTCGGGAAGTGGAAATAATGGAAGGTGATTAGCTGTGCAGCTCCCACGCATTGGGGTAAAAAGACCGGTAACCATCATCATGCTGATCCTTATCTGTATACTGCTGGGGGGAATTGCCCTCAGCCAGCTTCCTATTGAACTTCTACCCGAATTGGATTTACCGGTAGCTGTAGTTATAACTGAATATGAGGGCGCTGGCCCTGAGGAAATTGAAAGCCTGATTACCCGCCCCCTGGAAGAAGCCCTGCAGATTGTGGGCAATGTCGATTCCCTCACCTCCTTCTCCCAGGAGGGGGAATCCATGATTTTAATCGAATTTGACTGGGGAACGGATCTCAATTTTGCCGTTCAGGATGTGCGGCAGCAACTGGACCTGGCCCGGGAATTTTTACCCGATGATGCTGCAGATCCCTACACTCTGGAGTTTGACCCTACCGAATTCCCCATCCTGGAATATGGAATTACCGGCGACAATGATCTTTATGAGCTGCGCCAGGTGGTGGAAAATGATATTCAGCCTCGCCTGGAAAGATTGGGCGGGGTAGCTTCAATTGATATCAGAGGAGGTTATGAGCGGGAAATTGAGGTTAACCTGGATCCAACCCTCCTGCAGTCCTATCAGGTTTCCCTGGAGGATATTGTGCAGGGCATCTATGCCGCCAATCTTGATCTTCCAGCCGGGGATATAACCATAGAAGAAGAGCAACAGCTTCTCCTGCGTACCCTGGGAGAATTTGATACCCTCGAAGACCTCAGACAGGTCCGGGTTCCCGGACAGAGCGGGGTCTATCGTTTGCAGGAACTGGCCAGAATTGAAGACGGCTTTAAGGATCTCACCGAGTATACCCGGGTAGATGGACAGGATAGCGTCAGTATTGAAATTCACAAAGAAGCCGATGCCAATACTGTAGAAGCAGCGGAAAGGGTTCGAGAGGAAATGGTAGCCATCCAGGAGGACCTGGGAGACGGGATAAAATTTTCTACTATAGCCGATCAATCTGAATTCGTGGTCCTGGCCATTAACACCGTTACCAACAATGCAGTTCTGGGAGGACTGCTGGCCATAGGTGTGCTCCTGGCTTTTCTGGCCAGCCTGGCCCCCACCGTTATTATCGCCGTGGCCATTCCGGTTTCCATTATCACTACCTTTTTCCTCCTCTATAATATTGACATGACTCTTAACATTATGTCCCTGGGTGGACTGGCCCTGGGGACCGGCATGCTGGTAGATAATGCCATAGTTGTGCTGGAAAGCATTTTCCGGCACCGCACTGAAGGAGCTGCTGCCGATGAAGCAGCAGTAAGTGGAACCCGGGAAATTATGGCCGCCATTACTGCCTCAACCCTGACCACCTTAATGGTATTCTTGCCCGTGATCTTTATTGAAGGCATTGCCAGCCAGATTTTCCAGGATCTTTCCTTTACCGTCGCTTTTTCTCTCCTGGTCTCCCTCCTGGTTTCTATTACTGTTATCCCCATGCTCTGTTCCCGGCTTTTAACCAGAACTGATCCGGCCCAGCTGAAGGAAAAACAAGAGCATAACCTCATTTCCCGCCAACTGCAAAAACTGGCAGGGTTGTACGGAAAAATCCTCGAAAAAACCCTCCGTTATCGCAGCCTGATCCTCCCTGCCGGTGCTCTTTTTCTGCTTTTGAGTCTGCTGTTGATTCCCATTATCGGAACTGAATTTTTGCCCCCCCTGGACGAAGGTCAGATCCGGATCAGTATTGAAATGCCCCGGGGGACACCCCACGGCCCCACCGATCAACTGACTGCCTCCCTGGAGGAAGAACTGGAGCAACTCCCGGAACTCAGAATCATGCAGACCCGGGTAGGGGAAGGCCGTATGGGTGATGTTGCGGAAATAATGATCAGCCTGGTCGACCTGGATGATCGGGATCGCAGTACCCGGGAGGTAATCGAGGAAATACGCAGCATTACCGCCGATAAAAATGAAGCTGAAATTGAAGTTTCTGCCATTTCAACCCTCATGGGCGGAGAAGAAATGGATGACGCCCCCCTGCAGGTTAATCTAATGGGAGATGATCTGGATCAGGTCCAGGATTTTGCCGAAGAAATTCTCCAGGTCGTGGAGGGTATCCCCGGAACCAGGGAACCCGGAATTGGCATCGATGAAGAGAGACCGGAACTCCGGTTTGAGGTGGATCGGGGTAAAGCAGGTAGTTTTGGACTGGCTCCCGCCCAGATTGCTTCTGCTGTTCAGACCGCAGTCGAGGGCCAGGTAGCCTCCCGCTTCCGAGAAGAAGAAGGCAGTGAAATTGATATTCTGGTGCGACTGGAAGAAGAAGCCCGCAATGATCCCGAAGTGCTTAAAAGACTTCCTCTGACCACTCCCGCCGGGACCATTATCCCCCTGCAGGAAGTGGCGACAATTGAAGAGGGTTTGAGCCCCATAGAAATCAGAAGGCTGAATCAAACCCGGATGATCCCGGTTTATGCCCAGATTTATGGTATTGACCTGGGATCCATAGTTGATGAACTGGATAAAGAATTGGAGGCCATGGAATTCCCGGCAGGTATCTCCCATTCTTACGGCAGTGAAACCGAATGGATGGAAGAAGCCTTTTCCGACCTTTACCTGGTTCTACTGCTGGGTTTGATCCTGGTATTCATGGTCCTGGCCAGTCAGTTTGAATCCCTCTGGCAACCCCTGGTGATTTTGTTTTCGGTCCCCTTTGGTTTTGTGGGAGTGGCAGTATCCCTGCTCCTCACAGGGTGGACCCTGAATATGGCTTCGATGATTGGGGCCATTATGCTGGTGGGTATCGTGGTAAATAATTCCATTGTGTTCCTGGACTATATCAATCAACTCCGGCGCCAGGGTCTGGAACGCAGAGAGGCTATAATAAAAGCCGGCAGGATCCGCCTCCGTCCCGTGCTGATGACCTCCTCCACCACCATTCTGGCCATGCTGCCCCTGGCCCTGGGCTGGGGGGAAGGAGCTGAGCTTCAGGCTCCCATTGCCATCTCGGTTATCGGGGGTCTGCTGGTAGCGGCCTTTTCTACTCTCCTCATAATGCCAGCCCTTTATACCTTTTTTGAAGATACTATCAGCTTTGTCCGCAGACTCCTGGCCCGTCCTTTTTCCTCCTGAAAACACCTGAAAAGAAAGGAGAATAATAATGCCCGGTATTCGGTTAAGATCAACTCCTTGTCTTCTGCTTTTTCTGGTCTTCACCTGCCTTGTGTTTTTTGCCCCTAAACCAGCAGAAGCGGACCATATCAATTCCCTGGAGGATCTAATCAGGGAAGCCCTGGAAAATAACCGGGAGGTTATCCTGGCTCAAATGGAAAAAGAAGAAGCAGGGGCCCTGGTAGAACAGGCCCGGGCGGGACGTAGCTGGCGGGGTGACCTCCTCCTGGAAGTGGACCGGGAAAAAACTCCTTCCTACCTGGAAACCATGTATTCAATTGCCGGGGAAGAAGTGGGAGCCTCCTACTCCTCCTACAGTGGAACCCTGGCCCTCAGTACCGTTTTTGGAGATAGAATTGAATACAAGGCTCCCCTGGAAAAAGCACGTCTGGCCCGGGATGAAGCCTATCATTCCCTGAAAAAAGCCCGTTATTCTGTAACGGAAGAAACCCTGGAGGCAGCCCTCAATCTTTTTCAGGCCCGGGACGGGGTTACCCTGGCCCAAAAAGCCCTGGAAAACCGGGAGCAGGCCCTAAAAAGGGTTGAAATTGAGAAAGAGGAAGGCACTGCCGTGAGCCGGGATGTTCGAGAAGCAGAACTTGAAGTAGAAGAGGCCAGTTCCACCCTGAACAGCGCCCGCAGGATGCTTGAGCTGGCCCGGGACAGAGTCGTCACAACGACAGGCCTGGAAAAAGAAGAGGTGCAGAATATTCCGGATCCTCAGCTCCCGGATATCGGGGCCATGGATACCGCCAACCCCTGGCCCTGGGACCGGAACATAATGCAGGAAATGGCCCTGAAGAACCGCCCTGAAGTGGAAATGAGTCAGCTGGGAATAGACCTGGCCCAAATAGAGCTGGATGAAGCCCGCAGGAGCATCTTTGAGTTTCAGGTAGGAGGAAGCTACAGTTCCCCGGAAAGAAATTTCCGGGCGGGACTGGAAATGTCCTCCGATCTACGGGTTACTGGAACCCTGACCCACTTCGATACCACTTTACCCCAGGTAGAGGGAATTGAAATTGATGAGCAGGAGTGGGAGGATTTTAAAGAGGCCTGGTCCTGGAAGTTTCCTCCAGACTGGTTTCCCGAAAAAGAAGACCTGGAAGAGCTGCTGAGCTTTGACACTGAGCTGGAGGACGAATGGCAGGTTGAAGCCAGAATTCAAATTAATCTTTTTGATTCCGGGCTGCGCCGGGCCCAAATTGAAGAAAAAGAAAGTGCACTGGAACAGGCCCACACCCGGCATCAGGAAGCCCGGGAGGGAATAGAGTTAAAAATTAATTCCCTGTATGCTGAAATGGAGGATAAATTCAATACCCTGCAGCAAGCCCACCTGGAATACAGTTTTGCCCGGCAGCGGTATCAGGAAACAGAAAAGATGGTAGATGCAGGGGTAGCAACCACAGCAGAAAAAGAACTGGCCCAGCTGAATATGATCCGTAGAGAAAAGGAAATGGTGGAAAAACTTTTCAATTATGAACTGGCCAAGGTTAATCTGGGTGCTGCCCTGGGGCTGGAAATTGACCTGTTTTTGGCCAGTCTGAGCGTAAAATAAAGGAATTCAGCCCCCGCCTGCGGCGGGGGCTGATTATTTGGGCTCTTCTCTTTTATCTGTCCTCCTGTTCGGGATATTCTTCTGTAAAAAAACACTGTAAAATGGTTTTAACCCGGGGATCAATCAAGCGATAAATAACCTCATTACCCTGCCGCTCCCCGGTTATAAGGCCGGCATTTTTCAACCGGTCCAGGTGCTGGGAAATAGTGGACTGGGGAATCCCCGTGTTTTCCTGAATTTTTTTTACATTGCAGCCGCCGCAACGGGCCAGTCCCCGGGCAATACCCAGGCGCTGGGGATGGCCCAGGGCTTTCATGATGGCTGCAGCCTTCTCTACCTCTTCTCTGCCCCGGAAAAAATCATCCATAACGCTCACCTCTTGATCAGTATATTTATATATTAAGAAATTATGAAAAAAAAGTCAAAGGGGTTGACCGGCAACTTAAATCATATTATTATAATATTATAATTAAAGGATCAGGAGGAGATTATTCATGCCTGAATTTATAAAGAACTGGAGCTGGCTTCTGGTACCCGTTATTGCCCTGGGCGGACTGATCTGGCCTCACCTGGGACTATTATTGTTTCCCATCATGCTAACCCTGATGGGAATAGGGCTTTTTCGAGGCAAATACTGGTGCGGCAATATCTGCCCCCACGGCAGCCTTTTCGACCGCATTATTGCCCCCTTTTCCCGGGGTCGCAAAATTCCCGGCCTTTTCCATTCTTCCTTCTGGCGCTGGGGCTTTTTTATTTTTTTCATGGGTATGTTCATTCTGCGCCTGAACAATGTTTTCCAGCACTGGGGAGCATTTGACTTCTGGGAGCGTTTGGGCTTTATCATGGTCCTGAATTACCTGATGCCCACCCTCCTGGGAATGGGTCTGGGCCTGGCGGTGAAACCCCGGGCTTGGTGTAAATTCTGCCCCATGGGTACTGCGGGGGAATTAAGCTATCGACTGGGACAGCGTCTGGGTTTAACTCGTTTCCGGGACCTGATCCTGACCGGGAATTCACCGGACTCCTGTGCCCAATGTGGTCTCTGCGATCAGGTTTGTCCGGTCGAACTCCAACCCCAAACCGCTATTGAAACCAAAACCCTGCAGGATCCGGCCTGCCTGAAATGCGGCCTGTGTACAGGAAAATGCCCCCGGGGCCTATTGTCTTTGCAGACGCCGGATCAGATCAAAGATAAAAAAAAGGCGGGAGGTGGCCGCAGTGCGGTTTAGTAAAAAGCTGTTTATCCTGATTTTAATCATGGTTTTTTCTTTTTTCTCTGCCCCGGTTCTACAGGGAGAAGCCCTTTATTCCCAGCACGATTTTTCTCGCCCTTCCTTTTCTCTTTTTGCCCCTGCCCAAAATCAAAAAATCCAACAACTCCTGATCTTTTATCCCGGGGGCCGGGTTGATGCCGAAGCCTATTACTGGCTGGGAAAGGAACTGGCTCCCCGGGGTTATCTGACTGCAGTGGTGGATATGCCCTTAAAGCTTGCGGTTCTGGCCCCCAATCGAGCCCGCACCGTGGAACGTACTCTACAGGAGGAAGGCTGGGATTGGCAGGGTTCCCCCCTGATCGGGGGCCACTCCCTGGGGGGTGCCATGGCCGCCCGCTTTGCAGCCAATAACCCGGTGGGCGGACTGTTCCTGTGGGCCGCCTATCCCCCCTCCTGGACCGACCTTACCACTGCTGATTTTCCGGTCCTGGTAATAATGGCGGAAAAGGATGGCCTGGCTACCCGGGAAGAAGTCCTGGAGGGAATTACCCAGCTGCCCCCCTCCACCCGTTCCCATGAAATTACCGGGGGAATACACGCCTTTTTTGGGCGTTACGGGCCCCAGCGCGGTGATGGCCAGCCCCTTATCTCCCGGGAAGAACAGGAGCTGGAAATCCGGGAAGTAATGCTGGATTTTCTTAAGGAAAATTTTTAATTTGCTCTGGGATAAAAAAAGCCCCGGTCTCCCAAGAGGACCGGGGCTTTATCTTTTTCGGCTTTAGTTATAGGTCCAGAATTGGATGTAATAAATGGGGCGCTTGAAGTCGTTCCAGAGATTATCGGGGATGTGCAGACTTTCACTGTAGGCTTCTCCAATTAAGGGCCAGTAGAGGGGATAATCAGCCACGTCATCCATGGCAATTTCCTGGAGTTCCTGATAAAGGACCCAGCGTTCGGTAGGCTCTACAGTCCTCATTACCTCGTCAATTAATCTATCAACATCTTCATTTTTATAGGTGCCAAAAATGGGGTTCCAGCTGGATTCAGAATGCCAGGATTCAACAAAGCCGATCGGCTCTGGAACACCGGCGCTCCAGCGCTCGCGGAACATGGGGGCTTCTCCCTCCGCAGTTACATCCAGATAGGTTCCCCATTCCAGGGTTACCACCTCGACATCAATTCCAATCTGGGCCAGCTGCTGCTGAATCTGCTGGGTTTCCTGGACCCGCTCCCGATAACCGGCAGGGGCATAAATGGCGGTCTCGAATCCATCGGCATATCCCGCTTCAGCCAGCAATTCCCGGGCCTTATCCAGGTCCCGGTCGTAGGCATTGGCATTTTCAGCATAGGCAGGGTGGAAAGAAGGTATCCGACCCCGGGCTGGAATGGCCATGTCGCCGCGGGTCAGGGCAATCAGTTCTGGAATGTCAATGGCATAGGCTACTGCCTGCCGGACCCGAGGATCGCTGAAAACCGAATCCTCTCTCTTGTTGAAGCAGATCCGGTGATCTTCAAATTTCTGATAGGTGCCGAAGGACAGTCCGGGGACCTGACGGTCCTGCAGACTCATAAACTCCTCGGCAGGCATTTCCGGCATATAGTCAACGGCTCCGGTTTCCAGGGCCATTATCGCCGTAGATAATTCGGGGTAGAAGCGGAAAACAACTTCTTCGATCTCAGCTTCCTGGCCCCAGTAATCATCAAATTTTTCTACGACGATGCGGCTGCCGGGAACATGCTCAACAAACTGGAAGGGCCCTGAACCAATGGGATCCTGCTCATATCCATCCCAGCCCACTTCTTCTATATAATCTCTGGGCAGGACGTGATTCCGGAGGCGGGACATGGTTAAAAAGGCCACATTTGGTTCCTCCAGGATTACCCGCAGCTTATAATCTCCCTCCAGTTCCAGCTTTTCAATTCCGGTATAATAACGGTGATGAGGAGATCCGAGGTCGGGGTCCATAAAGGCTTCAAAGGTAAATTTAACGTCATGGGCGGTCAGAGGATCGCCATTGTGAAAGGTAATGCCTTCCCGAATATAAAACGTATATATCCGTCCGTCCTCTTCAACCTTGAAATCTTCTATTACCGCTTCATCAGTAATGAAATCCCCTTCTTCACTGAGGGAGACCAGGGGACTGCAGACCGCCCCCAGGACAAAGCCGGTTTCAGTATCCTGATAGGTAATAGGATTTAACACCGAGGGTTCAACCTGCAGGGCAATTCCGATCGAATTCTGGGCTCCGACAATTCCCGACAGACCAAAAATCAATCCAAGCATTAAGGCCAAACAAAGTAACTTTTTCATGAAATCCACCTTTCTTTATTTTTTTTCCCAACCCTTATTGGCCATGATTAATAAAGGTGGCAGGCAACCCTCCTTCCATCAGCCAGTTCCCTGAATTCCGGTTCTTCCACCCGGCAGCGATCATCCGCGTGCGGACAGCGCGGATTAAAATTACAGCCGGGAGGTGGATTTACCGGACTGGGAACCTCGCCGGTAAGCTGTATTTCGGTTATGCTGTGATCGGGGTCTGGTTCAGGGACTGCAGAAAAAAGCCCCCTGGTATAGGGATGATGGGGATCATCCAGCAATAATTCTTTGGGCCCTATCTCCACTATTTTCCCCAGGTACATTACCCCCATTATATCTGCTACTACCCGGATTAAATTAATATCATGGGAAATGAAGAAAAAGGTTAAATCTCTCTCCTGCCGTGCTTTTTCCAGTAATTTTAAAATCTTGGTCTGGACTGAAACATCAAGAGCCGAAGTGGGTTCATCCAGGAAAATTAGCTGGGGTTCAACTGCCAGGGCCCGGGCTACACCAATACGCTGTTTCTGTCCCCCGCTCAGTTCATGGGGAAAACGAATCATATGCTCAGTCTGCAAGCCCATGGACTGCAAAAGCTCCACCACCTGCACCGTCAAATCCCCTTTTTTTCGGGCCAGTCCGTGAATTTTCAGGGGCCGGGAAATAATATCAAAAACCGTCATGCGGGGATTGAGTGCCAGATGGGGATCCTGAAAAACCATGCCCATCTCTTTGCGGAGAGCCCGCATTTCCTTGAAACTATAGCCCGTTATTTCCTGCCCATCAAAAAAAATCTGCCCCGCAGTGGGCTCCAGCAATTTGAGCATTACCCGAATCAGGGTGGATTTCCCACAACCCGATTCTCCAACCAGCCCGAAAGATTTTCCTTTCTCAATCTTTAAATCAATTCCGTCTACCGCTTTTACCCAGCCGGCGGTAGAAGGAAAATGTTTTTTAAGATTACGGACTTCCAACAGGGTTGACCCCATAACTTTACCTCCTGTGACAGGCCACGGAATGAAGTCCCTTTACTTCCTTGAGTAGGGGAACTTCCTGGCTGCAGACCGGCAAAACTTCACTGCAGCGGGGGTGAAAACGACAACCGGGGGGCGGATTAATCAACCTTGGAACGGATCCCGGAATCTCCTCCAGTTGATCCAGCCTGGTACTTACTCCCAGGACGGAATTAACAAGTTTTTCAGTATAGGGGTGGCAGGGATCCCGGAACAGATCATACATGGAGAGATTCTCCACAATACGCCCGGCATACATTACTGAAACATAATCACAGAGTTCGCTGATTACAGCCAGATCGTGGGTAATATAAAGGATGGTTAAATCGAGGTTATCTTTTAAATCTTTAAGAACCTTAATAAACTGGGCCTGGATGGAAACATCCAGGGCAGTAGTGGGCTCATCAGCAATCAAAAGCCGGGGGTTACAGGCCAGCATCATGGCAATCATTACCCGCTGTTTCATCCCCCCGGACAATTGATGGGGATAACGATGCATTAAATTACGGGCATCGGGAAGTTTTACCTGCTGCAAAGCCTCCAGAATTAAACCCTCTCTTCTTTCCCGGGGAACAGGCCGGTACATTTTTATGGCTTCTTCAATCTGATTCTTTATGGTAAACAAGGGGTTCAAAGAAGATCCGGGGTCCTGAAAGATCATCGCAATTTCATTCCCCCTGATTTGCCTCTCCATCTGCCGGGAAGACAGCTTTAAAAGATCCTGTTCCCTATACATGATTCGCCCTTTTTTGATCCGGGCGTTATTATCCAGCAATCCCATAATAGTCTGACCGGTTACACTTTTGCCACAGCCGGTTTCTCCAATCAGCCCGTGAAAGGTCCCCTGATGGATGGTCAGCTCTACTCCATCCAGGGCTTCAACCGGCCCTTCTTCAGTGGAAAAAGCAACCTGAAGATCTTCAATTCGCAATAGTTCCTCCATGATATTCAGGACTCCTTAGCAGAACTTAATTTCTTTTACTGGTGGGATCAAAGGCATCCCGCAGGCCATCCCCGATAAAATTAAAACCCAGGACAGTAAACATAATGAAAAACCCGGCAGTAGTGGAGATCCAGGGGGCCCTAATAATATAGTCCCGGCCCGCAGCAGCGATGGAACCCCAGCAGGGCAGGGGGGGCTGTACTCCTACCCCCAGAAAACTGAGGGTGGCGCTGGCAATTAAAGCGGTGGGCATCATAATGCAGACCATAATTATGGCAGTGGGCAATACATTGGGCAAAATATAGCGGAGAATAACGGATACAGTCGATTCCCCGGCCGCATAGGCGGCTTCAACATAATCCGCTTCCTTTATAGAAAGAATCTTACCCCGGACCATGCGGGCATAGGTGGTCCAGCCAACTAACCCGATGGCCAAAACCACGTTGAAAAGACCCTGTCCCATTATTCCTGCAATGGCCATGGCCAGGATAATGACCGGGAAAGAGCGGAGAATATCCACCAGGCGCATTATTATTTCATCGACCCAGCCCCCGAAATAGCCGGCCAGAAGGCCAAAAGAAATACCGATAAATCCCTCAAATAGGACGATTAAAATTCCAACCTGCAGGGCAATACGCGAACCATATAACAGGCGGGTCAAAAGATCCCGCCCCAGTTCATCGGTTCCCAGGGGGTTTTCCCGGGAAGGAGAAGCCAGCCGGTTAAAGGGATCTGTTTCATAAGGATGGTAGGGAGTAAGCACCGGGGCAAAAATAGCAATGAAAATAACCACCAGGACAAAAGATAGCCCTATCACAGACAAACGGTTGCGCTTGAACCGCACCCAGGTCAGGTACATCTGGCTGGTTTTCTGCTGCTTGAGCTCGGCAATTTCTTGCTTCAGTTCCTGATTCATTTTTTACCACCTTCCACCCGAATGCGGGGATCAATCAGGCTGTACACCAGGTCAGCCAGGAGATTGGCCAGGACAACACTCAGGGCAATAATCAAAAGAATGCCCTGCACTACGGGATAATCCCGGGCCAGAACGCTATTAACCAGGAGCGACCCCATACCACCCCAGGCGAAAACCACTTCCACTACCACTGACCCGGCAATAACCCAGGGCAGGCGCAGGGCCAGCATGGTAATCATGGGAACCATGACATTGCGCAGGGCATGTTTGCCCACCACCCGGTAATAACGGACTCCCTTGGCCCGAGCGGCCTTAATATACCCTTCATTCAAAACCCCGAGCATCTCCGCCCGCATTGGCCGGGCAAACCAGGCCTCTTCCTGCAGGCCAATGGTTAAAGCCGGAAGAATTACCGAGGCGAAACCACTCAACCCTGCAATTGGCACCCAGCGCAATTGCAGGCCAAAAATATAGAGTAGAAGAATTGCCAGCCAGAAACCGGGTATGGAAATCCAGAACATGGCCTGGAAGGTACACAGATAATCAAGCCAGGAGTTTTGTTTTAATGCCGCCAGTATGCCCAGAATACTACCCAGGGTCACGGAAATAACAAGTCCGGCCAAAGTCAGGGTCAGGGTTATCCCAATACGGGCCTGAACCAGCTCTGTAACCGGACGATTATAGCGTATGGAGGTTCCCAGGTCTCCCTGGGCTATATTTCCCAGCCAGCTAAAATACTGCAGGGGTAGGGGTTGATCCAATCCATATTGGGCCCGCAGGGCGGCAACGGTTTCTGGGGTAGCATATGGGCCCAGCATAATCCGCACCGGATCCCCAGGAGAAAGATGGAGAATCAAAAAAGTAACCAGGGTCACACCGATGATAATGGGAATAGTTTTGAGCAATCTTTTTCCAACATAACCCCATTTGTTCATTATAAAATCTCCCTTTAACTGGAATAATTGAATCTTTAATGAAAGAGAAACAGAAAACCAGAAGAAAAGAAGAAAATCGAAAAATCACTGGATATTTTTGTTTTTCCCCGAGTTTTTTTGACTCGTAAAAAGATATTTCTATCCTGTTCTTTATTTCCCTCTTTTTTATTCTCATTAAAAAACAGCCCTAACCACCGGGAAAAGTATCCAGCCTGGATAAAGTTTTTTCCAGGCGTCGGGTAATCTCCAGTCGATCCCTAACCTCTTTCACCATATCAAAGGCCGGATAAAAAGCGAGACTGATTACCTTGGCCTGTAACATATCCCGCATTATTGTGTGATTAAAAGAAAAACCGGGACCCTTATCCAGATACAGGTCTAAATCCCTTTGCCCCTGCTCCCGGCGGATAATACCCTGACTGGGGAGCCCCCAGAAATCTTCCTCTTCTTTTTCCCAGATCATCGAACCATGCAGCATTTCCACCAGGTCAATATAAAAAATCCCACTGCAACAGAAATCAAAGTCCAGTAGACCTGTTACTTTTCCCCTCTGCAAAAGAATATTATTGCCATAAAAATCGTTATGATTGATCAGGGTTGGGATATCAGGGATGGCCTTTTCCATTCTTTTTTTAATTGCCCTCAGGTAGGAGGCCAGAAATTCGGTCCGGTCCCTTAATTCTCTGCCCGCTGAGCCCCCTTCCTGTTCCGCTGAATGCAAGTAACGGGCCTGTCCCAGTTTCAGGGGGCCAGAGAAATATTTTTCCCAGAACCCCAGGGGAATGTCCCCCAGATAAGGAGTTTTCTTTATAATCTCCGGGTAATCCCTGGTCAGGAGGTGAAAACGCCCCAGGAAGGCCGCCAGCTGTCCTGATATATCCTTATAATCCACCTCTGCTGCAGTCTGATCATGGGGGATATAGTCCTGCATTTCATAAATCCGCCCGTCAGGAAGCAATCCCCAGGTGGATCCATTCCCACGGGGGATCAGGCCTGGAACTGGAAAGCCTTTATCCCGCAAATACTCCAAAAGGCGATGATCGGCCTGCACCTCCTCCGGGCTGAACTGGGGAACCCTTATTCGAAGCACCATTTTTTTGTGGCCCATCGTTATCCGGTAATTGGTTCCCAGATGACCTCCCCTCTCAACAGCAACTTCTCCACCCCGATCTCCCAGGCCATAACTGTCCAATACCTGATCCAGCGGAAACTCCAAGAAACTCCCTCCCTTTATGCGAGGACCCCTCCTGATCATTTTGCCGGGGGGTAATGGTCCGAACCATTATCGCGGTTCGCTAACATTTTTCCAATGCGCCACACTGTATTCTGATTTTTCTAATTTGAACCTGAAAAAGAGGCTATTTACTGAAAGTATTATAGAAGGATGCAGCTTTGCATATTCTATCCTTGAAGAAGCTAAATTCAACAAAATTGATTTGACTGAAACTATCTTTTCTGAAGCCAATTTGAGATCCACAGATTTTTGAGGAGCAATTAATTATAATATCCGTTTAACTGAAGTTAAAATTTCAATAATTAATTTTGCTGAAAGCCCCTTAACCAATGTGCTTGCTATATGATGGATTTTTTTAACTACATCTCCAGGGGTTTCGATTAATAATCTTTTTTCTTTTTGGT
>SL_8KL_010_SEDDRAFT_10000050_pt1 | contig 83195 bp, 73 predicted proteins | sample SodLakKL_010_SED_4_FD_11160 | JGI IMG/M metagenome (IMG submission 11160)
AGCTTATCCGGGCGAGTCAGCAAAATGGGTGCTCCTTTCATGGCAGCGGGGCCGGATGCAGCTACCGCATCGGGAAATTCCAGGCCCGTGGTAAGAAAAACCGTTGCGGGGTTATCAGCTACTTCTTCCGCTATTTTAACTGCCGTGTCAAAGCGGCCTTCACCAGCAAGCCGTTCTACTCCATAGCCCTTAGCGTCCAGTTCACCGGCCACCTTTTCCGAAACAGCAGCATCGCCGCCCAGGACGTAAACAGTGTCACCTTCTATTAAAAGGCGGTCGATTTCATCTCTAGTTTCATCGGGGAGTTCATCTGAGCGGGTAAGAAGAAGAGGTCCGCCCTTTGCATAGGCCAGGGGAACCCCGGCTAAGGCATCGGGGAAGTCCAGGCCCGTGGCAAGGACCACCGCTTCGGCTTCATCTTCAAAAGACTCTTTGCTGATTTCCACCGCCGTGGCAAAACGGCCAAGACCGGCAAGGCGCTCTGTGTGGAGATCGGGAACCACCTGATACAAATAAAAATTATCATCATCATCAGCTACTGCCAGCTTTTCGCTGTCCGGGCAAAAAGAAAGATCTCTGACCCTATTGTCGTGTGGTAAACCATATAAAGGCTCCGACCAATCATCTGTATCAAAGATTACAACTGCATCGCTGGCTCCATAGGCAAAATAATTGCCATCGGGGGAGTAATCCATAGATTCCACTATGCCTGTATGAGTGGTCAGCTCTCTATCCATTTCTAAATTACCATTAGCCAGGTTAAAAAAGTAAATTTTATTTACTATATCGGGAGCTTTTACCGCCAAAGTACCATCGGGAGAAAAGCTCAAAGGATTAGTCCCCCCACTTTCTTCAAACTCATGAGTATAAACTAACTCCTGGTTTTCCATGTCAAAAAGTAGCACTTTGCCATCATAAAAACCGGCTGCTAAATATTGGCCATCAGGGGAGAAGGCTATATCATTGACATAGCGAGCTTCGTCTTCATGAACAGCTACTTCTTCAAACTCTCCACCATTATCTGCTTCCCATATCCGGATAGTAGCTTGGTCCCACCTGGCAGTTGCCAATCTCTCACCGTTCGGCGCAAATACTACATGAGTCTGGCTTCCGGCAAGAGACTGTATCCACGTCTGATCTTCCGCATCAATAATTCCATCATTACCGCCTCCTACCAGGGCCAGCATGGAACCATCCGGCGAGTAATCCATACCGCTGGTTTCCAGTTGGTCTTGTAGTTCAGCGTCTTCATCACTAAAAAAAATCTCCCGGTCTTCAACAGAGAACAATTCAAGTACATTTCCACCCACGGCTATGGTCTCCCCGTCAGGAGAATAAGCCAGTTCATCAACTTCATCATAATCTCCTTCAAAGAGCAATTTGGGCTCCCATAATACCTCGTTTTCCTCATCAGCATTTGCCAGGCTATGGGCGAAAACTCCTGCACCAACCATCATTAAAGCAATCACGATTATGACTGCCTTCCCCGAGAAACTGTCTGCTTTCATAAAACCCCTCCTTACTAAGAATTAGACTAAAAACTTAAAAAAAACTACAAAACTAAAAGAGATTTGGCAATTAATTGCTAAATTTCTATATCAGCTACCATAATTTTAAATATGACCCTTGTCAAGTAAAACATAGGGAATACATATTGGCATAAGCGAAAATTTAATGTAAATTTAACTTTCAAGTATAAAAAACAGCTATTTTTAAACAATTTCGAGATATTTATAAAAACAATCAAAAAATGCCGTGTTTTCACTAGCACACTTTTTTCCCTATACTATAAAACTAAATAGCAATCATTCCGCCCATCCCTTCCAAATTTATAATAAAGGAAGTTTTCTTTATATCTCTCAATAATTTGTGTCAATGTCAAGGCCTGACACCTTTTTTAAAAAGATCGGCAAATGTATCTTTTCTCAATTCTTTCATCAAACCCTCCTGCGCTCTGGAAAGTATATTCCTCACCCGGCAAAAATTTTGATTGGGGCATTCATAGCCATTTGCCAGGCACACATTTAAAGCTATTTTGCCCTCAATTGCCTCTATCACATCCGCTATAGTAATTTTTTCCGGCGGGATTAACAATTTAACCCCGCCCTTAGCCCCTCTCTGGCTTTGCACGATACCGGCCCTGGCAAGGACCTGCGTGGTCTTTTTTAGAAAAAATTCAGGTATATCTTGCCGTCTGGATATAGTTTTAGCCGAAACATTTTCTCCATAGTGGATAGAAAGCTCAAGGACCATTTTAATAGCATACTCGGATTGCCTTGTTATCTGCACCTTTATCAACTCCCCTCCTTATTATGCATTATTCGCTTCCTTTAAAGATTCACTTTAGTTTAATGAATTACTACTAAATATTTATAATTATTAAACTTCGCTTTGTTCCCGGATAGAACCATCCACACTTACAACTATCTTGTAAAGTTTAATATTTTTTCCGGAATTTTGCACTGCTTCCTGAACCAGGCGAACCAATCCTCCACAGCAGGGAACCTCCATAATAGCCATTGTAATCGAATGGATATCATTGTTTTTAAATATCTCCGTCAGCTTCTCCAGGTAAGCTGAAGTATCGTCAAGCTTGGGACAGCCGACAAGGAGGGCTTTATCTTTTAATATTTGCCTGTGAAAACCGGCATAAGCAAACGGAACACAGTCGGCAGTGATCAGAAGCTCGGGGTTGCGTAAAAAAGAGGCTTCCGTGGGAACCAGGTGTAGCTGCACCGGCCAATTAGACAGCTCAGAATACTGTTCTTCATGCTCTTCATATACTTCTTTTTTGTCCGTCTTTCCGGAAGGGGAAAGTTCCTGAGGGGGACAGCAGGGAGAAACGGCAGCTCCTTCTTTGTTTTCCTCCTTTTTATTGCTATTTCCCCCGGTGGCACCTTCCTTTTCACTCATATTGGCCAGGTGTTTTTCCACCGCTTCCTGATCAAAAGGTGCCGCTTCTCTTTCTACAATAGAAATAGCTCCCTGGGGGCACTCACCAAGGCAATCTCCCAGTCCGTCACAGTAAACTTCGCTAACAAGCTTCGCCTTGCCATCAATAATTTGAATAGCTCCTTCGGCACAAGCCGGAACACAAAGACCGCAGCCATCGCACTTTTCTTCATCAATATGAATTATTTTTCTTTTTTGCGTTTTACTCATTATCATCTAACTCCTTTCTGTATATTCGTATTTGTTTTTTAAGTTCTCTTTAATTCCTTCTGCTATCTGCGGAGGAAGTTCCCCTGTTTCACGCATTTCCTCGACAACTACCCATGCTTTCTCTTCACCTTTTGCCCCCGCTATGGCATTAAAATAAATAGAACCTATCTCTACCGGCATATTAACTTTTTCGGTTTTCACTTCATCAATGGCTTTTTCTGTTTCTTTTTTGAGCTCTTCCATTTCCGGCGCAGGCAATATATCTTTAGCCCTATCTTCAATCTTTTTACGGATACTTTCCGGCTTTAAGTTGTCTGCTGCGCTCCCCAGGCACTCTTCTGCAAAAGAGCACCATGCAGCGCAACTTAAATTAAAGCGTTGATTGACTACCTTTTTACCGCAGTTTCTGCATTTTACCCGCAGATCTGTTTTCCAAAACTCCATCTCTTCACCGCAATAAGGGCAATAATCTTCAAAAATATCATCGTGGGTCCAGTAACGGGTATCCTGGCCGGGGCATTTGCCAAATTGCATTTCACATCCCTCCTTACATAACCGGCTTCTTATTAATTCCAGAATAAATAAGATAAATAAGATGCCTTTTGTCTTATTTATATATTAACAATAACTCCTTCATCTTGTCAATGATTTTTTTAAAGCCTATTTTTTTATCCTTTTAATTTTTCACATCGAAGACCATAATTTTGCAGGCAAAAATTTCGGGTATCTTTATTAAGGCGGGATTTTCCCCTTGATTAGGAGCTTCGCTTTAAACCCAGCAGCTCTGCCGCATTTCTGCCGAGAATTTTATTTTGCGCCTCTTTAGAAATGGGAAGGCTCTTTATCTTATCGATGTTGGCAGATATGCCGGGTACTGCAGGCCAGTCGGTGCCAAATACTACTTTGGAAGATAATTTTTCCAGGTTGGGGATATATTCCGGTAAATTTTGCGGTGGTAGACCGGCTACCTCCAGGTAGATGTTGGCATGGAGTTGAGCCAAAAATGAAGCCTGTTGGTACCAGAAACCTCTTCCGCTGTGAACCAGAAGAATTTTCAGGCGGGGAAAATCTACCGCCACATCATCCCAGCAAAGCGGTTCCCCGTATTTGAGCCGGGCTCCGGGAAATATGGAACTGCCGGTGTGAGACATAACCGGGATGCCCTTTTCCTGAGCCAATCCATAAAGAGGGTACAGTCGAGCATCATTGGGGTAAAAATGCTGATAAGAAGGATAAAGTTTCAGCCCTTTCATACCCAAATCCTCCAGGCAGTACTTAAGTTCTTCTTTGGGATCAGTTACCAGATAAGGGTTCACATTGGCAAAAGGTATTAGGCGGGAGGCATTTTTGCAAAAGTCGGCCACATACTCGTTGGTAGTAATACCGGTGGTAATGGGAGAAGATTCCGCAAGGCAGACGCCGTAATCAACCCCGTTCTCCTCCAGAAGCATTTCCAACTTGTGGGGATCTATCTCCCCTTCGGCAGTGGCTACTTTTTCTAATCCCGAGCCCATGGCAATAAACCCCTGCACCCATTCAGAGACAAAAGATTTGTTCATGTCCAGGGAACCTACGTGAAGATGAAAATCAATAACGGGTTCTTTTTTTTGTTTATCAGTCAACAGTTCTCATCCTTTATTCATTCTGATACATATTCTCTTCTTAGAAAAGTGTTCTACAGGGATGCTTTTTTTCCTGCTTAATAGCAGTGAACGGGACATACATGAGGCTATTTTAAAAAAGGTCATCAGAGCTTTATGCTGTCAATACCATACTATTCTCGGCCAAAATCAATCTACTGCCAACAAAAAAAAGATAGCTCCCTCAATTAGAAAAAAAGTAGTATCAGAAAGCAATTTATAATACAATTAAATTAATCAAATAATGATAAAATTTCAAAAGAGATAGGAGTGTAGACATGAAAGCTGCGGTAATGCAAGACATAAATGTTTTGAAAGTGGAAGATGTTCCCGAACCGGAAGTTGGCCCCTACGATGTTAAGGTGAAAGTAGACTGGACCACTATTTGCGGAAGTGACCCCCATATCCTTACCGGAGGCCTGCCCGTTTCCCCTCCCCCTCTCATTATGGGACATGAAATGTCGGGAACAGTAGTAGAACTAGGGGAAAAAGCTTCTTTCAAGGGCTTAAGCCGTGGGGACAGGGTAACCGGATATCCGGTTTATTACTGTGGCTCCTGCTATTATTGTCGGACAGGTCTGGAGCATTGCTGTCTCTGGGCAGCTCTTCCTCTTCCCCCCGGAACTATGGCAGAATATGTGGTTTGGAAAGAACAGCAGATCTATAAAGTCCCGGAAAATATCTCTCCCAAAGCAGCTTGTCTGTCAGAGCCGGTTTCAGTTTGTGTGCGAGGTATCGATGTTTCTAATATAAAACCGGGCTCTACAGTCCTAATTATGGGTGGAGGAGGAATTGGCCTTATACTCCTTCAACTTGCGCTAAGGGCCGGGGCCAGCAGGGTAGCTGTTTCCGAACCGGTGGCAGAAAAAAGAAAACTGGCTGCGGATCTCGGAGCACATTTTACTATTGATCCTACCTCAGAAGATGTTTGGGATCATACTATGGATATTACTTCTAACCGGGGCTTTGATGTAGTTATTGAAGCCTCGGGGGCTAAAGAAGCCGCGCAGGAAGCTATGAGTCTGGTTGGCAAAGCAGGCACCATTGTTTATTTTGCCGTTTACGAAATGGATTTCGAAATTCCCATCAGGCCCTTTGAGCTCTATTACCGGGACTTAACTTTAAAAGGAGTTTTTATGTCGCCTTACACCTTTCCCCGGGCTATGGCTCTACTGGAAGTGCTTGAACTGGAACCTCTCCTCAGCGTTACCTTTCCCCTGGATAAGGTGAATGAAGCCTTTGAAGCCCAGCTGAGCGGGAAATATATAAAAGTATTAGTAGAAAGCAGTTAGGAAAGGTTCGGCCAAACAGCGGGGACTTCCGTATAAATAACATGATAGGAGCTCTCCACATCACCTTCAATGCTTTTTAACAAATTTAGCTTTAAATATTGTTCCTGCCCGGTCATTACCGGAAATTTATGGGGCTCGTTAAAATATTTAAGGGGCTTTCCTTCTAACTCTCTCGTTTTAACGAACTTACCATGCCGGGTTAACCTATTTTTAATATATTCGTTGGTAAACTTGATCAAATCCTCATTTATTAAATTCCTGATCAGGGGTTTAAATTGATGAACAATCTCAAATCCCAGGCTGTTCCGCTCGGAGCTCATGGCCGCCAATGTTGTGGTGCCCGTTCCCAGAAAAGGATCAAAAACAGTATCGCCTTTAATGGAAAACATATTGATTAAACGATAGGCCAGTTCAAAAGGGTAGGCGCCGCTCCTGCTTCTGGTTTCCCCGTTTAATAACACCTGGCTGGCACCCTTCAGGTCATTCCAGAAATCTGCAAACCAGTTATTTCTTTCTTCCCAAAAAAAAGCGCTTTCATACCTTTTTTGTTTTTCAACTGTATCTATAAATTCTCTCTTGCCCCCTTTGCGAAGCACTAAAATATGTTCATGTTCCAGAGTAACATATGCGCCGGGAGGCAGCATGCCCGAACCCATATATTTATTGGGGGCATTGGTTGTTTTACGCCAAAGAATTGACGGCAAAAGATTAAAGCCATTGTTTAAACAATGATGCAAAATTCTGGAGTGGTTGGCATAAAGCTGAAAACTGTCCTTAAGTTTCCTGGTTGCATCACCAACATTAATGCAGGCAATACCGCCGGGCTTTAAAACTCTATAAATTTCTTCCCAAACCCGGTTAAGCTCTTCATGCATTAGTCCAAATGCAATATCGCCCTCTTTCTCTTTTAGAGCGGTTTCTATATCAGAGTTTAACGCACTAAAAACATCATCCCACATTTCTATCATGGGGTAGGGCGGTGAAGTTACCACCAGTTCTATACTATCTTTATTAACCGGGGTCAAATTCCTTGCATCGCCTATAATAATTTCGTGTGAGGTGCCCATTCCCATGCCTCCAGTTAATCAATTTTATCTGATATTCTTCAATCGACTGCAGAGCCTTATTAATCCGAAATAAAAAATTTGCTGCCCTGCAGTAGAATCTACTCCTGGGCCGCTTACTCCAACTTTCAAAAACTTGTTTTAGCTCCAAGGAAATACTATCTACAGCATCAATTATGAACAGGGCGGTGCCCTTTAGCACCGCCCTAACAACTTCTGATTTTCTCCGATTCCGCGGCGTTAAATTTTTTCTAAAAGTTCATCAAGAGTTGGCTCCCCAATCTCCTGCAGTTCATATTTAACCCTTACGGCAGGCTTATTTAGCTCAACTATCCGGCGGAGGTCAATGGGAGTGGCAATAACCACCAGGTCCGCATCTGAATTGTTGATGGTCTTTTCCAGGTCTTTCATCTGTTTTTCGCCGTACCCCATAGCGGGCAACAGGGTAGAAATATGCGCATAAGATTCATAAGTTTCATTAATTGTGTCCACGGCAAAGGGGCGCGGATCCACCAGCTCAGCGGCACCGTACTTTCTGGCGGCAATAACACCGGCGCCGTAAAGCATTTCACCGTGAGTAAGAGTGGGGCCGTCCTCTACAACCAGCACTCTTTTACCCCGCAGCATCTCCCCTTTTTCCACAAAAATAGGCGAGGCAGCTTCCACAACCATGGCGTGGGGATTAATAGAAAGAATATTCTGCCGTACTTCTTCTACTCCCCGGTAATCGGCTGTATCCACTTTATTGATTACTATCCCGTCAGCCAGGCGCAGGTTGGCTTCACCCGGATGGTATTTTAGCTCATGGCCGGGCCGGTGCGGATCCACCAGGGTAATATAAACATCGGAGCGGTAAAAGGACATATCGTTATTGCCTCCGTCCCAGAGAATGACGTCGGCTTCTTTTTCCGCCTCCGCCAGTATTTTTCCATAATCCACCCCCGCATAGACGATCACGCCCCGGTCGAGATGTGGTTCATATTCTTCCCGCTCCTCGATGGTGCACCGGTGCAGATCCAGATCCTCATATGTAGCAAACCGCTGGCAGATTTGTTGGCTCAAATCGCCATAAGGCATTGGGTGCCGTATAACAACAACTTGCTTTCCTTTGGCTCTTAAAATATCACAAACGCGGCGGGTAGTCTGGCTTTTACCCACCCCGGTGCGCGCAGCGGTTACTGATACCACCGGTTTCTTTGATTCAAGCAAGGTATTCTGCAGTCCCATCATGCGGAAATCGGCTCCGGCAGCCATTATTTTGGAAGCATTGGACATCACATGCTCGTACGAAACATCACTGTAAGCAAAAATTACTTGATCCACCTGATGCTGCCTGATCAAATCCACCAGTTCTTCCTCAGCATGTATGGGAATCCCCTGGGGGTAAAGTTTTCCGGCTAACTCAGCCGGATACTCCCTGCCCTCGATATCGGGAATCTGCGCAGCAGTAAAAGCTACCACCCTGTATAGCTCATTATCCCGGAAGTATACGTTAAAGTTATGAAAGTCGCGGCCTGCCGCTCCCATGATAATTACTTTTTTCTGTTCCATCGTTTGCCTCCTCATCCAATTATAATTGCTTTTACATGGAGCAATTATAGCAATTTTCCACCCCATGCGCAAATGCGCCATAATTTATTTGTGATCTTTCTGTGATATTGTCATCCTGAAAAATGTTCTGAGAAAATGTCATCTATGAGAAAAAAGAGAAAAAAGAATACAACATGACTAAGAAAAGAGTTACTTAAGGATAATTAATCAATCTATCGGTGGTGCAATTTCAACCAGAGAATCAGCACAGGCTTGGGAAAGAACATTTTCTTTAACAGAAAAGGCCTTTGACATACTCCCACAGCTAAAGCAGTGGGCTTTCTGCTTGTTTTTTTCGTAAATAAACGCTTGTCTCAACCCGCTCTATTGACAAGCTACCTAAAACTGTGTTAATCTTTGTTAGGTAAAGTTAACTTATACCTTCTAAAGGCGGTAAAATAAGCAATATAAGTTTGCTGTTTATTTTGTCAAAATTGTTAGGCATATCTAACTTTATTCTTCAAGGAAGGCGGTTTTTTGGGGTGGGAGTAATACCGGCTTTTGTCGCTCGTATGGAAAAAAAAGTATCAACAAATATATACCTGGTTGCGTATTATTCTCGGCAGTACCGCGAAGTTATACTCAATGAAGTTTCTTTAGCCGGGATAAATTCTAGAGATTTGGTACTTAATATTGGCTGTGGAGGGATTCCCTATACTGCTTTAAGTATAGCCAGCTATACGGGAGCGCGGGTATGTGCTATAGACCGGGATGAAGAAGCCATAAGGGCCGCCCATAGATGCATTAAATCCTTAAAAATGGGAGATAAAGTCACCGCTTTGGCCGGGGATGGGAGCGATAATCTCCCTGTTAAATTCGATGTGGCCATCGTTGCATTACAAGCCGAACCCAAAAAAGAAATACTTGAAAACCTTATTATGCAGAGCAAACCGGGAGCACGCTTGATCTTTCGGAGTCCCCGCCATAAATCACTTAACCAATACGATTCACTGCCCGTTGCTCCCGTACCCAGCGCTAAAATTAATCAAAATAAAACAACTTTTAATTATTCGGTACTTTATGAAGTGCCCCTTAACGGTCCAAAATGCCAAAATTTGGGCCAAATAACGTCGGCTTGTAGTTAGTTTAAATTTTTAGGCATATATTTTTTAAGGCTTAAAAAATAAAAATTAAATTGACTCAAAGAAAGGTGTTATACATGAGATACCGCAAACGAAAGCGCACAGGGCCCACTTCCCGGGCAACGGCAGAGCAAGATTTTCAAAGCTGCCGGTTCTTACAAGAAATATATCTGGATGAAATGCCTCCCCATCAAACGGGTTTTATTTCTTTTCTTCCGGACAATTCTATGTTGACCTTTTTAGGGCTTAGGCCGGAAAAAGAAGTAGAGGTGGTAACTCGCCAGCGTTTTGGCGGCCCTCTGATTGTAAAGACAAACGGGCGATATATAGCCGTGAGCCGGACCTTGGCCGCCCAAATAAAAGTAGTAAACTTCCTCCCGCCTGAAGAAGAGGAGGAGAAAAATGGCTGAAACAGTCCTTTTAATGGGCCTGCCCAATGTGGGCAAAAGTGTTATTTTTAACCGCCTTACGGGATTAAACGTAAGAGCAGCCAATTATTGCGGAACTACCGTCCAATATACCGCAGGGAAGTTGATTTTAGATAATAAAGAATTTAATTTGGTGGATGTTCCCGGTACTTATTCACTGCAGGCAACAAACGAAGCTGAAGCGGTAGCGGTAGATATGCTTCAGGGCGGAACCTCCGAAATGTTTGAAAAAGTAAGCCATTGTGAACATTACCCCTGCCCTGCCAGTTTCCTGCAAAAACCCACAGCCGTTATTTGCGTAGTGGACGCAGCCAACATGGAAGCCAGTATTTATCTTCTTCTGCAAGTTTTGCAAAAGGGCATTCCTGCCATAGTTGCTCTAAACCGAAGTGACCTGGCCCGGGAAAAAGGTCATTGCATTGATGCCATAACGCTTTCCCGAGAGCTGGAACTACCGGTAGTGCCTACCGTCGCTGTTAGTGGAGAAGGCATGAATGTATTAAAAGAAAAACTAACTGCAATTATCCAAAATCAATCACTCCCCACCTGTCCTCAAAATGATGAAGTTACCTGGAAAGAGGTAGAAAATATATGTCAGCAAATATGGCAAAAAGATACTTCTGCTCCCCCTAACCGCAGAGAAAAATGGGGAGACCTTCTTACCCGTCCCTGGCCCGGTTTACCCCTGGCCATATTAATAATAGCGCTTGTATTCGGTGTTGTCGTGGGGGTGGGCCTGCTTTTGCGTCAGCAAATACTGCTGCCTTTTTTCCGCAGCCTCGTATTTCCTTACATTGAATTGATTGTTACGCAAGCAATCCCTCCCGGAATAATACGTGAAATTTTTATCGGTGAATACGGATTTCTCATCAAAGGCATTGAATGGCCTTTTGCCTTAGTATTGCCCTATATCATCTCTTTTTATGCCGCTTTAAGTTTTTTGGAAGACAGCGGTTACCTTCCCCGGTTAGGCGTCCTTTTAGACGGCCTCCTTAACCGGATTGGATTACAGGGATCAGGTATAATCCCGTTAATACTGGGATACGGTTGTGCTATTCCGGCCATACTGGCTACCCGCACCCTTAATTCCTCCAAAGAAAAAATTATTACTACCACCATGATCTGTTTGGCCATCCCGTGCATAGCCCAAACGGGGGCATTTATTGCTCTCTTGTCAGCCCGCTCCATACCGGTGATGTTGGCAGTTTTTCTGCTGGGAATTTTAGTCATGATCACAGCAGCCATAATACTGAACCGAAAATTAGAAGGTTATCCACCGGAAATGCTTATGGAAATACCCGAACTTTTGCTTCCCCGCCTGGATGTCCTTTTTAAAAAAGTATGGTTAAGAATAAAACATTTTATGGTAGACGGCGCCCTACCCCTCGTTTTAGGGGTGGCATTGGCAGCTTTGCTTTATGAAACGGGTATTATGAAACTCATAGGAAGTATAATGCAGCCGCTGGTAGTTAACTGGCTGGGACTGCCCGCTGACGCTGCAATCCCTCTTATACTGGGGATTTTACGCCGTGAATTAATCGTGCTTCCCCTGCTGGATATGGAATTAAGCACCCTTCAACTCTTTGTGGGGGCCACGGTAGGGCTTTTCTACGTGCCATGCATTGCAGTGCTTGCCAGCTTAATCAGGGAATTTAACCTCAAAATGGCCGGATCCATATTACTGTTTACCTCCGTGGGCGCTTTTCTCATAGGAGGAATTATATATCAACTGGGTAGTTTATTTTTCTCTTAAGCAAGTAAATTAAGAGCTTTATTAACCACATTATCAACCGTGAAGCCCATCTTTTCCAACATGACTTTTCCCGGCGCTGAAGCGCCAAAATCATCCAGAGCTATTATCTGTCCTTCGTCACCGGCAAATTGCTCCCATCCCTGAGGTAAGGCAGCTTCTATTATCAGTCGTTTTTTGATGTCTAATGGGATCACACTTTCCCGATATTCTTTTGATTGGCGCATAAACAGTTCTATGCTCATCATGCTGACAACTCGCGCTTCAATTCCTTTTTCTTTCAATTTAACTTGAGCTTCAAGAGCCAGGTGCAATTCCGAACCGCTTGCTATCAACATTATATCGGCAACGTTCTTATCCTCGCCTCTGACTATATAGCCCCCCTTGAGAGACCCTTCACCGGTAGCCGCTAACTGAGGCAAACCCTGACGTGAAAGAATCAATGCGCTGGGGCCCTCCCGGTTATTGATGACAGACAGCCAGGCATAAGCCGTCTCTATGGCGTCTGCAGGCCTTAATACGGTGAGATTAGGAATGGAGCGTAAATTAGGTATTTGCTCCACCGGCTGATGAGTAGGCCCATCTTCACCTACGGCAATACTGTCATGGGAAAACACATATATTACTCCCAACTTCATCAGGGCGGCCAACCTGATTGCCGGTTTCATATAATCACAAAAAACCAGGAATGTTGACCCGAAAGGACGTAATCCCCCATGAAGGGCTATACCGGAGAGTATGCCTCCCATAGCGTGTTCCCGAACACCGAAGTAAATATTGTTGCCTGCCGGATTTTCGCTTTGAAAAATTTCCATACCTTTAAGATATGTCTTGGCTGAAGCATTTAAGTCTGCCGAGCCACCTACCAGGTTGGGCAAATACCTGGCCACAGCCTGCATAATTTGCCCCGAAGCGGCTCTTGTAGCCGGAGAGTCTTCAAAACTCATTCTTGCCAATTCCTTTTCCAATTCCTCAGGAATTTCACCGTTTACCCAGCTATGGAAGCGAGCACTTAAATCCGGATAATCTGATTTGTAAGCTTTCATTAGATCTTGCCATTCTTTTTCTTGCTGTTGGAGGCTGGCAGAGTAATCCTGAAAAAGCTCTTCTACCTCCGCGGGCACATAAAAATTTGACTCTCCGGGCCAATTTAATTTTTCTTTAGCCCTTTTTGCCTCTTCTTCACCCACGGGGGCGCCGTGAACTTCCGATTTTCCCTGCTTTTGCGGGCAACCGAAGCCTATTTCTGTTTTTACCATAATTAGCGAAGGCCGGGAGTTTTCTTGCCCGGCTTTTTCCAGGGCAGAGCTTATAAGTTCCAAATCATTGCCGTCTTCCACTTTTAAAACCTGCCAGCCGCACGCCATAAATCTTTTTTCCACATCTTCGGTAAAAGTCAGGTCTGTACTTCCATCAATGGTAATTTTGTTGTCATCGTAAAGGCAAACCAGCTTACCCAATTTAAGATGGCCGGCCAGGGAAGCTGCCTCATAGGTTATTCCTTCCATCATGCACCCGTCACCCGCCAGGCAGTATGTAAAATGATCTATCACCGGATAACCTTCCCGGTTAAATTCCGCCCCTAACCTTTTTTCAGCCAGAGCCATACCCACGGCATTGGCAAAACCCTGCCCCAAGGGGCCTGTAGTTGTTTCTACACCGGGAGTATGGCCGTATTCGGGATGTCCGGGTGTTTTGCTGCCCCACTGTCGAAAGTTCTTCAAGTCGTCCAAAGAAAGTCCATACCCGAAAAGATATAATAAACCATAGAGCAGCATAGAACCGTGGCCGGCTGAAAGGACAAAACGATCTCTATTAAACCACTCCGGGTTTGCCGGGTTATGTTTTAAAAAGCGTGACCAGAGAACATAAGCCATGGGCGCAGCCCCTAAGGGCAAACCGGGATGGCCGGACTTGGCTTTCTCTATGGCATCTACCGCCAGAAAACGCAAAGTATTAACCGCTAATTCATCCACATTATTCATAATTAATTTCACCCTTCCCAAATTCAAATAATTATTTTTCTCACTGCCACTTACTCCGGTAACGCGTCCTTAAAAATTTCGTTAATCGCAGGTATTGTTTCGGCCGCATCTCCCCACATAGCAATTACTTTATCTTCTTTATACAAAGGATTATCCACTCCCGAATACCCGGGTTGATCATCATAATTGCAAATTATAATGTGGGGTGCCAAATGAGCGTTCAAAATAGGCATGCCATATATGGGAGTCCCTTCTGCAGTAATAGCCGCTGAATTTACAACATCACAGGCCCCTACGATAACAACTAAATCGACCTCAGAAAATTCAGGATTAATGTTATCGGGCTCAAACAATTTCTCATAAGGAACCCCCGCCTCGGCAAGCAAAACATTCATGTGTCCGGGCATCCTGCCCGCTACCGGATGAATGGCAATTTTTACTTCTTTCCCCCGGCTCTCCATTGTCTTTATTAGGCCACAAACTTCTTGTTGGGCTTGAGCTACTGCCATTCCGTAACCCGGTATCACTATTACTTTTTGGGCTTTATGAGCCAGCATCCTAATTCTTTCTTCCGGCTGCTGCGGTTCTTCAGGGCTCTCTTCCGCCCCTTCTTTTTCTTCATCCCCTCGGCTTTCAAGGTCTTCTTCTTTCCTGTCTTCACCGGGTCCAGCTTCACTTTTAAACCCTTGCAAAACAGCGGGAAGGCTTCTATTCATTGCCCGGCACATCAACTGCGTTAAAATTAAACCGGCTACTCCTACCAGAGAGCCAACTCCCACCAAGAAAAGATTTTCCACGCTCAAACCACAAATAGCCGTAGCAACCCCTGATAATGAATTAAAGAAAGCGATAATAATTGGCATATCTGCGCCCCCCACTCGCAGCGCCATTAAAATGCCGTATAAAAGAAATAATATAATAATTGCCGGCAGCAAATAATACAAGAAAGCATCCTTTACAAGCACCCCGCTAACAATAAGAATAATGCCGCCAATAAGAGAAAGAGCCAGATAAAATTTATGTCCCGCTAAAATAACAGGTTTTTGTGATATAAGGCCCTGAAGCTTTAAGGCAGCAATCAAACTACCGATGAAGGTTACCGTGCCCAGTGATAAAGCAAGCAAGCCCGTAAGCCAAAAAACAAAATTAGCATCTACCCCATCCACAACCAGAGCCCAACCGGCTATTACAGCGGAAGCACCGCCCCCCAGGCCGTTAAAAAGGGCTACCATCTGGGGCATCTGGATCATTTTAACCCGGTAACCCAGATAAGCTCCCAGGGCTCCTCCACCTATAAGCAAAAGCCATATAGAATAACTCGTCAGCAAATCCACCCGGACTAATGTATACAATATAGCCAAAAGCATACAAAGAGCTCCCAGCCGGTTTCCCCAGAGAGCAGTTTGAGGCATTTGCATTAAATGAACTCCCAGGATAAAACCTATAACAATAACTGCAGCAATGATTATCTCCATATGTTCCATCACGTCAACTCATCCCCACCGGAATCAACTTTTTTGCGAAACATCTTCAGCATACGTTCAGTGACCAAAAAACCTCCCACTACATTGATCATAGCCATTACTAAAGCCACACCCGCCCAAAATTTCATCTCTTCCGGAGAAAAAGCGAATGCGCTTATAGCCCCCAGCACAATTATGCCTGAAAAAGCGTTCATCCCTGACATAAGGGGTGTGTGCAATAGAGGTGGCACTGCTGAAATAACCTTATAACCTATAAGAGAAGCAATAACTAAAAAAATAAGTAATACGGGAAGCATAATTTCCTCCAATCTTTAAGAAGCTGCTATTTACCCAAATTTAACAACAGAAAGCACCTCTCGAAGATCTTAGGCCATTCAACCAAGGGCTTTCACAAGCTCTCATCCCAAAGGTGGGAGTAAGTGACCGGGTTAATCCTTGCCCATGGCTGACAAGGTTCCTTTATGCACTATCTTATAATCCTTGGTGACCAGGGTTCCCCGGATAACCTCATCATTTAAATCGTCGTTTACTTTTCCTTCCGCTGCGATATAGTTTATAAAATTAAATACATTTTGGGCAAACATAGAAGTGGAATCAACACTTAAACTGGCGGGAATATTTTGTATAGCGCTAATGAAAACTCCATCGTGAGAATATTCTTCCCCCACACGGCTTAATGCGCAGTTCCCGCCCTGGTCGATAGCAATATCAATAATTACCGATCCTTTTTTCATGTTTTCCACCATTTCTTTGTCTATCAATACAGGCGCTTCTTCTCCTTGAATTAAGGCAGTGAGGATAACTACTTCGCTTTCCTGCACATGAGGAGCCAGAAACTCCCTTTCTTTCCGGTACCATTCCTCGGGAAGCCTCCGGGCATAGCCGCCTTCTGCCGTGGCCAACTCCGGCGGAACTTCAAAAGGAATTATATCCGCCCCCACACTACGCGCTTGTTCGATGGCTTCCGCCCTAATATCCAACACTTTTACATTAGCACCCAACCGTTTGGCGGTTGCTATAGCCTGCAAGCCCGCCACCCCTGCTCCTACTATTAAAAACTGGGCCGGGGGCAATACACCAAATGATGTTGGCATCATAGGCACAAAACTGGGCAAATTACCTGCCGCCATTATGACGGCTTTATACCCGGCGGCGGTACTCATAGAAGTAAGGGTATCCATATGCTGAGCCCTGGAAATTCTAGGTATGCCATCCAGGGTATAACTGGTAATATTCCTCTCAGCTAATTGTTTAACCATGGTATGATTGTCTCTGTTAGCCGGGTGCAAGAAACTCACCAGTACACTCTCTTCCCGATAAAGGTCTATCTCATGTATCTGCAAATCAGCATTATATTGCGGTTCCTTTACCTTAATAATTATATCCGCCGTTTCATGCAGTTTCTTAACATCCTCAACTATTTCTGCCCCTGCCCGGCGATAATCTTCATCATCATAAAATGATCTCTCGCCTGCACCGCTCTCTAATAATAGTTTTGCTCCCGCTTCCACAAATTTTTTCACCGTGTCCGGTATTACCGCCACTCGCCTTTCACCGGGCATTATTTCTTTGGGAATACTAATAGTTATACCATCCAAATTCATCAACATCACCTCATATTTTTTTATCCCAAAAAATCAAAAAAATAAAATTGCTATCTTTCTCCCTTATTAATTAATTGGCAATATAGTCCTTTTTTTCCTGCTACTTATCATAAAATTTAACTTGTAACACCATGAATTATCCCGTTTCCAAGTGCAGCAAAACGGGAGTGGTTCATATTAAGCGCAATAATTACAGGAATTCTTATTTTTAGAACACTTACCATGCAGGAATAATTAAAATATGTGGCGAATTTTTAAACAGTTACCCATTTTTATAATAACCGGGCAATACTCTCATTAGTAACCAAATCATTTTTTTCTAAAGGAGTGACATGATGAACAAAGCAGAAGAAATGGTACTGGCCAGGCTGCACTTGAAAGCCATCCTTCCTCTTCTGGAAGATATTGCAGCCTATGATTCAACCCTGCAGGAATATATCGCCGATTGGAACGCGGTTATTCAGTTTCAGCTTAAATCATTGTTTTCCACCACCGCCACTGCCCTGATCTTCCATGAAGGAAAACTGAAGGCTTATGATGGAAACTATTCCGGTCCAAAGGTAACCCTTACTTTTAAAAACGCCCGTCAATTAAATGAAGTATTTCAAGGGAAAAGCAGTAAAAATCCTCGCCCCAACCTTTTAGCCCTGCTGCATGTTAACAAGCTCGCCCAAATAGAAAAAGTGCTTGGCCGACTGGAGCATTATCTGAGGCCATCAGAAGAGCATTTACGCAACGAAGACTTTTTCGCCTTTTGCGTTAAAGTATCCATTTATGCACTTGCATTCGGTGTAAAGGAAGTTGGCGAACATGACCCGGAATTAAAAGTACTTGCTCCTAATATATCAAATGGAACTATTGAAATAAAAGTTGCCCAGGGTCCTTCAGCTCATCTCAATATCCAAAAAGGCAAGTTTTACCCGGCCAGGGGACCGGCAAATAAACCTAACGCTGTAATGGAAATACAAGATTTAAGTACAGCCTGGTCTATGATTCAAGGTAATATCGACGTTTTTGCCGCTGTTGGACGGGGTGACATAAAGCTTAGAGGTTATATACCTCTTATGGAGGGAGTAAATCCTTTATTGGATCGCCTCTCTTTATACTTGGTTGACTAAATTAAAATTTTTTGGGTAACCCCCTAAGGAGGATAGATAATGACAAACAAATCCAGGGAACAATTATATAATTTTCAAAAATCTACTGAGCTTTTTTCCCGGGCAGCGGAAGTGATACCGGGAGGCATTTACGGGCATATATCTCCTATACTAATGGTGCCCGGTCTTTTCCCCAATTATACTTATCACGCTGAAGGATGCCGCTATACGGATGTTGATGGAAATGAATTTATTGACTACGAGTGCGCTTATGGCCCCATGATTTTGGGTTATAAGCATCCGGTAGTGGAAGAAGCGGCTGAAGCTCAGAGAAAACTTGCAGACTGCACCAATCACCCCGGTGAAATAATGGTTGAGCTGGCAGAGTACATGAGGGATCTTATCCCTGTGGCCGATTGGGTTTTTTTCGCCAAAAACGGCGGAGACATGACCACTTACGCTACACTTACCGCCCGGGCTCATACCAACCGCAAAAAAATTATTACGGTGCGGGGGCATTATCACGGCATAGCTCCCTGGTGCACGGCCATCGGTCACGGCGGTATTACCCCGGAAGATCATTTAAACATTCTCACTGTGGAATGGAATGATATCGAAGGACTGCGGAAGGTAGTAAAGAAATACCGCGGCGAAATTGCCGGGTTTATCGCCACCCCTTATCACCATCCCACATTTAAAGAACAGGTTATGCCTTTACCTGGATATTGGCAGGAAGTTGAATCCATCTGCCGGGAAGAAGGTATTGTTTTAATCTCCGATGACGTAAGGGCCGGGTTCCGCTTACACATGGGAGGATCAAACGAGTATTTCGGATTTAAACCGGATTTAATTTGCTTTAGCAAAGCCATGGGCAACGGATACGCCATCTCCGCATGTGTGGGGCAAAAAGAACTTATGAACGCAGCTTCTAAAGTTTTTGCCACCGGCTCATTCTGGTTCTCGGCTGTACCCATGGCAGCGGCTTTGGCCACTTTAAAAGAATTAAAGAGAATAAATGCAGTAGAAAAAATGGAAAAAATGGGCAGTATGCTCATGAACGGACTAAAAGAAATCGGCAACCGTTACGGCCTGGGAATTACCATTTCCGGTCCCTATGCTATACCGTTTATGCACTTTACCCGAGATCCTAATATGTACCTTTCTCAAATCTTTTGCGCAGAAGTTTCCAGAAGGGGCTCACTATTACATCCCAGCCATAACTGGTTTTTATCCGCAGCCCACGAAGAAAAAGATATTAACGAAACACTCAATCATGCCGAAGAAGCAATGAAAGTCACAAAAGATTACGTAGACAGAAAAGCAGTTGCAACATTTTAAAATTACTTAAAGAAGGAGGCATCTAAATGGCATTATCGGAAGAAATACTGTCGGCCCTTAACGAAAAGGCCTGGAAAAACAGGCGCATGGCAATTAAAACCATGGTATGGGCCGGCGGGGGACATGCAGGAGGCGCCCTTAGCCAGGTAGAAATACTGGTTTTGCTTTATTACCATTACATGAATGTTGATCCGCAAAATCCGGATTGGGAAGACCGGGATCGATTGGTATTAAGCAAGGGGCACGGAGGAGTGGGTTATGCTCCCATTTTAGCTGACAAAGGTTATTTTGATGAAGAACAGCTTAAAATATTCAACCACACCCATTCTCCTTTTGGAATGCACCTGGATCGTTTAAAGGTTCCCGGTGTTGATGCGTCTACCGGTTCCCTGGGGCATGGACTCTCTATTGCCGTGGGGCTGGCACTGGGAGCCAGGCTGAAGAAAAAGGACTGGCGGACTTATTGCATCATGGGTGACGGTGAATGCAATGAAGGAAGTATCTGGGAAGCCGCTATGGCTGCAAGTCATTATAAACTTTCTAACCTTACCGCTTTTGTAGATCGTAACCGGATGTGCATTGACGGAGAAGTGGAAAAAATCATGGCCCTGGAGCCTTTTATAGACAAGTGGAAAAGCTTCGGATGGAATACCCTGGAAGTAGATGGGCATGATTTTAACCAGTTAGATGACGCCATCCAAAATGCCTTTCAAAACACGGATAAACCCACAGTAATTATTGCCAACACCATTAAAGGCAAAGGGGTGGACTATATGGAAAACGTAGCCCCATGGCATTACGGGGGGCTCGATGCTGAGAATGAAGAAAAAGCTTTAAACTCAATCGACCGGGCTTACGGGAAAGCTTAGGTAAATAGGGAGGGAGGTTTAATACCATGAGTTTAACTTATCATGTTTACGATACGGATGAAATGACACCGGCAGAAATTTACGGGCAGGTCCTAACTAAAATGGGCGAAGAGAGAAAAGAAATTGTCGCCCTTACAGCTGATCTGGCTAAATCAACTAAAATTGGGAAATTTGGCGATAAATTTCCGGAGCGTTTTTTTAACGTAGGCATTGCCGAGCAAAACCTTTTTGGCATAGGTTCAGGGCTTGCCCTGGCAGGTTTTACTCCATTTATTTCTACTTTTGCTGTTTTTGCTTCCTTAAGAGCTGCCGAGCAGGTGCGTACTGACATCTGTTACCAAAATGTTAACTGTAAGATTATCGCCACTCACTCCGGCACATCTTTCGGGCAAGCAGGCACTACTCATCACTGCACCGAAGATTTAGCCATAATGCGTTCTTTTGCCAATATGACCGTAATAGCACCTGCAGATGGTTATGAAACCGCCAACGCTGTGGTAGAATGCATTGATTATCCGGGGCCTGTATATATTCGCATCGGCAGGGGGTTTGAGCGCACAGTTTATGACAACCCCGAATACGGATATGAAATCGGCAAGGCTATTACTATGCGTGACGGAGGCGATATTACCATTATTGCCTGCGGACCTTGCGTTTTACATGCTGTCGAAGCTGCCCAAACTCTCAAAGATAACCAGGGTATTGAAGCCAGGGTTATTAACATGCACACTATCAAGCCCCTGGATAAAGAAGCAGTATTAAAAGCCGTTAATGACACCAGGAGAATAGTCACCGCAGAAAATCATAACATACTCGGCGGCTTGGGTAGTGCTGTAGCCGAAGTTATAACCGAAGGTGGAAAATCATGCCGGTTAAAACGCCTGGGGCTGCCGGATACATTTTCCAGTGTAGGGCATCCGGATGATCTACTTAGTTATTATAAAACAGATGCCGACAGCATAGTAGAGGCCGTAAGTGAAATGCTCGGGCAGGAAGTAGAAGAGGACGAAGACTGGGAAGATGAAGTATAAAAAGGAGGTGCCCGGAGCCAATGCAAAATGATAAAAAATTGCCGGCTACTCTACTTATGAAAGCAGCCCTGCCCCAAACCAAGGTTCTGCTTGAAGAAAAACCGGCATTAGCCCGCAAATACCGAAAGTGGAATAGAGTAATTCAATTCCAGGTGAAAGATGATCCGGATTTGGCCTGCCATCTGGCTTTTGAAAAGGGAAACCTGGAATTCGTAGAAGGCAGGCATAGGTCTCCTCACGTGGACTTTATTTTTAAAGATGCAGGCGACTTTGTAAATTTGATGGCCGGGAAACCTGCCCTGCCTAAAATAAAAGGAGCGCTGAGACATCCCAGGACTCTCGTGGGTTTCTTGCCATTAATGCTCGGGCTTACCATCCTTTTGCCCAGTAATATCCCCAAAACACCTAAAAAACGCGCTTTAAAAGTCAAACTTATGCTTTACTTTGTTTCACTGGCACTCTCCAAACTTAACCAGGCAGGCGATGAGGAAATGGTTAATTTTACCAAAGGCATGCCCGATCGAATTTTCCAATGGAGTGTTGATGGAGGCGGACTTGCTGTTTACCTCCGTGTTAAGCGGGGCAAAACCAAAGCCGGCAAAGGGCACTACACTAAAAAGCGTCCCTTTGTCCATATGAGATTCGCTTCCACAGAAAGCGCATTCCAAATTCTCACCGGCCAGGTGGATAACGTTACGGCAATTAAAGATGGAATGCTGGTGGTAGAAGGCTCTCCAGAACACGGTAAAGACATCACCTCCATAATGAGAAGAATCGAATCTATGATTGCTTAGTACCAGGCAAGGAGACGGTTCTTCAACAGGCAAGGGGACGGTTCTTCTGCCTTGCTAATCTCAGGCAAGGGGACGGTTCTTCTGCCTTACCAGGCAACAGGCAAGGGGACGGTTCTTCTGCCTTACCAGGCAACAGGCAAGGGGACGGTTCTTCTGCCTTGCTAATCTTGTTATAAAAAGGGATCTACTTATGATCCCTTTTTATTGTTCCTGTTTTTGATGGCAAGGGGACGGTTCCTTAAAAGGCAAAGGAACCGTCCCCTTGCCTTTTTTATTTTTTCTTTTTCTTTACCGGAGGTTTAGGCCCTGCTAATTTTTCTCCCAGGTAATAACTGCGCTGTTTCCAAAAATAAGACATTATAACAATACCTAATATGAGGGTAATAACATTAAAGAAAATCTCCAGGCCCACTGCCAGTTGATATTGAACATAAACCTCATAAACAGTGTTAAAAAAGATATTCACCAGGGCCCACATCAAAAGTGATCCGCCGGTTAAAAGGCCATAAATCAAAGTTTCTTCCTTATTGAGGAGCATATATATACCGGTCAAGAGCATTAAAATAATCACCCAAATTCCAGCTATAAGAAATGCCGCTCTAAAAGCTTCAAACATATCTATTCCCCTTACCACAAATAAGTCGGTGGCATAAAACAAAATCCAGTAAACAACGGATAAAATAGCTGCTGCTATAAGTAAGTATGGAAAATATTTTTGCACTTGTTCAGCTCTTTCGCTAAAACCGGCTTGCTGTTCCTTTTTCTTGTCTTTAGCTTTAGTGTTCTTTTTTGCCATGCTAACACTCCTTCCCTTGGGCATTCATTTTTTCTACTATGGCCTCTGCCATTTCTGAAGTAGCGGCGTCCCCTCCCAAATCATAAGTTACATGCTTACCCTCGGCAATAACCTCTGCCAGGGAACGCTCAATGCGTTGGGCAGATTCATTTTCGCCCAGGTATTCCAACATAAGAACCGCCGAAAGAATCATGGCCGTGGGATTAACTTTATCCATGCCCGCATATTTCGGGGCACTGCCGTGCACCGGTTCAAACACAGCCATGTTATCTCCTATATTTGCCCCCGGAGCCAGACCCAGTCCTCCCACCAGTCCTGCGCATAAATCTGAAACAATATCTCCATAAAGATTGGGCATGACCATCACATCATACAATTCCGGTTTTTGAACCAACTGCATGCACATGTTGTCTACAATGCGATCTTCAAATTCTATTTCCGGGTATTCTTCGGCGATATATTTAGCCACCTCCAAAAAAAGCCCGTCACTTAATTTTAAGATATTGGCTTTATGCACCGCAGTAACTTTTTTTCTATTCTTTTTAGCGGCGTAATCAAAAGCAAACCTGACTATTTTTTCCGAAGCCTTTCGGGTAATAATTTTTATACTTTCCGCCGCATCTTCACCTACCATATGTTCCACTCCGGAATACAGGTCTTCTGTATTTTCTCTTACTACAATCAGGTCAATATCTTTAAAAAGTGATTTTACCCCCGGGTAACTTTTTGCCGGTCTGAGATTGGCATAAAGTCCCAAATTCTGGCGTAAAGCTACGTTGATGCTTCGAAAGCCCTTTCCTACAGGAGTGGCTACCGGCCCTTTCAAAGCCACCCCATTTTTTTGCACGGATTCCAGAACTTCATCCGGTAAAGGCGTGCCATACTTTTGCAAAGCTGTCTCACCCGCTTCCACTTCATGCCATGAAATTTTAGCACCGCTGCTTTCCAGCACCTTTAATGTCGCTGCCGCGATATCAGGCCCGGATCCATCTCCCCGTATTAGTGTAACATGATGCATTACAATACCTCCCGTATTCATTTCCTGTTTATTTACCCGATTTCCTTTCGTTAACCAAAGTCAAAATGCTCCATAACTCGTCTACCTGGTAGATAGTATCCTCTAAATGACTCTCGTTATAAATGATATAGTCAGCATATTTTTTCTTTTCTTCCATGGGCATTTGAGACCCAAGGCGCGCCTCGATTTCTTCTTCATTTAAGCCGTCTCTATATTTAAGCCTTTCTTTTTGGATTTCAGGGGAAGCATAAACCAGCACCACCATGTCTACCATTTTATTCATACCCGCTTCTATCAGAAGAGGCACATCGTACACCACTATTTCCGGTGGATTTTTTTTATTTCTTAATTTATCCGTTTCTGCGAGTAGTTTTTCCACAATGCGAGGATGCACGATCATATTTAATCTATGGCGAGCTTCCGGATCATTAAAAACAATATGGCCAAGTTTTTTCCTGTCAATGGCCCCGTCGGGCAATTTAATGTCTTCGCCAAAGTAAGCAATTATCTCTTCCCAGGCCGGCTCACCGACATTTACCACTTCGCGGGCTAAAATATCCGTATCAAAAATAATTGCCCCTTTGTTTTTTAGCATCTTAACTACAGTTGATTTGCCGGAAGCTATCCCTCCGGTGAGTCCCAAAATAAGCATTAACCAACCTCCTCTTAAAAGTGCATAGGATTTAATTTTAAATGAAAAATTCGTTTAGAGCAATAAAAAAAGCTAATATTTCCTCTACATTTGCTTATTTACAGGATCTTTTTCTTTCAAGTGTCCTCATTATGAACTTTCCCCCAGAGCTTCCTTTTTTTAAACACTGCCCTATAATTTGCATGAGTTAATCTTTAACATCCTGCTGACAACCGGGACAAAAATAAGTTCCCCTGCCCCCCAGTGACATCCGTTGAATAACCCGGTGGCAACATCTGCACAATTCCCCTTGTTTTCTATAAACCCGCAGCATTTCCTGGTATTCACCACTATTACCGTTCGCATGCCGGTAATCGCGTATAGTTGTCCCCCCATGCTCAATGCCTTCTTTTAGTATTTCTCTTATAATATAATAGAGCTCTTCCTTTTTTGATTCCCTCAAAAATTTTACCCGGCAGGAAGGATGCAATCGCGCCCGGTAAAGGCTTTCATCAACGTAAATATTTCCCAACCCGGACATAAACTTTTGATCTAAAAGTAAGGGCTTAAGCCGAGAATTAACCCGGGAAGCAAGTCTTTCTTTAAATAACGGCAGGCTGGCTTCATTCCACCAATCCGGACCCAATTGTTCAATACCTATGCAACTATCTTCTCCCGGCTGCAGAAGCCACATTTTCCCAAACTTGCGCTGATCTATGAAATAGATGGACCGGCCTGATTCTAACCACAAAACAATGCGCACATGCTTTGCGGGCGGTGAATAATCGTCAAGTTCGTATTTTAGTGTCCCGGTCATGCGGAAATGAATGATCAACCTGAAATCACCTGATAAATCAAATGTTAAATATTTGCCTTTCCGGGTCAACCCCTTAATTATTCTTCCTTTGATTAAGCGCATAAATTCATTTTTCTCGGGATAACCCACCGCACCGGAAAAATAAATATTTACATCTCTTATTATTTCCCCCCTGGCCAACTTTTCCAATTCTCGCTTTACCACTTCCACTTCCGGCAATTCCGGCATAATTATTTACCCCAATTCATACCAGTTGTTCCCATAAGAAATATCTACTTTTACCGGCACAATAAGCTCGGCGGCATTTTCCATCTCTTCTTTAAGGATGGCGGCAACCATTAATCTTTCTTCTCCGGGTAGTTCCACAATGAGCTCATCATGAACCTGTAAAAGCAACCTGGCAGCAAAATTCTGTTCCTCTAATTGCTTATATACTCGCAGCATAGCCTGCTTTATAATATCGGCAGCTGAACCCTGAATAGGCGTATTGCGTGCAGTACGCTCGGCAAAGCTTCGCCGGCTAAAATTTTTGTCATTAATTTCCGGCAAATAACGCCTACGGTTGAAAAGGGTAGATACATACCCCTGCTCCCGGGCCTTTTCCACTATTTTTTCCATATATTCTTTAACTCCCTCATAGCGTTCAAAGTAACTATCAATATACTTTTGAGCTTCTTTGCGAGATATTTTGAGATCCTGCGCCAATCCATAATCACTAATACCATAAACAATACCAAAATTCACGGCCTTGGCTCTTTTCCGCATGGCAGAACTTACTTCTTCCCGGGCAACATTAAATATCTCCGCAGCAGTGCGTTGGTGGATATCCTCATCACTGCGAAAAGCTTCCAATAGTGTGGGATCTTCGGAGAGGTGAGCCAGAATCCGCAGCTCAATTTGAGAATAATCTGCACCCATAAAGATATTTCTCTGGTGGGAAGGGACAAAAGCCTGACGGATGCGCCTCCCTTCATCCAACCTTACGGGGATATTCTGTAAATTCGGTTCTTTACTACTCAAACGCCCCGTAGTAGTAATAGTCTGATTAAAAGTAGTGAATATTTTTCCTGTTTCCTCGTCGATATAGGGCAGTAGCCCTGAAAGATAGGTATTATCGAGCTTTTCTAATTGGCGGTATTGTAAAATTTTCTCGGCTATATCGTAATCCCGGGCCAATTCCATTAAAACATTTACATCCGTAGAGTACCCCGTTTTGGTTTTTTTCTTCACCGGCATATCCAGTTTCTCAAATAATATTGTGGCGAGCTGGCGCGGAGAGTTAAGGTTAAATTCTTCCCCCGCCAGGAGAAATATTTCTTTACGTAATTTTCCTATGGTTACATTTATTTCTGCCGAAAGGCTGTTTAGAGTTTCTTTTTCCACGCAAATACCTTCCCTTTCCATATGGGAAAGCACTAAAGAAAGGGGCAATTCCAGGTTAAAATACAAACTACTTAACCCATTTGCTATTAATTCAGCCTCCATTGCTTTCTGCAAATCAAAATAATAAAATACCTCTGCCGCAAGTGCTCGGCAAATATCTTCACCACTCTGAGCTTCCTTTTTTCCCCTGCCCGGAAAAAGGTCCAGGTCCAGATACTCTTGCAAAATACTCCGGACATCCAAACTACCCCTGCCAGGCTCCAAAAGATAAGCCGCCAGCATAGAATCAAAAACAGGGGAAGGCAACGGCAAATCAAGATAACCAAGTAAATTAATCAATTGCTTGATATTATGTCCCCATACTCTTATTTGATTTTCAGCCGACCATAGTTCCCTGAAAACAGGCTTCCAATCCTCGGNATCAAATAACGCGGGAGAAAGATAATAGGCGGGAGAATCTTTATATGCAAAAGCAACACGGCTACCGGNGCATACTTCCATGTTGGATATCCTTTTCCCGGTTCCAGGGCTATGGCCAATTCCTCGTTATCGGGTACGGACTTCTTTATTTCCATAATTTGGGATATGCTTTTAACTTCTTCCATTTCCGGAGTTTGGTCCTTTGCCGGCGTAACTGATTCAAATGACAGGTCCGAGGGAAGTTTCTCCAATAATTGTTTAAAATCCAAATCCATAAAAATATCCCTGAGGCGCTGATAATCAGGAGAAGAATACCGACATTGCTCCCAGGTAAAATCTAATTCATCAATATAACAATTAATCAGCGCCAGCTGCCGGCTTAACGCTGCCTGCTCTTTGTTTTCTTCCAATTTCTCTCTCAATTTTCCCTGCAAATCTTCTGTAGACGATAGTAAATGATCCAGGTTCCGGTATTGCTGTAAAAGTTTAAGGGCCGTTTTTTCCCCGATTCCCGGGACCCCGGGGATGTTATCCGAAGGATCTCCCTCTAAGGCCTTAAGATCAACAATTTGTTCCGGAGTTAAGTTATACCTTTCTTTTAACCTGGCAAGATCATATTCTTGCATATCTGAAATACCTTTACGCACCAAAATAACTTTGGTAGTTTCGGAAATAAGCTGGAAAAGATCTTTATCACCACTAAAAAGAAGAGCCTCTATCCCTTCTTTTTCTGCTCTTTTAGCCAAACTACCAATAATATCATCCGCCTCATAACCATCCAACTCAAAAACCGGTATGTTGAAAGCATCTACGAGTTCTTTAATATGTAAGATTTGTTCACTAAGCTCGGAAGGAGTTTCCTCCCTTTGAGCTTTGTAATCTTCATAAATAAGATGGCGAAACGTAGGCGCAGCAGTGTCAAAAACTACAGCTGTATAATCCGGATTAACCTTCTCCAGTATACCCATCAGCATATTGGTAAACCCATAAATCGCATTAGTATGCTCCCCTCTTTTATTATGTAAAAAGGGAAGAGCATAAAAAGCCCGATAGGCAATACTGTTACCGTCAATAATTAAAAATTTTGGGGCATCCATGTCAGTTTCACTCCCTATCAATTAGACCAAAACAATGATAACACAAAATCACAAACACAACACAAAAAATAAGAAAGACGGGCATTATTCTCCCGCCTTTCCCGGTTTTCTTCCCAAACAATCGGATCAAATATGCCATCTTAATCACTTCACCATCATAAATTCTACTTCCACCAAATGAAACAATTGAACAAACTGAGAAGCAGCTTCCATTAGCCAAAAGTATGATTTAGCATAATTAGCCTAATTGATGGTGAAGATCGGCCATTTCAATAGCATGCATAGCAGCTTCCGATCCTTTATTACCGGCTTTTGAGCCTGCCCGCTCAATAGCCTGTTCCAGAGTATCACTGGTAACTATGCCAAATATAACCGGAATACCAGTTTCCAATGCTACCCTTGCAACCCCTTTAGCTGCCTCTGAAGCTACGTATTCAAAATGAGGTGTTGACCCCCTGATTACCGCTCCCAGGCATATCACGGCGTCATATTTTTGCCCCTTTGCCATTTTCTGAGCTACCAGCGGCACCTCCATTGCTCCCGGCACCCAGGCAACTTCTACATTTTCATCCCGGGCGTCATGCCGCTTGAGAGTATCAAGGGCACCGGATAAAAGCTTTGAAGATATAAACTCATTAAAACGGCTTACTACCACTCCAAAGCGGTAATTACTCGCAATTACATTTCCTTCATAATTCTTGCCCATTTCTAATTTTTCCCCCTTTAAAATTTGTTTGCTTAATTGTCCTAATCAAGCATTAGTCCGATTAAAAACTTTCTCATTGTTTAAATATACTTTATCACAATTATGTCAGGCTTTTACGAAAATAAATTCTCAATTTTTCCCGGCTTTTCCGTTTACTAAAGTGAACTCTTATAGTTTAAGGTAATGTCCCAATTTATCTCTTTTGGCGGTAAGATAATTACAATTATATGGAGTGGGATCGCTTTCCAGGGGAACCCGTTCCACTACAGTTAAATCATACCCCTCTAAACCTTTAATTTTCCGCGGGTTGTTGGTCAACAATTTAATCTTCCCCAAATTTAAATCAACCAGAATCTGAGCACCTATTCCATAGTCACGCAAATCCGGGGCAAAACCCAAAGCTTCATTGGCTTCCACTGTATCTTTTCCCTCATCCTGTAATTGATAACACTTGATTTTATTTAAAAGCCCGATGCCTCTGCCCTCTTGCCGCATATAAAGCAGCACTCCTACTTTTTCCTCCGAAATTTGCTTCAAGGCGCGGTGCAATTGATTACCGCAATCACATCGCAAAGAACCTAACGCATCTCCGGTCAAGCATTCGGAATGCACCCTTACCAATACCTCATTTTCGGGCTTTATTTCTCCTTTTACCAGGGCCAGGTGATGTTGATTATCCACGGAATTTCCATAAACTATAATAGAAAAATCTCCATAATTAGTAGGCAGAGTAGATTCTGCTATCCTCCAGATCAGATTTTCTTCTTTCATCCGGTAATTTATGAGTTCGGCAATGGTAATAATCTTTAAGTCATGCTCCCGGGCAAATTCAATTAACTGGGGCACCCGGGCCATGGTCCCGTCTTCATTCATAATTTCACATATAACTCCCGCCGGGTAGAGTCCGGCCATCCTGCTTAGATCAACGGCAGCTTCTGTATGCCCCGCTCTCCTTAAAACGCCGCCTTCTTTTGCCTGCAAGGGGAAAATATGGCCCGGGCGCATTAATTCCTCGGGACGTGTAGCCGGGTTGATCAAAGTACGGACGGTCTCAGCCCTTTCGGGAGCGGAAATACCGGTAGTGCAAGTTGCCGCATCCACCGATACTGTAAAAGCAGTTCCCTGCGTTTCTGTATTGCGAGAAACCATCAGAGGAAGTTCCAGTTCTTCTACTCTTTGAGCTGTTAAAGGAACACAAATTAGCCCCCTTCCATAACGGGCCATAAAATTAATCCCTTCCGCAGTAACTTTTTCTGCGGCCATAATTAGATCTCCCTCATTCTCCCGATCTTCATCGTCCACTACGATAACCATATCTCCGTTTTGCAAATCTTCCAGGGCTTCTTCTATAGTGCTAAACGACATAATTAGTTCCCCTTTCTAAAAACCTTTTTCCCGCAGGAATTCTTTCGTTATAGTTTCTTTCTTCTCCTCAGGTTGTTCGGTTAAAAATTTTTCCAGGTATTTTTCCACGTATTTGCCCAGAATATCCACCTCCAAATTAAATTGCATGCCCTCCTTTTTCTCGCCCAGGGTTGTAACATTTAAAGTATGCGGAACCAGCGAAACGCTAAAACCTTCAGCAAAAATATCTGCTACCGTCAAGCTCACTCCATCAATAGCCACCGAGCCTTTTTTCACTATATACTTTAATAGTTCAGAGGAGGCGGCAAAACCCATTACTACCGCGTTTCCTTCCGGCCTCCGGTAAAGAAGGCTGACAGTACCGTCCACATGGCCATTCACAAAATGACCTCCCAAGCGGCTTCCTGCCTGTAATGCCCGCTCCAGGTTTACCGGACTGCCGGCAGAAAGTTCAATCAAATTAGTGCTATGCATCGTTTCCGGCATCACATCTACTTGAAAACTTTTTCCCGCGCCCAACTTACTTACCGTCAGGCAAACGCCGTTTACAGCTATACTGTCTCCCAGGGCCAGTCCTTTATTAACTTCCGGCCCATTTATAGAGAGCTTAAAATCTTCTTTGCTCCGGGTGGAAGATGCAATACGCCCTACTTCTTCAATTAGTCCGGTGAACATCTGCTTCCCTCTCTCTTAGCTTTTTCTTTTGCGGATAACCAACCAATAACAAATCATCCCCATAACTTTCAATTTCTATATTTTTAACTCCCCACGCTTCGCTCAAAAAACTAACACCTTCTCCGGAAAATGGTGTGGGAGCTTCATTTCCTCCACAAATGATCGGCCCTATAAACAAATATAATTTATCGATAAGCCCTTCCTGCAAAAATCCATAGTTTAAAGTACCCCCCCCTTCAATCAACAAACTGCTCATTCCCCTTTGACCCAGCGAATATAAAAGATCTTTTAAAGATATTTTATCCTGTTTTGTCGGAAGGGGCAACACTTCTACTCCCCGTTCCACCAAAAGATCATAATTTTGCCGCGGCACTTTCGAAGAAATTGCCGCTATAGTAGGAGCTTTTGAATCGGCATTTATAACTTTAGCTTCCGGGGGCAACCGACAATTGCTGTCTACAATTATGCGGGCCGCATCCTCGGCCAACAGATTATCATCCAGGCGTGTAGTTAATGCAGGATCATCCCGCAAAACAGTTTCAATTCCTACCACTACCCCATCCACCTGGCTGCGTAAGAGGTGCACCAGTTGCCGCGACTCTTTCCCTGTAATCCAGCGCGAATCTCCTTCACGGGTGGCAATTTTGCCATCAAGGCTCATGGCAGTTTTAACTATTACAAATGGCTCTTGAGTGGTAATATATTTGATAAAGACCTCATTGAGCTGCCGCGCTTGATCTTGTAAAATCCCCAATTCCACCTCTATCCCTTTTTCGCGCAACTGCCTGATGCCTTCTCCCTTGACGCGAGGATTGGGATCGCTCATAGCTACTACAACTTTTTTGATGCCTGATTCCCATATTTTCTCCACGCAGGGCGGGGTTCTTCCATAATGGCAGCACGGCTCTAAATTAACAAAAAGCTCAGCCCCCTTTGCATTTTCCCCCGCTTCCTCCAAAGCAATTACTTCTGCGTGAGGCTCTCCCGCTGCCCGATGATAACCTTTGCCCAAAATATTTCCGCCTTTAACCACCACTGCCCCTACCATAGGGTTAGGCCTGGTTAACCCCTTCCCTTTCTCAGCCAAATGAAGGGCCAGCCTCATAAACTTTTCATGGGGCCTCACAAAAATTCACCTCTTCCCCACAACTAAAATGTCCCCGTAAATTTTTCGGGGACATCAAAGCACAATTAGCTTCAAGGATTTTTCATAAAAATACTATCTTCCTTCTCCCTTCCAGACTTTACTGTCGGCTCCGGAATTTCACCGGATCAGCCAAATCTCAGCTCGCGGGCTTACCTCTAAGGAACACCGCCGGTTCGGAATTGAAAGCCATGCTTTCTCACCTGACCCCGAAGGAACTCAATTATTTTTTTATTTCAAGTTTTATTAAATGTTATTATTCCTCACATTCTTCTTGTAAAAAAGTTTACAAGCTTACTTCATTATAACACATTTTACCATGTATTTAAACTTACCATTTTTAACGTTTTTTGAGCTTCTTTACCTTTTTAATGGTTTCAATGCCTTCTTCCTTTTTGTTGAAGATTGCCGAACCCATTACCAAAACAGAAGCACCCGCTTTTACAACTTCCGGGGCGGTAGTAGAATTAATCCCGCCATCCACTTCCAGTTCAATATTTCTTTTCGATTCGGCAACAATAGATGATATTTCTTTTATTTTAGGTATAACAGCAGGAATAAACTTCTGCCCCGCATATCCGGGGTTCACGCTCATAACCAGCACCAAATCCAAAAGGTCCCAAACATATTCTAACTCTTTCACAGATGTGGCCGGATTTAAAGCAACCCCCGCTTTGATGCCCAACTCCTTAATTCGATGAAGGAGGCGATGTAAATGATTGGTTGCCTCCGCATGCACGGTAATTAAATCAGCGCCTGCATTATAAAAATCAAGAATGTGTTTATCCGGCTCCACTATCATGAGATGAACATCCAAAAAAAGATCACTGCGGGAACAAATAGCATCTACAACCTGGCTGCCGATAGTTATATGAGGAACGAACCTTCCATCCATAACATCTACATGGAGCCAATCTGCATTGTTTTGTTCCACCCACCTGATGTCTTCTTCCAGGTTAAAAAAATTTGCCGATAATATTGATGGTGATATTTTGACCAAACTGCTCACATCCTCTTTTTGTCACTGTTTTTCATTTCCGACAGAAAAGATAAATAGTGCTGGTAGCGCATTTCACTGATGAGTCCTTCTTCAACCGCTTCTTTCACAGAACATTTGGGCTCGTCTTTATGGTAACAATCCCTAAATTTGCAGTTCGCCCGGTATGGCAAAATTTCAGGGAAAAATATGTCCGGACAATCTACTTCATTACCGGATAAATCCAGTTTGGAAAATCCCGGAGTATCTACTATCATACCCCCGTTTAGAGGTAATATTTCCACCCGCCTCGTAGTATGCCGGCCTCGTTTTCCTTTTTCGCTTACTTCACCTGTCTCCAAATTTAAATCCGGTCTAAGGGTATTGATGAGAGAAGACTTTCCCACGCCGGAAGAACCGGAAAACACGGAAATATGATTTTCTAAAGCATCCTTTAACTCGTCCATGCCTTCACCACTTAAAGCGCTGGTAATAATAGCTTTGTACGGATACATATTTAATGTTTCGCTGATTTCTTTCAGTTCATTATTCGTCACCAAGTCTTTTTTATTTAAGCAGATCAATGATTTGATCCCATTACTTTCAGCGACTACCAAATGCCGGCTTAGTAAGTTCCAATCCGGCAAGGGATTTCGCGCCGAAATAACAGATATGAGCTGGCTAACATTGGCAACTTCGGGACGTTGCAGGCAATTATCACGGGGTAAGATATTTTCAATAATTCCCTGCCCGGATGTGCCCGGAGAAAATTCAACCAGGTCGCCAACTTTAACATATGTTTCCCCCTTGTTTTTCTGCTTAAGTTTTCCTTTTATCTGGCAGCGATATATTTCCCCGGGATATATGTATACATCAAAAAAACCTCCGATTGCGCGTATTAACCTTCCCTGTTTCAAACTCATTAATTAAATAATCACCACTCCCCGCCATTATTTTTCAAAACCAATATGTTCAAATGTCCTTAAGTTCTTCTAAATTTTTCAATCTGCTTCATCTTCACCATTTTCTTCTCCATTACCATTTTCTTCTTCGTCATCATTTTCTTCTTCATCTATATCATCCGGATGAGGTCCTTTGCTCCAGGTAATATCAATTAATTCCCCTACTTCTACCTCCGTGCCTGCAGGGGGATGTTGTTTAATAACCTTGCCCTCAGGTTCTGCGGAGTATTCCTCATATTCCCTGTTTAATACTAAATCTTCTTCATTCAGATAATCTTCCACTTCTTCTCTGCTTTTTCCTTTAAGGTCTCTGATGTGAAAGGAACGTACACCTTTACTTACATAAAGTAAAACTTCATCTCCTCTATTCAAATGTACTCCGGCTCTGGGATCTTGCCGGATCACATACCCTCTTTCTACATCCGCACTATACTCTTCTTCCACGGCACTTTCTAACTCCAGGTTACTCAAAGATTTTATAGCTTCATTTTGGGGAAGACCCTCCACTTGCGGGACTTCGATAGCTTTACGCCCCTTACTTACTTCCAATTCCACCACCCGGTTCTCTTTTACCATTTCACCACCCGCCGGATTTTGAGAAATTACATGATCGTCCGGCACCTCATCATCATGCACATATGTGTAATCGTAATCAAAACCCGCATCTTCAAGGGTTCTCATGGCTTCGGCAATCTCCAATCCCACAACATCAGGCACTTCTGCCTCGGGCACCGCTATCATACTCCGAAAAATGAAGTAGCCACCTACAGTCAAACCCGCCAATAAGATAACTATTAACATAATCAAAAAAGGTTTATTTTTCATTAGCGACGTTTTTTGCTCCGCTTTACCACTCTTCTGGTAGCTGCTTCCTCCCGAGCTTGATACGGGCCTGGAAACTATATCTTTCACTTCACTGTTCTCTTTCACAGCATCCATTATCAGGGTGTTTTCTGTTTCTTCAACTTTGCTCCCGCTTTGATTGGCGATGCCTACCCTTTTTTCTTCCTGGAAAAGCTGTATATCTTCTAAAAACTCCCGAGCGCTGGCATAACGTTGTGACGGATTTTTTTGGACAGCTTTTAATATCACCATTTCCAAAGGATGGGGTATTTCACTATTAAGCTCGCTGGGGGGGCGTACATCCTCGTTTAAGTGTTTCAAGGCAACAGAAATAGGGCTTTCCCCGATATAAGGAACCTGGCCGGTTAACATTTCATAAAAAACTATGCCCAGAGAGTAAATGTCAGACTGTTCGCTGGTCAAATTCCCTTTGGCCTGTTCAGGGGAAAAATAATGCACGGAACCCATTACCTGTTCATTGTTAGTTACCGTTGCAGAATCCATGGCAACAGCAATACCAAAATCCGTAACCTTTACCTGCCCTCCGTGAGAAATCAAAATATTTTGTGGTTTTATGTCACGGTGGATAACCCTCTGGGTGTGAGCATGATGGATAGCCTCCGTAATTTGACGCATTATCTCCACCGCAGTGTCTACCGGTATCCTCCCTTTTTCATGAATTAAATCCTTTAAGGTTTTGCCCTGTACATACTCCATCACAATAAAATGCACATCATTCTCTTCCCCCACGTCGTAAATATTCACAATATGAGGGTGGGAAAGCCCGGCAGCAGCTTGAGCTTCACGGTGAAGGCGCCTGATAAAGTCTTCGTCATTCGCCAGGTAATCCTTGAGAACCTTAATTGTAACAATACGATTTAAGAGGCTGTCCCGGGCTGAATAAACATTAGCCATACCCCCACAGCCAATTTTGACAAGTATTTCATAGCGTTCCTTCAACTTTTTTCCGATCATTTAAATATTATCCTCCCAATTCGGTAACAACTACCAGCGTAATATTATCATATCCTCCCCGGTCATTAGCCAGCATGATCAGATCATCGGCTGCTTCCAACGGTTGAGCCCTTTTATCAACGACCATTTGATTTATTTCTGCTTCTTCAATTAATGAAGTAAGCCCGTCCGTGCAAAAAAGAAGGGCATCCCCTTCTTTTAAATAAACAGTTTCTATGTCCACATCTATATGTAGAGAGGTGCCTAATGCCTTGGTAAGCATGTTTTTTTGGGGATGATACTTTGCTTCTTCCGCAGTAATTTTGCCCTTCTTTAGCATTTCTTCCACTAAGGAATGATCATGCGTCAAGCGGGACATTATATTATTGGAAATATGGTATACCCTGCTATCACCGACATGGCCTATTACGAGGTAATCATGGCAAATAAAGCCCATGGTAAAGGTAGTTCCCATACCGTATTTATCGTCCTCCTGACGACCTGTTTCAAAGATTTCATAATTTGCTTCATCTATCAATTTCTGAATAAATTCTATAATATCATTGCCTGCACAACGATCACATAGTTCAGAAATGGAGATATCCATAACATAACGTGATAACACATCTATTACTATTGAGCTGGCAACCTCTCCCGCTGCGTGTCCTCCCATGCCATCAGCGACAGCTACCACAGCATGATTGCCATCAACCCTGAAAAAAAAGTTGTCTTCATTGCTTTGACGTTCTTTACCCGGGTCCGAACGCCCGACAATTTTCATTAATTATCTCCTCTTCTCTCATGAAAATTCGAGGGCAAACAATATTATGAACATACTTACCGATTCTACTAATCTTCCTTTAGCTCTTTAAGAATACCCCGATAAGTATAGCAAATATTTTTCGAAAAAACAACGCGCAGCATACTTCAGTTCAAGGTTTCATCTAAATTCATCACATTAAAAAAAGAAATGGTATTTCCTTTTTCTCTTATTTCTTTTCTAACAAAGCCATAAAAAATCCTTCTCTCTGGTGGATATGCGGGTAAAATTCCCAAATACCTTCATTTTCACTTCCACCACAATTTATTTTGGGCAATTCCCAGGGCGCTGCTGACAATTTAAATGGAGGATTTTCTTCCAAAAATGAATCTATTACTTCCCGGGTTTCTTCAGGTTCATTGCTGCATACGCAGTAAAGCAATTTGCCTCCTTCTTTTACCGCCTCGGCAGAAGCCCGCAGTAATTGTTTTTGAAGTTCGCTTAAACGCCTGATTTGTTCTTCACTTTTTGCCCATTTTAAATCCGGTTTCTTATTTATTACACCCAAACCCGAACAGGGCGCATCACATAAAACAGCATCTGCCGGAGATGTATGCTGAGCTATTTCCCGCCCGTCCCATAAGTAAGTCCGGATGACCTTTATTCCTAACCTCCGCGCAGATTTTTCCACCAGGTTTAATTTGGCGGAATAAATATCCCCTGCCTTTATTAATCCGGAATTTTCCATTATCTCCGCCAGATGAGTAGCTTTTCCTCCGGGAGCGCTGCAAACATCTATCAATGTTTCTCCCGGTTGTGGATGAAGCAGCCTGCCGGCAAAAATCGAAGACTCACCCTGAATTGTAAATAAACCTTCCTGAAAAGAACTTGATTCACTTAAAAATACGCCCGGTTCCGGATAAACGCGAAGAGCCTCCCTTAACCCGGGGACTTCTTCAGTTTTTATTCCTTCCCGAAGCAAGGCATTTTTTAACCGATCACGCTTGGTTTTGAGGCGGTTTACCCTGATTGTTACCGGCGGTACTTTATTAATAAACCGGCATAATTTTATGGTTTCCTCAACGCCAATCTGCTTCATCCACCTTTTTACCATCCACTGGGGAACACTGTGCACCAGTGAAATATGCAAGGAAGGATCTTTTTCCAAATCGGGCCAGGGCAGAGATTCGGCATTTAAAGATATTTTGCGCAATACCGCATTAACCAGGCGGGCAACTCCTTTATGCCCATAACGATAACTCAATTTAACTGATTCATCTACCACAACCGGCGCGGGAATATTGTCCATATAAATTATCTGGTAAACCGCTGTCCGTAAAAGATTACGGATGTGCAAAGTAAGAGTATGTAAAGGCCGATCCAAAAAAAGATTTAGAATCCAATCCAGTGTGTTAAGGCGCTGTACGGAACCATAAGTTATGACAGTAGCCAAAGCCCTTTGCCCGGGTGGTATTTTTTTCAGGTGAGAAGGCAGCAAAAGGTTTACATAAGATTTGCTTTCTTCAATTTTAACCAGGGTTCTTAAAGATGCTTCCCTGGCCGTATTAGAAGCCGTATTCTTATATTCTCCGCCCATAAAATCTCCTCTAGGCTCTTGCATGGCTAAAGCGTGTGAAGCATTCCGCTTTCTCTTCCTTAGGAGCGGGAGCTTCCCGCTTAATATAGTTAGTGTCACAAGTTTATCCGGGGTTAAAAAAGTAGGTTCACCCCGAATTTAGCCGGTTTACGGGCTAAATTACCTTAAACTTTTCCCAGTATAGTCCCTTCCTTTAAATTATAACCACGATAAAATTCAGCGGCATGGATGGTTTTTTTACCTGCCGGCTGTACCCTCACCACTTTTATTGTTCCTTCACCCGTCTTTACTTTAAATCCTTCCGCTTCCTTAGAAAGTACCGTTCCGGGTAATATACCTGGATGTTCTTCATCACTCAAGCCCTTAATATCTGTTTTCCATATTTTCAGTCTGGAATTCCCATAAAAAGTATATGCGCCGGGATGTGGAGACAGCCCCCTTACTTTATTATGAATATCCGGCGCTGATTTACCCCAGTCAATAATTTCTTCCTCCCGGCTTAACATGGGAGCATAAGTAATCCCCCCAGGATCCTGCGGATAACTCACCACTTTCCCGCCGGCAATTAAATTAATGGCCTGCAAAAGCAAATCCGCCCCTTTCTCAGACAAGCGTTGCAGAAGATCACCGGCAGTGTCCTCAATGGAGATTGACTCCTTTTCCTGCAATATTATGTTGCCTGCATCCAGCTCTTCTTCCATAAATAAGACCGTAACGCCGGTAACTTTTTCCCCATTAAAAATTGCCCGTTGTATAGGAGCAGCACCCCTATATGCCGGCAGTAATGAAGGATGTAAATTAATACTGCCCTGCGAGGGAAGGTCTAGAATAATTTGCGGAATTATACTTCCAAAGGCCACATTCACAATAAGATCCGGGGATAATACCTGCAGTGTTTTATAAAATTCTTCATCATGCAGTTTGAGCGGCTGATATACATATAAATTCCTGTCATCAGCCCATTTTTTTACAGGTGTGGAAGTAGTTTGATAACCCCGTCCGCGAGGACGATCCGGTTGAGTAACTATACCCTGCAAGATATGTTTACTTTCCATGAGGCGATTTAATGAAGGTATAGCAAATTCCGGAGAACCCATGAACAAAATCTTCAACGGATTCAAATGTTTTCCCCTTTCGCTTCTATCTCTTCCGGATCAAGCATACGGCGGGCCCTATCAACAAAAAGTACTCCCTGCAAGTGATCTATTTCATGCTGTATAATTCTCGCTAAAAGTCCCGTAGCATTCATCTTAAAAGTATTATTATTTCCATTTAATGCTTCCACCACAATATTCTCCGCCCTGGGCACCTCACCTAAAACACCCGGTAAGCTGAGGCATCCTTCCACCTCAACAACTTCACCGTCAGACTCTAAAATCTCGGGGTTAATTAATTTTAAAGTTTCTCCTTCACCTAAATTTACAACTATAGCCCGGCGGGGTATTCCCAACTGAGGAGCGGCCAAACCCAAACCCTCGTAGTAACACATAGTCTCTACCATATCATCGAGCAAAACAATTATAGGCCTGGTAATAGTTTTTATTACGGAAGCCTTTTCTCTTAATACCTCATGCTCTGAACTTACAAGCTTTCTAATGGCCATTTATCGCTTCCACCTCCGTTATCCGTTAATTTATTATAACATTACCTGGGGATTAAAATCTATCACCAGTCGTACATCCGATGGATTCCATGTATTTTTAAATTTCCTGACTACTTTTCTTATAGAATCAGATAATCGATTGATATTTTCTCCCTTAATTATAAGTTGATACCGATAGTATTTTTTTATTTTAAACAAAGGAGCCGGCGCAGGACCCAGAATTTCCAGGTTGCCGTTGTTTTCCTCTTTTTCAAGAAGATTTTCCAATAAACGGGCTAAATCCAGAGAAGCATTATGCCCTTTACCTTCAGATTCGGAAACAAATAAAAATCTCAATAATTCTGAAAAAGGCGGGTAAGCTAATTCATGCCTCTGTCGTATTTCTTCTTCATAAAATGAATTATAATCATGTTCTTTCACACAGGCAATGCTGTAATGGCCGGGATGATAAGTTTGAATAATTACTTCTCCCTTGCGCCCACCTCTGCCTGCTCTCCCCGAAACCTGGGCAATTAATTGGAATGTTCTTTCTGAAGCCCGGAAATCGGGTAAATGTATGCCCGTGTCGGCTGCTACCACCCCTACCAGCGTTACACCCGGAAAATCCATGCCTTTGGCCACCATTTGGGTGCCTACCAAAATTTGGGCTTTACCCTCTCTAAATTCTTTCCACAAGTGCTTGTGTGTTCCCTGACGAGTGGTTGTATCCCGATCCATTCTCAAGACCCTGCGTTCCGGAAAAAGTTTATTCACTTCTTCTTCCACCCGCTGGGTACCCACTCCAAAGTACTTTATATATGTGCTCCTGCATTCGGGACATATCTCCGGCGGGCCGGACACATAAAAACAATAATGGCAGATCATCAATTTTTTCGCGGCATGAAAGGTTAAAGACACAGAACAATGGGGACAACGCACAACATGTCCGCATTCCCTGCAAAGGACAAAGTTTGAAAACCCACGGCGATTAACAAAAAGCAATACCTGTTCTCCATCACTTAAAACCCGGGAAATTTTATCGAACATCACCCTGCTAAAAATATTCCGGTTTCCCGACCGTAACTCCTCCCGCATATCCACAATTTCCACGCCGGGCAAGGAAAAAGGTGTAGCCCTTTTCTTCATTTCCAAAAGTTGCATTTGCCCCGAACGCGCTTTCCAGTAGGTTTCAATAGAAGGAGTTGCACTGCCCATAACCAAAACGGCACCATTGTAATTTGCTCTCCACTGCGCCACTTCCCTGGCATGATACCGCGGAGTTTCTTCTTGTTTGTAACTATTTTCCTGTTCTTCGTCTATGATAATTAATCCCGGCTTATTTAAAGGGGCAAAAATTGCAGAACGGGTTCCCAAAACCACCCTGCACTGGCCACTTTTAATCCTAAACCACTGGTTATAGCGTTCTCTTTGGGGAAGCTGGCTGTGTAAAAGGGCTACCTCTCCGGGCAGCCTGTTTTTAAAATAAGCCACCATTTGGGGAGTAAGGGCTATTTCCGGAACCAAAACGATTGCACTTTTTTCTTGTTTTAAACATTCCTTGATACATTCCAGGTATACCTCCGTTTTGCCGCTGCCGGTAACTCCGTGAATCAAAAAATTATCTTGTTTCTGTTCTTTCAGAGATTTAAATATGCGTGCTATAATTTCTTCTTGCTCATGGGTAAGGACTACATTTGTTTTGGCATCTTTCTCCCCATATTTTTCATTAAATAACTGGAAAGAAGGCTCCCTTTCTTCAATTTTTAGCAATCCCTTTTTGATCAATTCATTAATTACAGTAGGCGTTACACCCGTTTCTTTTATTAAGTTCTTTCGGGATAATTCTTCTTCCCTCAGCATTATCTGCATCACTTCGTTTTGACGGGGAGCTTTTTGGGCCATCTTTTTCCAAAAATCATCCGGTTTTTGTTTGGATTCAGGTGTGAGAACGGCGTACTTCTCCCGTAAATTTTTCATCCGTTCATAACCCGGGGGTAAAAACATGTTAATAGCTTCAATAGTTCGGCAGTAATACCGGTAACAAAACCAGGGAATCAGTTCCAGGAATTCTTCATTCAAAGCTACACTTTCATCATCCACGCAAACAATATTTTTTACTTTCTCTACTTCCGGTTTTTCGATCAGCTTCCAAACATACCCCGGTATTTGTCTCGCGCCAAAGGGCACAATAACCCTGGAACCGGGATGCACCTCCTCTTCAATTTCTTCGGGCACCCGGTAGTGAAAAGCCCGGTCTACGGCATCAGTAACAATATCTACTATAACCTCGGCAAATTGCATTTTATCCCCGCTATTCTTTACCATTTATCCAAAAATACACTCGTTAACTCTTTAACATAACTTGAAAAAAAGTTATAATAATTTCATAAGCATTTAAGAAAGGATATTTTATGAACCTGGCATTTTTCCCTTTTTTACCAGTTATATACCGTAACCGCAGATGGTTGCTTATCTCCATACTTATTTTCATCCTCGGATTTTTTTCTCTCTATTTCCTTCAAGAACCCCTCGGAGAAGAACAAATGATGGGCCTTGACGAAGAGGCTATGGGCTTCTTTGAAGAAATAGCAGAATTTATAACTCAAACTCACCCCACCGTAGGAGCCTTACTTATATTTATCAATAATTTAATATCTTCTCTGCAAATGCTTTTTCTAGGCGTAATACTGGGTTTGTCCCCTCTATTTACCTTATTGCTAAATGGAGGCATTTTGGGTTTACTCAGCACTCAGGTTATTGATCAAGGTATGTCGGTTTGGTTTTTAGTCGTGGGCATATTGCCCCATGGTATCCCCGAGCTGGCAGCCTTTTTCCTCTGCGCAGCCATGGGCCTAAAGCTCGGGTTTCACACTGTTGTAAGCCCTTTACCGGGAAAAACCCGCAAAGAAAGCTTTAAGTACATATGGAAAGAAATAATTTCAATTTTACCTGTAGTCATAGTCTTATTGTTCGTGGCAGCATTCATCGAAATTTTTCTTACTCAATATTTAATGCATATATTCTTTTAGAACATCTTTTAAGAGCTATCCAAAGCTTCCCTGATTATGTCTAGCAGGCGGTGAGATAATTCTTCTTTACTCATAAGGGGAATTTCATAATTGCCGCCCCGGCGAGTAATAGCCACTACTTTATTAGTCTCGGTGGCAAAGCCTGCTTCCGCCTCGGTTAGATCATTAGCCACAATTATATCCAAGTTTTTAGCCGACATTTTTTTACGGGCGTTTTCCAGCAAATCCTCAGTTTCTGCCGCAAACCCTACCAGAAGTTGATTGCTTTTATTTGCACCTAAATACTCCAAAATGTCGGGAGTTTGCTCCATTTCCACGGTTATACTTTCTTTCTTCTTCATTTTTTGCTTTTCTTCATGTTTGGGGCGATAGTCTGAAACCGCAGCTGCCTTTACCACAATATCGGCGTCCCCAAACCTTTTTGTTACTTCATTCCACATTTCATCCGCGGTAACAACTTCTACAACTTCCATGTCAGTGGGTAAAGGTAAATCTGTTGGACCTGTAACCAGAGAAACCTGCGCACCTCTTTCTTTAAATGCCCGGGCGAGAGCAAAACCCATTTTACCCGTAGAATGATTGCTAAAAAAACGAACCGGATCCATTGGTTCCCGCGTTGGTCCCGCAGTTACCAACACTTTGCCCCCCGCATAATCTTTTTTATCTTGTAAAAGTACTTTCATGCGCAAGAAAATATCTTCCGGAGAAGGCATACGCCCTCTGCCCGCAGTCCCGCAGGCAAGATTCCCTTCTTCGGGCTCTAAAACATAGTAACCATAACCCTTTACTTTTTTAATATTTTCTTGAACAATTTCCTGTTGGTACATATTCTCGTTCATGGAAGGAACGAGAATCACCGGAGCAGAAGAAGCCAATATTATTGTGGTCAAAAGGTTATCCGCAATACCCGCTGCTAATTTCCCCAGCGTATTGGCTGTTAAAGGAGCAACCACAATCAGAGAAGGCTGGTTGGCTAATTCTATATGCCTAATCCTGCTTTCATTCTGTTCAAAAAGCTCCACATAAACCGGCTTTCCGCTTAACGATTGAAATGTTAAAGGAGTGATCAGGCTGGTGGATGCCGGCGTCATTACCACCTGAGCCTCCAGTCCATACCGCACAATTAACCGCACCAACTCCGCTGATTTATAAGCCGCAATACCCCCCGTTATTCCTACGAGGATGCTTTTTTGCTCCAAAAAGATCTCTCCTTATGGCAATATATAAGATCACTTAATACCATCACGCACTCTTTCATATTTAATTTTTCCCGATGCAATTTCTTCCAGAGCAACAGTAACATCTTTAAATGAATTGGTCTTCACCAAAGGAATACTACCGTTCCTAATTTGACGAGCTCTTTTGGCGGCAGCAATAGTCAAAGTATATTTGGAATCTACGTGCTTGAGCAATTTATCAATTGACGGATAAAGCATTTATAAACCCCCTTTTATTATTCCCAGGATAAATCTTTGTTGCGAAAAACCCGGTATTTCTCTGCACTGATAATGGTTTTAACAATGTTCACTGTTTCTTCAATCCGGTTATTAATTATAATATAATCGTATTCTTCATAGTATTTCAGCTCTTGGAGAGCTATATGCATCCGCTTTTCAATATGCTCTGATATTTCCGTACCTCGGGCGGTAATTCTCCGTCTTAGTTCTGTAAGAGACGGAGGAGCAATAAATATCAATACCGCCTCCGGCATATTCGCTTTTACCTGCATACCCCCCTGAACATCAAGTTCAAGCAGAATATCTTTTCCTTTTTCCGTCGCTTCCTTGACTGCCTCCCGTGAAGTTCCGTAATAATGCCCATACACATTGGCCCATTCCAAAAAGAAACCACTGCTTATTTTTTCTTCAAAAGCAGGCTCACTCACAAAAAAATAACTTTCGCCCTCTTCCTCCTGAGGCCTGGGACTGCGAGTAGTCGTAGAAACCGAAACCTCGATTTGAGGTGACTCTCGGCATAAATCACTAATTATGGTGCCTTTTCCCACTCCAGATGGGCCTGAAATAACAATGAGCAACCCCGAAGACATGCTGCTTAATTTCTCCTCCCCGGTAATCTATCCTTCTTCCTCCGTAGATTCTTTATGCTGAAGCCTGTGTTTTACTGTTTCCGGCTGAACAGCCGAAAGCACGCAATGTCCACTGTCTGTTATAATAACAGCCCTTGTCCTGCGGCCATAAGTAGCATCTATTAACATACCCCGCTCCCTGGCCTCATTAATAAGTCGTTTAATAGGAGCCGAGTCGGGGCTCACAATGGCAACAATTCTTGCCGCCGAAACAATATTTCCAAAACCTATGTTTATTAATTTGGCTGATGTCAAAAAAAACCCTCCTTTTTATTAGTTTTATTAGAGCCGCTTCCTACAAGGGAGGGAGAACAGACTCTTTTCTATTCAATGTTTTGAACTTGCTCTCGCATTTTTTCCAACTCTGCTTTCATTACCACCACATACCCGGATATTTCACTATCACCGGCTTTGGAGCCAATAGTATTAATTTCCCGAAACATCTCCTGCAAAATAAAATCCAGCTTTCGGCCAATAGCCCCGGTTGCCTCCAATGATTCCCTAAAAAGTTGCAAATGGTTTTTTACGCGTACTATTTCTTCCGTAATATCACTTCGCTCGGCAATAATAGCACATTCGGTTAAAATACGATCCTCTTCAAAATTCCCCCCTTCCAATTCTTTCAACTTCTGTTGTAGTTTTTCCCGGTAGCGCTCCTGTATTGAAGGAATTTTTTCATTTACTGCGGAAGCATAATCTTGAATCTTTTCACAACGCTCTTTCAGATCATTTTCCAGGTTTCCCCCTTCTTTGGCCTTCTGAGCAAGCAAATTTTTTAGAGCTTCTTCCACAGATTCCTCTATTACTGAGCTCATCCTTTCATCATCTGCCAGCCTGTCTTGCGTCTCAAATATATCTTTAAAATTCAATATGTGTTCCAGTTTTATTTTGCCTTCCAACTCAAGCAAATCTCTGATATTGTTTAGCGCCTCATAATACGCTATTACTAAAGGCCGGTTAACGCTAATGCTGTAGACTTCTTCCGGCATACTTTCTATGGTTACCCTTATATCTAAATGCCCCCGGTTCACCTTCTCTTTTATCTTACTGCGTATGTTCTCTTCCCAAAACTGCAATTCCTTCGGCACTCGAAAAAAAATATCCAGGTAACGATGGTTTGTAGACTTAATTTCCATGCCTATACCCACATCATCTTTAAAACTATAGCCGTAGCCATAACCGGTCATGCTTTTAATCAATAGGAATATCTCCTTAAATTAAACCTTAAAACCAAATTATAAATAAACTACTCATCTTATCGAGTATAATAATACCATTTATGTTGTTATTTAACAAGAAAACCTTGATCACCTAAATTTAAATTCATTTTACCATTTCTACTACCAAAGGAAAATTGCCTTATATGGAGTAGGTAAGTTATACTATGCAAGGAGGTAATAATAATCTATGTTTGATGTCTTTGCGTTTTCAGCTGTTTTAAAGGAAATTAAGCCTTTGCTTCAACAAGAACGGATAAAAAAAATATACCAACCCTCTTCTTATGAATTACTGGTGCACTGCGGTCATTCCTCAAAATACGGAAGCTTATTTATTTCGTGCAATCCTTCTATGCCCGGGTTTCACCTTACCCGGCAAAAATTTGCCCAACCTCACACCCCGCCTTCCTTTTGTATGCTCCTGCGGAAGCATTTAGAAGGCGCAAAAATTAATAACTTACATCACCCCCCCTGGGAAAGAATCTTATCAATTGACCTATCCCGGGGATCAAATAATTACAAACTTGTTGCTGAAATTATGGGACGGCACAGCAATATCATACTACTTGACAAAAATGAAACCATACTGGGAGCATTAAAGCATATTACCCCCGAAACCAACAAACATCGGGTAGTATTTCCGGGCGTTACTTACGAACTGCCTCCACCCCAAAATAAATATTCCCTGGAAAATATGGATTTTGATGCCTTTAAGGAAGTGATGGAGTCCACCCATGAAAATACTTCCTGGCAACAAATGCTGGTCTTATCCTTTCAGGGAATGAGCCCTCTTTTGGCCGAAGAATTGGAATTTAGGGCTTTAAAAAATGTATCCCGCCGGGATTCATCCTCTCATGTAATAGCTAAAATATGGGAAGCTTTGCAAGAACTTCTTCAGAATGATCAAAATGAATCTTACAGCCCCGTCCTGGTAGAAAATAAAGAAGGGAAAAGCCATTATGCCGTATTTGATTATTTAATATTCCATGATTATTCCCCCCAATACTTTAAGACCGTGAACCAAATGCTGGACTATTATTATCACCAAAAATATTATCTGGAACAATACAAACAACTCCGGACAAAATTAAAAAACATCACTGAAAAAGAAATAAAAAAGATAAAACTGAAAGAAGAACGTCAAAAAGAAGAACTGTTAAAAGCTCGGGAAGCAGACAACTATCGCCTGTTTGGAGAACTAATATTAGCTCATATGCACCTTTTAACAGGCAAACATTCCCGGGTAGATCTACCTAACCTCTATCATCCCGGCCAGGAAAACATTTCCATCCCCCTGGATCCCAGCATTTCGCCCCAGGAAAATGCCCGCAGGTATTTCCAAAAATACCGTAAGCTTCGAAAAGGAGAAAAAATAATTATAAAAAGGCTTTATTATACCCGAGCGGAAAAAGATTACCTGGAAAATGTACTTTATTCCCTGGGCAATGCAGACTTAAATATGCTGGAGCAAATACACGGCGAATTGATGCAAACCGGCTATATCAAAAAACAACGTAAAAGGACAAAAGAAAAACAAACACTTCCGGCAGAGCCCCTTGCATTTGAATCTTCAACCGGCTTTACCATCCTGGTAGGGCAAAGCAACCTGCAAAACGATGAAGTTACTTTCAAAAAGTCTTCCCGTGACGACACCTGGCTGCATGTCCAAAAGTTAGCCGGCTCCCATGTAATCATCAAAGGCAGCCCTTTTCCGCCTGATGAAGACACATTACTGGAAGCAGCCACACTGGCCGCTTATTTTAGCAGAGGAAGATCGTTGCCTAAAGTTACGGTGGATTATACTCAGGTTAAAAACGTAAACAGAAGCCCTGTCCGCAAGCCGGGAATGGCCGTTTATAAAAATTTCCAAAGCATTTCGGTTGAACCGGAAGGCACTGTGTTGAAAAAATTGTTCCAATCTCAAACTCGCTAATTCCTTATTTTGCGGGGATAATTGGAGGTCATTCCCAAAAGCGCTCTAAAGGCTGTCTCCCCGCAAAAAGTACATTAAGCGTTTAAAATCAGCCGGCAATGGAGCCGTGAACTGCATATAAGCACCCGTTTGCGGGTGGATAAATCCCAGCAGGCGGGCATGTAGAGCTTGTCCCTGCCAGTTTATTTCCTTTAGCATTCTTTTCTTTCCCCCATAAAGGGGATCTCCCACCAGCGGGTAACCAAGCGAAGAGAGGTGAACTCTTATCTGGTGAGTCCTTCCGGTTTCCAATCCGGCCCGGAGCAGTGTGCAATCACCGGGGTAAGCCATTACCCGCAAATTGGTTACGGCCTCTTTCCCTCCTTCAACTACCGCCATTTTTTTACGATTCCGGGGATCTCTTCCTATAGGGGCCGAAATTTTAATCTTTTTGCGTTTAATTCTGCCCCACGCCAGGGCCATATAAACCCTGCGCATGATTTTTTCTTTCAACTGCCGGGAGAGTTCCTGATGCACAAAGTCATTTTTAGCCACCACCAATAATCCGGAAGTATCTTTGTCCAGGCGATGAACTATGCCGGGGCGCTTCATACCCCCTATGCCCGATAGATCTTCACAATGATGAAGCAGGGCATTAACCAGGGTTTCCCTCCCATGGCCCGGTGAAGGATGAACCACCATTCCCCGCGGCTTGTCCACTACCAACAAATAATTGTCCTCAAAAAAGACATTCAGCGGGATGGCTTCCGGGCTTGCTTCCATATCCTGAAGGGGCGGGATCGTGACTTTAATGCGGTCGCCGGCCTGCACTATATAGCTGCGTTTAGGCACCTTACCTTCCACTAACACATAACCATCCTTGATCAGTTCCTGCACCCGGGACCGTGAAAGCTCCATTATTTCACCGGAAAGAAAAGCATCAAGACGCTTTCCCCCGCTAGTTACATTCAATATTATCTCCCTAGCTGCTCCCGGCAAATTTGCCTCCTGGCTTACTCAATAATTTTCCTGTAATTAAGGCCGCCAAAATAGTTACCCCCACTAAAAGGCTGACCACCTGGGCCAAAGTAAGGTTCATCCACACTGCCTCACCTGCCCGAAAAAACTCCGTCCCAAACCTTAAAAAACCATAAAGCATAATGACCGCTAAGAGTTGAAAACCATCAAAATAACTGTATTTTCTTAAATATAGCGCCAGAAAAAAAAGGAGCAAAACCCCCACACTGGCATAAAGTTGTACCGGATGACGGGGTGCATTATCTATAAATGCAGCCGGCATAGCCCAAAACACATCCGTTTCTTTCCCGTAACAGCAGCCGTTTAAAAAACACCCTATTCTCCCGAATGCATAGCCCAGCAAAAGGTAGGGGGCTAAAAAATCAGTTACTTTTAAAAAAGAAAGCTTACGCCAACGGCTCCATAACAAAGCTCCTCCGATTCCCAGAATAATGGCGCCGTAAAAAGATAGTCCGCCTCCCTGTAAGCTAAAAATTTCGGCCCAATTTCCGCTGTAATAACTCCAATTTAAAACAATAAAGAGCAGCCTTGCCCCCAGCACTCCCGCCAACCCTAAAATTATAACAATTTCCAGAATAAGCTCGGGGTTATACCCCCAACGGGGGGACTTTTTATAAAGCAAAAAAGCGCAAACAAGAATACCCACTGCAAGCATAAAACCGTAAGAATGAATGGCAAAATAAGGGGTTTCCCACAAAACAGGATACATTTAACTTACCCTCCCGGGAACAAATTATTTATTCTCTATAAAAAATTCATTTATTAATATACAAACATTGAATTTAGCTTTTTCTTACTGGAACTATAAATTTCTTTCTCTGATCCATGAAACCAAAACAAAGCTCACAATCCCTGCTACAATAGCAACGTCCGCCACATTAAAAACAGGGGGCCAAAAAGAAAGAGATAAAAAATCAACTACATACCCCGTACTGATACGATCAATTAAATTGCCAACCGCCCCTCCCATCAATAAAGCCAGGGAAAAGTGAAGGTTTTTGGCCTCGGCGGGCAAGTGAAAATGATAGTAAATGATGAGCAAAACTATAATCACAGTAACCGCAATAAAAAAAACCGTATGATAAGGGAAAAAACCAAAAGCCGCTCCCGGGTTGCGCACGTGAGTTAAATCAAATAAACCGCCAATTACGGTAATTGACTCACCCACTTCCAAATAACTTTGCAGCAATATCTTGCTCACCTGGTCCAGCACCAAAACTATAAGAGCAACTCCCCAAAAAAGCACCACTCATTCTCCTGTTCTGAATTATTAATAATTACAACGGAAAGGCATTTCAAGACAGCTCACAGATGCTCCTGCACTATTTCTACCAGTTCAGCAATAAAATCGCTAATGAGGGGCAGGTTCATCGTAATAATCAGCTGTAAAAAATAAATTGCCAAAGCGGCAAGTAAGATAGCACCCAGTGCAAACCCCACTCCCCTGGCGACCCCTGCCATGAAATTCACCTTCAAGTATCTCCGGGGATTATTGAGCATGTTCATATATTCGGCAATATTAAAATTTTCCATGTCCCGGGAAAGCTTGTCGATGCGCCTGCTTAACTTTTTTTGCTCCTCTAGTTGAGCCTGGGATTCTTCTTCATTTTCGGGTTCAACATTTTCCTTTTCATTGTTACCCATAGCCCCTTACCACCTTCTATAATTTTTCTGCCTGCTTGAAATCGACCTGCCTGTGCTTATAAGCTTTGTGAACTACTACCGCTTTTAAGAGCAGAGGCCTCCTGATCAATGCCACTTATGTTAATTTTTCCATTACCTCTGCACAGCGGGGGCAGATACCTTTTTCATCCACACTTTCGGCATAACTCCAGCAGCGTTCACATTTTTCACGACTGCTTCTAACAATTTTTACCCCCAGGGGCATTCTATCACTCTGCCAAGCCTCTGCCGGAAGACTGTCCCCTCTATTTAACTCACAACATGAAACCATCAAAAGCGTGGGCAGTTGCTCCTCAAATTCTAATATTTTGTCATAAAGCTCGCCATCTGCCCAGATAGAGACTTCGGCTTCCAAAGTATCTTTAATCTCTTTTGCACTGCGTGCCTGTTCTAAAGCGCGTAACACCTCATCCCTTACATCCAAGACCATACCCCACCTGCTCAACAGTTTTTCATCGATATAATCTCCTTCTACCTCGGGCCAATCGGCCAACTGCACACTCTTTTCTTTTTCTCCCGGTATTTTTTGCCATATTTCTTCCGCGGTAAAAGTAAGAATAGGCGCTATAAGTAAGGTTAAACTTTTAAGAATATCAAACATGACTGATTGGGTCGCCCGGCGGGAATCAAAGTCGGGATGAGAACAATAAAGTTTATCTTTATGGACATTTAAATAAAAATTGCTCATGTCAACCACACAAAAATTATGCACAGCATGAAAAACATGATGGTATTCGTAATTATCATAAGCGCGGGTCACCCTGCGAATCAATATGTGCAGCCTGGCTAAAGCCCACTTGTCAATTTCCTCCATGCGCTCATAGGGGATATTATGGTTCTGAGGATCATAATCATACAAATTCCCCAGTAAAAAACGGGCTGTATTGCGTATTTTACGGTAAACTTCCCCCAATTGCTTCAGGATATCTTCAGAGAGGTGGACATCTTTGGTAAAGTCCGCCGAAGAAACCCATAAACGGAGTATATCGGCTCCATAATTCTTAATAATTTCATCCGGAGAAATAACATTCCCCAGCGATTTAGACATTTTTTTGCCTTCACCATCTACTACCCAACCGTGACTAACTACCGCACGGTAGGGTGGCGAACCTTTCACAGCCACCGCCGTCAGCAGCGATGACTGAAACCATCCCCGGTATTGATCGCTACCTTCCAAATAAAGGTCCGCCGGCCAGCGCAAATCCTCATGATTATCGCAAACAGCCATATGGCTGGATCCCGAATCGAACCATACGTCCATTATATCTGATTCTTTTTTAAAAGTATTATTTCCGCATTTGGCGCAAGTTACTTCCGCCGGTAGAATTTCTCCCGCTTCATAAATAAACCAGGCATCCGAGCCCTCTTTTTCAAAAAGGTCTCGTACTCTTTCAATGGTTTGTTGGTTCACCAGAGGCTCCTGGCAGGATTCACAATAAAAAATGGGGATAGGCACACCCCAAACTCTCTGGCGTGATATGCACCAGTCCTGACGATCTCTCACCATGTTAAAAATACGTTCCTCTCCCCATTGCGGGTGCCAATTAACCTTTTTTATTGATTGAAGAGCTTGCTCCCGAAAACCTTCTAGAGAAGCAAACCATTGCTCGGTAGCCCGGAACAAGACCGGTTTTTTGCATCTCCAACAATGTGGATATTGATGAACCATCTCTGTAGCAGCCACCAGGCGGCCATTTTCTTCCATATTGCTAATTATTTCTCTGTTTCCCTCATGATAACGTAAACCGGCAAACTGCCCGGCCTCTTCTGTAAAATAACCTCGATCATCTAGAGGACTCATTATCGGGAGTTCATAAGCATTGCCTACTTTATAGTCCTCTATCCCGTGGCCGGGAGCTGTATGCACACATCCCGTGCCCTGCTCCAGGGTAACATGATCGGCCAGAATAAAAGGGACCTCCCGCTCAAATAGAGGGTGGAGACATTTTAATCCCTCGAGTTCCGCGCCCTTATACCTCTTTATTATTTTCAGTTCGCCGAGGCCGGTGTTTTTCTTCACATCTTCTAATAATCCTTCCGCTAAAAGATAATTATCTTCAGCGGTTTCTACCAAAACATAATCAAGATGGGGATGTAAAGCGACAGCCATATTTGCCGGAATAGTCCAGGGGGTAGTAGTCCATATGAGGCAGGAAATATTATCTTTATTTGCGCCCATCTTTTCCGCTGCCGCAGAAGTTAAAGGAAATCTAACGTAGATAGAAGGAGAGCTTTCATCACTATATTCTATTTCCGCCTCTGCCAGCGCAGTTTCACATTCCGGACACCAGTGGACCGGTTTCAACCCCTTATAGATGTAACCCTGCGCAGCCATCATGCCAAAAACCTCCACCTGCTTTGCTTCAAAAGAAGGCGAAAGAGTTAAATAAGGGTTTTCCCAATCTCCCCTTATGCCCAGGCGATAAAATTGATCCCTTTGCACATCTACATATTTTAAGGCATAATCCCGGCACATCATCCGAAATTCCAGATCAGATATTTTTTCTCTTTTTACTTTTTTATTTTTGAGCACCTGGTGCTCAATAGGCAGCCCGTGGGTATCCCATCCGGGCACAAAGGGAGCATTCATCCCCTGCATGGTAGAATATTTTACCACCAAATCTTTAAGAACTTTATTTAAAGCAGTGCCCATATGTAAAGCTCCGTTAGCATAGGGCGGCCCATCATGCAGAATAAAAGATGGGGCCCCCTTTCTTTTGGCTCGGACAAGATCATATAAATCCATATTTTCCCAAAATTTCAGCATTTCCGGTTCTTTCTGAGGTAATTGTGCCCGCATGGGAAAATTAGTTTGGGGTAAGTTCAATGTTTCATTATAACTCATTTCTTAACTTCTCCTTTTCCAAAAATTTAATTTATAAGATAAAATGATTTCCCTGCTCTCCTCCATTATATAATAAAATCCCCTCCCTTCACACTTCAGGGACGAGATTTACCCGCGGTACCACCCTTTTAGCCGCTCATATGGCCTCTTTCACAACCTTTAACGGCGTTAACCGTCTATGTCTACTTTTCTTCCGGAGAAGAATTTCGCATAGAAACTCCCAGGAGATGTTCGTGAGGCGCGGCTTTAACGGGATCCCAGCGCCCCCGTTTCTCTGCAAAAGCCTACCTGCCACCTACTGACCTGTTCATAATCTTTATGATATGTTTATGTAGTATTTGAAGAAATTCCTAAAAAATATTTGCTTATTTTATGTATATTTGCTTTTATTCCTATTCCATATTTTCTTCCATAGTTCCTCCCATAGTTTCCTCTCCCGTTGCTTTTTCTTCCCCGCCTATTTGATCATAATTGTAGTCTTCTACACCGGGGAGCGCTTCAGACCAATCTTCCATTTCCAGGGAAGAAAGTTGGGCTTCAATAAAAGAGCGAAAGCGCATTTTAAAAATCTGCATCTGCTTATGCAGGCTTTCATTCTCGGCTAAAATCCGACTGGCCTGATAACGCGCATTATCAATAACATTCTGCGCCTTTTGTTCAGCTTCTTTCTGGATTATTTTGGCTTCTTTGTGAGCATTTTGCTTAACTTCTTCCGCAGCTTCTTGAGCAACTAAAATAGCATTTTGGACTGTGTTTTCCATTTTTTCATAATGCTTGCTCTTCTCCGCTAACCGGCTCACCTGGTCCTGTAACTGTTCGTTTTCCTGCTGCAACTTTTCATAATCTTGTTTTAAATTGTTTATGCTTTTTTCTGCTTCTTCTTTAACCTTTTTTATTTCCTGCTGAGCTTCAGTTTTCGCTTTTTCTGCATCTTCCCGCGATTTTTGAATAGATATCTGGGCATCTTGTTCCATTTGGTGCAGTTGATTATACTGCTCCCTTAATTCATTTAAGTTATCCCGTAACTCCTTATTCTCCTCCAATAAATCCTCATAATTATTAGCTACTTTTTCCAAAAACTTATCCACTTCAATAATATTATAACCTCGGAAAGAACGCGTAAATTCTTTATTTTGTATTCCCGTTGACGACTGATTCATAAAATCACCCCTTCTTAATTATCATACTTACTATTCGACAAATAATTACTTCGTCCTCCTATTATTTAGCTAATTTTTTTTAAAACTATAGACTGCCTTCCTCTGCGTGTTTTTCCTTCCACTGAAGTTACTTCTATAGTTGATCTTTCTCTTAAAACGATTACATCTTTTTCTTTTAACTTTATGGAGGGATTTATTTTCTTTTCGCCGTTTACTTCTACATCTCCGGCTTTAATAGTGTTGACAGCTTTCCCGCGGGAAATACCAAACCCCAACCCCAGCACCGCGTCAAGGCGCAGGGAAGCTACCGTACCTTTAATTTCTTTTGAATTGGCCCCACATTTATCTATTTCCATATAAACACCCCTTTTTAAGCAAGGCAAGGGGACGGTTCTGTTGCCTCAAGGCACATGGACGGTTCGAGCATCCCGTAGCAAAGCGAAGGCCGCAAGGCAACAGAACCGTCCCCTTGCCTTTGCCCTTGCCTTGTTAAATCGCCCCTCATTATACAGACCAGTTATATAAGATATCTAATTATATACTTAGAAATTAACAAAGCTAATAATAATCCGCTGCAACAAACGTAATATAATTAAGACCACAATGGGAGAAAAATCTATTCCTCCCCCACCCATTCGCAAAGCAGGAATTAATTCCCGTACGGGCCTTAACAAAGGTTCTGTCATCGTCCATAAAAACAACTGTATATTATCCACTACCTGGTTTCGATTATGGCCGAGTCCTGCCCGGACAAAAGAAAATATTATCCTCCCGAAAAGAATGATGATGTAAACGTTAATTAAAACCAAAAGGACCTCTCTGACTAAAATAAATAGACACCTCCTCATTATTTTAACACTTTTACCGGTTTAACCGAAAATAGCCGTGCCAATACGGACCAAATTCGCCCCTTCCTCTACGGCAATTTGATAATCATTGGTCATACCCATGGAAAGATAATCCAATTTCAGGGAGGGAATATTAATCTGTTCTTTCAAATTTCTGAGCCTGGCAAACACGGGGCGGGTTTCTTCGGGGTTATCCACTAAAGGAGCCATAGTCATCAATCCCCTTACTTTAATGCCGCTAAAATCTTTCACTTCTTCCAAAAAATCTTCCAGCTCTTCGGGCGCAAGGCCGTATTTGCTTGCTTCCCCCGAAGCATTAATCTGGACCAGCACAGGCATAACGGTGTCCTTTTTCCGGGACTCTTTTTCCAAAGCTTGCGCCAGGCTCATCCTATCCAGTGAATGGACCATGCTAAAACGATCAAGAACATCCCGAACTTTATTTGTTTGCAGGTGTCCCACAAAATGCCACTTAATATCCGCGGGAAGAGCGGTTATTTTGGGCAAAGCTTCTTGAAGCCTGTTCTCGCCGAAATCGTTTAGCCCCAGCTTTTTCGCTGCCAGTATTGATTCGGGAGAAACGTTTTTTGAAACTGCTATTATTTTAACTTCCCGCGGATCACGACCGCTTCTGTTTGCCGCTTCCTTAATTCTATCTCGCACGGCCTTATAATTTCCTTCCAAAGCCGGCAACTTTCTCCCCCCTTATACGCCATTATTACCTTATCTTCTGCCCCTCTTCCACAGCTTCGGGACGAGAAACTACCATGCTCTGAGGAGCAATTCCTTCTACAAGGCTACTATTTTCCCCCTCATAAATCACCTTCACCGGCGAAAAAACAGCAACGCCCCTTTCTTCCAGGAAAACTCCCTCTTCTCCTTCATGTTCAATAACAGCATCAGGCGTTACTTCAACGCCTCGATAAGATTTATAGTATATATCGGCATCCACCCACCTGTAACGGCTAAACCCCGGTAACTGGCGGGTAATTCTATATGTTATAAAAAATCTATTCTCTTCTTCCCCTTGCTCCATATCCACTAACTCCGCCTCTACTTCAAGCTCCGGGGAAAAAGAAAAAGTGATTTCCACATTCTCCTGATCTCTCATGGCTCTCCCTTTTTCCGCATCTAATTCCATAGTGTAAAACCATTCGCTGTTATCTACAATCTTAAAAGCAACTTCTCCTTCCCGCAAATAGTCTTTTTGCCTCAGGCCCTCCTCCCTTTCCCAATTAACAGGTTCATCCAACAATTCATAAGGATGTCCCGGAAATACGGTTTCTTCCCAACCATCAATATGGTAAGAAATAATTCCCGAGCGGGGGGCATATAAAGAAATATATTCACCTATATCCATTTCATCCGTATCGTCTAATTCCTCCTTGCCGTTGCCATTTTCATCTATTTCCGTTCCCTCTTCATCCGAAATCCATCCTTTTATTATATCATATAAGTACTGCCACCACGTTTGAATCTCCTCGGCCTCTTCCTCAAGTTCATGTTTCGGATAATCCGGTAATAATTTTACCACTTCCCCTTTAACCGGCACCCGTTCCCCTTCAGATACTTTTCCCAGTACATAACCACTCCTTGGTGAAGATACTACTTTTTCATGCCGCGTAATAATTCCGTGACCACTCTCTACAAAATCAATATTAGCTTCTTCAGCTACCTCCAATTGAACCCTGCTGATATGTAACCATGAACTTATCCAATGAGAAGCTAACTGGATTAAAATAAAAGCAAAAACACCCAAAACGATTAACGACAAAAGTTTTTCCCGCGCAGAAAGTTTATCTTTACCCTCGCCGCTTATAACCTTGAAGCCTTCTTTATTGGAACGAGCCATAGATCATCACCACATATTACCCTTTTAAACTAATAAAACCCATCATCCTGCCGGTTTTTTCTCCATCCCGCCGGTGAGAATAAAAATAATCCGGGTAGCAACGGGTACAGTATCCCGAAACCTGTATATTGCTTTGAAATAACCCCGCATTTTCTAATTGAAGCCGGCAAACTTCTTCTAAATTCAATAAATATCTGTGGTGGGAATAATTATTTTGCGGGCTTAAAAACTTACTCCAGCCTTTATTCCTAAAAGCGGCAGCCACATCTTCGCCGATTTCAAAACAATCAAAACAAATACCCGGGCTGATGGCCGCCAAAGTGCTTTTCGGCTTTCCTCCAAGCTCTCTTGTAAAAGCTTCTATTACTTCTCCGATTATTTCTTTCAGTAGCCCTTTCCACCCGGCATGAATTATCGCTATGGCCCCGCGGTATACATCTGCCAGGTATACCAGCAAACAATCGGCAGAGAAAGCTGCCAGCACCACATCACTGCTCTTTGATATCAGGGCATCACAATCAGGAATAGCAGTTCCCTGTCGACTTCCCCTCCCTAAATCTAATGAATCAACCGGATGAACTCCTATGCCATGGATTTGTTTTCCCGCGATTATTTGTTCCGGAATCAGCCCCCATATTGAAAGAAATCTTTTCCTATTTTCCCATACACTGGCAGGCCGATCACCTGTGTGGTATGCCATATTAAGTGAATGATAAGGGTTATCACTTACCCCGCCGCAGCGCGTTGAAAAACCGGCGCGGATTGTTTTATCCCGCGTGATGAGGGTTGGCTCTAAATAGTGTATATGGCCCTTTATCCCCCAACTAAAGCCTTTTATATGATCAACTCCCTCTCTTCACCCGAACAACAAATTAAGTTCCCGGCATAATTACTTCACCGGCGTCTTTAGCCATAATCCTCCATAATTACCGCCTCTTCCCTTTGCAAAGAATCTTTAACATCAATAATCCTCTGGTTCTTTGACCCTCTAAAAGCAAGCATTAAATCTCTTTCCTCGGAAACATATGCACCATCTATCAATATATTGCTTACTTCCAACAATTTACGATATGTCCCGTGTTCGTTCGATTTATCAAGTAAATATTCAAAAGTATAACCGCTGTAAGTTACGACCTTTAGCCCTCGCTGTTGAGCCCATTTACCCAACCGGGCAAGCACTTCTGCCTGCAAAAAAGGCTCCCCACCGCTAAAAACAAGGGTATCTACATATTTGGAAGTATCGATCTCCTCTTTAAGTTCTTCCAAAGTAAAGTCCATTCCGCCCTCTAAAGGGCGGGCATCGGGATTATGGCATTCGGGACATTCCCGGTAACATCCCTGGGTAAAAATAACAAAAGAAATCCCCGGGCCGTCTATTAAACTTTCTTTTTTAACACCGGCCACCCTTATTTTCATATTTCCTCCTCACAGTGTTCTTAAGCTTGAATAAGTTAACAAGTTAACACACAGTGTCAAGTTAACACACAGTGTTACTCAATATGCGGTTTTCTATCCTTTAACTCGGACAACTTCGCTCCGTTAAAGCGATCTTCTGTAGAAAGATAGCCTGTAATACGCCTTATCCTCCTTAAAGTAGTACTGCCGCAGTGCGGACACTCATTAGGAATTAATCCCGAATACTCGCACCCTTTACATTCATCAAGGGGAAAATTAATTCCGCCGTAGCCCACATCTGAAGCTGCCATGTGCTTAATAATTTTTTCTACCCCTTCCGGATTATGCAAAGGAGGAGAATCAAGTTCCACGTATGTTATATGACCGGCATTGCAATAACGGTGGTATTCTCCTTCAATGGAAATTTTATCAAACATGGATATAGCATAATTAACCGGAATATGAAAAGAGTTTGTATAGTAATCCTTGTCGGTAACGCGGGGTATAGAGCCAAATTTTTTCCTGTCTTCAGCAATAAAACGACCGGCCATTCCCTCCGCCGGGGTTGCATAAAGGACAAAATTTAAATCATAATCCTCTGCAAAAGCATCTACATTGTGGCGCATCCTTTCCATGATTTTAAGGCCTACCTCCTGAGCTTCTTCATCCTCGCCGTGGTGCCGGCCTATTAATGCTATCAAAGCTTCTGCCAATCCAATAAGCCCCACGGCCAGGGTGCCGTTTTTAATTACTTCCCTGATATTATCATCGGGATTCAAATTTTCTGCCCCCAAATATAATGACTGCCCCATTAAAAAAGGTAAGTCCTTTACTTTCAAGCAAGATAAAACCTCAAAACGGTGCATCAATTGCTTGGCTCCCAGGGTTACCATATCATCAAGCTCCTGCATAAATTTAGTTATATCTCCTTTACTCTTCAAAGCCAACCGGGGCAGGTTTAATGTTACCGGAGCAATATTTCCCCTACCAGCGGAAACTTCCGGCCCGTGACGGTTGGCAATTACCCTGGAACGACAGCCCATGTAAGAAACTTCATCTCCATATGGCCGATTGAAAGAAGCATCCATGAAGCTAAAAGTTGGATTCAGGCGGCGGGAAGCCACTTCGAGGGCAAGCTTAAATAAATCATAGTTGGGATCACCGGGATTAAGGTTAACTCCCTTTTGGAGACGAAAAACCAGATTCGGGAATATGGGGCTTTCCCCCTGCCCCATTCCCCGCTTAAAAGACTCCAAAATCGCCCGTGTAACCATTCTCCCTTCTTCCGTTGTGTCCGAGCCCAGGTTTACCGAAGAAAATGGCACCTGAGCACCTGCCCGGGAATGCATGGTATTCAAATTATAGACAAGCCCTTCCATGGCCTGGTATATTCCTCCATAATCGGGCTTATCTTTTAAACCCCTGATTACTTCTCCCATGCTGCCATCGAAGCTGGGGAAACTCTGACCTCCGAACATATCGTTCTGGTTGCTTTGTAAAATAATCGCTGCTTGAGCGGCGGCGGAAGAAATCCTTTTCGGCGGACGAATATAACCATACCCCGTATTAAAGCCTTCCTTTAATAAACGGGATAAATCTATTTGCAAGCAGTTAGGGGTCTTACTATAATAGTCCAGATCATGTATATGTAAATCACAATCAATATGCGCGCGGGCAAATTCTTCCGGGACAAGATTTGTCAAATAATACTGTTTGCTGGCAGCCATAGCAATTTGCAGCATTTTTGCAGATGGTGAATTGCTGATATTGGCATTCTCACGGTTCGTCTCCACCAAAATTTCCTTCACCGCATCCATAAGCTCGGTTTTGGCTTCGCGGATACGCGTCCTTTTATCCCGGTATAAGATATATGCTTTAGCTGTGCGGGCATGGCCATTTTCGATAAGCACTTTTTCCACTGCATCTTGAACATCTTCTACCGCCGGCGTTACCCCATTAAAACCTTCATCTTTTAAAAATTTAATTACCTGGAGAGTAAGTTTTTTAGCAATGTTGCGATCCCTTCCTCCCACCGACTGGGCAGCTTTAAAAATCGCATCTGTTATTTTTTCCGGGTTAAAAACGACTACTCGACCGTCTCTTTTACGAATTTCCCGGAATGCCGTTTCTTCATTCTCCTCAATTAAGCCCCTGTAATTAGATGTTTCTGTAGAAAAAGACTTGACCATAAAATAAAACCCCCCGTTATCATTAATATATTTCCATAATTCCTCCGCCAAACATAATTATTCCTCCGGTTCCGCCTCCCTGGTTCTGATCATTTTTTCCAATTCTTCTTTAAAAGTTTCTATATCCTGGAACTGATGAAATACCGAAGCAAATCGGACATAAGCAACTTCGTCTAATCTACGCAGTTTATTAAGCAAAATATCACCGATCTGGTCAGCCACTACCTCTTGAGTAGATTGAGCTCTGAGCTCCTGTTCCAATTCACTAACTAAATTTTCTAAATCGGGCAGCGCTATATTCCTTTTTTCCGTTGCCCTTAAAAGCCCGGTAAGGATTTTATTTCCGTCAAACACTTCTCGCCTGCCATCCCTTTTTACTACTATAATAGGTACTTCCTCTACTTTTTCCATGGTGGTAAACCTTCTTTGGCAGGAACCGCATTCACGCCGGCGTTTAATAAGTTTCCCTTCTTCTGTCATTCGAGAATCGGCAACCCGGCTTTCCAAGCTTCCGCAAAAAGGACATTTCATCTTGCGCCCTCCCAATATATTGTCGTTTTTAAGATTGTATTACACAATATATTGATTGTAAAGACATATTATAAAAAAAATAAAAGGCCCCTTTCAAAGCCTTTTATGCAAAGCCAAATAATTTTATTAAAATATTTTAATTATTTGCGGCGCCAAAATTATTCCTCTTCATTTTTCCGCCGCATAAAAGCGGGAGTGTCTATGTCAGCACTTTCATCAAAGTTAGTTTTCTGAAAATCAGCTTCTACCACGTTTTCACGTCCGCCGGTTTTCTGATCAAATCCCGTGGCTATCACTGTTACCCTGATATCCTCGTTCATAGACTCATCAATTACGGCTCCGAATATTATATTCGCATTAGAGTCTGCATGAGAGGAAATAATATCTGCCGCTTCGTGAACTTCAAAAAGCCCCAGGTTTTCCCCGCCGGTAATATTGATTAAAATACCCTGAGCCCCGGAAATAGTAGTTTCAAGTAGCGGACTGGTTATAGCCTTATTAGCCGCGTCTTCAGCCCGGTTATCCTCACTGGAGACACCCACTCCCATTAAAGCCGTTCCGGTTCCTGCCATTATAGTTTTAACATCCGCAAAATCAAGGTTAATAATACCGGGAACAGTAATTAAATCGGAAATACCTTGTACCCCTTGATGAAGCACATCATCAACCATGCGGAAAGCATCCAGTATGGAGGTTTTCTTATCGGCAAGCTGTAGCAAGCGTTCATTGGGAATAACTATCAGCGTATCTACTTTTTCTTTTAAACTTTTAATACCTTCCTCTGCCTGTACTTTCCGTTTATGAAGCTCAAAGGGAAAAGGTTTGGTTACCACTCCCACGGTGAGGGCACCCAGATCGCGGGCTATTTCCGAAATAATGGGGGTGGCACCGGTACCCGTTCCTCCTCCCATACCTGCAGTAATAAAAACCATGTCAGCTCCTTTGATAGCTTCCCGCAATTGATCCTGGCTTTCTTCGGCAGCCATTTTGCCAATTTCCGGGTCTGCCCCTGCGCCTAACCCTTTAGTAAGATCCTGGCCTATCTGTATTTTGGTACCGGAGTTGGTTAAATGTAATGCCTGGGAATCTGTGTTAACAGAAATAAAATCAACGCCCTTGAGGCCGGCACCGATCATCCGATTAACAGCATTGCTGCCGCCACCTCCCACACCTATCACCTTAATGGATGCAAATTGTTCCATGTCAATATCAAACTCTATCATTTAACATTCCCCCTTATGTTATTTTATTCAAAAATCACGGCCAACCATTCCTGTATTTTATTCCAAAGCCTGGTAAAAATATTATTGGGGTTACTTGCCTTTTTTTTAGGACTCATACTTACTGTCCCTCCAAGATTATGGCGCAGTACATAAGTTACAATCCCAACCACCGTGGTATAAATTGGGCTTTGTACACCTACCAGATTTGGCTCACCTATTCTTACCGATGCTCCAATAATATTTTCAGCAATTTTGCTAAATCCCTCCATGAGGGAAACGCCACCGGTAATAACGACTCCGGCAGATAATCGACCGCTACCCTCCATTCTTAACATTTCATCCCTGGCAAACTGCAGGATCTCCTGGACCCTGGGCCCTATAAAATTGGCCAGGTCCTTCTCCGAAACTTTCTTGGTATCTTTACCCCCTACAGTAATAATCTCAATTTTTTCTTCCGCATCGGCCATTTCCTGGAGAGCGCATCCATATTCTACCTTTAAATTTTCTGCAGCATAATAACTTGTATGCAGCCCTACTGCCAGATCATTAGTTATATGATCACCGCCAATGGGAAGAACTGATATATCCTGTAAGTTTCCGTTCTTAAAATAAGAAATTTCCGTGGTCCCCCCGCCTATATCCATAATAAAAGCCCCCAGCTGTTTTTCATCACTGGTAAGGGTAACTTCACCATTAGCCATAGACTGTAATACTATACCTTCTACTTCCAATCCCGCCCTGGTCACACAGCGTAATAAGTTCTGCAGGTAAGTAGAAGAAACGGTAACAACCGTACCATCCACTTCAAGCCTAACCCCGACCATTCCTACCGGGTCTTTAATACCATCATACCCATCTACAATGTACTCCTGAGGTATTACTTCTACAATTTCCTTATCGGCAGGTACAGATAAAACCTTTGCTAATTCCAGAGCCCTTTCCAGATCATGTATTTTAATTTCCCTGTCGTCAGAGTTAACCGCCACTACTCCCCGATTTTTAATAAGCTTAACATTTAATCCTACCAGTCCCACAAAAGCGGAAGAAATGTTAACATCAGCCATACGCTCCGCTTCTTCAATTGCTCTATTTATTGATGCCACAGTCTGCTCAATATCTACTACATATCCTTTTTTCATGCCCTCGGAAGGGCTTAAACCAACTCCAAATATATTTATCGTACCATCAGCACGATGCTTGCCTACAATAACTCTTATATGTGAAGTTCCGATATCGAGCCCTGCTACCAACTCTTTTTGTTTCACCCCTGCACCTCCTTGAACTATGCTCTGAATNTTTGAGAATTTTATGCATATCTATAAAAACAATTCAACAATGAATTTTATTATCCTTTTTAAAAAAAATTATTTTTTATTCTATTTTCCAATTTCGCAAAAATACTGAATATACGCTACTCCTCGCCTACTATCTGCAATTCCAATTTAAGCTTGACGCCGTGCTTTTGAAAAACTTTTTCCCGCACAAGATCAATCAAAGAAGTGATATCACTTGCCGAAGCACCTCCCACATTCACAATAAAATTAGCATGTTTTGAGGAAACCATGGCACCTCCTATCTGCAATCCCTTGGCTCCGGCTTCTTCAATAAGTTGTCCTGCCGAAACATGGGGTTCATTGCGGAAAATACTCCCCGCACTGGGCAAACTGGGCTGTTTTTCCCGGCGCTTCTTTAATATCTCCCCCATTCTTTCTTTAATTTGGGTTGGATGACTCTCATTTAAGGCAAGGCGTGCCCCTATTACTATACCTTCTTTATTTAAGCTACTCCACCGGTATTCAAAAGAAATCTGGCTTCTGCCCATAACTTTAGTAGTTCCCCTATAATCAATTAAGGTTACATCTTCCACTAAGTCTCCCAGGTATAATCCGAAAGCTCCCGCATTCATTATCAGTCCTCCACCCAAAGAACCCGGAATTCCCACAGCAAACTCCAAGCCGGAAAGCCCATTTTCGGCAGCCTTCCAGGACAACAAAGGCAAAAGGGCGCCTGCGCCCGCCCGTATAACGTTGTCCTTCCTTTCCATATAGTTGAATCCATCACCCATCATAATAACTGCTCCCCGAATGCCCTTATCTCTGATTAAAAGGTTGGTCCCTTTGCCCATAGTCAAAAAAGGCATTTTTGCTGCTGTAATTATTTTTAAGATCAATTGTAGTTCGTCAAGATCAAGCGGTTTAAACAGGTAATCAGCCTTGCCCCCTACCTGGAATGAAGTATAGGGAAACATGGGAACATCTATTTCAGGCTTATTCTTTAGTATATTTGTTAATTCCTCAAGGTTCATTTTACTTCTGATACTCCTTCGCTAAATATCGCTATTGACTACCTTCCCAAAATTAAATAATAACTATATTGATGAGGTTATATTTCTTCTAAAATACATTGATACATCATTTCTGCTGCTTCCGGCATGCCTATTCTCTTGCTTTTATAAGACATCTCTTGCCACATTTCCTCGTTTTCCCGGAAATCCTTCAATTGCTCACTCAGTTTTTGCGCGGTGAAATCTTTTTCTTCAATTAACACAGCCGCACCTTCCTTTTCCAGTAACAATGCGTTATAATACTGGTGATTATAAGCTACATTGGGTGAAGGCACCAAAATAGCGGGCACACCGCACACAGTTATTTCCGCCAATGCTGTGGCTCCTGCTCGGGAAATTACCAGGTCGGCTGCTGCCAGTGCGGCGGACATATCCGTCAGATATGGCTTTACCACCACCGAAGAGTATTTCCCCTTTAATTTTTTGATAACGTCCTCATAATACAGTTCCCCTGTAATATACAAAAACTGGACGCCTGCCGGGAAATTACCGTGGTTAAATAGCTCCACCATCACATTATTTAATTGCAATGCGCCCCGGCTCCCCCCAAAAACCAAAACAGTTTTTTGGCGGGGATCAAGTTCAGGCAGGCGCCTTAGACCTTCCTCCCGCGATAAATGTCCGATTTCCGAAGCCCGCGGATTGCCGGTAAGTTTAACTTTTGCTTTTTTAAAATAGGCGCGGGTTTCTTCAAATGAAATACATACCCGGTTTACTCGGGCTGCCAGCAAACGATTGGTAACCCCAGGAATAACATTTTGCTCATGAATAAGAACCGGTACACGCAGCAAGGAAGAAGCCAGGGTTACCGGGCCGGCAGCATACCCCCCGGTTCCCACTACCACATCCGGTTTAAAGCGTTTAATAATTTCCCGTGATTGTTTTAAACTCCTTAACAATTCGAAACTTGCGGCCAAAACTTCTTTCAAGGAACGCTTATTAAACGCCTTCACCGAGACTACCTCCAACGGGAAACCTGCATGGGGGATTATTTCATCTTCCAACCCTTGAGAAGTCCCTACGAATAATATAACATTTTCCTTATTTTTTTTAACCAGGTACCGCGCCAGTGCCAAGCCGGGATAAATATGACCGCCGGTCCCTCCTCCACAAATTAATACCCGCATAAACTGTCTCCCTAGTTGGTTGTTGGTTCTTTCTACTCTACATGCTTGGAAATATTTAATACTATCCCTATAGCACAAAGATTAAAGAATAATGAACTTCCACCTGCGCTTATGAAAGGAAGGTTTAGCCCCGTGACCGGTAAAGAACCGGTTACTACCCCGATATTAACCAAAGCTTGAATGGCGATTATACAAATAAGGCCCCCTGCCAACAAAGAGCCAAATTTGTCGGGAGCATGTAAAGCCACTTTCATGCCCCTCCAAATCAAAACGCAAAACAAGAAAAATATTGCTGTTGTACCAATAAACCCCAGCTCTTCACCTATGACAGCAAATATAAAGTCGTTATGAGGTTCCGGCAAGTAGTAAAGCTTTTGCATACTACGCCCCAAACCTACGCCGAATAATCCTCCCGAACCCAAAGCATAAATGGATTGAATTACCTGCCATCCGGAACCCATAGAGTCTGCCCATGGATCTACAAAAGAAGTTAAACGATCCAGCCAATAAGATTGCCTATAGTACAAATAAGGGATAATAAGCGAAGATACCCCCATTAGGGCAGCCAGTTGCTTTAACGGTATACCGGCTGCCACCACCACTATTGCGACTCCCATACCAATAATTAAAGCCGTTCCCAGGTCCGGCTGCCCCATTATGAAAAGAAAAGAAAGAAACATTACACCCAGGGGAATAAAACTACTGGACCAGAAATTTTTCATATCTACACTTTTACTACTTAAATAAGCCGCTGTAAAAATAATGAGCGCCAGTTTGGTGAATTCGGAAGGCTGAATGGAAAAAGTGCCGAAACCCAACCAACGCTTGGCTTCGTGAACTTCCACTCCCAGGCCGGGAATAAAAACCGCGGTAAGTAAAAGAAAACTTATTAAAACTAAAATAGGCGATAGGGTTTTTAAGTGCCGGTAATTGAAGCGCCTAAAGAATAGAAGCCCCATAGCCCCCAAAATTGCCCATATAGTTTGCCTGATTAAATAAAAATAAGGACTGCCCCTTGTTTCTGCCGCTTCTATCGAACTGGAGCTGAAACACATAATAAGCCCTATAATTACTAAAACAATTACCACCAGCAAAATTGTAAAATCAGGGCTGCCTTTTTTTTCTTCTTCCTCCATTTAAAATCCTCCACCTTTATTTATCCGGGTCTTTCCCAGCTCATAAACTATTTCCTTAAATAAGCATCCTCTCTCCTCGTAATCTTTGAACATATCCCAACTCGCACAAGCAGGTGATAGCAGAATTACGTCGCCCTCTCCGGCTTGTTTCCATGCCAGTTCTACCGCTTCTTCCAGCGTACCTGTAATTTGCAGGTCGGTGATTCCGGATGCCATAGCTGCTTCTTTGATCTTGGGAGCAGTTTCCCCCAATAATATTAAATATTTTACCCCATTTTGTTTAATGGAATAAATCAGGCTTGTAAAATCGGCCTCTTTATCTTTGCCCCCGGCTATGAGAATCTTACTTTTGCCGGGAAAAGATTCCAGGGCTTTTTGGCATGCTTCCGGATTCGTCCCTTTGGAGTCGTTAACAAAGGAAATATTATTAATAACCTGTACAAGTTCCAATCGGTGTTCTACCCCTTTAAAATTGCACAGCCCTTCTTTAATAGCATTTAAATCAACCCCACCTGCCCAGGCAGCGGCTGCTGCAGCTAAAGCATTTTCCAAATTGTGTTTTCCGGGCATAGTTAATTCTTTTTCCCCGCAGATACCTAAAAAATTGCCCTTTTGGCAAATTCCCAAAGTACTGTCATTTACACAAAAACCCTCCTCCAGAAAAGACCCACCGCTAAAAAAAACCGGAGCGGCAGCGCTTCTTTTGTGCATAGCATACACCACTTCATCCATAGCATTAAACACCGCCACATCAGAGACTCCCTGGTTAAGAAATATTTTTTCTTTCGCATGGATATATTCATCCCGGCTTTTATGATAGTCTAAATGATCCGCGGTAATGTTTAATATTAAAGCAACAAAAGGGCGGAAATTTATAATATTATCCAGTTGGAAACTGCTTAATTCTGCTATGATTATGTCTCCCGCCTTACTTTCCGAGGCCACATCACACAAAGGCTTCCCAATATTTCCGGCTGTAAAAACCTTTTTTATGCCACCCCTTTCAAATATTTCAGCCGTCAACAAGGTAGTAGTAGTTTTACCGTTAGTGCCGGTTATCCCTATTATTGGCGCCTTTAGAAAAGGATACGCCAGTTCTATTTCGGAAATAACGGGAATATTATTAGAACCGGCTTTTTCAAAAATATCCAGCTGCGGGGGAACTCCCGGACTTTTTACTACCAGGGTTACCTCCTCTGTGAGCAAAGACAAAGGATGGCCGCCGCTTATCAATTCTACTTCCGTGTGCTTAGCTAAATCAATTACTGCCTTTTCTAATCGAGTATACTCTCGATGATCGTTGGCAATTATGCTTTTAGCGCCCATTTTCAACAAAAAACGCGCCGCCGCCAAGCCGCTGCGGCCCATGCCTATAACCAAAACTTTTCCTTTTCTTATGCGGTCCAGTAACAAAACTACCACTACTTTCTTTAAATTGTATTATATAATACCGGTCTCCCACAAACTCACTACTGCCAGTATTAGAGAAATGCCCCAGAATACCGTTACAATTTTCCACTCGCTCCATCCTTTTAATTCGAAATGGTGGTGTAGGGGGCTCATCAACAAAAACCGCTTGCCGGCAAAGCGATAAACCAATACCTGCACTATCACCGAAAGTGTTTCCACTACAAAGACAGCACCGATAATTACCAATAACAGTTCACTTTTTGTAAAGACTGCCGCTATAGCTAACGCCGCTCCTAAAGCCAGGGAGCCCACATCTCCCATAAATAATTTAGCCGGATGCAGATTAAATACTAAAAAACCCAAGCAGGCGCCTATCAACCCTCCACAAAACAATGCTACTTCCGGCATTCCTTTCAACAAGGCCAAAACCAAAAAGGTGCTTAGCGCAATGATAGAAAGTCCGCCGGCTAAGCCATCGATTCCATCAGTTAAATTAACGGCGTTAGTAGTGCCCGCTATCATCAAAAACAAAAACAGTGGGTAAAATACCCCCAGGTCAAAAACCACATCCGTAAAAGGTATTTCCATAGATGTGGGATGATCTATATTAATAAGAAAGATCGTCAAAACTACCACAATACCGAGCTGGCCGATAATCTTGCTTCTTGCTTTTAAACCCAGCGAAGCACTTCGCTTTACTTTCCCATAATCGTCAATTCCCCCGATAAAAGCATTTGCCAATGTTACAAACAAACACAAGTAAAATATCGCTGCCAGTTCATTCCCTATTATTACTGCAGGCAAAATCCCCGCCACAACGAATACTATCCCTCCCATAGTAGGGGTTCCAGTTTTGGTAAGGTGCCCCACAGGGCCTACAGTCCTTATATGCTGTTTAAAACGCAGTTGGTGCGAAACTTTTATAAATATGGGACATAATATTACGCTGATCAAAAAAGCGCATATAAGAACTTGCCATATCGGTAATTCCATGTATTGCCTCCTGCTCTACCTGCTGTAACTCAATTTTCCCTTTCAAATCCTTATCTCTAAGAGGGGTCTTTTGTTGATTTTCCCCGAATTGCCTTAGTGTGCCCCTTTTGTAAGTTTAGCTACCAGTTCCTCCAAATTCATCCCCCGGGAACCTTTTACCAAAAAGCAATTCCCTTCTGAGCGGGGCAGCTCGCGCAAGCATTTCCAGGCCTCTTCCTTGTTTCTACAAATATAAACCTGTAATTGGTTTTGACGGGCTTCTTCTGCAATATAGCGGGCCAGTTCGCCTACTGCAACCAGATAATCGATTTTACTGCGCGCAATTTTCCTCCCTACTTCTCTATGAGCCTCTTCCGCCATAATCCCCAGTTCAAACATGTCTCCCAGGACCGCTATTCTTGCCCCACTCACTTCCATTTGCTCCAATACTTCCAAAGAAGCTTTCATGGAATCGGGATTTGCATTATATGAATCGTTAATAATCTTTGCTCCTTCAACAGATTTCATCATCTGCATTCGCCCTCCGCTGAAATCAAGCTCGGTTAGCTCAAAATTCAATTTGTCAATTTCTACCCCCAACAAATAACCCACAGAGAGGGCAGCAAGAGCATTGCTGGCGTTATGTTTGCCGGGTAGAGGCAAATAATAATGTTTCCTCTCCCCCCCGGGAAATGAAACCTCAAAACCCGTTCTTCCATCCTTATATGTATATTTATTGCCTTTGAAATCGGCGCCTTCTTCCCAGCCGTAATAATAAACTTTACCGCCAAAGGACTCCCCCATTTCCCGCAGGTAAGGATCATCCCCATTTAGAATAATTATTCCATCATCCCCCATAGCATTAATTAATTCCCCTTTAGCCCGGGCAATATTATCCCTGGAACCTAAAAGCTCAATATGAGCCTCACCTATATTCGTAATTATTCCCCAACCCGGCTTAGAAATACGGGTCAATTTATCAATTTCCCCCGTCCTGTTCATTCCCATCTCCAACACAGCTGCTTCATGTTCAGCAGTAAGGTTCATTAAAGTTAATGGGAGGCCGATTTGGTTATTATAATTACCTTCTGTCTTCAATACCTTTAAATGAGGCTTCAGTATAGAAGCCAGTAAATCCTTGGTAGTAGTTTTGCCGCTGCTTCCGGTAACGCCGATTACCTGCGGCGAAAATTTTCGCCGATAATAGCCGGCCATATCCTGCAGTGCCTCCAGAGTATCTTCTACCTCTATAATAGTTCCGGGCAAACTTTTAGCATCAAGCGTGCAGGGTTTGGTAAAAAAACTACCAGCCGCTCCTTTTTGCAGTACTTCTTCCACAAAATTATGGCCGTCTGTATTTTCCCCTTGCAGGGGAACAAACCATTCACCGGGCATTAAAGTACGTGAATCAATAGAGACCCCCTTAACCATTGTATGCGGCTCACCGCTGATCATCTTTCCTCCGGTTGCTCGGGCTATTTCCCGGCAATCAAGCTCCATCATATCCTTTTCCTTTAACTAAATGACTCAAGTTTTTCTTAATTAATTATATCCCGGAAGCCAATCATTATGATTGGCATATATACTCAGCAGCAACCTTCCTATCACTAAAAGATATGGTTTTATCCTTAAAAATTTGGTAATCTTCATGCCCTTTGCCGGCTATAAGCACAATATCGCCCTTTTTTGCCATTTTTATAGCCCTGCCAATCGCTTCATCTCGTTTTAAAGCGATTTCGTAATCTCCACCGGCCCCCTCTTTTTCCAACCCTTCAAGAATATCTCGCACAATTTCTTCCGGATCTTCGGTGCGGGGATTATCGGAGGTAATAATACATTTATCACTGTATTTACCGGCTATTTCACCCATTAGAGGCCGCTTACCCCTATCCCTGTCGCCGCCACAGCCAAAAACGGTAATTAATTTTCCGTTATTTAACAATTCCCGGGCAGTTTTTAAAACATTTTCCAGGCTATCGGCAGTATGGGCATAATCAACAACAACCAGGTAATCCTGCCCGCACTCCACCTGCTCAAACCTGCCGGGAACACCGTTAACTGATTCCAAGCTCTGCTTTATTTCTTCCAGTTGCATTCCCTCTGCCAACCCCACGGCTATGGCTGCCAGGGAATTGTATATATTAAACATACCCCGCAGTTTTAGTTCCAGATTAATATCACCTGCAAATGTTTTGGCTGTAAAACGGCATCCATCAAGATCGATAACAGGGTTTTCCGCATATACATCTGCCGGCTGTTTAACCGCATAAGATACCTGTTGAACGGGAACCCGGGCAGTTATATGAGCATAGTGGGGATCATCCTTGTTAATCACCGCCACTCGCGGGTGGCCCTTTTTTGAAAATTCCCCGCCCATCTGAGAAAACAACTTGGCCTTGGCAGCAAGGTAAGCTTCAAAATCACGATGAAAGTCCAGGTGATCCGACGTAATATTGGTTAAAACGGCAACATCAAATTCACAACCGGAAACCCTATGCCATTCCAGGGCATGGGAAGAAACTTCCATTACTGCGTGAGTAACATTCTTATGCAGCATGTAATCAAATAATTCTTGCAAGTCACTTGCTTCCGGAGTTGTGGACAGAGGTGATAATATTTCTCCGTCAATTTTGTAATTTACCGTACCCAGCAAACCACTTACATAACCTTTATTCTGCAAAAGGGCATTAATCAGGTAGGTAGTGGTAGTTTTTCCGTTGGTTCCCGTTACGCCTATAAGCCTCAATTTTCGGGAGGGGTAATCATAAAACACGTTAGCCATCAACGCCATAGCCAAACGGACATCCTTCACCCGAATGCAGGGAACACCAAGTTGAGGGGCATCATCACTCACAACAATAGCCAGGGCGCCATTTTCATAAGCTTCCCCCGCGTATTCCCATCCATGGCAGCGTGTCCCGGGAAGGGCAAAAAAAAGATTGCCTTTTTTTACTTTAGCCGAGTGATAAGCCAAACCGGTAACATTCCCGGCCACTTTGCCTTCAACCTGCTTTATCAGCAAGTTATCAATCATTTTATCCACCGGTATCTCTGGCATTTTACTGCACCTCTAATTTCAGGTTAAAAAACTACTCAGGCTTATTCCGCTGTATTTCAGGGGACGGTTCCATTGTCTCCCCTCAGTCGCTTCGCTTCCTTCGGCCCTTCGCTGCGCTTCGGGGACAATGAATAACCGTCCCCTTCACACAGCTTACTTCAATCCAATCTTATCCTTCACACAGCTTACTTCAATCCAATCTTATCCTTCACACAGCTTACTTCAATCCAATCTTATCCTTCACACAGCTTACTTTAATCCAATCTTATCCTTCACNCAGCTTACTTCAATCCAATCTTATCCTTCACACAGCTTACTTCAATCCAATCTTATCCTTCACACAGCTTACTTCAATCCAATCTTATCTTGGCCGGAGTAATTACGGCTAAAAAAACAAATCGTCTCAAGAAATAAAAAAGCCCATATGGGCTTAACTATACAAAATCTTATTCCGATTGGCTAAAAATCACATCCACTTTTTCTCCGGGCTCCACCTTTGAACCGGGGCGAGGATATTGATCAATCACTACGCCGTTTCCTTCCGATTCAAGTGTTAACTCGAACCAGCCCAATATTGTTTCCGCATCTGCCATTGTTTTCCCCTCAAGGTCGGGAATCTTTACTTCGCCATCGGGAAGTATTTTATCCCCTATATAGGCAATAATGTCAGCTTCCTTAGAAACATGGCTTCCTCCTGCGGGGGTTTGTTTTTTTATTTGTTCACCGTCGCCAATGGTTTCTAAGTTTAACCCTATTTCCGCCAATTGATCTTCAGCCTTTTCCGGAGAAAGTCCCTTTAAATCAGGTATCTCGATAACTCCTCCTGCAGGTAAAACCCTTTCTTCGCGGGGTTCCATTTCTTTATACTCTATAACATCCGTCATAACCCGGTGAAAAATAGGGGCGCTCACATAAGAGCCCCATTGTGAGCCTCTTTGAGCATTATCAACCGCTATGTATAATATAATTTGCGGTTGTTCCACCGGCATAAAACCCACAAAAGATAATATAAATTCCCCGGCAATATAATTTCCATCTGCTCCCACTTTTTGGGCTGTCCCGGTTTTACCCGCAATACTGTAGCCATCAATGCTGGCATTTATGCCGGAACCTTCTTCTACAGTCTCCTTCATTATATCAGCAATTTGCCGGGCCGTTTCCTGGGAAATTATCTGCCTGATTTTTTGAGGTTCGTTTTTTTCCACCACATTACCTTCCATATCCCGAAACTCTTTGACCAGATAAGGCTGCATTAAGTATCCCCCGTTGGCAATGGCTGAAAAAGCCGTAACCTGTTGTAAAGGAGTAACCGAAACACCCTGGCCAAAAGCAGTAGTGGCCAACTCCACGGGTCCCGTCGCCTGTGGGCTAAAAATTATTCCCCTGCTTTCGCCGGGGTAATCTATCCCCGTTACGCTGCCAAAACCAAAACTTTGCAGATAAGACAACAGGGTATCTTTGCCCAATCTCTCTCCCAGTTCCATAAAACCTACATTACAGGAAGCAAGCACTGCCTTTCGGAAATCTATTTCTCCATGTCCGCCTCGATCAGATGTCCAGCAGCCGATCTCCGCATCGGCAACTTCCGTGGATCCCTCACACCTAAAAGTCTCGTTGCCATTGAAAATCCCTTCTTCAACAGCAGCCATCAGGGTAGCTATCTTGAGGGTAGATCCGGGTTCGAAAGTCATTGTAAATGGGGAAAGGCTCATTTTACTCCGGTCATATTCCCCATAATTTTCCGGGTCAAAATCCGGCTTGCTCGAGACCGCCAATATTTCACCGGTTTGTGGATCCATGGCCAGCCCCATCACCTCATCGGCTTTATATTTTTCTAGAGCAAGGGATAACTCTCTTTCCAGAATATACTGAATGGTACTATCAATAGTTAAAACAAGATCTTTCCCCTTTTTCGGAAGGGCATACCTATCTGTTTGGAAAGGAAGGGGGCGGTTTTTGGCATCAGAAGAATAGAAAAAATTACCTTTTTCCCCCCGCAACTCTTCTTCAAATTTGCTTTCCAATCCCATCAATCCTTCATCCATTCCCTTAAAACCAATTAATTGGGAAGCTAAATTGCCCTGGGGGTAAATACGTTTTCTTTCTATTTCAAAGGTAATTCCGGGAAGCTCAAGTTCCTTGATTTTCTCAGCCACTTCCGGTTCTACTTTGCGTTTCAGATAAATCAAATCCCGGGAACTCATGAGTAAACCTTTAAGACGGCTAACTTCCATATCTAAAACGTGTGACAATACCCTTGCAGTTTCTTCCGGATTTTCTACGTAGCCCGGAATCGCGGCCACGGTTTTTCTTGGACTGCTGCTTGCTAAAAGATTACCATTGCGGTCGTAAATAGAACCGCGGGGTGCTTCGGTGAATATGTTACGGTTCCACTGATTCTCTGCTTTAGTTTGCAGTTCATCAGCCTGTATTACTTGAATCCAAAATAACCTCATAACCAGTAAAAAAACAATCAAAAATAAGAATGCCAGAAGCATTCCCAATCTTTTTTTCACTTCACCTTGAGCATCCCAAAAATTTGACAAGCTTCCGCCCCCTCGAAAAAAGCTTATCAGCAAACCACTACCGTTTTCGCTTCCTTTAGAAGTGGGAACCTCCCGCTCAATATGGCTAATACCGCAAGTTTACCCGCGCTCTGAGGATGATCCCTACCCCGATTTTGTCAATTACCTAACTGGCTCCGGCCTAGTTTTCGCTAAACCCTTACCACTTCATCTCCCGCCTGTAGAGCCGGGATAATTCTTGGCATTACAAGTTAAAATTTGCCCTGCAGGCTTTTTATAAAATAGATCTACGGGGCTCATTAGTAAACTTTGTTTCATATTTTTATAGTATCAATAAGGATTATATACGGCTACTCTATTAGTTGTTCTTGAGAAACTGTCCGAATGGGCCTATCTTCAAAATCTTCCATTTTCAATTCATTGCGAGCAATTTTTTCAATACGTTCCATAGAATGTAGGTTAGAAACTTCTAATTCCAGCTCCCTTTGTTCCTCCTGAAGGGCAGCAAGTTCCCCCTGAACTCTGGAAACCTCAAAACTAGTAGTTACTATTTTACTATACAGGGCAACCGCTACAATTGCAAGAATTATAAATAATACCGTCACCATAAAAAGAGAAAAATTTTCTTTCAATTTGGGCTTATGCTTCGTATTTCGGGAAGAATTATTATAATGGGGAGAAATATATTCTTTTTTCGGTTGTGCAGGCATTCTACGAGCCTGTATCATTTTTATCACCCTCTTTTTCTTAAATCCTTCGAGCTGCTCTTAACCGTGCGCTCCGGGCACGGGGATTATACATTATTTCCTGTCTTGACGGGATTTCAGATTTTTTGGTCAATATTTGCAAGGTGGATACTTTACCACAAGCGCATTTAGGCAGTCCCGGCGGGCAAACACATTTTTGTGCCTCTGATTGGAAAAACTGCTTAACCCGGCGATCTTCCAGCGAATGGTAACAAATAACCACCATAACTCCACCTTCCCTTAAATAATCAACACATTGAGGTAAAACTTTTTCCAACTGCCTTAGCTCCAGGTTCACTGCAATCCTTAAAGCTTGAAAACAACGTTTAGCCGGATGTCCTCCCCTTTGCCTGTTAGCAGCGGGGATGGCAGATTTGATTATTTCTACAAATTGTCCCGTACTTTTTATTGCTTGCGATTTTCGATAAGATGCCACAAAAGACGCAATTCTTGAAGCCCACCGTTCCTCTCCGTATTCCTTAAAAATCCGGCTTAAATCTTGTGTACTCCTTTCGTTTAGTATATCCGCCGCTTTCACCGGCAAATTTCTGTCCATTCGCATATCTAAAGGGCCGTCTACCTGGTAAGAAAATCCCCTCTCACTCTCTTCTAACTGATAACTTGACAATCCCAGATCTAAAAGAATGCCATCCACCCGGAAAATTTCCAAACCTTCAAGAACATCTGCCAGACTGCCAAATTCATTTTGAACAAGAATAAAGCGGCCTTCATATTCTTCTAAATTATTTTTAGCCAGCTGCAATGCATCCTGATCTCGATCAATGCCCACCAGCAGCCCTTCTTTTCCCAGGTAATCACAAATAACCCGCGCATGCCCACCACCACCCACAGTGGCGTCAACATATATTCCTGAAGGGTGGGGATTCAGGTAACTTATTACTTTTTCCGGCATTACGGGCTTGTGAATTTTAGGGTTACCCCCTTCTCTTCCTTTTCCCCAAATGTCCCTATTTTTATAGTGATGCTTCATTTCAAAGATCAAAGTCTACCAGTTTTTCGGCAATCTCTTCATAAGAACTGCTTGCTTCCTCGCTGTATTCTTTCCAGGCTTCTTGTGACCATATTTCCACGTGATCGGAAACACCGATAATAACGACTTCACTTGCCAATTTCGCATATTCGCGTAAATTTTGAGTTATCAATATTCTATTCTGCTTATCCCTCTCTACTTCCACGGCCCCGGAGAATAATAACCTTTTAAGCGCCCTCGCATCCGCGCGGGTAAAAGGAAGATTTTTAAGTTTTTTCTCCATAACCTCCCATTCATCCGGAGGATATACATAAAGGCACTGATCCAACCCCCGGGTAACAATAAACCTCTCCCCCAGCCCTTCCCTTAGCCTGGAAGGGATGGTCAGACGCCCTTTCTCATCAATTGTATGGACAAACTCCCCCATGAACATGGCTTTTACCTATTTCCTTCCGAATATATCCTCCACTTTAAACCACTTTTACCCACTTTTATGCATTAGTTCTCCCTTTTTACCCAAAATCCTTCTTTTTAAATCAAAAAAATTAAAAAATCGGTTAAAAAAATTTAACCGATTAAAAAATTGGGCTTTGAAATTATTTTTTATACAGCTGAACAAGACACTTACAAAGGGAAATATCCTTTATTATTAAGGTAAAAAAACTCCGCTCTCTACAAAAAAAATATCCCCGCTCTGCCGTGAGCCGATTGTTTTGAACGTGCCTTTCCTTAGGTGGGTACCCTCTTACGGTCTTTATATGTCCTTTTATCCATCATTTCAAAAAGGCCTATACGCCAACCGTAAAGCCCAGGTTCCCTTTCAAATTACTGTTAGCTCAAAACTTCTACGGCCTACACGCGCAAAGCAGGGCTATTTTTGTATTGGCTTCTTTATTTAAATGTATCATACCAATCAACTTAAAGCAAGATTAATTCACCGGTTTCTCAAAATCCTATTCATCGATTTTTATTTTTAACTCTTTTAGCTGAGACGGAGCCACCGGAGAAGGGGCACCGGTCATCAAACAATTTCCGCCGGCAGTTTTGGGAAAAGGTATAATGTCTCGAATACTCTGGTCCCCTGCTAAAAGCATAATCAATCTATCCAGGCCAAAGGCTATGCCACCATGAGGCGGAGCTCCGTATTCAAAAGCCTCCAAAAGAAAGCCAAATTTTTCTTGAGCTTCATCCGGGTTAATTCCCAACAAAGAAAACATCTTTTCTTGAATATTTCGCTGAGAAATTCTGATACTGCCTCCTCCTATTTCAACACCGTCCAATACCAGATCATAGGCCTGCGCCCTAACCTTAAGAGGCGCTTCATCTAATTTTGGCATATCTTCTTCCAGAGGGGCGGTAAAAGGGTGGTGCATAGAATAATACCGTTTATCTTCACTGTTGTACTCCAATAAAGGAAAGTCAATTACCCACACAAATTTGCTTTCTTCTTCAAATTCCAATTCCTTCCCCAAAATTAAGCGCAGTTGCCCTAACACATGACAGGTAGTCTCCCAGTCCTCAGCCACAAAAAGAAGGAGATCATTTTCTTCTGCTCCTACCTTTTTGCCTATCTCTTCCATGAGACCAGGTGTAAAAAACTTTGCAATGGGTGATTTCCACCCCTCAGAAGTAATAACTACCCAGGCTAATCCGCTGGCTCCTAATTCCTGAGCTTTCAAGGTTAAGTCATCAATCTGCTTGCGGGAATAACTTCCCCCTCCCGGCACACGTAAACCCTTCACCACTCCCTCTTTTTCCACTGATTGAGTAAAAACTCGGAATTCACTTTGCGCAGCCGGTTCCGAAATATCAATAAGTTCCATCCCAAAACGCAGGTCAGGCTTATCCACCCCAAAGCGATTCATAGCATCATAATAAGTTAAACAGTCAAAAGAAGGAATCTTTTCTCCTTTAATCCTTTCCCAAACCTGCCCCAGCATTGTTTCCACTATCTGAAATATTTTCCCCCGGTCCGCAAATGAAACCTCCATATCTACCTGGGTAAATTCAGGCTGCCGATCGGCCCTTAAATCTTCATCCCTAAAGCAGCGGGCAATTTGAAAATACCGCTCCAGCCCGGATACCATCAACAGCTGTTTAAAAAGTTGCGGTGATTGCGGCAGTGCAAAAAAGGAGCCGGGTTGATGCCGAAAGGGAACCAGGTAATCCCGCGCCCCTTCCGGTGTACTGCGGGTTAAAACGGGAGTTTCTACCTCCACGAAACCCTGTTCATCTAGATTATCCCGGATAGTTTTGATTGTATTATGCCTCAATTTCAATCTTTCCAGCATTTCCGGGCGACGTAAATCCAAATAGCGGTAACGCAACCTGATGTTCTCATCTACATTGATACCGTCTTCAATATAAAAAGGCGGAGTTTTCGATTCATTCAAGACCTGCAGTTCATCTACCCTTATTTCCACCTCTCCCGTTTTCAAATTAGGATTAACTGTATCGGAAGAACGGCGATTCACAGTTCCTCGCAGGGCTATTACATATTCACTGCGCAAACTTTCGGCCATCTCAAAGATAGAGCGATCCCGATCATAATCGGCCACCACCTGGACAAATCCGCTCCGATCCCTTAAATCGACAAAGATAAGCTTACCGTGGTCCCGAGTACGTTTTACCCATCCGGCTAAAGTTACCGATTTGTTTTCATCTTCCAGGCGCAGCTCGCCGCATCCATGAGTCCGTTGAAACTCCATTATTTGTCCTCCCTTTGCATACAAGTCGTTCTCTTCATTAGTTCTACCACTTGCTGCTCCGATAATTCTTCCTGATCTCCCGCCTGCATATTTCTCACTGTTATTTTATCCTTCTTCTGTTCCCATTCTCCCCATATTAACACGTAAGAATAGTTGTGTTTATCCGCATATTTCATTAAAGATTTAAGGCTCCTGCCCGTATAATCCACTTCTGCCGTTATATCATATTTACGCAATTTCCCGGCCAATTCCATCGCCTTAAATAAAAGCTTTTCACCCTCTGCGCTTATCAGCACCTGTAAATTATCATGAGGGGGAAATTGCTTTTGTTCATGCAGGGACAAAATTATTCGTTCCATCCCCATGGCCATACCAACCGCCGGTGTCTGTTTCCCTCCAAAAAATTCTACAAGATTATCATAACGGCCTCCTCCCCCTATGGAATTTTGCGCACCCAGAGCCGAGGAAATAAACTCAAATGCAGTGCGGGTATAATAATCCAACCCCCGCACCAGGCGGGTATTAATTTCATATTCAATATTCAAATTTTGCAAGTGCCGCTGCACATCGCTAAAATGCTTATGGCATTCTTCACAGATTACAGTGGTAATTTCCGGGGCATATTGAAAAATCTCTTGGCATTCCACCTTTTTACAATCAAGCATTCTTAAAGGATTACTGTCAAAGCGCTGGTGGCAATAATTGCACAACTGCTCGCGATGAGGAGCCAGGTAATCAACCAGTTTTTGTCTGTAAATGCTACGACATTGGGAACAACCTACACTGTTAATCTGCAGCTCTACATCTTCCAGCCCAATTTCTTCCAGAAAATCAGTGGTCAAAGCAATTACCTCGGCATCCGCAGCAGGATGATCCACTCCGAAACACTCTATTCCAAACTGATAAAATTGACGATAGCGCCCTTGTTGGGGACGATCGTAACGAAACATGGGCCCATAATAATAAAATTTTACCGGGGGAGGCTGGGCATCAAATCGATGCTCAAGGTAAGCTCTGGTAATTGCAGCCGTTCCTTCCGGCCTCAACGTTATATGCCTATCTCCGCGATCCCGGAAAGAATACATCTCCTTGGCTACAATATCGGTATCTTCCCCTACACTTCGGGAAAATACTTCCGTATGTTCAAATATGGGAGTGCGAATCTCTCTATAGCCATATCTGCGGGATACAGCATGCAATTTGCTTTCTAAATAATACCATATACTCATGTCAGCAGGCAGAATATCACGAGTGCCCCGCGGCAGTTTAAAAGACATCCGATTTCCTCCTCCGAGATTTTAAAATAATTTACGACTATCGAGCATTAATGTCACCGGGCCATCATTGTTTAACTCTACCTGCATCATGGCCTGAAATTGTCCCGTAGCTACAGCAAGGCCTTTATCCCGCAAATAATCACACATTTCCAAATAAAGTGCCTCGGCCTTTTCCGGTGCGGCAGCTTTTATAAAACTGGGCCTATTCCCCTTACGAGCATCTCCATAAAGGGTAAACTGAGAAACGCAAAGCACCTCTCCCCCAATATCATGCACAGAAAGGTTCATTTTACCCTCTTCATCCTCAAATATGCGCAGGGCAGAAATCTTATTGCCCAGGTAACGCAAATCGTCCTGTTCATCATCTTCCGTTACCCCTAAAAAAACTACCAATCCTTTACCAATCTCACCTACGGTTTCTCCGTCAACTTTTACTCCCGCAGAACTGACTCTTTGGACTACAGCTCTCATAGTTCACCTCTTAATTATTCTGTGATATGGTTTGAGAACGCCGCACCTCATATACATCATCAACCTTTTTAATCCTGTTCATCACATGATGCAGGTGATCGAGATGTTTAACCATTAATGTTAGGTAAATTGTAGAGTTGCCGCTTTTATCTGTACTTCCTTTCACAGCAGTTATGTTTACCTTGCTTTCGCTAATCATAAAAATAACATCGGCCAACAATTTCGGCCTGTCTTTAGCTAAAACTTCAATTTTAACCGCATAGTATGTATCGGGGGTTTCCACCCAGGAAACTTGAACCAGGCGTTCGGGATCAATGTTTTGATTTTTTAAGTTGGCGCAATCCTGTTGATGCACTGAAATACCACGGCCCACCGTAACCACTCCCAGTATTTCATCACCGGGTAGCGGATTGCAACACTGGGCAAAACGCAGCATAATATTATCCATTCCATATATACGCACTCCTTGCCTGCTGGTGGGTTCCCGCTTCCTTGTTTTTTTAATTTCAGGAACCGCGGACTCTTCTTCATCCCCGTATTTCTTACGGTAATTTTCTTTTAAGCGGCCGATAACCTGGTGGGTGGTAACACCACCGTATCCCACTCCGGCATATATATCTTCAATAGAAACAAAGTTATAGCGCTGGCAAACTTCTTTTAGCAGATCTTCCTTTAAGAGCTGGCGCGGATCTGCTTTTTGTCGTCGTATTTCCTTTTCCAGCATTTCTTTTCCTCGTTCCAGGTTTTCTTCCCGCTTTTCTTTTTTTAACCAGGAACGGATGTTGCTTTTGGCCGTGGAAGTTTTAACCATATTCAACCAATCACGGTTGGGGGAACCGTGTTTGCTGGTTATAATTTCTACAATTTCACCCGTTTGCAATTCATAGTCCAGTGGCACCAGGCGTCCGTTTACCCGGCATCCGACACATCTATTGCCCACATCTGTATGAATGCGATAGGCAAAATCTATCGTAATAGAGCCCGCCGGCAAATCAATTACATCACCTTTGGGAGTAAAAACAAACACTTCATCCGTGAAAAGGTCCAGTTTAATATTATCCATAAACTCTATGGCATCCCGGGATTCCTGCTGCCATTCCATGAGATGCCTTAACCAGGTTAGTTTCTCCGAAAATTTATGATCGTCTTTATTTTTTTCCTTGTAAGTCCAGTGGGCGGCAATTCCGTATTCCGCCGTCCGATGCATTTCCCAGGTTCTGATTTGGATTTCTATAAGTTCATTTTCCGCCCCCACCACAGTGGTATGCAAAGATTGATACATGTTCGGCTTGGGCAAAGCGATAAAATCTTTGAACCGGCCGGGAATGGGTCTCCAAATGGTATGCACTATACCCAGGGCAGCGTAGCAATCTTGAACACTATCCACAATAATTCTTATAGCCGTAAGGTCATATATTTCCGATAACTCCTTGTTCTGTTCTTTCATCTTCATGTAAATACTGTAAAGGTGCTTGGGCCTTCCTTG
>SL_8KL_010_SEDDRAFT_10000051_pt1 | contig 82700 bp, 76 predicted proteins | sample SodLakKL_010_SED_4_FD_11160 | JGI IMG/M metagenome (IMG submission 11160)
TCGCCAGCTTTAAATCTCTTACCAACTACGTTCATTCCATTTATTAAACCCTGATTTATTATCTCAGTCGGCTTTGCTCCTTCATCCACTGCCGCCTGAGTCATTTCCACCACTTCTTCTCTATTTCCTTTTATTACACTATTACTTAACTTTTCAAAATCTACCATTTGATATCCCTCCCATAATTTTTACTAAATTAATCATGATTATCAGTTGCACAAAATTTTTTCTTCACCACTCCCAATATTTGCATCAATGAAGAAAAGAAAGATAATCAATTTACCTTTTTAAATTCTTTTTTGGAATCAGTTGCCCTCATATTTCTTTAAACTTAATTATTTTTGCCTTATAATAATCCCCCCTTATTTAAAATTTTTCCTGCTCTAAACTGCTATGGACTTCCTGATGGTAATAATTGCCTTTATAGATAAAATATTTTGACATTTGCCTGATAAATAAGGGTATATCTTTGTTATTTATCTTAAATTATTATGAGGACAAACTAATCATGATTTTTGGCCTGTACTCATTAAATTATATATAAACTGGCAAATTCCTTTTTTTAATCAGCAATTATTTATTTTTTTTTGTAAATTTCCCAATAAATTATTGAGATGTTGGTAATGGCTTCCTGGCCAATAAATTTTATCGCATTTGGGGCAGAGGCTAAATTCCTGGTAATATTTTTTGGTCAGTGGTTCTAAGCGGTGAATAATTTTATCCTTGGCTATCTCTTTAAGGGAAGCATTACATTCAGGACAACGGCCTGGAGAAGTCCTCTTTTCCAGCAAAGAAAATCTCTTCACCACCTCAATCAACTGCCCCCGGGGATTATCTTTTCTAACATAATAGCCTAACCTTACTTTTTTTCTCTTCAGCAGCCCTAAATCTTTAGTTAGTAGCATCCTATTTTCCTTTGAGCTTATATCTGCCAATTCTGGGTCAGTATATTTATTGCTATATAAAGTATCAAAACCCAGCATGCGCAGGTAAGAAGCTAACTTCCCTAAATGAATATCCAGCACAAAATTAATTTTCTCAGTTACTCTAGGTATTAGTCTATATTTGTCGGCCAGAGCTATATTATTAAATAAGGGATAGACACTCATAAAATCATCAGTCTGTAATAGATAAGTAAAATCCCTAGGCTCACTATCAATCAAGATTAAATCTACCTCTGTGTGAGGCACTCCTAAAGATTCTATCACATCCTTTGCTGTCTGACGACCGCGAAAGGTATAGTGATATATTTCACCATCTTGGGCAAAACACTCTAAGTTAGATTTTTCTGGCAAAAAATCCTGCAAATCACCGTAGAATCTTAAATAAATTTTCTTCATTATCCTGGCTAAATATAATCCTTCCTTATTTAAGCTAAAGAATTAACAGAGATATTCATTAACCCTTAAGGCAGCCTTTGCCCCTTCTGCAGCAGCTATGACCACCTGCTTGTCTTTAATATTGCTAACATCTCCAGCAGCCCAGAGCCCGGGCAGACTTGTTTCATTTTTTTGATTGATTACAATTTCACCAATTTTATTTAATTCCACCCTATCCTCGATGAAATCAGTATTAGGAATCAGCCCAATTTCCACAAAGACAGCCTCTACTGAAAGTTCTTTTTTGCTGTCTTTTTCAGCATGACTTAAGACAACTTTATCTACTTTGTCTTTTCCCTTTATCTCCTCTACCCCATGAGAGGTGAATACCTCTATTTTTTCATTATTTCTGACATTATCAACCAATAGCTGGTCTCCTGTTAGATGATCAAGATATTCAACCAGGACAACCTGACAGTCTAATTTAGTCAGATCCAGTGCTGCTTCTAAACCAGAATTACCTCCTCCAATGATAGCAACTTTTTCACCGGCATAGAGATGACCATCACAGGTGGCACAATAATGAACTCCCTTACCCTTCAAATCATTTTCTCCTGGCACATCTAGCTCTCTGTTAGTTGTGCCGCTGGCAACAATTACTGCCCGTCCTGCTATTTCAACTCCACTGGCAGCTTTAACTATAAAACCCTCTTCTGTTTTTGCCAAAGAAGTTATCTTTTCCCCTAGATCAAAGGCAACATCATATTTATCAGTATGCTCCCAAAAGAGTTCCATCATTTCAGCCCCTTCTACACCTGGAAGACCTAGATAATTATCTATCTCACCAGTCTCCAGCATCTGACCGCCCAGGGCTTCAGCCACGACGACTGTATCCAGGCCTTTTCTGGTTCCATAAAGAGCTGCATTTAATCCAGCAGGTCCCGCACCAATAATTATTAAATCCCAATTTTTATTATATATTTCAGTCTGAGCCGCCAGACCAGGTAGTTCAAATAACTCACCGCTATGCTTTTGGGCCATTAAATCATCATAACCACCAATAAGCCTATCATTGATGAAAATTTGAGGAACTGTCTGAGCGCCCTCAGTCCTCTCCTTCATCTCTTCTTTAATCTCTTTTTCACCAATATCATACTCCTGGTAGCTAAAACCTTTGCTTTTAAAAAAATTTTTTGCTTTTTGACAATAGGGGCACCACTCCAGAGTGTATATTTCAATATTAAGTTCTTTATTATCTCCCACTTGATAACCCTCCTGAAAATTCCAGTAAAAGAATAAAATATTTTTTCACATTCCCTTACAAATATTTTAACTTAATCTGCAAAAAATTACAACTTTAAGCTCCAAAAAGCTCAAAAAACCAGCCTAAGCTTGCTGGTTTTTTTAAGCCTAGACTGGTTAGATAATAACAGATTATTTAATTTTCACTATGAGGACTGTGAAGAGGAATGTAAAAAACAGGCTGCCCTGGTATCTGTTTCACTTAATTCTAATTCGGGCTCTTTTCGGGCGGGAAATTTTATTGTTAATTTGTTTTCCTGCCAGGACTTTTCTTCTATAGCGGCTATCATATTTTCATTCCAGTTCTCCATTAACTCTTCTAATTTAGTCCAAAACTGCTTCTTTTTCTCAGCAGAGAAGTTTGTCTTCATTTTTAAGCTAATATTATAACCTGCAATTGATATTTCAGCTATTTCTTCCAGTTCTGGAGAGCAGTCAGGATAATCTGGTCTGGTCTGCTCCCTGATTATTAATTTTTTAATGTCTTTACCTTCAAAGCCACAGTTTGACAGGGCTTCGGGGCAACGAGGGTGGAAACGACAGCCATTGGGTAGTTCTATGGGGTCAGGAATTTCCCCCCGCGGATCGACTCTCTCTCTTTTTCTCTCGGGATCAGAGACCGGCACCGCCTTTAATAACATTTTGGTATAGGGATGCTGAGGATTATTTATTAACTCTTCTGTTTCACCTATCTCCATGATCCTGCCAAGATATAAAATAGCCGTTCTATCACAGATATATCTGATGGTGGCCAGGTCATGGGAGATATAAATAATGGAAACACCCATTTCATCTCGGAGCCTTTTTAGAAGATTTAATATTCCTGCTCTTATTGACACATCGAGCATAGATACCGGTTCATCAGCAATTATAAAGTCCGGTTTTACAACAATGGCCCGGGCTAAAGCTACCCGCTGGCGCTGACCGCCCGATAATTGATGGGGAAAACGCTCTAAAAAATCTTCTGGCGGCCGTAATTCAGCTAAAGATAAGGCCTCCTTTACCAGTTCCAGTCTGGCAAAAAAGTCTTCTCCAATATCATGGATTTTCAAGGGCTCCATGACTGTCTGTAAGACTGTAAATCTCGGATTGAGTGTTTCATAGGGGTCCTGGAAGACTACCTGCAGATTTTTTCTAAACTGTTTAATCTCTTTTTTATTAAAGCTGGAAATATCTTCACCCAAATAAAGAATCTTGCCCTCGGTAATCTCCTGCAGGCGAGCTACCAGTTCTCCCAGGGTGCTCTTTCCAGAACCACTCTCACCGGCGAATCCCAGTATTTCTTTTTCCTTGATAGAAAAGCTAACTCCATCAACAGCCTTTAATTTTCTTTGTTCTCTATTAAATATTCCCTTGCTTTTTAAATTAAAAACCTTTCTCGCCTGGTCAACTTCTAGTACAGGGGGTTCCTGCCCTTTGGACCGAGCAACACTTTGTTGGGCTGCCTTTTCCCTCTCCTGCTGCCAGGTTTCTGGTTTTCGGGCCTCTTTTCTAAAATAATTCACTTTATCAGGAAAATGACAGCGCACAAAATGCCTGGGAGATATTTCCTGTTTTTCTGGTAATTGCTGGCATTTATCCTGAGCAAAGGGACACCTGGCTCTAAACCTACAACCCACCAGGTCTTTACCTAAATCAGGCGGTGAACCAGGTATTGCAATCAGCTCTTCCCCTGCTGCTTCTAAAGTGGGGAAGGCATTGATTAAACCTAAAGTGTAGGGGTGGTAAGATTCCTTGAATATCTCCTTTGCACTACCAACTTCCATTATATGGCCCGCATACATAACCGCCACTCTTTGACATATTTCAGCTACAACTGAAATATCATGGGTCACCAGGACCATTGATGAGTCAATTCTTTTTTGCAGGTCAACAAACTGTCTCAAAATTCCATCCTGCACCACCACATCCAAGGCAGTGGTAGGTTCATCGGCAATAATCAAAGCCGGCTCTAAAGCCATGGCCATGGCAATTACCACTCTTTGCTTCATGCCTCCAGAAAGTTGATGAGGATAATCCTGCAGGCGGCTCTCCTCTAAACCCAGGAGAGAAAAAAGATGGGCTGATCTATTAAGAGCTTCTTTTTTTTCTATATCTATATGGGTTTGAAAAGCCTCCACCATCTGGTCACCTATTTTATAGACTGGATTGAGGGCATTCATGGCGCTTTGAGTTACCATAGCAATATCACGCCAGCGTATATTATTCAATTTCTTTTCTGGCATGCTGGCAATATCCTGACCTTTAAAAAGAATTTCTCCAGCAACAATTCCGCCATTATCCGGCAATATTCTATTTATTGATTTTGAGAGAGTGGTTTTTCCACAACCACTTTCCCCTACCAGTCCAAGGTTTTCCCCCTGTTTTAGTTTCAATGAAACTCCATCTACAGCTTTTATATTTCTATTGTCCATGCGGTAATACGTCTTCAGATTCTTCAGGTTCAGGAGCACTATCATTGCCTCCTCTCAAACGAGGATTTGTCATAACTTCAACAGAACGAGATATTAAAAACACTGAAACAACAGTGGCAGAGATGAATATACCTGGAGGAATAACCCACCACCAGGCAACACGCCAGGCCCCGGAGAGTCGAGCAGCATGTAATATGGTACCCCAACTATAGACCCGCGGAGGTCCCAAACCTAAAAAGCTTAGAGTAGCTTCTGCAGTTATAGCATAGCCCATCGCTACTGCCAACTGTAAAAAAGCCAGCGGCAATACATTGGGCGATATATGGACTAGCATGATTCTCAAATTGCTTGCTCCTGCTACTCTTGCTGCTTTCACGAAGGGTCTTTTAGCCAGAGATAAGACCTGGCTTCTTATCACTCTAGCATTGGTTCTCCAGGTGAGAAGACCTATGGCTAAAATTATTATCCAGAGGCTGGGCCCAAAAATTAATACCAAAACGATGGCAAAGGGTTCTAAAGGCATTCCATACATGATATCGACAATTCTCATCAGCAGGTTATCAACTTTTCCACCATAATAGCCAGATACTAAACCGACTGTAAAACCGATACCGTTTACCATCAAAGCTGCCAGTATACCCACCAATAATGCAGTTCGCGAACCATAAACCACCTGGCTCCAAATATCTCTGCCTAAATGGTTAGTACCAAAGAAATGTTCGGTACTTGGCGGGGCCAATTCGTTTATATAAGGGTCTACTCCATAAACAAAGCCCTGATTTTCAAAAAAATCTATTCCTCTATAACCTCTAGTGGTGATTCTATCTAAAGAATACCATTCTTCTCCATCAAAATGCTGGATTACTCCGTGATAACCAGCCGCAAGGGCATTGTTTTCAGCTAAAACTGTTACTCCTCTAAGTTCCCGAGAAGTATCGCCTGAGGTGCTATACCAGGCCTCACCACTAAAGCCCATGATTGTTCCTCGCTCCCCTACAGCAAAAGCTTTTTCAGCTAAAGAATAATCAACATCATATAAATCTCGGAAGGTTTCCTCACCAAAGGCCTCATATTCCGGGTCAGTAATTTCTTTTGCTTCATAATGCATAATCGTTCCCTGATTACCGACGATTATAGCATCTCCAGCAGGAGAGAAGTCAACAGCATTAAGGTCCTGGTTTTCTTCGCTTTCTAGCTCTTCCCAATCAGCATCGCTGTACAGAAAAACAGAACCTTCATCCCCTACAGCTAAAACTTCTGAATTATCTTGTGAAGAGGCTAGAGCATTAATATCGACTTCGGTGGGTATTGTTTCATATTCCCAGGAGTCATTATCTCTGATTGCAATCTGACCTGATCTACCGGCAGCTATGATCTGATCATCAAAAATAGTAACAGCCAGCAATTCAATTTCAGGGTCAATTTCCTCCTCTTCCCAGCGATCATCCTGAGCTATTATAACCTGATTCTCCTCTGTTACTGCTACTACCGTGTTTTCATCGCTGGACATATCATTTATAGGGTCATCACCAATAATCTCATAATCTTTCCATTCTTTATCTTCATTAAAACTAATTACACTACCCTCTATTCTTTGATTCATCTCATTGGGATTATGGGTGGCAAGCCAGGGAGCAAAGAGAGCTATAAAACAAATCACTAAAAAAATAATACTCCCTGCTCTGCCTAAGGGATCCTGCCAGATAATTTTTGCTGGTTCCAACAATGAGGCAATATATGGCTTTAAATAAGCTATGCGAGATTTAAAGGAACCATTTTCTTTTTCTCTCTGGTTCTCCATTATTTACCTCCTCCCTGGCCAACTCTGGGATCAAGATAAGAATATATCATATCGGCGGCGAAATTCATCACCAGCACCACCCCGGACATCATCATAAAGGCACCCTGAGCTAGAGGGAAATCGCTGGTCTGAACAGCCTGGACAATCTCCCGACCCAATCCTGGCCAGGAAAAGACTACCTCAACTACCACCTGACCACCAACAGCTAAACCCACTGTCACTGCTGCCTGAGTAACCACTGGTAATAGAGCATTACGGGCTACATGGTGATACATAATCTTTCTTTCACTAAGGCCCTTAGCACGACAGAGTTCAATAAAATCCTCTCCCATCACTTCCAGCATAGTATTACGCATAATCAGCATCGGTAGACCCAGGTAATATATGGCCACCGTTAACATCGGTAAGATGAGATGCCAGAGAAAATCTAAAGTAAATATCTTATCAAAAAAGTGAGCAGCTTCATAGGGCATCGTCCTCATGCCACTGGTGGGGAAAATCCCCAGCCAAATTCCAAAGATCATCACAAAAATCATCCCGGTCCAAAAGAGGGGGGCTGACCTCATAATCAGTCCACTGACTATTCCAGTAAACTCTGTACTACTTCCCCGCTTCCAGGATAATAAAACTCCCAGCAGAGGCCCAATAACATAAGATACAATGATTGCCGGAATCATTAAAGCTAAGGTATTATAGAGTCTATCAACTAAGATGGGAAATACCGGCCCTCGATAATGGAAGGAGATACCTAACTCACCCTGAAAAAAATTAACTAAATAAGTAATATATTGTCTCCAGAGAGGTTGATCCAGGCCAAAGCGTGCTTGAACTAATTGTCTTTCTTCTTCTGATAACCCCTCTACAACCAGTGCTGCCGTGGGATCGGGCAGGGCTATCCGAAAAAGGAAAAATAACAAAGTTAAGATTATTAAGTAAGAAAAAATCATCTGCAAAATACGTTTTAGGAGATAGCCTTTCTGATTCATCAGATTTCACCTCAAAGATAAATTTGCGAACTCTGTTATTAAACATTTACAAAGAAAATCACATAAGAAAAATGGGGGAGAGATGCTCTCCCCCATTTTGATTTTTATGGGCAGATTAGCCTGCCATAAGCTGACTAATTTTTTAGGCTGTTATCATTCTTCGGGAAAGTGAAGACGGCCATCTTCCATATAATATCCTGCTTCTTCTAATTTTTCCCTGGCTAAATCTAAATCAAAGTCAAAGTCTTCCACATTGGGATTATGCCAGGCAGGATTAGCAGGAGCTATGACGGAATTGCCCGGTTCACCAAGACCATCTAAGAGAACTTCAATGATGGTATCCTTATCGACTGCATGAGCTATAGCTCTGCGGAAATCCACATCATCAAAGGGTTCTACTCTCAGATTATAGGTCATGTGGTAATAGCCAAAGTCAGGCACTTCAACTAATTGTAGATGCTCCTCTTCTTCAGCCAGATCGATGTGTCCTGGTTCCAATCTCCAGGCATTCATATCTACTTCTTCAGTTATTAGCCCAGTAAAGACACCTTCTGCATCGGCATAGATGATAAAATCAATGCCTTCAATATCTACATCATCAGCAGCAAAGTGATCATCATAGCGGGAAAGGCTTTTAAATTCACCAGATTCAAACTCTTCAAATTGCATTGGCCCACTGGCTACTGTTGGAATCTCATCAGGGCCTAAATCATCGGCAACTTCAATATCCTCCCATTCATGCTGGGGTAAGATAGGAATCTGGCTCATTGTAACATCAATGAAATTACCAACAGGCTCTTCCAAGACAAAGTGAAGAGTATTATCATCGACAATTTCTACATAATCTAATGGCTCGTAGAAGGGACGGAAATAAGCAAAATCCTGCTCTACATAATAATCATAGCTAAATTTAACATCTTCCACAGTTACAGGTTCTCCATCATGGAAGTACATATCATCGCGAAGTACAACCTCAATGGTATGATCGTCTATATTTTCTACTGACTCGGCAGCCCAGGGTTCTGGTTCTACATCGGGGGTTAAACGGACTAATTTATCATAGTACATTCTCATGAATTTCCAGCCCCAGACAGTGGTGGAATCCAGAGGGTTTATGTTATCAGGTTCCTGGCTTGTACCAATAGTTAAAGTCAAATCATCGGTTAAAGGTTCGGCATCAAAGGGCAACCATTCTGTATAGATACCCTCTCCTGCCATGGGCTCAAAACCAGTAAATGTCTCCTGGTTATAAGCAGGAACTTCATCACGATAGAAAAGAACATTTTTAGGTTGTTCTGATACAGCTATATCCTGAATCTCAAAGACATATTCCTGACGGGTTTCAGGATCAAATTCTCTCTCCTGTGCTTCAAAGAGCTCATCTACCCTATCGTTTTCATAGCCTCCGGGGTTGTTTCCGCTTAAATCAGTCTGACCGGAATGGAGAGTGCCCAGGAAATGCTGGGGATCCAGCCTATCGATTCTACCTGACCAGCCAGAAATGGTAATTTCAAAGTCCTGCTCATCATAAAAGGTTTCAATCAGGGTACTAAATTCTGTGGGCTGAACATCAACCATAATCCCTAATTCTTCTAAATTCTCTTGGATCATAAAGGCCGCCTCATATCTAACGGGATCATAATCCTCTGTAGTGGTCATCATCTCAAATTCCGGTAGAGGTTCAGCTCCCACATTTAAACTTAAACCCAGGACAAAAATTGGCACCAGCAGTAAAATAAGTACTTTTTTCTTCATTTACTAACCTCCTATTTATGTTTTTTTAGATATTCTTGTCTATTATTATAGATTATTTTGTCTAATTCGTCAAAAAATTATTAAATTCACAAATATACCTATCAACCTATCATTCTTCCCTTTAAGCCACTTAAAGCCAAAATATAACAGATAAAATACTTAAAAAAATAAAAATACAGGCCAATAAAAACAAATCAATGGCCTGTATAATTATACAGAGAAAACCAGGTTTTTTAATTAATTAATCTTTAATAAAGCTTTTCAAATATTTTTCTTAATTTATCATTTTCCCGCAGAATTTCCAGAGATATCTGAGCATGGTCTTTAGTATAGCCATTACCAATCAACATTTCGACATCTTTCCCCACTCCTTCAGCCCCTAAGGCCGCCTTGGTAAAACTGGTGGCCATACTGAAAAAGTATATTTTACCTCCTTCTGCACAGGTAAGAATAGAGGTCATTTCGGTATTATTTATATTGACACAGTTTATGACTATATCCGCCATTTTTCCTGCAGTGAGATCATATACCTGTTCATAAACCTCTAATGGTTCAGTGGCGTCAGCTTGAATCACATCATCAACTAAACCCAGCTCAGTAATCCTGGCTGTGCTGGCATCGCTATGACCCATACCAATCACCTGACCAGAGACACCGGCTCTCTTACGAGCTTCATGAAGACAGAGCATACCTGATTTACCTCCAGCTCCAATTATAAAGACCTTATCTCCAGGCTTTACTAATTTGGCAGTCTGGGCAGCAGCCCCGGCCACATCCAAAACAGCTAGAGCAAGAGTCTCTGACATATCCTCTGGTAATTTGGCATAAATGCCACTGGCAAATAAGATGGCTTTACCCTCTATATCCACCTGGTCAATTTCTGGCCTGATTTCCTTGATTTTATCTATTTTTAGTGGAGTTAAAGAGAGAGAGACTAGAGTTGCAATTTTATCTCCGACAGCTAAATCTCGTTCTGCTAGAGCTGGCCCTATTTCAGCAACTTTGCCAATTAACATTCCTCCTGAACCGGTGACAGGGTTATGATGTTTGCCCCGCTTTTCTACAATCTCCAGCATTCTTTCTTTAATCTTTTCCTTATCACCGCCAGCTTTATTTTTTATCTCAGTAAAACTAGCCGAATCAATGTTAAGGGTCTCCACCTCAATGAGTATTTCATTATCGTATATTTCCATGGTATTATCAATTTTTTCCGCCGGTTGTGGCAAAACACCCTGCGGTTCTAATACCCTATGGGTGCCAAATTTATTTCCTTTTTTCATAATTAATTCCCCCATTTATTATTCCAGGATTGTTAAATTAATAACTAACTTTATTAAAAATTAAATTAAAGCTAAAATTTCTCTTGCTTCCTCCGGATCTGCTACTTCTCGACCCATCTCCTGGGCTACCCTCACTATCCTGGCCACCAGTTGGGCATTACTATCTGCCAGCTCTCCTTTATGATAAAAAATGTTATCCTCAAAACCAACTCTAACATGTCCCCCCATGGCTATGGCATGATAGGCCAGAGGTAATTCATGCCGCCCTATGCCGGCCACCGTCCAGGTAGCCTCCGGCGGTAAGTTATTGACCATGGCTACCAGATTATCTATGGAAGCTGGTATAGCACCAGGCACCCCAAGGACCAGATCAAAATGCAGATGACCAGGGAGCAGATTCTCCTCCCTTAATTTTAAAGCATTGGCGATATGCCCTATCTCAAAACATTCTAATTCCGGCATCACTCCATATTTATCCATTTCTCGAGCAAAATTGCGCATTAAGGGAAGGTCATTGACAAAAATATCATCGCCAAAATTTGTAGTTCCACAGTCCAGGGAAGCCATCTCTGGTTCCAGATAAACAGGTTGGATTCTTTCCTGCCAGCTCATACCTGCTGCTCCTCCAGTGGAGGGTTGGATAATAGCTGTTACTCCCTCTCTTTCCATGGCATTGCAGGCCCGGGCGAAGGTCTCCTGGTCCTGGGTGGGTTGACCCTCTTCATCCCTCACATGGAGATGGATAATTGCCGCTCCGGCTTCTTCTGCTTCTCTGGCCTCCTGAGCGAGCTCCCGGGGTGTTAAAGGTAAGTTAGGATTATGCTCCCGGGTTACCTCTGCCCCACAGATAGCTGCCGTTATAATTAGTTTCTCCATTGATTAATCCCCCTTCCGTTGTTTTTCTAAAGGGACTACACAGGTTCCTGAAGCTTTACAGACCAATTCTTTTTCAGGCAATATTTTTGCCGCCGAGGCAAATTTGCTTTCTCTATCAGCTGTTATAACTTTTTCAGCTCTAAACTCCATTTTTCTTGAGGTATTGCCCTGGGAAATTAATTTTCCCCTGACTTCAATAAAATCTCCGGCATATACCGGAGCAATAAACTCCACTTCGTCATAGGCGACCAAAAGTCCTTCATCGCCATCATTTCTAATTAATAATTCCGTGGCTACATCACCAAAAAACTCTAAAATTTTAGCACCATCGACTAAATTACCAGCATAATGAGCATCAGCTGTGCTCATCCTAACCTTGATTTGAGCTTCTAACATTTAATTCTCCTCCTTTCCCTCTAAAACTAGTTCCTGGGCTAAAAAAGAAGCTACCTCTGGCGGTGTTGTCCCTGGGCCAAAACCAGCATCGAAGCCTAATTCCATGGCTAATTCATGGCCTATTTTAGGACCTCCTACTACCAGGATAAATTCATCTCGGATACCCTCGGCTTCCAATAGCTCTACCAGCTCTGTAAGGTTTTTAACGTGGATGTTTTTCTGGGTAACTACCTGGGAGACTAAAAGAGCATCGGCCCCCACTTCCACAGCTTTGCTGATCAATACTTCATTGGGCACCTGACTGCCTAAATTCCAGGTGGTAAAGCCTGAATACCTTTCTAAACCATATTCTCCGGCATAGCCCTTCATATTTAAAATAGCATCCAGTCCTACCGTATGGGCATCACTACCAGTGCAAGCCCCCACTACCTTTATCGGTCGGCCAATTTTTTCAGCAATAAAGGAATTGATCTCAGAATAATCCATAATAGAGACCGTGGGGTTAACTACCTGCAGGCTAGTATAATCTACAGTAGCCTGGCTGCGCCCGTAAGCTACAAAGAAGGTAAACCCCTCTTTTAAATCTTTCACATGGACAATTTCCACTTCTTTAAAGCCTATATTTTCTAATAAGGCCTTACCAGCTGCCTTAGCCTTAGGACCAAAGCTAACCGGCAGAGTAAAGCTAAGCTGTATTTTCCCATCGTCGATTGTATCCCCATAGGGGCGAAGATTCTCTAAATCCACTGCTGCTGCCTTATTCAGCCAGGCAGAGGATTCTACCCTGCTGCTATTACCACCGGTTCCTGGCTCTAGGTTCATCTTTCCAGCATCTCCTCTCTAAAAATTTTTGTAAAGGGATTGAAGTAGTTTTTTCCACATTCCAAAACCCCATCGCTGCCCTTGCCCCCGGTTACAGGCCTTTTAATATTGGCAAAATAACCCTCGGCCAGGGCCTGTAAAAGTCCTAATTCTGCAATATCCTCTAACATCTCTCCGGCCTCTTCTAAAACCTTAGTAGCCCTTTCCTGGATAATGCCATCATCTTTAAATTCAATTTCTGCTCCTAATTTATTTGCATTCTTAAATATATAACGGGCATTTTCCAGGCTAAGAGCTCTATCCTGGACAAAGGGAGTATGAATAGCCTCGGTGAGCATTCCTAATAATTGAATGCCCTGACCTGTAATAATAGAAGCTAGATTAAACATCCCATTTAATAGATATCCCTTAAAAATATCGCCTGTCATGTGTTTTGTAGGAGGCATATATTTTAGAGGAGCCTGGGGGAAGAGTTGTCTTATCAACTGGGCTTGAGCCAGCTCTAACAAAAAACCATTTTCTTGAGCTGGATCTATTTCAAAGGCATGGCCTAAGCCAATCAGTTCATTCTCCATTCCAGCCCGCCGGGCCATCTCTTTATTAATAAATTGGGAAGCTATAACAGTATGGGCTTCTGCCAGAGAGTCAGCTGTAGTCAGATAATTATCCTCACCTGTGTTGATAATAATTCCAGCGTAACCATTGATTAGCCTGGAAAAATGCTGATCCACCAGGGTTCTATGCATGTTAATATCCCTAAATAAAATGCCATACATCGCATCATTGAGCATCATATCAAGTCTTTCTAAAGCTCCCATGGCAGCAATCTCAGGCATGCAGAGTCCAGAACAATAATTTACTAATTGAATATAACGCCCAACCTCTTCCCCGATATCATCCAGGGCCTCTCTCATTATGCGAAAGTTCTCTTGAGTGGCATAGGTGCCACCAAATCCCTCAGTGGTGGGGCCATGGGGTACATAATCAAGTAAAGATTGAGCGGTACTGCGAATAACTGCTACTATATCTGCCCCCTGCCGGGCTGCTGCTCTAGCCTGGTTAACATCTTCGTAGATATTTCCAGTAGCTACAATTACATATAACCAGGGCTGGGAACCTAAACCCAGCTCTTTTTGCAGATTCTTTCTTTTTTTTCTGTTATTATTTATCTCTTTGGACTTCTTTTCTGCCAGTTTTATTAAAAAATCAGTTATCCTTCTGTCAGAAAAATCAGCCTCTGCTACTAACTGAGGAAGATATATCTCTCCCTGAGCAATTGCCTCTGTCAGCTCAGCAATCTCCAGGCCACTGCTTAAAAGAGCCTTACCCAGATTTTTAGCCGCTCCCTCTGCTAATAGCTCTTTTTCCTTTAATTGATCGACTATGATATTAGCCACAGGAATATCATCGTTATCAACTCCTGTTACACCATATAAACGCAGGACAGTGCGCTCTATAGAGGTAGTGGTTAGACCGGCTATCTCTTTATCCACTCCATCTGCTATCGTTTTAGCTGCCTGCTGACATCTAGCTACTATACCTGAATCAATATTTAGTTTAGCCATAAATTATTCCCCCCTGGAGCTTAAGATTAATCTTAATTGCTCTTACAAACATTGATAAGGGGCAGCTTTAGTTTTAATCTTTTTAAGGCTGCCATCAACTCTTCACTGGCCAGGTTGCGTCCTTCAGGATTGTGAGGATTTACCGTTATTGCCAGCACTTTTAAAGGCGATACTACTTTAACGGTTATCTCTTTTTTTTGTAAAAGCCGAAAATTTCTGGCTGACAAAAATATTTTAGTGCTATCTTTTATGACAACTGTCATCTTTTTTGTATTATTCCTGGATATTAAAACCTTCGCCAGTTCATCGGTAAAGGCCCCGGCCAGTAGCAAAAATTTATAATTATTTCCCTGTGAGATAAGTTCTTTCAATTCTTGAGCTAAATTGAGAGAAAGCTGACTGGTAAATTTATGTTGCTGCACTTCATCTATTAACCAGCCGGCAAAATTTTCCTGCCGGGCTCTGGTTATTAATTTAGAGAATTCTTTTCTTCTAGAATCTTCTTTTAAGCCAGCCAGTTTTAAAAAAGTAAGCTCTAAAGCCGTCTTATCAGCTACTTTTTTAACATTGTTTCCTAAAACTGCTCCGGTAGAAACAATTATAGCCGCAGATATTTCTGGTAGACCAGAACTTTTTCGGTCTAAGGCACCATCAATTAAGATAAAATCGCAGTAAGGCTCCAGGATAGCTCTGGCTTTTTTTAGATCTGAGGTGCGGTTTATTCCTGTTAATTCAACCTCTAATTTATTATCCACTGCCTGATATACTTTTACCTTTCCCCGCGGAGTAATAATATCGGTGCTGCTTATTTCTTGGGCCTGGGTTTTGTGGGTCAGTAAAGCTTCTTCAGCGGTGACAAAATAACCTCCCTGGGGAATTACAACAGCAGGCTTTTCTTTTCTGGTAACATAATCCCTTTTTTCCCCATCTAAGCCATAGGAGAGCACTGCTATCTCTGATCCAGCAGCAGCGATCTCTGCACTGGCTTTATTTAAAGCCGTGGTTTTTCCAGCATTTTTTGCCAGACCGATAAAAGCAATAGTTTTTAAATTAGCAGATAAAATTAACTGACCCAGGGATTTCGGCATTTAAGGCGCCCCCTCAAGCGAGGTGAAATCAAGACTACAATTATCTCTCGATAAAATTAAAGGGTATATTTAAATAACTCTCAACCTAAAAGTTTAATAAAAAGGGCACTAAAAAAGGAACCAGCGCTGTTAAAACTGCTCCGTTAATAAAGGCCGGTATCACAATCTCCTCTCCTCCCACCTTTTTTAAGAGAGGCAGGGTCACATCCATGGTGGTGGCTCCCCCGGGTGCTATAGCAGTAATGGAGCCTAATAGCGGTGCTAATAAGGGGATAATCAATAAGGCCACCATCTCCCTGATAATATTGGTCAAAAAAGCAAGAGAGCCTAACTCTACACTATGGAGATCCGTTAAGAGGACTGCTGAGAGGCTATACCAGCCAAAACCAGCTCCTATAGCAGCGGATTCATTTCTCAACATCCCCAGGACTGTCCCCACCATTACTGTGCCTATGATGCTGCCCAGGGCTACCATCAGAGGTATAGCAATGATACGCCAGCCCAGCTTTTTAATATGACGAAAAACCGCTCGCCTCTGTCCAATATCTATGCCAACTCCTAAAAATAAGACCATCAAAGAATAACCAGTAAGAGAGGTTAATAAGGGCAAATAATCTGCCGGCAAAAAAAGTCGTCCAATTATCCCGCCGCCAACAACTACCAGCAAAATTATTCCAGTTAATTTCAAACCACCATTCTCCTCTGATATCTGATGATTAATGGAACTCTCACTCTCTCCGGTTCTATTTAAAGCTTTAAGATAAAAGGAAAAGAGATAAAGACAGATAACACTCCCTGCTATTCCCCCTAAAGCCAATAAAAAAGATTGAAGGCCTATCCGGCCTAAATCGGAGATTATTTCAGGGTCAGCCCCAATCCTGGCCCCCATGGCCGCTATCAGGATTAACAAGCCAAAATGCACAATATATTGAGCCAATCTTTTTATCTTCAGGTTATTTTCCTGCCAGAAACCCAATAAAAATCCAGCCAGCAATATTGCCAGCATAGGTCCTAAATCCATAAACTTTTGCCTCCTGTTTTAAATACCTGCAAGTTCTATTCCAGTTCATATTTCTTTATCTTGTAATATAGTGATTGCCGTGATATATCCAGTAATCTACCAGCTGCTGAAATATTGCCCTCCGTCTTTTTTAAAGCTCTCTTGATTAATTGTTTTTCCACTTCGTCCAGGTAATCATTAAGATTTGGCACTTCTCCCCCATGGAGGGTCTTTGCCAGCTCGATGGCCTCTCCCTGCTGTAGGTTACTTAGCTTTTGTCGTTGATGAAGAGGAAGGGCAGCAAAGCCTATGAAGGGCTCTTTTTGCAGCAGGTTAAAACCACACTCTATCATGTGCTGTAGTTCTCTAACATTACCTGGCCAATCATATTTAAAGAGAGCCTCCTTTAATTTAGCAGTCACGCCTTTAATGGAACGCTCAAATTTCTGATTGTAGTGAGAGATAAAATGCTCCAGCAAAAGCGGGATGTCATCCCGGCGCTCTCTTAAGGGGGGTATGGTAAGTGAGACTACACTTAAGCGGTAATAAAGGTCCTGTCGAAGGCTTCCCTCGTCAAAGGCCTCCTCCGGTGTCTTATTCATGGTGGCCAGGACCCTGACATCGACCTTTTTCTCCTTTTGCCCCCCTACTCTCCTCACTCTTCCCTCCTGCAGAACCCTTAAAAGTTTGGCCTGTAAATCATAGTCTAAAGCATTTATCTCATCTAGCAAAATAGTTCCTCCATTGGCCTGCTCAAAAAGTCCTGGTCTAGTGGAAGCTCCGGTGAAACTGCCTTTTTCTGCTCCAAAGAGCAGACTCTCCAGCAATTCCCGGGGTAAAGCAGCACAATTTTGAGCTATAAAGGGCTTAGAGGCCCTGGTGCTGGCATTGTGTATTCCCTGAGCAAAAAGCTCTTTGCCTGTTCCTGTCTCCCCAATGATTAGCACAGAAGAATCACTGCCAGCTGCCCGCACAGCATCGTTTAACACCTGCTGGAAATCTTCGTTTTCTCCGATTAGATCGGCAAAGGTATAACTGGTGTTATTGCTTAAGGCAGTGGCCGAACCAGCCAATTTATCACTATCAACAGAGCTTCTAGCAGCAGCGCCAAACTTATTTCTGAGATTGTTGACATTCTCAGCCATCTCCTGAATTAAAGTGATATCCCGGGAAATCTCCATAGCGCCTAAAGTGTTGTCACTGAAAAGCAGAGGAACTGTTTTATTGACAGTAGTGATCTGCTGACCCTTCATGTTGACAAAGGTCTGCTGGGATTGCTCCACTTCTTCCCCCTGAGCTAAAACCTGCATCAAGGTGCTATTTTCATAGGTTAGAGAAGGAAAGACAGCAAAGATGCTTTTCCCCAAAACCTCCCGGGGCTTAAGTCCTTCAATTTCAGCTGCTGATTGGTTATAGAGTATTGTTCTGGCCTGTTGGTCTACTATATGGATTCCTTCGTCTAAAGAACGGATTATATCTTTCCACTGACCATCTCCCAATAAATTCTCAGCATCTTCTGTAGTTATATTAATATCTTTCTCTGCCATTTAAAAAACCTCCTCCAGGTGTTAATAACTAATTCTCTCTCTTACCCCAGGAGACCTGCCTGAAAAGAAAAATATTTTTCGGCTTTACGAAAGATATTTTTACTTCAGAGTTCTTTTCCCTTGCTCTATTAAAATTTATGGCTGGCTAAACTCGGGCATATATAGTTTTCTTATTGGGCAAGATGAAAAAATATGTTATCATAAATAAAGCAACATAAATGAATAATATGAGCTTCTTATATTTTAGTTGAAGGACCGAGAAAGGAGAAAATAATGACTTCAGGCTCTAAGGCTGTTTTTCTCAACGGTAAAATAAGAATAAAAAAAGACAAGTGGGTGGAAGAGGGGGCCCTGGCCTGTGAAGGAGGTAAAATAATAGCCTCAGGAGATAAATCACAGGTTGTAAGTCTTTATGGGGACTGGCCTAAAGTGGATTTAAAGCAGAAAACCGTGCTGGCAGGCTTTAATGATAGTCATCTACATTTTTATCAATTGGGGGCAGATAAAACTGCCTTAGATCTAAGTGATGTTAAGGATAAAAGGGAACTTAAGCAAAAGATCTCTGCCAAGATTAATCGTGAGCAGGATAGTTCTATTATTAAGGGAGTGCGACTTAATGATAGCAGATTAGCAGCAAAGGAAATGCCTGATATAGATTTTTTAGACAGCCTTTCTTCTAACCAACCGATAATCATTCAAAGGATTTGTTACCATGCTGCTGCTGTTAATTCTGCTGCTTTAAAATTAGCAGGAATTACAAAAAACACTGCTGATCCCGAGGGAGGTAAAATTGGCAGATTTGCTGATGGCAGTCCAAATGGAAGACTTTTTGATTCTGCCGTCGATTTAGTCCTTACTAGTTTGCCAGAACCCAGTACTTCGACAGTAGGGCAAAGATTAAAAAAAGCCGGGAAAGAACTATTGAAATTTGGCATTACCTCTGCCGGTATTGATGACCTTAAGGCTCTCAAAGATACCCGGAAGATGTTATCGGCCTATCATCTTTATCAACAGAAAGACTTTCCAAAACCTCGTTTATATATTCAACAGCGCTGTAAGAACCAGGAGGATATCGCTGAACTTACTAGAATAAGTCAAAGAACTTCTGCTGGCAACCTGAGCTTTAGATATGGTCCAATTAAAATAATGCTTGATGGCTCTTTAGGCGCTAAAACTGCCGCCCTGAGCGAACCCTATCTGGCTGAGCCCAATAATAAAGGAGATTTATTGTTATCTCCTGAAAAATTAACTGCTATGTTGAAAAAGTGTTACCAGGAAGGTTTTGTCCCGGCTATTCATGCCATTGGCGATCGCGCCATTGCCACCGCCTTAAGCTGCTGTCAAAAGAGCGCTCCTAATTTAAGAAAATTAGCAGAATCTCAAATAGTCCATTGTCAGCTAACGACTCCAGAACTGATCGAGCGTCTGGGCAAAGCTAAAATCAAGCTATTAGTTCAGCCAGTCTTTCTTAAATCAGATTATCAGCTCTTAGAGGATAGATTATCCCCGGAACTTATCTCTAATTCCTATGCCTGGAGAAGTCTAATTGACCAAGGGGCGAAACTGGCCTTTAGTTCTGATGCTCCCATTGAAGAGGTCAATCCCTTTGCCGGCATTGAAGCTGCCATAACCAGGACAGATTGGGACTATCAGCCGGCAGAAGGGTTTAATCCCCGGGAAAAGTTAACTCTAGAAGAAGCTTTAGAGCTCTATACAAAAGCCGGTGCTCTCATCAGTGGAGAAGGGGAACAGAAAGGATGGTTAACCCCCGGGCAACTGGCTGACTTTATTGTCATCGAGGAGGACCCCCGGCGCCTAAAGGCAAAATATTTAACCAATATCAAAGTCCAGTCGACCTACTTAGCCGGTACAAGGGCCTATTGACACACTTTTTAACTATCCGTTTTTTGATAATTTTTTCCTAAGTATCCTGAAGTCATAGCCGATAACATGGCACCATAATCCAGGGCAAAATCAAGGCTATCACCAACCTTAAGTTCAACTTCAGTCTCAGTTACATCCAGCAATAAATGGTCGCTGCTGGCCCCAATTATTTCTGCCCCTGCTAGATCAGGTGTGATACCATCGATTCTGACATCCTGGCGACCTAAGGCCACAATAGCTCTCCATCTTACTCCCTTATCAACAAAAGTGGGNTTNTGTCCGAAGGCATCATGNCCTAATTGGCCTCTGGGCACAGAGGGCTTTTGTTTAAGTTCAATTATGGCCGCCGATAGACTAATATTATTTTGACTAAAGCCAGGAATATTGCGCTGATGAGTAATATCTGTTCCCTGAATTATCCCCTCTCCTACACGCAAATGATTAATACCAGCGGGCATTTTTCCTTCATCGAGCAAAATAGTAGTAGCTGTGTTCCCACCAGACAAAAGTTCTAAGTTAAGTGATAATTCCTCTTCCAATTGTCTTTTTAAGTTAATTAGTTGCTCCGTATTTTCCTTAGTGGGTAAAACACCACCATAACAGCCTACATTTGTTCCTAAACCTATAATCTCTATCCCCTTAATATCCATAGCTTCAGCCATAAAGTCAGGTAAATCCTCGGGCAGCACCCCTTCTCTTAAATCCCCTACATCGACCATAATAATAACTCTATGAACCTTATTTCTTTTCTGGGCCGCTCTGGCCAGACTCTGCAAGGTGTTAATTTCACTGTTAAGGCTAATATCAGCCAATTCCACCACTTCGGCTGCCCGGTCAGGATCGGGAAGGCGCAGTAACATATATTCTGCCTTAAGTCCCGCTTCCTGAAAGCTTCTCAAGTTTTTCAATCTAGAGTCACCCAGTCTGGTTAAACCTGCCTTTAAAAAGGCCTTGGCCACCTCTAAGTCTCCTGCTGCTCCCTTTGTTACCCCGGTTAATTCAATACCCATGGATAGACATTTTGCCTTCATCTTACTGGCATTATCAACAATACCTGGCAGATTGATATTTACCTGCGGAAAAGAATTTGACATTGGTTTATCTCTCCCCTGGTTTAAAAATTTATTTGTCAAAATCAAAAAATAGGCTAAGATTAAACTTCTTTAAACATTAGCTCTTCTCCTCCCTATAAATGATAAGAAATGGCATAAAACTTGCATTAATATATGTTAGAAGTATATTAAAGATTCTTCGCAGCCCTGGATAAGCTTAGGAGGTATATATATGCAAGAATATCAACAATATGAAATCTGGCAAGATGTCAGCCCAGAGGAATGGCAGGACTGGCACTGGCAACTGAAAAATAGAATAACCGATACTGAGAAGTTGAAAAAAATCATCCCTTTGACTGCAGCGGAAGAAGAGGAAATAAAAGAAGCTTTAAGGGAATTGCGTATGGCGATTACTCCCTATTATGCTACCCTGATGTCAGCTGACAATCCCCGGGGTCCTATACGCCGCCAGGCTGTGCCTACTGCGCTGGAACTAAAAGCCGGTAGAGCTGATATGAGAGATCCTTTGCATGAGGATATTGATGCCCCGGTCCCTGGCCTAACACACCGCTATCCCGATAGAGTGCTGCTGTTAGTTACCGATCAATGCTCTATGTACTGCCGTCACTGTACCAGGAGAAGATTTGCCGGTGTCACTGATAAACCTCTGCCTGAAAATAAAATTTATAAAGCAATTAAATATATCAAAGAAACTCCTGCCATTAGAGATGTTCTAATATCAGGAGGGGACGGGCTTTTAATAAGCAATACTAAGCTTGAACTGATTTTAACAGAGTTGAGGAAAATTGACCATGTTGAAATAATAAGAATTGGCACCAGAACACCGGTGGTATTGCCGCAGCGGATAACCTCAAAACTTATTGCTCTTTTGCAGAGATTTCAACCTATTTATCTCAACACTCATTTTAATCATCCGCAGGAAATTACTGCTGAATCAAAGAAGGCTGTTAAAAAACTGGCCGATGGCGGCATTCCCCTGGGGAATCAATCTGTGCTTTTAAAGGGAATCAATGATAATCCTAAAACTATGCGCCGCCTAGTTCATAAATTACTGGAAAACAGGATTAAACCCTATTATATTTACCAGTGTGATTTAACCCGGGGCATTGAACACTTTAGAACCCGGGTGGACAGGGGTATAAGTATCATTGAATCTCTGCGGGGCCATACCACTGGCATGGGAGTTCCCACTTATGTCATAGATGCTCCTGGAGGAGGCGGGAAAATACCGGTAAATCCCCAGTATGTTATTTCGAGGTCGCCGGGAAAGATAATTTTAAGAAATTTTGAAGGAGAAATTTTCGCCTATACTGAGCCTGATTTTGCCGGACGTGAAGACAATCTACCTCCAGGCACAGGGGGAGTGAGCCGGTTAGCCGAAGATGATAATTTCACCCTCCGGGAATAAAAATTGTCACAGCAATAGAAAAAGCCCTGCTCAGCAGGGCTCTAAATACATATCCAAAACAAAGCCTGGTGGTGAGAGGGCAGGGCCTAAACTATTATTCTATATCGATGGTTTTTCTCTTGGGTTTACTGGGCTCTTCTTTAGGCAGGACAACTTCTAATATACCATTTTCATGACAGGCTTTTATCTCCTCTTCTTTTACATTATTCAATCTGAAGGAACGCTGATAGGAGCCTGTCCTTCTTTCTCTCCTGATATAATTTTCTCTCTCTTCCTCGTGCTCATCTTCTTTATGAGCTTTAATGGTCAAAATATCCTCATTTATTTCCAGTTCTATATCCTCTTTAGACATTCCAGGTAATTCAGCTTCCAAAACAAATTGATCATCTTCTTCTCTAATATCGGTTTTAAATCCACCTTCGAACATGTTTAGAGCATCATTAAAGAAACTATCTACCATGTTATCAAGGGAGTCACCCCTATTGGCTAAACTTCTTCCTCTTCTTCTGAAAGGTACCATATCAAACATGCTGACCACCTCCAGTTATATTTTTGTCTTTCCCTGACTTTCTTCACCTATAATTATAATGGAAAGGTCAGAGATGGTCAAGCAAGTTCAAAAAATGGTTTCTGCTTTTATTGCTTTTTAAGATAAATTATCTAGTTAAAGCTCCATATTTCTTAGATATGCTTCTATTTTCAATCTGATAGATCGGGCAGATCTTCTGGTTCCTTATCCTCTTCAATCTTCGTATCGCTCTTTAACTGTTTTCCCTTAAGTTCCCGGGCTTTTTCTGCCATAGATTTTAAATTATCTGTTACTAATTCATGGACCTCTTCAGCCGAACGGTCAAAAAATAATTCTATTGCTTCATCAATCTCAGTGATGGGATAAACATTAAATTTGTTATCCTCTACTGCCTGTACAATTTCGTCCTTTAACATTAAGTTCTCTACATTCTGCTGCGGTATCACCACTCCATGGCTGCCATCTAAGCCTCTATTTTCACAGACCTGAAAGAAGCCTTCAACCTTATAATTTACTCCTCCTATGGGCTGTACTTTTCCATGTTGATTCATGGAGCCAGTTATGGCTAAATTTTGTTTTAAGGGCAGGCCAGATAAGGAGGATAAGATAGTTAGAAGTTCTGCACAGGAAGCACTATCTCCATCTATCCCGGAATAGGACTGCTCAAAGGCTAAGGAAGCCGATAAGGTCAGGGGCATATCTTTAGCATATTTCCCTCCCAGATAACCAGATAGGATCAAAACCCCTTTATCATGGATCTTCCCGCTCATCTTGGCCTCTCTTTCAATATTAACTACACCTTCCTGGCCTAAAAAGGTCTGACAGGTAATTCTACTGGGACGTCCAAAGGAGTATTGACCTGATTGATAGACAGATAAACCATTTATCTGCCCCACTACCTCTCCTGCAACATCTATCATTAAATGATCTCTATCAATTAACTCCTGTATTTTCTCTTCGTTTAAATTAGAACGCTCCTCTTTTTTTCTTAAGGCTTTAATCACATGTTGAGATTCTACTAACTCAGCCTCATCAAGCTCAGCCCAGGTATTGGCTTCATATAATAACTCCATTATCTCATTAAATCTGGTTGTCATTTTGGTATTATCTCCTGCCAGGCGGCTGCTGTATTCTATGATTTTGCCAACAGCCGCAGCTTCAAAATGAAGCATTTCTTCTCTTTCACAGACAGAAGCAATGAAAGAAGCAAATTTTTGCATATTATCCTCATTGCGGACCATCTCTGTATCAAAATCGGCCTTAACTTTGAAGAGCTTTTTAAATTCTTCATCATAAATATACAATAGTTGATATAAAAAGGGATTACCTATCATTATGACTTTAACATCAATTTCAAAGGGGTCCGGTTTTAGAGAGCTAATGGGGAAGGTTCGATACTGCCCTCCTATGTTTTCAACCTTAAGTTCCTCATTTAAAAGAGCCCGTTTTAAAGTATCCCAGGAAAAAGGATTGGTTAATACATCCTTGGCCTGAACAATAAGATAACCTCCATTAGCCCGGTGCAAAGCTCCCCCTTTGATCATAGTGAAATCAGTGGTAACAGTACCAAATTGACTTTTCCCCTCTATTTTACCAAAGAGATTATAATAAGTGGGGTTGGTTTCAAAGATAACGGGGCCGCCATCAGTCTTAGAATTATCAACGATTAAATTTACCTGGTAACGGACAAAGAAACTTTCATCTTCTCCAGTTTTAAAGGGCAGAGGCATGGATTTATTGCCATTATCGTCGGTAAACTTATCAAGATTATCAATAATATCTTCCTTGACATCATCGAGGTAATTCAAAACCTCTTCATCACAATCAGAGAATCGATGTTTTAATTGATCTATTATGGGTTGAACAACTGATAAACCCAATTTTTCCTGCAACTCTGCCATTCTATCCTGGGCTTTTTCTTTTAAATCTCTAATCTGCCTTAACTGTTTATCGAGACGATTTTTTATATCCTGACTCTTTTCCCTGAGTCTCTGTCTCTCTTCATCAGGTAATTCTTTAAATTCATCCTGTTTTAAAGGGTTACCCTCTTTATCAAGGGGAACAGGCACTGGGCCCCTATCAGTATTTTGAATCATAAAACCTTCTTCCCTTATTTCCTGATCAAAATCATCCATCAATTGACTGGACTTTTCCTGATATTCTGCCATTATCTCATTGCGTTTCTCTTCATATTCTTTCCCTTCAAAGAGTTTCGGAATCTCTTCTTTTAATTCCTCAATTACCCCTTCCATTTCATCCCTTAAATGCTTACCTCTTCCGGCTGGCATTTTAATAGCCTTAGGGGTTTCTGGATTGGAAAAATTAAAAACGTATAACATATCACCTGGTGTTGGAAGTTCAGCCGACTGTTTATTGGCAACTTTCCTGGCATAAGTCTTTTTGCCCGTTCCAGGGATTCCAGCCATATATATATTATATCCTTCCCGCTCTATTTCAAAGCCAAAATCTACAGCTTTTACAGCCCTGGNCTGACCAATTATTCCTTCTTCCAATCCAGAAATTTCTGCAGTACTGGAAAAAGAAAAAGTATTGGGTAGACAATCACAGCGTAAATCATCTCCTGATAATTTATCCATTATTAAACCTCCCAAATTTTATTCAGCTAAAAAAAGCAAATTAATCTTTAAAGCACCATATACAATAAAATTCTTTATTTAAGATAATTTTCCTGCCTAAGTAGATAATTTCTCTTGCCAGTAGGGTCAGGTTTATGATTTGATTATTTAGGGGTTATTAGTTTTGCTGCCAATTATTTAAAGAACATATAAAAAAAATTGCCAAAATTCATTTATTTAGTCCGTTAACCTTGATTATTTTTGTTAAATAATGTACAATTGAAACAGATGGTTGTGATAAAAAGAACTTACTCTAACCTGTAAGGTAGGTGCAAAAACATGACGGCTAAAAACGAATCAAAAAATAGTGACAATGCCAAACCTACAGTTAAGGAAATCCCCGATAAAATAGTCAGGCGTTTGCCTCATTACTATGTTCAATTAAAGAATATGTTAAATAAAGATGTTGAATATGTATCTTCCGAACAATTGGCCAGCATAATGGGATATTCCAGTTCATTAATACGCAGAGACTTAAGTCACTTTGGTCAATTTGGCAAAAAAAGTTATGGTTATGACATCCATTGTCTTTACTCCAATCTTCATCGTATTTTAGGCTTCAATCATGAAAAATCCATGGTTATAATTGGGGCAGGCTTTTTAGGTCGGGCCCTGGCTAATAATAAGAGTTATGAAGAAAGAGGCTATTTATTAAGGGGTATTTTTGATAAAGATCCTGCTATTATCGGGTTGGAATTTAATAATCTTAGAGTAATGGATGTTGAAAGGGCCCCTGAATTTATTGCTGAAAACAATATTGATGTGGCTGCTTTAGCAGTACCTGCTCTAGAAGCCCAAAAGACAGCGGATATGCTAGTTAAGGCAGGGATTAAAGGAATTTGGGATTTCACCGAAACCCCTGTTGAGGTACCAGAGGATATAATTTTAATAGAGCAAAATATGAATGATGGACTCTGTAAAATTTCCTGTAAACTGGTGCAAAAAAGCAAATAAACTGGTCTGGCAGGAAATTTAATGGTAGTTAATTTCTGACTTCATCAATTCTATTCCTGCCATTTCATCCACCAGGTTAATTACCTGGGCAAACATTTTTTCTAAATATTTACCACTATTGCTAACAGAAACAGCAGCAAGCACGGCTTGCTGCTTATTATCCATCTTATCTGTTTCAGCCACTGCCAGATTAAACTTATTTTTCATTTTATCCTGGAGGCTTTTTATAAGCCGCCTTTTATTCTTCAAAGAAACTGAACCTGGTAAATATAAATCTAATTTAAGGGAAGCAATTATCACCTTTTCTCTACCTCCAGCCTGCCAAAGACTACACTGCCATCGATTAGGATAGTAGTTGTTATTTCTTCCGCCGGGTCCAAACTTTGATAGGTGTAATCCCCAAAGCTAATAGAAGAGCCGTCGGGGAAAACAGCATTGCCAAAGACAGAACTAACCTTTGCTTCTATCCTCTGCTCCGGGCTGATTATAATTTTACCTGAGCCAAAAATAACATTCATCTCTAAAGTTTTTAGCTCTTCTCCTGAAACCCCCCTGAGATCTAATTCCCCATTGCCAAAGATTATATTAAATTCATTATCCGGCAAGTCCTCAAAACTGCGCCTGACCTCTCCAAAGATAATGGTGTCCTCTGTAACATGTCTTACCAGAGGCCCCCCCACCATTAAAGCTACTCCTAGATAAATTAAAACGAAGGCAAAGATAACACGAAAGAAAGAAATATTGATATCAAAGGATCTTAATACCGCTGTTATCCCCAGCAAGATAAGCAGTAATCCCCAAAAGATTTCGCTGGCTAAAAGACCTACTCTCATTTTGTTTCTCCCCTTTGCAAAACTGCTGTATTTTTTATATTATATCACCTTTATATTGCAAAAGATAGAGAAAATTCAAAGGCATGTTTTAAAAAGTATTCTCTGCTGCAGTAAAGCATTGCGATACCCCTGCTTCAATAAATCTTCCCCGCCCCTCTTTGCCAACGAAAGAACCCTTACTGGTAATAATCTCCCCGCGGCTGATAGTCATTACCGGCCAACCCCTTATCTTAAATCCCTGATAGGGAGAGTAATTAGCTTTAGAATTAACATCTTCGTCTTTTAATTCCATTTTTTTCTCAGGATCAAAGACCACCAGATCAGCAACAGCTCCCTCTCTTATAATACCTCTTTCCGGGAAAAGACCAAAAATCCGGGCTGGATTACCAGCCAGGAACTTAACTAACTCTGGATAACTCATCATGCCGGTATTAACTCCAAAATGGTGGATCAAAGGAAGCAGTGTTTCTGAACCCGGTAACCCGGGAAACATCTCCAGGGGAGAAGAGTTTTCATTTTTTTGGTCCAGGGTAAAGGCACAGTGATCTGTTGCTATAGCCTGGATAGCTCCCTCTAAAAGCGCCTCCCAGATTATATCCTGGTTATCTGAATCTCTTAGAGGAGGAACCATAAAATAACGAGCAGCCTCCTCTTTAGTCAGGTAACTGCGATCGAGCAGCAGATAATGAGGAGTGGTTTCACCAAAAATTCTTCCTCCCTGAGCACGAAACTTCTTCATTAGCTCAGCAGTTTTTCCAGCAGAAATATGAGCAATATATAAAGGCAAATCTCTTTCCATAGCCAGGGCAGCAATTTTCTCAACTGCTTTACTCTCCGCTTCCGCCGGACGGAGGTCAGGGTGGTCTGCCAGAGACAGCTTATCCCTTTCTTTAGTTAGTTTTTCCTTGCTGGCTTGAATAATCTCTTCATCTTCTGCATGGACGGTTATCAGTAGATTATTATCACTGGCAGCCTCTAAAAGTTCAGGTATATCTTCCTCAGATATCATGTAACCTTCTTCTTTGTAGGTAGTAAAAATCTTCAAACTGCTGACCCCTAATTCACGAATCTCCCTCAGCTCAGCCTCAATATTTTCATTAAAATAATGAACTGTTTGATGCAGATTGAAATCAAGCACGCTCTCCCTGGCGGCAGCAATTCTTTCCCGGGCTGCCTCCAACAAAGATTTATCCTCTTCATGATCGATATAATCGATAAAGGTGGTAACTCCCCCTATAGCTGCTGCCTTAGAGCCAGAACAAAAATCATCGGCAGTGGTAGTACCCCGGGAGTGAAGTAGGTAATGGGTATGGGAGTCTATCACCCCGGGTAAAATCAACTTATCACTAACATCAATTATTTCATCTATTTCAGGACTCTCGTCATCAGGGTCCAGCAGAGATTTGATTTTTCCTTCTTCAATAAAAAGGTCCTTTTCCATTATGCCTGATTCCAGTACAATCTGTCCTCCAGTTAATAATTTTTTCATCGGTTTACGACTGTAACTATGACAGTCATTTTCATCCCCCTTTCTCCAGCAAAGAGCACCTCATTTATGACTCATCTGAATCTAACCGGGCAAGCTTCATCTTTAATGAGTTGGTCTGTTGGTATAAATCCTTATTGATAGAGTTTAATTTTTCAATGGTAGATGCCTGTTCTTCTAAGGAAGCAGTGATCTCCTCTGTATTAGCTGCAAATTCCTCTGAGGAAGCTGACATGCCAGAGAAAACCCCGGCCAGTTTTTCGTCTTTTTCCTCTAATTTGCCCACGGACTCTTTAAAACTTTCTATATGTTCATTCTGGCCGGCAATTGTATTTTCCAGGGTGACAAAGGAGTCCTGCACTTTATTGGCGCTTTTCAACTGCTCTTGAGAAGTGTCTCTGAGCTCTTCAGATTTAGCCAGGGTATTGTCCATATCATTAATCAGACCCTTGATGGTACTGGCTATCTCCTGGACAAATTGATCGGTCTCCACAGAAAGCTCCCGCACTTCTTCGGCTACCACTGCAAAACCTCTACCATGTTCACCAGCTCTAGCAGCTTCAATGGAGGCATTTAAGGCCAACAGATTTATCTGGTCTGCCACTTCCTGTATCTTTCGATTGACATCTGAAATTTCCGTGGTTTTTTCACCGACCTGTTCCAGGGCCTCAACCAGTTTTTTGATAGATTGATCGCTGGAATTAGATTTATTAATCAATTGCTTTAATTCCTGGGAGTTCTGCTCTTTAAAATCCTCCAATTTATTGCTGTTTTTATCTATTTGCTTCATTTTATTTCTAATATCAATAATCACAGAGTTGAAATCTTCAATATGGTTACTGCCGTCTTCAATATTAGCTGCCTGTTCCTCTGCCCCGGCTGCAATATCTTCTGAAGCTCTGGCAACTTCATCAGAAGATTGATTGACTTTATCATAGGAATCGCGCAAAACATTGGCCGTCTCTTCCAGATTAGCAACGGAACTATCCAGCATAGATATAAGTTCGGCAAAATTATTTTCTGCCGCCTTAACTACCCGGGCTAAAAATTCAGCGCTTTTGAAGTCTTCTCTATCTTTAAAGATTAACTCCTGGTCCAGATTAGTACTGCCCTCCTGCAGGGTAATATCTACCCCTGTAACTCCAATAATCTCTCCTTCTTCAATGATAGGGGCTGCCACTGTCGTCATCAAGACATTGCTGCCTTGCAGGTTGTAATAAAAGGGGTCCATCACTATGAGCTCCCTTTTTTCCTTGGGTTGGCGATAAAATTCCTCCTGGTCGATATCAGGAAGTGCCATCACCCCAATTTCCTTGCCTTCCCGGTAGAAATAACTGTTAAAACGCCCGCTGCCATCATAATGATCGCGATTTTCAAATTTTTGATCCAGTCCATCAAGAGCATTCTTTTCAAAAACAGCCCAGGTGCCAAAATAGGCTAAATTATCCTGCAATTTTCTCTTCAGCATTTTGTTGAGCATATTGCGGTCAACGGTCTCCACTGCTGCTTTGGTTTCTATTATCTGTCCTCCAAACTCTTCCACTGTTTTCACTGTTTTTTTCAATTCCTGATAGTCCTGCAGCATTGAATCATATATGCTATTAGCTGATTGTAATACTCTGGCCCTTTCCTTTTTTAATTTATAAATTAATAACAGAATAATCAGAACTAAAAAAGCAATAATAACACCATACATATAATAAATTCTCCTCCCTAAAAAAATAAAAGCCAGTCCGAAGACTGGCTTTGGCTTCTTTTAATACCTCAATACTTCACCCTGTTGCCAGTCACTATAAAAATTGTTTCCTCACCAATATTAGTGGCATGGTCGCCAACTCTCTCCAGTGATTTAGCAACGTTGATAAATCTAACCACCTGATTCATTTTACGCTCACCATCACAGTCATCCAGTAATACTATACTCTTCTCATAAAGCTGATCATAAATATTATCAGCCCTTTCATCCTTGCGGCAGGCTGCTTCAGCCAGGTCAGCATTGCGAGTAATAAAAGATTCTAATACTGCACTTAGCATATCTGAAACTATCTCTGCCAGCTCCGGTATCATAACCAAAGGCTCTATATATTCCTCATTCTTTAACTCCATAACAGTCTCAGCTATATTAGTAGCATGATCACCGATTCTTTCTAGATTAATAGCTATTTTGCTGGAGGCTAGCCCAAATCTAATATCACTAGTATGATTATTATCCTCTGACAGCATACGGGCTACTTTGTCCTCAATTGTAAACTGAATGTTATCCAGAACATCGTCGCGCTCAATGACTTCCCAGGCCAGATTAGAATCCTTATTGTTTAAAGCTTTAATAGAATTGTGCAGCATCTCCTCAGCTATCTCACTCATGTCACTTAGATCGCTAATTACTTCTTCTCTTTGCTTTTCATAAACTTTTGGCATATATCTTTTCACGCCCCTTCTGTAAGAAGTTTAAAACCATAAATTATTTGCCGGTACATATTTTGTTACTGTTGCTAAATTATCCTGTTATTACAAAGACCCTTTATTCATCAATAGTATTATTAATAATTCTCTACTTTTGTTTGAAATCCTGCTAAAATAAGAAATAACCTCTTTTTCTTGCAGAGAATTTTGGTTTATTATAAAATTAGATTAAGTTTTAAAGCTTTTCATTAAAATTTATATTTTCAAGGAGGTAATTATGAATAATATTGGTCAAGAATTCTGGCAAAGGACAAAATATCAACATCTATCAGAGTCCGATGAAAACAAAGAAATTGCGCCGCCAGCACGCACTTTAGAACCAGCGGCCTCTGAAGTATTCAGCCTAACTGAGCCTGAGAACCTGGATTTACCTGAAAAATCAACTGATGAGGCAATTATATCCAGACGAAGTCGTCGCAGTTTTCAGGATACCCCCTTAACTAAATCAGAAATTTCCGCTTTGCTCTATCACACCCAGGGTATAAAGCAAAAATTGCCTGGCGAAAAAAGTCTTCGCACCGTCCCTTCAGCTGGAGCCCGCCATGCCCTGGAGACCTTTATCTACCTCCATAAAACTGCTGATTTTCCCCGGGGACTTTATCATTACCGGGCTGAAAATCATGAACTTGCTCTCCTGCGACAGGATAATCTTTTAGCTGAGGTATATCAGGGAGTATTACAGCAGAAATTTATCAGGCAGGCCGGAGCTGTATTTTTCTGGGCCACTGATATCTATCGGATGGCCTGGAGATATAGTGAAAGAGCCTATCGTTATGTTCTGTTGGATGCCGGCCATGTCTGCCAGAATTTATATCTCCTGGGAGAGGTCTTAAATATAGGAGTATGTGCTATTGCTGCTTATAACGATGACTATCTCAATGATTTTCTTAATCTCGATGGTGATAAACAGTTTGTGGTCTATGCCGCTGCTGCTGGCAGTCGCAAAAAGTCATAAAATAAAAGGAGTTTTAATATGAAAAGAACACCAGTTAGAATCACCTTAATCCAGGGAAGTCCGCGGGAAGAGAGTTATAGCAGCAGGCTGTGCCAGGAAGTTTTAAGAGGCTGTCAGGAAGAGGCTAGATCAAGAAATGTTGATCTAATAGAGACCCTGGTCAGGCCCAGCGATAAGGATATCCAGGCCTGCATCGCCTGTTTCCATTGTGATAGAACTGGTGAATGCATTTTTAGAGATGATATGCCAGAACTGATAAAGCTCTTCGATAATTCTGATCTGGTTCTTTTGGCCAGCCCCATATTTTTTAATGGCTTTCCCTCCACTGTGAAAAAAATGATTGACCGCTGCCAGCCTATCTGGGCCAGCAAATACATGTTGGATAGGCCTATTATAGACCGAGAAAAGAGAAGGCTCGGTTTAATTATCGGCTGTGGAGGAGCACCAGAATATGAGGATCAGTTTACAGCCCTAAAAACTGTGGGGAAAATGTTTTTCAAGACTATCAATTGCAAATTAATAGCAGAGAGGACTTTGGCCAATACTGATAATCTTAATCTCGATCAGGAAGAACAGCTAAGACAGGAATATTTTCAGCAAGGTCAAAAGTTAATGGAGAAGTATTTGCTGCCTGACAATTGATGCTTTTTAAATCTATTCCGTTAGTATATCAAGGATATCGCGCTCTTCATAGATTATATCACTTAGGCTCTTTATCGGTACTTCCAGTTTCTCTGCCTGGTAAATTATATGTTTAAGATATTCCTTGTTAAATTCATCGCGCTGGGGATGGCCATAAAAAATCAATAAAGCCCTTTGGTCAAGAGCTGCCTGGATCAGTTCAGTGATATGATCTTTTTGCAACTCATCACCATCAAAGCTAGTCCCTCTTAAATTATATAGTTCAAAGGGCTCAGTATTGAGAAAAGCCTCAGGAAAGCTTTTTTTATGATCATGGCCTGCTCTAGCTGCTAGATATCCCTCTGCCACAATCTCAACAACTTCTTGGAAAAATCCATTGTAAGGATAGACAAAAAAGTCAATTTGATAGCCTCTTTCAGTAAGAATTTCCTGAGAATAGATGATTTCAGTAAATAGAGAACGCTCATTGGGTTTTATAAAGGTATTCTCTGCGGGATAGGAAGCCGCCAGATCTGGAGATATCTTTACTCCCTTTCCAGGGATAAGCTCTTCAACCTTAAAATCTTCCTGCAAACCCTTATCGCGATGATAAATTTTGTATTCATAGCCTTCAGTTATGAGACCTGGATTATTAAGATAAAGCTCATTATCTCCTTTATCTGCTGGCCTAACTATTGAATTAATAATAAGCGCTGAGTGTCTATGACCATGGCTGGCTATTTCCCAGCCCCAATCTGTCATTTCAGAGATTTGCTCCCAGTTCAACCGATCCTCTTCCCCTAGATGAGCGGTGTTGATAGCAGACATACCTGGAACATCATATTCTTGATGAATGGGAAAAGCTTTAGTATAGTCTTCCATAAAACCATCATCGTACATGATAACTATAGCTGGTAATTTATCGTAATCAACTACTACTTCACTGGCAGCCTGGGAATTGCTATTAAACTGAGTTAAAGTTATAATTAATATTAACAGGATAATTAAAAGCACATTATTTTGTAATTGTTTGTTATTGCCTCTGTTAAACAAATTTTTCACTCCTTAAGTAGTTTAGAGAGGGGGAGATAATTTTGTCACCACCAATTGAATCCTTGGACCCGGCAGTAAAAGTACAGCTGGAAAAAATTATGAGAGAACACAGCCAGTTGAGCTCTGGAGAGAGACAAGAAAGTGGTCTAAAAGACTTGCCTGCTTCCAGCATTGAAGAGTTATTAACCAGTCTGGAAAATATTGAGCCCGAAGTGAGGCAAAAGTTTTTGAAGACCTGGTTAGCAGCTCGACTGCCTTTAGAAAGCGAAAATCTCCTGCCTCTATTAGACTTTATCCAGCAGGAAGCCAACCCTGAGGTTAAGGCTCAAATCATTGAAGTAGCCGCTTTTCTCCAACAAAATAATATTCCCCTGCGCAATTTCTTTTTAAAACCTTTAGCTGACTTAATAAACTATCCTCAGGATATTCTTAGCGGAGAAGAGCAGGATTTAAATCTAACTGAGGGAAATTTGACAGAACAGGTAAGTGTTCTCACTAACAATAATAATTTCACTATAGCAGAAATAATAAGCAAAATATTGTTCTCTTTGCCCCAACAAGAACCCAGATTAGCTGCTTCTCTGCTCCAGCAAATACCCAATACAGCCAATGATTTGCTGGCAGAAATTTTTCAGGAGATCAGTTTTAGCTCCAGTTTAACTGCCGATGAAGGCTCCAGCGAATTTAGCCTCAGGCGGGAAAATATACAGCTGCAGTCCTTTTTGCTAAGTCTGTCTTTTTTAAATCAGGTAGATAGATTTAATGATAATCATTTGTTGCGCTTTTATTTAGAATGGCCTCCTGTTGCCTGGCGAGAGGAGGATAAACCTGCCTTCAGCTTAAGAATACTGGAAGAAGAGGGTTCTGCCTCTCAAGAACAGCAGGAAAGCAAAACCTTTAAACTATCCCTCTTAATTGCTCTCCCTGAAAGCGGTAATATTCTGGCAAATTTGTTGGTCAAGGGCAAAAATATTTTCCCCTCCTTTACTGTAGAAAAAAAGGAAACAAGGCAAAAGATTAAAGATAATCTGGGTTCCCTTAAAGAACGACTCTCCAGGCTTGATTATCAGTTAAAAACTACCCAGGTTAAGGAAGAAAAGTCAATAGAACTATCACGTTTGAAAAGAGAAATTCTGACAGCAAACATCGACCAAAAAGACTATAGAAAAAGTGTTAAAGAACTGCTTGACAATTATCACAGATTGGATTATCGAGCCTGATTTTTTTAATAACCAATATATATTTGAGGTGTAAAAGATGGATAAAAAAGAGCAAAATAAAAGTGCAAAGATGGCTGCTGCCTTAGGTTATGATATTGAGAAAGACGATGCACCTAAAATATTAGCCCGAGGGCGAGGAGAAATCGCCAAAAAAATTATCGCCAAAGCCAAAGAAGAAGATATTCCTATAAAAGAGGACAAAGATATTGTCAGGGTTTTAGTCCAGTTGGATATTGGCCAGGAAATCCCGGAAGAACTCTACCAGGTAGTTGCAGAAATGCTAGCCTTTATCTATCGGTTGGAAGATTGAGTTTTTTACCATCCTTTACCAAAACTACAGGCTGGATAACTGCAGGCTTCACAACCTAAACATAATCCACCATGACCTAACTCAGCTATCTCTCTTTTGCTGATCTCCTCTTCCCCGGCTAAACGGGGTAAGATAAGATCAAAGACTGTTGTCTTTGAGAACATAGCGCAACCAGGTAGACCTACTAATGGAATCTCCTCACTATAAGCCAGCATAAACATAGCTCCAGGCAAAACTGGTGCGCCATAGGTAATAACTCTATCGGCAGTTTCCCTTATTGCTGCTGGTGTCAAATCGTCGGGATCTACTGACATTCCGCCAGTACAGACAACCATATCTGCGCCCTGAGAAATCGCCTTTTCTATCTCGGCAGCTATTTTGCCCCTGTCATCTGGCACTAACTGAGAATATAAAACTTCCAGCCCATTACGAGTCAACTTTTCTTTGACAATAGGGGTGAATTTATCAGTAATCCGACCAGCAAAAACCTCTGAGCCGGTGGTAATGATAACTGCTTTCTTATCCTTATATTCCTTTATTTCTAAAATAGGAGTGCTGCCTATCTTCTCTTCTACCTCAGCAATTTTTTCCTCAGGAATAATCAAAGGAATCACTCTGGTTCCAGCCACCTGTTCCCCTTCTTTTATGGGGGTATTATTATGACGAGTAGCCATCATCACCTGCTCTATCTGATTTAACTGAACCAGCCTTTCCTGGTCAACTTTCAAGAGTCCTTCCCGGGCTGCCCTTAAATTTATCTTCCCCTCGGAGGGCGGTGATTTTTTTATTCCTGTTCCCTGAGCTAAGGCAGCCAATCTAGCTGCTGCCTCATTCTCATGTAAATAACCAGGTTTCTTCTCCCAGATATAGATATGTCTCTTGCCAAGATCTTTTAACTTAGAAATATCTTCTTCTTTTATAACATCGCCCTTTTTAAAGGCCGGCCCCTTTCTTTTACCTGGTTTAATCTCGGTAATATCATGGGCTAAGACATGGCCTACAGCCTCTTCTACAGCAATTTTTTTCAAATTAATCGCTCCCTTCTCCCCAAATTATCGGTTCTAAAAAAACCTCTACCTGACCACCACAGACTCCCCCTTTAACAGCCACTTCTTCATTACTTAAATCAAAATTATACTTGCTTGCTCCAGTTTCAGCTTCCTTCATTAAAGAAACTGCCTGAGCAATAATTTCTGCTTCCAGCTCTCCTCCTCCAATAGTGCCAAAGATTTTGCCCTCTTCCAGTATCAACATTTTAGCTCCCTTATCTCGAGGGGCAGAACCCTGAGCAGCAATAACAGTTGCCAGCATTGCTTTTTGTCTATTTTTCTTAGCCTCTTTTGCTTTTTCAATTAAGTATTTATCCATCTCTACCCCTCCTTTTAGCAATGAGGGCGGCTGTTATGGAAACAGCAATTTCCGCCGGTGTCTCACTATTTATCTTAAGACCAATAGGAGCATCAATCTCTTTAAGTCTATCATTGGCTATATTCTCTTCTCTTAACTCAGAAAAAATCAATTCAACTTTGCGTTTGCTGCCAATCATCCCTAAATAACTCCAATCATCACTGACTACAGATTTTAAAACTTGATAATCATGCTGATGGCCCCGGGTCACAATAACCAGATAATCACCGGCTTGAGCTTTGAAACCATTTAAAAAACTATTAAAATCCTGACAATAAATCTGACTGGCGGTGGGAAACTTATCTTGATTGGCAAATTCTAGTCTATCATCGATTACTTCAACTCTAAAATCTACCATGCTGGCAACTTCAGCTAATTTTTGCCCAACATGACCTCCGCCAAAGATAAGCAGACGGGGTCTATCCTCAATAGGTTCAATAAAGACTTCTATTTCACCTTTCTCCAGCTGATAACTTGCTAATTTAGGAGAAGTAATATTGCTCAGGTCTCCAATTTTATCTGTTAATGCAGATATTACCTCTTCGTCTACGTTCTCAGTGGAGTAGACTTTATTCTCTGATATAATTATTTTACCACCAGCACTAGCCTGTTTTTCCTGACCAGTGAAGTTTATTTCGGTTATCGTTACAAGAACAGCAGATTTATTTGTCGCCAGCTGCTCCTCTAACTTGGCTAAAAAAGAAAATTTCACAATTAAATAATGCCTCCTTCAATATTAATTTAACTAGAAAAGGTCCAATTAAAAATAGCTTCTAAAACTCCTCCTGCTACAGCTAAAGCTTTATCAGAAATATAATAACAATAATCTGGATTATTGCGGGGATCGATATCACCTAATTTGGTTTCCCTTGAAACATAGATCCCTGATGGAAGCAGACCTCTTATTACACCAGATATCTCAGCTGTAATAACTTTCTCTTTTATATAACCTATTGTATCTCCCTTATCTATTTCATCGCCAATACTTTTATTCGTCTTAAATTCTCCTTCTATGGGAGCATGGAGAACTCTTTCCCGGCTATACCCCAGTATACTTCCAGGCTCACCGGTATCAGGCTCAGCTGCCCCCTTATAAATAGCCCTGCCTAAAAAGTGCCCCCGGCAGGTCTCGATAACTGCATGACAATTTTCGCCGGCAATGAACCCCGGTCCTAAGCCTATAACTAAACTGGCCTCTTTGCAATCTGTATCTACAGAGTCTTTTAACATCCTACCATCAATAACTATCTGATTATCATAATAAGGCAAAATCTCTTCCTGGCGGGAAAGAGAGGTCACTGCTATTTTCCCCTGTTGCTGTGCTTTTTCACAGGAAGTCATATCTGTAACCTTAACAGCTTTAACTCTCTCCACCTCTACTTCCTCTTCATAAAGAGCGCTGGCATAGGCCACTGTTCTTCTTACGGCCAGGGGAGAATCCTTTTCTAATATTAGAACCTTAAACCCGGTCTTATGGAGGCGATAAGCAACTCCACTGGCTAAATCTCCTCCTCCTTTTAATAAGACCCGGGGATTAATTTGGGGCGATAGCTGTGATTTATTTTCCAACACTGTCTGCCATCCTTCCTAAATTCTATGTGGTATAACCATTTTAACACCTTTCGATAGTTAATGACTGTAATTCCTTTAACCTCTGGCCAGGTTTTTTCCCGTTTCCAGGCAAAATCCTGTAATAGCGGAGCCAGAATTGTTCTGACCAGGTCTTTTCTATTGTAAGAAACCTGAGTCAATAAAAAATAACTACGCTCCGATGAATTTAAGCAGCTGCCGTACCAATCAATGTCAGTGAAGAGACGTAAAAAAAGCTCTTGATTAAGATAACAGGTGTCTGAGTTCTCTTCCATAACTATTGAAGAACGGTGAAAGTTTCCCTTATGGACCCGAGAGCCAAAATTAGAAAACCCCTGGACTAATAATAAAACCTCAGGTTTTTCTGGCAATGCCGGCTCCCAGTCAGCAGGCACCTTGCAGGAATGATTTGCTGCTCCGTCAGCTTCAATTAAAAAAATAAGATCAGAAAATCTTTGGCCAGCATAATCCAACCAGTCTGGGGGCAATCCCTTAAACTTGGTCTTGCCCTCCTTTTGCCGATAATAATCGATTTTTTCACTGGCAACCACTAATACCTCCCTCTCTCCTCTTCTGTTCCGGTAGGCAGAGAGTTCATTATATAAACTTTTTTTTGAGGGAGTAGTTACCACTCTATGGGGGAGCTGGTAGGGGCGTAAAAAAGCCGTTGTAGCAGTATAAACAACCTGGTGATAAGAAAACTCCCTGGCCAGCTGGTTTAAAGTAGAAGTTTTACCGCCGGCTCCAATCACCCAGACAGCCTCTCCTCTTTTTAAGTTCCAGAGAGCTCTTAATTTTTCAGGCATCAGCTTTGCCTTCTGGTGCATATTTACGGTAATCTTCCTGATAATCAAGGTCTATCAGAACAGAATCGTCATCAAGTTCGAGATATTCAATCTCCTGGGAGTATTTAGCCAGTAAACTTCTCAAACCACCAGGTGGATGCTGGCCATCGCAAGGCAAGTTATAAATCTCTGGTATCAGAGCAGTGCTTATAATTAAAGGATGTCCTCTTCGTTCATTATAGCTGGGGACAAGCAGCAGAGGTTTTTCCCGGCAAAATTTATTGATTATCTGATTATATACTTCAACGGGCACCAGAGGTTGATCGGCCAGCATAAATAATAGCCCCTCTGTTTGAGGCGGAAGGTCAGCAATCCCTGTTAAAACACTGCTGAACATTCCCTGCTGATATTCTTCATTGAGCAAAAATTTTATCTGATCAGCCAGTTCTTCTGAAATTGAATTTTTGATTCTCCCGGCCTGACAGCCCAGGACTACCCTGATTTCACCATCCAGGGATGAAGAGATAATTTTATTAATGACTGTCTCTAAAACAGTGCTCTCCCCCCAGGGCAAGAGTTGTTTTAAGGTGCCCATTCTACTACCCTCTCCTGCTGCTAATATAATTGCCGATATCATCATCAGACACCTCCATCCCAGCTATCTCCAGATTTATCTGCTGGACAGTAATCCCGGTAAAGTTTTCCAGTTCAACTGCCAGCTGCTGGCGATAATTTTCTAGATAATGAGGGATTTCATAACCGTAATGTATTACCATACTTATATTTAAATAAAGACCATCTTCCTCCTTTATAATCCCAACATTTTGCAGGTAAGCTATCCCATTATAATCATCGGAAAAGTAAAGCACAATATCCCGAAAAACTTTATTGTGAACTATCAAATTACCTAAATAACTAAAGCGAGCTCGAACAATGGAACTCTCTCTTGTTAAATCATCCTGTTCTCGATTGAAAAGCACCCGCAAAGAGTCAGTAAAATATCCTAAAAACTGTTTTTTCACTTCAATTTTAGGTACTGGTATTACATGTTTGCCTTCATTTTTTCGCACCGTGATGGCTCGCTCTATTTCAGCAGGGCTGGCAATTTCATCTATCATGATGGTATTATCGATTCCAGCAAGTTCCAGTTTATCAACTATTTTTTCAACCATCTCCATAGAGGTACCTAATATCAATATCTTCTCCGCTCCACTGTCTTTAATTGCCCTTTTGACTTCCCTGCAATGAGATTCATCATGAAAAATTGCTCTTTTGATGGCAGCTAATTTGCTGTTCTCTCTTTTAGCTGATTTGCCAGCTAATATTTTACCCTCTTTAATTAAGAGGCCATCATCTAATATTAAGGGGATACCGTGGTCATAGGCTAAAACTCGGGCCCGATGACTTTTGCCACTACCGCTGGGGCCTACCAGGGCATGTACCTCCATACTCATCACCTCGCTGCCCTAAAAATTTGTCTATCTTTTTTTCCCTGTAACTATCATCCAAAAATCGAAAGTAATACTCCAGCCGCCACAGCTGAACCTATAACGCCGGCTACATTGGGCCCCATGGCATGCATTAGTAAAAAGTTGTTGGCATTAGCTTCCCGACCAACTTTCTGCACTACCCGGGCTGCCATGGGCACAGCTGATACTCCTGCTGCTCCTATCAGGGGATTGATTTTGGTTTTGGTAAAAAAGTTCATTATTTTGGCCAGTATTAACCCCGTGGCTGTCCCGAAGGCAAAAGCTAAAACACCTAAAAAAAGAATTTGTAAGGTATCGGCTCGCAAAAATCTTTCAGCAGAAGCGCTGGCTCCCACAGCTATTCCTAAAAAGATAGTCACAATATTTATAATCGCATTTTGAGCTGCTTCATTTAAACGGTCTACCACTCCAACCACCCTAAATAAATTCCCCAGCATCAACATTCCCACTAAGGGAGCAGAAGCTGGGACTAACAGGACAACTATCACTGAGACCATTACGGGAAAGATAATTTTTTCAGTCTTTGATACTGGCCGCAGCTGTTCCATTTCAATCTGGCGCTCCTTTTCATTGGTTAAAAGCTTCATAATCGGTGGTTGTATTATTGGTACCAAAGCCATATAAGAGTAGGCCGCTATAGCTACGGCTCCTAAATATTCCGGGGCCAGTAAAGACGAAATATATATAGCTGTCGGCCCATCGGCTCCTCCAATAATTCCAATAGAGGCCGCTTCAAAACCAGTAAAACCTAACAAAATTGCCCCAATAAAGGTCATGAAAATACCAAATTGGGCTGCTGCTCCCAGCAGCAAACTTTTGGGATTGGCGATTAGAGGTCCAAAATCCGTCAAAGCTCCCACGCCAAGAAAAATCAGTGGAGGGAATATTCCCAGGGCATTTCCCTGGTAAAAATAATAAAATAAACCTCCAGGCTGCTCCCCGGCTGGTTCTGACATCAAACCGGTCATGGGCAAGTTGATCAACAACATTCCAAAACCAATAGGTACTAATAAAAGCGGCTCAAATTCTTTAACTATACCAAGATATAATAAAATCAGAGCTATCAGTATCATTATCAGTTCGGCCATCCCTAATCTAACCAGGCCAGAAATGGCAAAAAATTCTTGTAACGCCTCTAACAACTTCATCTACCTCCTTTTTCTCACCAACTATTCTATCTCCAATAAGGGCTCTCCAGCCTCAACGGTATCTCCTTCTGTGACAGCAATTTTATTGATAGTGCCAGAATGAGGAGCATATATTTCATTCTCCATTTTCATAGCTTCTAAAATTATGATAAGCTCACCTTCAGTTACTTCTTCTCCTTCAGAGTATTTTATCTGTAATACCTTTCCCGACATAGGAGATTCTACCACCCCCTCAGCAGAGTCTGCCCTCTTCTTAGTTGCAGGTTTTGGAGCTGGACTTTTGGATTTATTCTGTGCAGTATTTTTTCTTTGCGAAGATAAACTTTCTGCTTTATCGGACTTTGAGCTAATTTTGTTTTTGCCCTCTTCAGGAGAAATCTCTTCTACTTCCACTTCAAATTCTTCTCCGTCTACCATCACTTTAAACTTTTTCTTCATGAGCTACCCCTCCTTGAAAAACTATGATCTTCTTTAGCAAAAGCCTGTCTTTTCCAGGCAGAATCAGGGTCGACTTTTTCAACCCGCAGGATACGGTATTTTTTATCTCCTTCATAAAAGGAGCTTATAGCCCCCATAATTGCTGCAACCTTTTTAGCCGATAATCCTTTTTTCTTTATTTCTTTCTGTTCCTGGGCTGGTTTCTCTCTTTCAGGTTTCTTCTCTGGCTTCTTTTTCCTTTCAACAGCAAGGTTAGTTTCTTTACTATATTTATTATATAGTTTTTCCATGCTTTTTACTGCTAATAACAAAATAACCAAAAGTACAAAAACAATTAACATCCCAACCAGAGCAACCTGCAAACCAGCCAGTAATAACTCTGCCAGCGACATTTCGGCCATGGCAGCCGGGTCCTGAATTAGTTCTAAAGGTGACATAAACTTCCCCCTTTAACAGAGACAATTATTTTAAATAAGCTAGTTTAGTAAAGAAAAGATATCAAAAATTACACAGGAAAATTGCCGTGCTTTTTAGGCCGGAGGCTCTCCTGTTTTTCCTTGATAGACTCTAAGCACCTTATGAGTTCTGGCCTCGTGTTTTCCGGTAATATCACATCATCAACATAGCCCTGAGCAGCTGCTTGATAGGGATTAGCAAAACTTTCCCGATATTCTTCCACTTTTTCCTGACGCACCTGCTCCGGGTCTTCAGCACCTTTAATCTCTTTTCTAAAGATAATATTGGCTGCTCCCTGAGGACCCATAACGGCTATCTCTGCTGTAGGCCAGGCCAGGACATAATCACCACCAAGATGTCCACTACTCATAGCTATATAAGCTCCTCCATAGGCTTTACGGACGATGACATTTAATTTGGGTACAGTAGCTTCACTGTAAGCATAAAGCAACTTAGCTCCATGTCTGATAACTCCTCCATGCTCCTGCTCCACCCCGGGAAGATAGCCAGGGACATCGGTAAAGGTTAAGACCGGGATATTAAAGGCATCGCAAAAACGGACAAAACGAGCTGCTTTATCTGAGGAATCGATATCCAGACAGCCAGCCTTTATCTTAGGTTGATTGGCAATTATGCCTATGCTATGGCCTCCTAACCGGCCAAAACCCACTACAATATTAGCAGCAAAATGAGGCTGGACCTCTAAAAAGTCTCCCTGATCTAATACTTCCTGGATTACATCTCTGATATCATAGGATTTATTGGGTTTTTCAGGAACTATGTTTCTTAAATCAGGAGATTTTCTATCTAAAGGATCCTCGTTCTCTTGAAAGGGCGGGGTCTCCAGATGATTATCTGGTAAGAAGGATAATAATTTTTTAATTCTTGCAAAACAGTCCTCCTCCTTATCATCTAAAAAATGAGCAACACCACTCAATTGATTGTGAGCCTTTCCCCCTCCCAGTTCCTCAGCTGAAACCTCTTCTCCTGTTACCGATTTAATCACCTGGGGTCCGGTAATAAACATCTTGCTGGTCTTATCCACCATAAAAACAAAATCAGTTAGAGCCGGTGAATAGACTGCTCCCCCGGCACAGGGGCCTAAAATAGCTGAGAGCTGAGGAATTATGCCAGAATTGCGGGAGTTTCTAAAAAATATTCCTCCGTAGCCGGCCAGTGAATGAACTCCCTCCTGGATTCTAGCGCCTCCAGAATCATTGAGACCGATAAGAGGGGCACCGGCTTTTTCGGCCAGGTCCATGATTTTCCATATCTTTTTGGCATGCATTTCACCCAGGGAACCTCCCATGGCAGTAAAGTCCTGGGCAAAGACAAAAACATTCCTGCCAGCAATAGTCCCGCGGCCCGTCACCACTCCCTCACCGGGGATTTCTTTCTCATCCAAGCCCAGATCCTGCACTCTATGTTTAACAAACATACCAATCTCCTGGAAACTGCCATCATCCAAAAGCATTTCCAGCCTTTCTCTAGCTGTATATTTGCCCTTTTCATGCTGACGGGCAATTCTTTTCTCGCCTCCACCTTTTTTTATCTTCTTCTGTCTGGACTGCAGATCATTAATTTTTTCATCCAAGATTTTAACCTCCCAATCTCTTTAGCCTTATTTGCTAAAATCTATCAACTATTAAGGTAAGTTTTAGGATAAGTAATAAACTTCATAAACTTTTTTGCTCTTTTTATTTTATTACAGAGATAATTATAATAGTTATCCAGCTTGATTGCAATATATAATTAAAAAAGCCAGCAGCAAACAGCCCTTTTGGCACTGAAATACTGCTGGCTCATTTTCTCTTTAAGCCAAGGCTAGGCCAGGAAAATAAAGTAGGCTACAAAAACAAGACCTAAGACATAGACTAACCAGTGGACATCTTCTCCCTTGCCAGTGAAGAGTTTGACCAGGGGATAGACAATAAAGCCAATGGCTATTCCATCGGAGATTGAATACATAAAGGGCATGGAGACCATAGTCATAAAGGCTGGTAAAATTTCTGTATAATCATCCCAGTCCAATTTTGTAACATTGGTCATCATCATTGTACCAACAATGATTAAAGCTGGTGCTGTCGCAGCTGAGGGCACCATACCGACTAAAGGCATGAAAAACAGAGAAAGGAAGAACAGGAAGGCAGTAACTATCCCCGTTAACCCTGTCCGGCCTCCTTCGGCAACACCGGAAGCTGATTCGATATAGGTGGTAACTGTACTGGTGCCAAAAATAGCACCTCCAGTAGTACCTATAGCATCTGCCAGCAGAGCTCTACTGGCCTTAGGTAGATTGCCTTCTTCATCCAAATAACCGGCCTGTTGACTTACACCGACTAAAGTTCCAGCGGTGTCAAAAAGATCTACAAACAAGAAAGACAGGATTACCGCAATCAAGCCAGCATCAAAGACAGCACTTAACTCCAGCTGCATAAAGACCTGTCCCCAATCGCCCATGGAGGGCATCTGGACAACGGCCTCAGGAGCCTGTGTTATGCCAGGTATAAAGCCAAATATAGTGGCGGCAATAATACCCCAGAGCAGAGCCCCTTTGATCTTTAAGGCATAAAAGATTCCACTGATAACTAGACCCACCATGGCAACTAAACCAGAGCCAGTAAGAACTTCCCCGACCTCTACAAAAGTTGCTTCATAGGGCTCGATAAAACCAGCATTATCAAAACCAATGAAGGCTATAAAAAGACCGATACCTGAAGATATCCCTATCTTCAAGCACATCGGTATTGAGTTTACTATCATTTCCCTCACTGGTGTTACACTTAAAATTATAAATAAAATACCTTCAAAAAATATGATACCCAGGGCTACTTCCCAGGGAACTCCCATACCAATTACTACCGAATAGGCAAAAAAGGCGTTAAGACCCATACCGGAAGCAAGGGCAAAGGGATAATTTGTCAGCAAAGCCATTGCCAGAGTACCTAAAATAATACCGGCAATAGTAGCAATGAAAACTCCTTCAAAGGGCATGCCCGCATCACTTAAAATATCAGGGTTAACAAAAATGATATAGGCCATGGTCATGAAAGTTGTAAAACCAGCTATAACCTCGGTTTTAACATTAGTATTATTCTGACTTAGTTTGAAAAGACTATCCAGAAAACCGCCTTGTGAATGCTGATCGTCCATGTTATAAATGCCTCCTCAAGTTTTAGAATAAATTTCCTCTGTCAATTATCACTTTCAATCCTTCACCAGACTTTCAGCCAAATTTATCCAGCTTTTATGTTAAACAGATAAATTATTTTTCCATCACCTCCCCAATTAATTTTCTTGTTGAAAGTTATAAGCTCAAAGATGACCTTATTCCACCACCAGACTCACTTCCTTAAACTCCTTGACATTAAAGAAACCTCGCTCAGTTATTTTAAGCTCAGGTATCACAGAAAGAGCTAAAAAGGAGAGAGTCATAAAGGCATTTTTCTTATCTTCACCTAGCTCTCTAACAGCCTGAGATAGTTCCTGCTGCCGCCTGGCTACCTCCGGTAGAGGAAGGTCAGCCATTAACCCGGCTATGGGCAGAGGAAGTTCTGCTTTAACTTCTTCGCCAGCAATAACAACCTGCCCTCCCTGTCTTTTTTCTATAGCCTTGAAGGCAGCTAAAAGATCAGCTGCTCTGCGCCCCACTGCTATCAAGTTATGGGAATCATGGGCTACCGAGCTGGCAATAGCCCCATCCTCAAGATTAAAACCCTTTACTAATCCCAGACCAATTTTGCCACTGGCCTGATGGCGTTCCACCACGGCTATCAACTGGGTATTGGTTCTGGTTAAAAAGTCCTGCTGCTTTTCCCCTTCTTTTCGATGAACAAATTCCTCCCCGGTAATTATCTGATCCTCTTTTAAAGTCATTACTCTATATTTTTTCCCTGCCGGCAAGGTAAAATCCTGTTGAGAAACTTCCGGCAGCCTGACAGTAGAGGTTATTTTCTCCTCTAAACCGTCCTGGGGAGTGGGGGGAGTTATCTCTTCCAGCCACTCTCCTCTATTATACAACAATTTTCCATCTTTAAAAACCATCTCCAGCTCAACTTTTTCTAAATCTTTTAATACTATTAAATCAGCCCGCTTCCCCGGAGAAATAGCTCCCCGGTCATCGAGGCCTAAGGCCCGGGCAGCATTTAAAGTTGCCAGGCGATAGGCTAAAAGGGGTGCTAAACCCCTAGCAATAGCCAATTTAACTGCATAATCAAGGTGACCTTCAGCTAGTAAGTCTTCCGGTTCTCTATCGTCGGTGGCCAGGAGAAAACGATCATTATTTTCGGCCCTGACGGCAGGTAGGAGAGCCTGCAAATCCCGGGTTACAGAGCCCTGCCTTATCATGACATACATGCCTTTAGCCACTTTGGCACAGGCCTCTTCGGCAGTAGTACATTCATGGTCAGCCTGGATGCCAGCTAGAAGATAGGCATTTAGCTCTCGACCTGTAACCTCAGGAGCATGACCATCGATAAACCTATCTTCCATTAATTTTATTTTAGCCAGTAATTTTTCTTCTCCCTGAATAACTCCAGGATAATCCATTACCTCCCCCAGGCCAAAAACTTCTGGTTCCTCCTTTAAATCTGCCAGATCTTCTGCTTCCAATCTGGCACCGGAATTTTCTAAAGGAGTTGCCGGCACACAGGAGGGAAGCATGAGGTGGAAATTCCAGGGCAGGTCTTTACCCCGATTCAAGAGATATTTAATACCCTCCACCCCGGCAACATTGGCAATTTCATGGGGGTCAGCAACGACAGTAGTAACTCCGCGGCTTAAAACCAGTTTAGCCAGTTCATCTACCCTAACCATGGCACTCTCCAGATGTAAATGGCCATCAATAAAAGCGGGAGCTAGATAATTACCGGCCAGGTCAATTTCTCGCCTGCCCTGATAATCACCGCTGCCGATAATTTTACCCTGACCAATAGCTAAATCATCGGTAAAGATACGACAATTATATACATCTAAGATCCGGCAGTTTTTCAAAACCAGATCAGCTTTTTTATCTCCCCGGGCTTGAGCTAGAAGTTCCGCTAACATCAATTTTCACCTGGTCTCACAAGTTCAAGGGCTGCAAAATTACACCTGGTGACACATAAACCACAGCCAGCACATTTTTCCTCATCTATGACCACAAATTCCCCGCTTTCATCAAGTTCAATGGCCTCATAGACACAGCTTTTAATACACAGCTCACAGCTGGTACAATTTTCTCTAATCACTGTAGGAGGAATGGTCTCAAACTGATCTTCCTCTGGCAGTTTATCTAAGGCTAAACCTCTAATTTCTGCCAGACTGGAGTAACCATTTTCTTCCATAAATTCCTCAATTTCAGCAACCAGTTTGCCATAAAACCCTGGTCCTTCTAAAATAGGGGCTGTACAGACCTGAACAGCCTCTGCCCCCACCATCAGCATTTTTATAGCATCAATTCCTTTACTGATTCCCCCAACTCCAATTATCGGAATATCAACACTGGTCACCGCCTCATAGACTGCTCGTAAAGCCAGAGGGAATATTGCCGGGCCAGAAAGCCAGCCATAGCCCTTTTCACTGCCCATAAGGGGACGTCCATTTTCCACAGCAAAATCCAGGGTGGGTCCAAAGGAGTTAATCAACACCAGACCATCTGCCCCTGCCTCTTCAGCTGCTTTTGCGAAGGTGGGTATATCAATCTGAGGACTCAATTTAACCAGCACAGGTAACTCGGCCGCTGCCTTGGCTGCTTTAACGCTCTCCACCACCGGGGTGGGGTCATCACCTAAATAATGAGTCGATAATTCCAGGGCATCGGCGAAGGGAGCCACTTTTTTAGCCAGTTCATTTATTTCTTCAGCAGAATAGCCTAAACCCGCAATTACTGGCAAACCTAATTCTGCTATTGCAGGATATTCCTCTTCCAGCCACTGCTCGGGCCCCATTTCTGACCAGAGTTCGGTATTCATAAACCCTCCTCTAATCTGAGCCATATTGGGCCTTGGCACCTCGGCTGCCTCTACCGAAATAGTCTTGGTGACAATAGCCCCGGTTCCACCTTCAACTGCTTTTCTGGCTGCTTCTGCATCCTTAATTGGTGGTCCTGCTGCTGGCATCACCGGATTTTTAAATTTCATTCCTAGAAATTCTACACTTAAATCAGTCATCTATGGTCACTTCCTTTCCTGAAAGTTATTATACTCTCAACTTGAAAAACAAAATAGATTTCTATTGTTCTTTATTTGCAAGAGCTTCTTTAATTTTTTCTGGTGTAACAGGCAGCTCATAAAAACGAACTCCAATAGCATCATGGATAGCATTGATAATAGCCGGAGCTGTGGCAATCATTGCCGGTTCTCCAACTCCTTTAGCTCCAAAGGGCCCATCGTTATCTTCGTTTTCTATTAAAATAGTCTCCACCTCTGGAGTATCAACAGCAGTAGGGACTAAATAGCGGCTCATATCAGGATTAAGGGTCCGGCCCTTTTCAATAATCTGTTCTTCCATGAGCGCCATGCCCAACCCCTGAGCTGTTCCCCCTTCAATCTGACCTTCAACTGCCTGCGGATTGATAGCCTGCCCTATATCCACAGCACTATATGCTTTTTCCACAGTCACCTCGCCAGTAATGGTATCCACAGCTACCTCCACCACCTGACTGTGGAAGGTATAACCAACGTATACCTTTTCAGCCTGGCCAGTCTCTGGATCCGGTTTAAAGGTTTTAGGGAAAAAGGTTCCACGGCCTTTAAGCTCAATGCCCTCATCGGCCAACTTGTCTCGCAACTGCCAGATTGTCATTTCCTGGTCAGGGTCTACATGGGAAAAGACCCGGCCCTCTTTAGTGCCCATCTCAGGATGATTAGTAACAAATTCCTGGCTGGCATAGTGATAAATATTGCCCAATAGATCTTCTGCCGCTTCCTTAACAGCATGACCGGTAAAATAAGTCTGCCTGGTGGCAGAGGTAGAGCCTGCATTTTGCGTTATATGAGTATCTCCTTCACTTAGGACAAAATGCTCAGGAGCAAGTTTAAGAACCTCAGAGGCGATCTGAACAGCAACGGTTTTAACTCCCTGGCCTACATCAGCAGCAGAGGTTCTAATTAATATTTTATCATTGTCAATAGGTTCTAGTGAAGCTATGGAATGATCAGGAAAACCTTCTCCGTAGCCAAAGCCAAACATTATTGTTCCTAGACCTTTTCCCCGCTTAATCATCCTTATCACCTTCCTGCCAGTTGCTTGCCTCATGCACCGCTTCTATTGTTTCTTTAACATTAACTCCATGGTTTAGTTCTTCGCCACCAGGAGTTTTAGAACCAATAGCAAAAGCGTTCTTAAGTCTAAACTCAAAGGGATCAAAATCCAGCTCAGTGGCAATCACATCCATGTGGTTATCATAAGAAAAGCCCATCTGTGTTGCCCCAAAACCTCTCATGGCTCCACAGTAGGTGTTATTTGTATAAACAGCATAACAGACTGCCCTGACATTTTCTACCTGATAGGGGCCGGAGCAGTGAAACATAGCATTCCTAACCACCGCCGGTCCGCTGGAAGCATAGGCGCCTGTATCCATGATCATCTCAGTCTCCCAGGCAGTGAGCTTACCTTCCCTGGTCACCCCTGTTTTGTGTTTGATAATCTGGGGATGTCTTTTAGATTGAGCTATCATCGATTCTTCCCGGTTATAAAGGAGCACAACCGGCCTTTTTAGCTCTCTGGCTGCCAGAGCCAGGTGAATATGAACAGATATATCTTCTTTTTTGCCAAAGGCACCTCCGATAACTGGTTGCTTAAGCCTGATTTTTTCCTTGGGAACTCCCATGGCCTGAGCAATGTCGGCCTGGGTATCATGAATCCACTGACTGGCTGCCCAGATTATTATCTCTTCATTCTCATTATCATAATCAGCAATCCCCTTTTCTACCTGCAGGGGCAGTTGTTCCACAAACTGAGTTTTATATTCCCGTTCTATTATGTGGTCGGCCTCAGCAAACCCCTTTTCTACATCTCCCCTGTCGATATAATTATCAGATAGAATATTGTCACAGCACATATCTTTATTGAGATAATGAGTCACTTCGATATCATGGTCCTCATGGATTTGAATACAGCCCTTTTCCATTGCCTGCAGTGGGTCTTCAACTATTTCTAATTCTTCTATATCCAGCTTTATTTTTTCTCTTCCCCGTAAAGCGGCGGCATCATTTTCCGCTACCACTAAAGCAATAGCATCACCTAAAAAGCGCATCTTTTCTCCCTTGCCCACTAGAACCGGCTGGTCTTTTATGATCAAACCGAATTCCGAAAGTTTCGGAAAATCTGCTTTGGTAAATACAGCTACTACCCCGGGAACCTCCAGGGCTTCTGAAATATCGATATCTTTTAGGTAGGCATGGGGATGCGGAGCTCGCAGTACTCTCATATGGAGCAAATCAGAAAACTCATTGATGAGATCTTCGGTATATTTTGCTTCACCATTGACTTTCGCTTGAGCATCAACTTTTTTTACTGCCTTACCTATATATTTTTTGCTCACTGAACTTCACCTCCAGCTTGCCATTTTTCTGCCGCCAATTCTACGGCATCAATAATTTTTTGATAACCGGTACAGCGGCAGATATTCCCTGCCAAAGCTTCCCTTATTTCTTGCCGTTCTGGATTAGCTTTTTCCTGTAGCAGACGATAGCTGGTCATGATAGTACCTGGTATACAAAAACCACACTGGACTGCTCCGGCATCTAAAAAGGCCTGCTGTAAAGGATGGATATCGCCTTCCTCTGATAATAGTCCTTCTACTGTTAATATCTCTGCCCCATCAGCCTGAGGAGCTAATACCAGACAGGACGCTACTGGCTCCCCATTCAAAAGAACTGTACAGGCTCCACATTCTCCTTTGCCGCAACCTTCCTTGGCAGCTGTTAAGCCCAGCTCTTTTCTAATAACATCTAGCAGTCGTTGATGGGGAGAAACTTCTACAGTTTTTTCTTTATTATTTATTGTAAAGGTTATTTTCATTTTCTAATCCTCCTCATCTTTGCTGCATTTCTCGCAGGGCTTCAATGGTTATATCTCTGGTTACCTGACGGCGGTATTCTTCGGTGCCTCTAATATCAGAGATAGGAGAAATAGCTTCCTCCGCTAAATTGCCTGCTTTTTTTAGTTCGACTTCCTGTAAATCTTTATCGGTTAAATATTCTTCCAGACTTTCCAGTCGCAGTGGCGTCGGTGCCACAGCCCCGTAGGCAGCTCGAGCAGATTGAATTCTGTCATTTTTATTTACTTCCAAAAGCAAAGCCATAGTAAGGCTAGATATAATCATAGCTTTTCTTTTGCCCACTTTCCACCAGCGACTGATGGTGTTTTCAGGGGGATGTGGTATAATGATTTTTGTTAAAAGCTCCTGCGGCTCCATAATATTATCTTTGGGACCGACAAAAAATTCTTCCGCCGCCACTTCCCTTTCCCCTTCAGTACTGGCCAGCACAAATCTGGCTTGATAGGCCAGCAAGGGAGCTAAAGTATCTCCCGCCGGTGAAGAGGTTACAATATTTCCACCAATTGTCCCCCGGCTTTGAATCTGCCAGGAACCCACCTCTGAGGAAGCAGCTGCTAATAGCGGTAAATATTTTTTTAACTCTTCATTTCTGGCTATTTCTAGATGAGTTACCAGACTACCTATAATAATCTCTTCCCTGGTTATTTCAATATTTTTAAGAGCTGAAATTTTTGTCAGATCTAACCAGCTAGTAACCTCCGGTAATTTTTCAAAATAATCAACCATGATATCGGTGCCCCCGGCTATTACTACTGCTTTATAACCGTATCTGCTGCGATATTCTAAGGCTTTATTTAAAGATTCAGGGGCAAGATAATCAGCACTGCCAATAGGTACATTCTGCCCTAAAACCTGTTCAGGTTCCTTTTGACCCTTCTTAGAATTTTCGCCAAAATTTTCTTGCCTGTTGCTTGCATTTTGCCGTGAATTTTTCATCATCTAATACCTTCACCTCCCGATTTTTCAGCAAAACTTCTCCCTGGGCTATAGTGGTTATTACTTTATCTCCCGTCAATCCCATCAATATATGGCCATAATAATTATCTTCTGTTATTGGAGTGGGGCCCTGATAATCAACAATAATCACATCAGCTCCTGCCCCTTCTTCTAAGCTACCCAGCTTTTTGGCAAAGGTTTTGCTGGCCAGCTCAGGATTAGCAGAAAAAAGCATCTTTTGAGCTATTTCTCCGCCTACTCTGGGATCTCCTGCCTGATGGGCTGACAAAATAGACGCCACCTGAAGGCTGGCAAACATATCGGTGGTGTAACCATCAGTACCTAAAACAATCCCCAGGCCCTTATCGCGGGCCTTTGGAAGGTCAGCTGCTCCTACGGCATTGCTCATATTTGATTGAGGGTTGTGAACCAAATGACAATCTCTGGCAGCTAATAGTTCATACTCTTCTTCCGTAAGATGAACTCCATGGACTGCCAGGGTACCTGGCTGCCAGATGCCATATTTGTCCAGTCTTTCAACAATATTTTTATAGCCTCTTTTCTTGCTATCTCTAACATCTGCTCTGCCCTCTGCTACATGGAGATGACAGGGCACCTCTAAATCAGAGAGGATATCTCCGATATGGGCCAGAGTATCATCCTCTAAGGTAAAGGAGGCATGGAGTCCAAAGAGGCCACTGAGATAATTATTTTCTTCAGCTTCTAACTCTTCAATAAAACGAACATTTTCCTCCAAGCTCTCCTGCGTTAAATCTTTCCCCTGGCGGTCAGAGGCTTCAAAACAGAGACTGGCTCTAATTCCAGCTTCCTCCACCGCCTGCTTAATTATATCCAGGGAGCCTTCTATTAAACCAAAACTGGCATGATGATCAAAAATAGTTGTAGTACCCCTTTTAATTCCCTCAAGGATAGCAGCCAGGGCACTGTAATAAATATCCTCAGGCTCGCTCAGAGTATTATCCAGCCTCCACCATAGTTTCTCTAATATCTCCAGAAAGTTCTTGGGAGGCTGGTCAGTCTTTAAATCCATACCCCGGGCAAAGGTGCTATATAAATGCATGTGGGCATTTATTAACCCCGGCATAACAATATTTTTTTCAGCATCTATTCTTTCAGCTTCTGGATAGCGCTCCAGTAAATCCTCTGAGGAGCCCACCTCTTTAATCTCATCGCCAGCCATCAAAACTGCTCCTGCCTCAATAACATCATCTTCTTCGTTACAGGTTATAACTAGGCCATTGTGAATTAACAGCATATTAGACCTCCTAACTTTAATGGTCAGCTTTACTGGCTAACATCTTTTCAGCCAATTTATTGGTTTTAGCAGCTACTTCTCTTTCAGCAATATTCTTTAGCCTACCATCTTCCACTACAATTTCTCCTGCTACCATTGTTAAATCCACTTCTTGATTGGTGCCGGTATTGATGAGAGCAGAGACCGGGTCAGATAAACCTCCAGCTAAAGCTAATCTATTACAATCCAGCATAAATAAATCCGCTGCCTGGCCCACAGATAAACTGCCAATCTCAGGTTGATTTAAGAGTTCACTTCCTCCTGTGGTAGCCATCTGTAAGACGTCCTCAGGCCCTAAAGAGGTTATCCCACTCTGTAATTTGTGGAGCAGGAGGCAACTTTTCATCTCAGCTATCATATTCGAGGCATCATTGCTGGCACTGCCATCGACTGCCAGAGCAACGGGAACTCCTTTAGCCCGCATTTCTGGCACCGGTGCTGTGCCTGAAGATAGTTTCATATTTGATATCGGACAGTGAGCCACACCGGTATCGGTTCGGGCCATCCTTTTAAGCTCTTCATTGTTTAAATGGACTCCATGGGCAAAGAAAACATCAGGGCCTACCCAACCCACTTTTTCCATGTATTCCAGGGGGCTGAATCCAAATTTTTCCTGACAGAATTCATCCTCATCCTTCGTTTCAGCAAGATGGGTGTGAGCCATAACTCCATGATGTCTGGCCAGTTTAATCGACTCCTTCATCAGCTCCTCAGTCACTGAAAAAGGAGAACAGGGAGAAACAATCACCCTCTGTTTGGCCTGAGGATTAGGGTCGTGATATTTTTCTATCACTCTACTGGTATCAGCCAGAATTTCTTCCTCTTCCTGCACCACCCTATCTGGAGGCAAACCACCATCTTTTTCACTTAATGACATACTGCCGCGACAGGCATGTAACCTGATGCCAATCTCCTGAGCCGCTCTAAACTCTTCGTCTAATAAAGTGAGCTTCTCCTGCCGCGGGAAAACATAAAATTGATCAACCGATGTTGTACATCCAGTTTTTAATAATTCTCCGGCAGCAACTAAAGTACTGTAATATACTGCTTCTGGTGTCAACTCCGCCCAGATAGGATAGAGATATTTAAGCCAGGCAAAGAGCTCGACATCCTGGACCTCCCTGATATTTCTGGTAAGAACCTGATAAAAATGGTGATGGGTATTGATTAAACCTGGAAAGATAAAATAGTCTTCAGCTGAAATAGTCCTTATATCCTGCCAGTCCATATTTTTATCTTTAAGGTAATTTTTTTTAAGGTCCTCTCTGGTAATTTCTTTTTTTAAAGCCGCAACTTTATTATCCATAACAAGGAGGTCATGATTTTTTAAGCGACCAAGCTCTTCGTCCATGGTGATTATTTCCCGGGCCTTTTTAAACAGAGTAATAGCCACTTATTCTCTCTCCTCCTTCTTTGCTGCCGCCTCTACGGCGTCGACAATCTGTTTATAACCAGTGCAGCGGCAAAGGTTTCCATCTAGGGCCGTCTTAATCTCTTCCTCGGTGGGGCTGGTGTTTTTATCCAGCAAAGCCCGAGCCGACATCAACATGCCTGGAGTACAGAAACCGCATTGTACGGCCTGATGATCAATAAAGGATTGTTGCAGGGGGTCAAGTTCATCACCTTCTGCTAATCCTTCCACTGTCCTCACCTGGCGGCCATCAACCTGGGCTGTAGGGACCAGACAGGAATTCACGGCCTCGCCATCGAGAATAACTGTACAGGCACCACATTCACCTACTCCACAGCCCTCCTTGGTTCCAGTAAGATCAAATCTTTCCCGCAGAGTATCTAAAAGTCGCTCCTCGGCAGGTACCACTACAGATTCTTTATTATCATTTAAGGTAAATTCAACTTTAATCTCACTCATTATCAGCCACCTCCTTCAATTGAACTAAAGCTCTAGTCACCAGGGTCTCCAAAGCCGGTTTTTTATAAGGAGTTGACCATCGTTCTCCAGTTATACTTACCATCTCTTCGGAAGCTGCTGCAGCTATTTCTGCCGGTTTTAAATCAGCAATTTTTCTATCTCTTATCCTGGCTTCTACACCAGCAAAGGGTTCAGGTACTGGAGTGGTAGAACCTGGCACTACTTTGACCTGCTTTACCATACCATCGGCAATTTGCGCCACTAAAGCCAGGCTGATTCTGGTGATAGCTAAAGCCTGCCTTCTGCCTATTTTTTGGAAGTTGCTAAAGGTATCAGCAGCTGGCAGAGGAAGTCTAAAGCATTTTAAGAGCTCATCATCTCTGATCACCGTTTGATAAGGCCTGGTAACCAAATCCGCCGCTGGCACTACTCTCTCTCCAGCATAGGACTCTAACAAAGCGTCAGCTTCAAAGGCTATCAGGGGACCGAGGGTATCGGCACAGGCTGCTGCATTGCAGACATTACCACCGATGGTGCCTCTATTTCTAATCTGAGTGGAACCAATGGCTGCAGCAGCTGCTACTAAAGCGCTGTATTTTTCCTGCAAAACCTCTGAGTTGACAATCTCCTGGTGAGTGACCAGAGCTCCAATATTTATATGATTTTCTTTTACCGTGATCCCCTGCAACTCCTCTAAGGCTGTTATATCTAAAAGACCACTGATATTTTCCTGGAAATTCTCGTCATTTCTCATCTCTACCATTAAATCAGTTCCACCAGCTATTGGTTTAAGATTGTTATCTTCAGCCAGTAATTTAAGAGCAGCATCAAGTTCTTCACAGTGATAAAAGGATATATCTTTCTTCATTTTTAGTCCTCCTTACTCAAATTCCGGCCCAGTAATACTCTCTCCAGATTTAAGGGCAGATCGCGCAGGCGTCGACCGGTAGCCTGGGCAATGGCATTATTAATGGCTGCCCCTCCCAATTCCATGGCCGGTTCACCAATAGATTTAGCACCATAGGGGCCGGCAGGGTCGGGATTTTCTACTATTATTGCCTCAATATTTTCCGGGGCATCCTTGACCGTTGGGATTAAATATTCATCAAAGTTGGTGTGCTTGATGAAACCCTTAGAAAATCCTAGGTCTTCCATCAGGGCGTGACCTAAAGCCATTACTGCTCCTCCGTAGATTTGTCCTCTGACATTGGCAGGATTGATGGCTTTACCCACATCATGAGCTGCCGACATATTAACAACTTTAACCTCGCCAGTGCCGGTATCTACTTCCACTTCAGCAGCCTGGCAGCCATAGACATAGGTGAAGTAAGGGCGTCCCTGACCAGTCTCTTCATCCCAGGAAATCCCCGGGGCTTTGTACCAGCCATAGGAAGAAAGAAAGACACCGTTATGAAAAGCAGTGGCCGCCAGTTCTGGGAAAGCAACAATCCTTTCTCCCTCTTTAGTATATAGGGCATCGTCGCGATAAATTATTTTACCGCTATAATCGTACTCTTCAGCTACAAATTCTGCTATTACAGTCTTGATATTTTCAGCGGCTTTTTTCACGGCACTTCCCCCTACCAGAGTACTGCGGGAAGCAACTGTGGAACCGCTCTCAGGAGAAACAGAAGTATCAGTTTCCATGTGGGTTATCCGCTCCAGGCTAACACCTAACTCCTCGGCGGCTATCTGGGAAAATACTGTTTTGAGACCCTGACCATTTTCTGCCAGACCAGAATAAAGGATGATACTGCCATCTTTTTGCACAGAGACGATGGCACCAGCTGCATCGATAGCCTCAGCTCCCAGGCTTACTCCTCGATAACTTATAGCAAAACCAATCCCTCTTTTAATGGTGCTATCCTGAGGTTGGTTATATTTCTCGTATTTATCATGATAATCGATAGCCGACAGAGCTTTATCCATCACCTCTGTCAGGCTGACTTCGTGATTGTCAAGTTTTTGATTGCTGGCGGTGCGGGAATTGTTTTTAAACATGTTTTTGCGTCTAATTTCTGCTGGAGTCAAATCTAACTCTGCTGCCAGTTCATCCATCATCGACTCCTGGGCAAAGATAACCGGTGGTGAGCCATAACCCCGCATGGCGCCGGTGTAGGGACTATTGGTATAAAAACCATAGGTATCTGTTTTAACATTTGGCACTTCATAGGGACCTGTAGCCTGAACTACTGACCTCCAGGTAACGAAGGGGGTCTGACAGGCATAAGCCCCGCTATCAGCAACTGCTTCAATCTCCATGGCCACTAATTCCCCATCGTCCTTGGCGCCAATCTTGTAGTTCATGGTATAGGGATGTCGTTTATAGCTTTCAATTATTGATTCTTCTCTGCTATTAACCAGCTGGACTGGTTTATTAGTAGCTAAAGCCATAACTGCAGCGCGGCAGGCCATAGCCGAGATATTTTCATCCTTACCGCCAAAGGAGCCACCCATATTATCCTGGATTATTCTAACTTTGCTGAGATCACAGTCCAAAACATTAGCCACGGCATCTCTAGTGGCATTGGGATTTTGCACCGCTCCATAAACAGTAACCAGGGTGTTGCGCTCTTCAGGAACTACCGTTACTGCTTCTGGCTCTATATAGGCATGCTCAACAAACTGAGTGGTATATTTTCTTTCCATAACTATATCAGCTTCAGTCAGGCCTTCGGATACATCACCTTTTCTAAGAGGATGGTGAATAACCTGATTGTTTTCCTCTCCTGGCATAACTACCGGGGAATCAGCCTGGCGAGCTTCTTCCACGCCGTATACTCCAGGTAGTTCTTCATATTCCACTTCGATTAGCTTAGCTGCTTCCCGGGCAGCTTTTTTGCTTCTGGCCGCCAGCATCGCCACTCCATCTCCAATATATAAAACCCTGTCTTCAGCTAAAACCTGCTGATTTTCAATTATTACCCCAAAGAGATTATTGGGAATATCTTCAGCCGTCATGACTACCTCTACTCCAGGATATTCTTCAGCCTTGCTCTTATTTATATTTATTATTTTGGCATGAGGATACTCAGTTCTAACAACCTGGCCATACAACATATTATGAAACTTCAAATCAGCACCAAACTTAGCCTTACCGGTGACTTTTGCTCGGGCATCTACCCGCTTCTTAGATTTGTTAACCTGTTTTTTCTCCGGCATAAATAAACACCTCCACAATAAATTTTGCTTAGTTAGTTTTAAATTCTAGCAATAACAATAAAATCCTGCTAACAGATTAAATTAAAATAAAACAGAAAAGGACCAAAACTTGTGGTATTGAACCAGGTTTTGGCCCTTAGAAAAATCAATTCTTTTGCTGGTTAAAGGTTAGCAGGTAACCAGGCATAGAAGTAAGCTGCCTTTAAAAGGTGGTCTACAGAAACCTTCTCATTAACGGTATGGGCATAGATCTCATTTGCCGGCCCAAAACCTATACAGGGTATCTCTTCTCGACCCATGATGGAAACACCATTAGTGCTGAAGGTCCATTTATCTACCAGAGGCTCCTCCTCAAAAACTTCTTCGAAGGTCGTGACAGCCGATTTAATAGCCGGATGATCCTCTTCTAAAACCCAGGTGGGATAATATTTTTCAGTTTCATAGACCAGGCCGGTATAGCTTGGCGTATCATAAAGAGGAATTTCCACTTCAGCCTCTACCCCGGCTTCAGCGATAACCTCTTCAACCTGTTTTACAGCTAACTCTTTATCCTCTCCTGCAGTCAGGCGTCTATCCAGATGTATCACTGTTTTATTGGGAACAGCATTTAAACTTGGAGTCTCATTGGTGATGTGGGTAGCCACTATGGTACCTTTACCAAGAAAATCATCATTTTTTAATTTTTCATTTAATCTTTCAATTCCAGATATTATTTTGGCCATCTTATAGAGAGAGTTATCACCTCGTTCTGGAGCACTGCCATGACAGGAAACACCTTCGGTGATCACCTTCATCTCCATCCTTCCGCGGTGGCCACGGTAAATATTAAGATTAGTGGGTTCAGTAATTACCACCACTTCAGGGTCTATTATATCTTCATTTATGATATACTGCCAGCAGAGACCATCGCAGTCCTCTTCCTGGACAGTGCCTACAAAGTAAAGACTAAAATCCTCATGGAGCCCTAAATCCTTGATGGCTTTACCGGCGTAGACCATGGAGACCATGGCGGCTTCCTGGTCAGTTGCCCCTCGACCATAGATATAACCATCTTCCATTTTCCCTTCATAGGGATCCCATTCCCACTCCTCTGGGTCACCAATCCCTACGGTATCGATATGGGCATCATAGGCAATAACCTTATCGCCCTGGCCTACTCGACCGATGATATTCCCCATTTCATCAATGAAAGCCTCAGCAAAGCCAACTTTCTCCATCTCTTCTTTGATGCGTTTAACAACTTCTTCTTCCTGGCAGCTTTCACTGGGGATACGGATAATGTCTCGCATGAATTTTACCATTTCATCTTCATGTTTAGCAATCTCGGCTTTAATTTTAGTTATCATTTCCTTATTAGCCATATTATCTTACCCCCGTCCGCCCATAGTTAACGCCATAACGGCCTTAGCGGTATGCAGTCTATTTTCTGCTTCACTGTAAACAATGGATTGAGGTCCATCAATGACAGAATCCTCAACTTCATTTCCTCTATCAGCAGGTAAGGCATGCATATACATGGCATCGTCTTTAGCTAAAGCCATTCTCTCTTCGGTACATTTCCAGTCTTTATTGGCATCCAATAGGGAGCTGCCCTTTTCATCCTTGGGATCACTAACCCAGCTACCCCAGTTTTTAGGGATAACTATATCGGCATCCTGGTAGGCTTCTTCCTGGTCGTGAGTTATTCTAAAGGAGCCACCACTCTGCTCTGCATTCTTTTTAGCCTGTTTATAGGCCCATTCTGGCAGTTCAAAACCTTCTGGATAGGCTAAGGTTACATCCATGGTATAGCGGGGGAATAACAATATCTGAGTAAGAGGAACGGAGATAGGCTTTTTATGGGTGGTAGCATAGGCCCAGATTACAGATACTTTTAAGTTTCTGGTGACCTCTTTCTTTTCTTTTATAGTCAATAGATCAGCTAAACCCTGCATGGGATGGTATAGGTCACACTGCAAATTCATGATGGGTACCGGGGTATGTTCTGCCATTTCTCGCAGATACCTGTTGCCCTCTTCCCAGTTACAATTGCGGCAGGCAATAGCATGTCCATAACTTCCTAATATTACAGCTGTGTCTTTAGCCACCTCGCCATGGGAAACCTGCATAGTAGAGGTATCAAGAAAGTTAGCATGTCCGCCAAGCTGAGCCAGACCAGCTTCCATGGAGTTGCGAGTTCTGGTAGACTCTTCAAAAAACATCAGTAAAGCAGTCTTATTCTGCAGATAAGGGGTGGGAATATCCATAGCGAATTTCCTTTTCAAATCCAGGGAGACATCCAGAAGAGTATCTATTTCCTCTCTGCTCCATTCCTGTAGAGTGATAAAATCTTTATTACGAAAAACAGTTTGCATATCAAAAACCTCCTATAAATTTAATTTTTAAAAGTTAGGCGGGGTTATTGCGGAAATAAAGACCAATTCCTTTTCACCAATATTGGTTATCTTATGGGGGATATTAGCAATATAATAAACACTATCACCAGGTCCCAGCCTGTGGTATTGGTCTCCCACCTGTATTTCCATTTTTCCTTCCAGAACTAATGTGCATTCTTCCCCCTGATGGGGCAAGGGTTCTTCCACCATACTATCGCCAGGCGCCAGCCGGGCTTCAATAAGCTCTATCTGGTTGTTGAGATTGGGGGATAAAAGCTCCACTCTGGAGTTTGAACCAGGAAATTTAATTTGTTTGCGCTCTTCCTGTCGCACAACGGCATTATGCTCCTCTTCCTCAGCCAGGAAGTAAAAAATAGGGACTTCTAAAGCCTTGGATATCTCTCTTAAAGCTGTAATTGAAGGCTCAGCCAGACCTCTTTCCACCTGGCTGAGATAACTGGAAGTTTTGCTGATTTTATCAGCTAAATCTGCCAGGCTCATATTATGAGAGCGGCGCATCTTCCTGATTCTGCTCCCTAGTTTTTGATTCTCCTGCATGCTAAATTATCCCCTTTCTGACAAAAGCTTCAGCCAATGAGTCAATGTCCGGCTCCATTTCAATCGGTTCTCCGGCTGCCCTGCGAGCATTATCAATATCCTTTAAACCATTGCCAGTTACTACAAAGCCTATCTCAGCTGCTGAAGATATCTCTCCTCTGTCTACCATCCGCTGGACTCCGGCTAAGCCAGCCACTCCAGCAGGTTCAGCAAAGACTCCGGTGGTTCTGCCTAATAGTCTCATCATGGCAAATATTTCTTCATCACTTACATTGACCATCTCCCCCTGGCTGGCCTTTATTCCCCTAATAGCTTTTTTATAGTTACGGGGATTACCCACTGCTATACTATCAGCTACTGTATCTTCAGAGGTGATTTTTAAATCACTATCGGAATAAAAGGCCTCAGTAATGGGAGCACAGCCTTCAGCCTGAACCCCTAGTAATCGGGGAACTTTTTTGATGAAACCTATCTCTCTTAAATCCTGTAAAGCCTTCCAGGCGCCAGCTATAGTACAGCCATCCCCGACGGAAAAGACCAGCCAATCAGGAAGGTTAAAGTCCAGCTGTTCTGCCAGCTCTAAAACTGCTGTCTTTTTCCCTTCCACTAAATAGGGATTTATCCCGGCGTTTCTATTGTACCAGCCCCATTTTTTGATTGCATCCCGGGAAAGATAATAAGCTTCCTCATAGGAGCCCTGTACTGAGACCACTGTAGCACCATATAACAGCAGTTGTGCTAGTTTTCCTCCCGGTGCTCTTTCCGGGACAAAAATAACTGTCTGCAACTTGCCTCCCAGAGAAGCGGCATTACCGGCCAGAGAAGAGGCAGCATTACCCGTGGAGGAACAGGAGACTATCTCAGCCCCGGCCTCCTGGGCCTTTACTACTGCCAGGGCAGAAGCTCTATCCTTAAGAGAACCCGTAGGATTTAAACCATCGTCTTTTATCCAGAGCTTCTTTACTCCTAGCTTTTCCGCCATAACCTGTGAGGGATAAAGGGGAGTATTGCCTACATTTAAAGGAGGACGAGGCGTCTCCTTTTCCACAGGTAATAGAGGATGATAGCGCCAAATTCTTTCATCACTCTCAGCTGCCAGCTCTTCCTTCGACCATCTGGCTGCTATCTTTTCATAATCGTACTCCACTTCCAAAAGGCCTTCATCCCCACAATCATCGCAAAGATAGCGATCTGGTTCAGCTGAATGTGTTTTTCCACAATTGATACAGCTTAATCTACTCACAAAATCCATCTTTTATTCCAGCTCCTCCTTGAGACCTGTCTCTTGATTAAACTCTTCGATCAATTTATCAATCTCCGGGGCCATATTATGAAGTTCACCCCAATAGTTTTCATAATCATACCACTGGGCCTTCAACTCTTCGCTATCTCGACCCTGCTGCTCAATCCAGGTATAGTATTTTAAATTATGGATCCGCTTTTTGCTGTAATAATCAAGTTCCTGCACATGATCAATTTTTTGACCCAGAAGATGCTTATGATAATCAATGGCTGCATCAGTCTCTTCATATTCACCGGCTTCTTCCTTCATCTCCTCTACCCTTGAACCATAGAGTTCCATGGAATCTGTTAATACTGTCATCACCACGTCTTCCTCTGTCAGTTCGTAATACTTGGCATATTTTATAGCCGCCAGCATATTTGAAATTCCTGAAATACCCATTAAAGGTAATCTATCAATAGTTTCACTGTCAACGCCTCTCTCAGCTAAATACTCTTTACCGACTTCTGTATTAAAAAGTCGGGTAAGGGCCATGGAGTCATTATCGTCAATCCCCAGCACCATATCAGTATTCTTTACATTATGGACCCAGGGTACATGTTTATCGCCGATACCTTCGATGCGGTGATCACCAAAACCATTATAAAGTAAGGTAGGGCACTGTAAAGCCTCAGCTACTGCTAGTCTGGCCTGAGGATGGCTCTCCTTTACTCTATCTGCTGAGGCCAGGGTTCCAGCTGAGCCCGAAGTTAGAGTAATACCTGCCAGACGGGTATTATCATCAGCTATTTCTGCAAAGGCTTTTAACATCGCATCTCCCGTTACTTCATAATGCCAGAGATGATTGCCTAATTCTTCAAACTGATTAAAGATCTGAATGTTATCTCGAGTCTCTCTTAACTCCCAGCATTTATCAAAAATTTCTTTAACATTGCTTTCGGTTCCAGGAGTGCTTATTACTTCGTCAGCTACCTCGGCCAGCCAGTCAAAACGTTCCTGGCTCATTCCTTCTGGTAATATAGCTATAGATTCACAGCCTAAAAGCTGAGAATTATAGGCGCCACCACGACAATAATTGCCTGTTGATGGCCAGACAGCTTTTTCAGCAGTAGGGTCAAATTGGCCTGTTACCAATTTAGGCACCAGACAACCATAAGTAGCTCCAACCTTGTGGGCTCCTGTAGGAAACCACTTGCCTACCAGGGCTATAATTTTAGCATCAACCCCGGTTAGCTCAGAGGGTAGTTCCAGAAAATTAACTCCCCCAAATTGCCCTCCCTCTCTGGTAGGTTCATTCTGCCAGCTAATTCTAAAGAGATTAAGAGAGTTAATCTCCCAGAGTCCAATATCCTTTAATTTTTCTTTGATCTTTTCCGGTATCAAATCAGGATTTTTCATCTGTTCAAAGGTCGGCAGTATAACTCCTTCTTCCGCCGCTCTAGCAACTGCATTTTTCAGCCTGCCTTCGTTAATTGACAAATTTATCATGTTATTCCTCCTAAAAATTTATTTATAGCTGTAAAATAAAAGTTTGCTGCTTAATGCTGCCTAATAAAAGATTGGTCTAGTCCAAAGGATATACTTTAACTGTATTTTTCCTGTAAATCTTACTTTATATATTCAATAAGATTTAAGGAGTTCCTGCCAGGATTGAGTTATTTTTTTAATAAGTTAACCTTTAACCAAAAAAATAGCCCCGCTCCTGAATAATCAGAAACAGGGAGTTTAAAAATAATATCATTCCTCATTGGAAAAGGTATATTCCGTGGTTATATCAGCATTTAGTGAATTGCCAGCAGAACAGTATTTATCCTCTGAGAGTTTTACTGCTCTATTGACATTTTTTTCTGTTAGACCCCTTCCCTTTAGAGAAAATTTAATATTTATGGTAACAAAACGCCGGGGATGCTCTTCAGCTCTTTCACCTTCTACCTCAATCTCAAGGTCAGCTATTTCAGCCTGCATTTTCTTTAAAATCATCACAACATCGATGCCCATACAACCTGCCAGGCCATGTAAAAGCAGCTCCATAGGTCGCGGCCCTCTATCTTCTCCTCCTGCTTCCCGGGAAGCATCCATTAAAATTTCATGTCCTGATTCTCCAGTGCTCACAAAACTCAAACCTCGCTGCCAATTAGTAGTTATTTTCATCTTGATCCACCTTTCTCCTTTTATATTATTTTGCCCCTCTTATCTATGATAGGGCTCATTGGAAATAATTTTAAAGGCGCGATAAATCTGCTCCAATAAAATCAGACGAATCATTTGATGAGTAAAGGTCATATGAGAAAGCGAAAGGCTATAATCCACTTCATCTAAAACTTGCTCACTAAGTCCTAAAGTTCCTCCAATTATAAAAGTGACCTCACTGACTCCTTTAACCTGTAAATTCTGTAGGGATTGAGCTAGTCCTTCTGAGGTCATGGGTTTTCCCTTCACATCCAGAGCAATTGCATAACTATTTGCTGGGATTTGAGCAATGACTCTTTCCCCTTCTTTATCTTTTATCTTCTCGATACTGGACTGGGAAGGGTTTCCAGGTATGTTTTCCTGTTTCACTTCTTTAATGTTGATTTTGCAGTAATTCGTCAACCTTTTGGTATATTCAGAAATTCCCTTTATTATATAATTTTCTTTTATTTTTCCTACCGCAACAATATTGATGGTCATCATGATTTCTCACCTTCTTGACAGAGATTATCTAAAACTAACAATTTTCCCGGCTCTCTCCGGGGAGCACATTTAAGTATCAAATCATCTCCTATATTATAGCCAGCTTCTTTGAGAGAATTTTTCACTGTTAAATAGGCCAGCTCCGGCCGATTATTTTCTGCACTTAAATGAGAAAGAAAAACCACCGGATAATTGCTTCGTGAGGAGGCTAATATTTCTGGTAACCAGCGAGCTGTCTCTTCATTGGATAAATGCCCCCCTTCACTGCGAATTCGCCGCTTTAATCTAACTGGATAACTCCCCTCCCGCAATAAATCCAGGTCATGATTGGCCTCCAGGAGCAAACAATCCAGTCCCTGCAGTGCTTCGGTTATTTCAGAGGTAATATAACCCATATCCGTCGCCAGCCCCACTTTAATTTCTTCATTGCTAAAGGTATAGCCCACCGGTTCTGCAGCATCATGGGGGATAGGAAAACTCTCAATTGTTAGTCCACCTAACTGCCATCTTTCTTTCGTTAATCTTTTTTGCCGGGATTTAAGTTTGCCCAATTTCTTTTCTGCCGCCTTCCAGGTCCCCTCGGTAGCATAGATGGGAATATTATAGCGACGGGCTAAAACACCGGCTCCTTTAATATGGTCTCCATGTTCATGGGTAATAAGCAAAGCATCTAAATCAGCAGGATTGCGGGCAATTTTCTTCATTCTTCTTTCTATCTCTTTACCACTCAAGCCCGCATCTATCAGGAGAGTAATATTTCCTTCATTTAAGTAAATTGCGTTGCCAGAACTTCCACTGGCAAGTACAGCTATTTCCAATGCCAAATTAATCACCTCAATTAATTGCAGGATTTTTGTAAGTTAAGCAGAAATTATTATTAGATAGGCATAATTTTAGGAGGAATTTAATATGATCAAAGTTTTAGTAGTCGATGATTCAGCTTTTATGCGCCAACTATTTAAAAAATCCATAAATAAAGATCCAGATCTCCAGGTCATTGATACAGCTCGCAATGGTAAGCAGGCTTTAGAATATATTAAAAAATTAAAGCCCGATGTTGTTACTTTAGATATAGAGATGCCCGTCAAAAATGGTCTGGATACTTTACAGGAGATTATTGAGCAGGGCTTAGAACCTGCCGTGATTATGGTCAGTGCCCTTGATAACAGAGAAACCGTAATGCAGGCTCTTGAAATTGGAGCCTTTGATTTTATCCCTAAACCCTCGGGCTCAATTTCTCTCAACATTGATGATATTATAGACGAATTGCGGGAAAAAATCAAAGCCTCTGTGGAAGCAGAAAAACCCAGCTCAACTATTAAAAAGACTAAATCAGCCCCCCAAAAATGCTTGCGCTGTGAGGTTTCTACCAGCGTTAGTCGAGAAACTTACCCGGTGATAGCTATAGGAGCTTCTTCTGGTGGTCCCAGGGCCCTTAAAGAAGTTATTGCTGCTTTACCTGCTGATCTTCCGGCTGCGTTAGCTATTGTCCAGCATATGCCAGCTGGCTTTACCACCACCTTAGCTCAGAGGTTAGATAATGAGTCCAACCTGGAAGTTATAGAAGCCAGTAACGGAGATAAATTAAAACCAGGCCGGGCTATTTTAGCCCCCGGAGATTATCACCTTATCTTTAATCATAAGGGAGAAGCCAGATTAAATCAAGAGCCTAAAAAATGGGGTGTAAGGCCCTGCGTTGATCACATGTTAGAATCTTTAGCCCCGGTATTTAAGGAGCGAATAATAGGGGTTATCCTAACAGGAATGGGGCATGATGGAGGAGAAGGAATGAAAAAAGTCAAGGAAAATCAGGGCTATGGATTAGTTGAGGATAAGAGCACCGCTTTGGTCTATGGAATGCCGGGCACAACTATTAAAGCTGGTGCTTATGATGAAATTTTACCCCGACCAGAAATACCGTCAAAATTAGTCAATCTTATCGAAAGGAGATTATCATGACTTTAGATTTTACTGGATTTAAAGATGAAGCAGCTAAACTATTAAATGTAAATCTTGATGGCTATAAATTAAAAAGGGTAAAACGCCGCACCGAGAGTTTGATGCGACGTTATGACATAGATGATTATGATCAATGTTTAAGAAAACTAAAAAATGATGTTGAATTCAGGGCTGCCTATCTTGATCATTTTACCATCAATACATCGGAATTCTTTCGCAATCCTAAGAGTTTTAGCCATCTTAGAGAAAAAATACTACCCCAACTCTTTGCTAATTTTTCTGAAAGAATTAAAATATGGAGTGCACCCTGCTCTAATGGTTGTGAGCCCTATACGATAGCAATTATCTTAACAGAAATGGGAATAGACTCTTCCCGTTACAGCATTTTAGCCAGTGACTTAGATCCTGAAATACTTCAGGTAGCTAAGGAAGGAGTCTATGGAACAAACTCTCTAAAAAGTGTCCCCTCTGAGATAATGGAGAAATATTTTACTCCTTTAGACCAGGATAAAGACAAGTTCCAATTATCTTCTGAAATTATGAGCAAAGTTAAGTTTGAAGAAAAAGATCTAATAAATGATCGTTTTTCCAGTGGCTGGCACCTTATCCTGAGTAGAAATTTTTTCATTTACCTCACCAAGGAACTCAAAGCCCAGCTGACGCAAAAATTTGTAGATGTCTTAAAGCCTGAGGGGTATTTCTTCCTGGGCAATACAGAGTTTATTTTTAATCCAGGAAAATACAACCTTGATAAGACCCATTTTTCCTTTTACCAGAAGGGTTGAAACTCAAATTATTAACAGGATCATTCCTCCGTTTTTTCTTTTTCCTGCCAGCTCAAATGATATATTAAGCTGACAATACCTATTGCCAGGTCTTCATTGCGCACCGTGACATCATCAGGTACATAAAGTCGGGTGGGAGCAAAATTCCAGATCGCTTTCACCCCTGCTTCTACTAGCTCATCTGCTACATTCTGGGCTGCCTCAGAGGGTACCGTTAAAATGCCCAGATGAATATCCTCTTCTTGAATGACTTCAGTCAAATGCTTGGTGCTTTTAACTTCCAAAGAACCAATTCTATTGCCGATTTTATCCAGGTCAGCATCCAAAACCGATACTATTTCCAGGCCCATCTTTGCAAAGCCATCATAATTCACCAGTGCTCTACCTAAATTTCCAGCTCCAACCAGGATAGCCGGCCAAACTTTGTCGACGCCTAAAATATTTCCCACAGATTTTTTTAAATCATATACATCATAGCCTACTCCCCGCCGGCCAAACTCACCATAATAGGAGAGGTCCTTTCTTACTTGAGTGGGAGGAATTCCCAAGCGACCCCCTAAATCTTTAGAGGAGACTACCTCCACATCTTCAAAGGTATCCAGTTTATCCAGGCAACGATAATAAAGGGGTAATCTTTCAATTGTTGCTCTGGGAATTGCATCTCTATCCTTCATAATCTCACACTCCTTACGCATAATTTCACATTTAGTATTATTTAAATTCAAGATAAAGATATAAATTCCTGCATTCACAATCTTTTTTCTTTTATAAAGGCCCTGATTATCCAAAATTAAGAACTTTAACTTATAATACTCCCTGGCTCGACCTTAGAATCAGGTTGAATAATTGCCAGACTGCCGTCTTCGTCTTCAGCTGCCAGTAACATACCCTGAGATTTCACTCCAAAGATCTCAGCTGGTTCTAAATTGGCTACCATCACTATATTTTTGCCTGTCAACTCTTCTTCAGCATAATGCTGGGCGATACCAGCTACCAGCTGACGTTTTTCCTGACCCAGGTCTACTTTGAGTTTAAGCAGGTTATCGCTACCTGAGATATGTTCAGCTTTAAGGATCCGGGCAACCTTAAGTTCCATTTTCTTAAAATCAGCAAAACTGATAAGGTTAACTCCCTCTTCATCCTCCTCTATATCTTCCTGCTCACCGGAACTCTCCCGGGAATTTTTTTCCTTTTTTTGTTCCTCTTCTTCTTTCTGGGCAAAATATTCCTCCATGTCTACCCGGGGAAAAAGCGGCTCTCCCTTATATACTTTGCTCCCGGACCGGAGCCCCTGCCAGTTAGTTAAATCTTCCCAATCTGCTTTTTTTATCTCCTGCCTGGCACCTAGCTGAGCTCCTAACTCCCCGGGGGCATCGACTAAAAAGGGTTTCAACATGATGGCTATCTGCCGTAAGCCAGCCAGCAAATTATAGAGAATAGTTCCCAGCCTATCCTTCTTATCTTCATCTCTGCCCAAAATCCAGGGTTGAGTCTCATCGATATATTTATTGCAGCGCCTCACAAACTGCCAGAGCTCCTCTAAAGCTGTGGTGAAATGCAACTCCTCTATCTCTGCTGCCAGCTTCTCTCTGGTTTCCCTGGCTAAATCTTTAAGTTCCCGGTCGATTTCCAGTTCTTCTCCAGGAGAAGGGACCACTCCGGAAAAATATTGCTCTACCATGCTAACTGTTCTATTGAGCAGGTTGCCTAAATCATTGGCCAGATCAGAATTTATACGCTGAATCAAAGCTTCTGTTGAGTAAGTTCCGTCTGCTCCAAACTGCACTTCTCGCAGCAAAAAGTACCGGATGGCATCTCGACCAAAGTCAGCAATCAACTCCAGGGGGTCCACCACGTTACCCACCGATTTAGACATTTTACCGGTTTCTGTCAGTAACCAGCCATGACCAAATACCTGTTTCGGTAAGGGTAGATCTAAAGCCATCAGGATAGCTGGCCAAATAATAGTATGGAAGCGAAGAATATCCTTTCCTACCAGATGGATATCAGCCGGCCAGTAATGCTTAAATTTATCCTCGTCAGTGAGGTAACCCATGGCGGTGATATAATTGCTTAAAGCATCGATCCACACATAGATAACATGGTCCTCATCGATGGGGCAGGTGATTCCCCAATCAAAGGTTGTTCTGGAGACACTAAGATCATCCAGTCCCTCCTCGATAAAGTTAATCATCTCATTGCGACGGCTTTCTGGTTGGATGAAATCAGGATTATTTTTAATATGATCCAGTAGCGGTTTAGCATATTTGCTCATCTTAAAAAAGTAACTTTCTTCCGCCACCCACTCTAAAGGACGTCCACAATCAGGGCAGACCTCCTCCTCTGAAACCTGTCTTTCCTGCCAGTAGCTCTCACAGGGAGTACAATACCAGCCTTCATATTTGTCGAGATAAATATCTCCCTGTTCATAAAGTTTTTTGAAGATCTCCTGCACAACCTGCTGATGATTTTCGTCAGTGGTTCTAATAAACTGGTCATATTCAATCCCCAGCTCCTGCCAGAGATCAATAAAAGTGGCCACAATTTTGTCTACATATTGCTGGGGTTCAGTCTCTGCCTCAGCTGCCTTCCTTTCAATCTTTTGCCCGTGTTCATCTGAGCCAGTTAAAAACATGGTATCAAAACCTCGCAATTTTTTATAACGAGATATGGCATCGGCAGCTGTAGTGGTATAGGCATGACCAATATGTAGGCGATCACTGGGATAATAAATAGGGGTGGTAACATAAAAAGTATCTTTTTTGCTCATAATCATCTCTCCTTTAGTCTCTTAAGCAAGGACTTAATTTATTTATTGTCAATTTTAGCATCAATAGCAATGGCAACCTGGTAAACTTCACTTTTGGGCATATCTCTAACCTCTGCCACTTCCTTAATAGCCTGTTTTTTTGTAAATCCTTCCGACATGAGTAACTTAAGGTGCTCTAATACTGTAATATCGGCAAAATCCAGCTCATCTTCTGCCGGTTCTCGTCCTTCAAGGACCAGAACGACTTCTCCCCTGACCTGCTTATCCTTTAATTTATCAGCTAATTCAGCGGCTGTACCATATAGTTTCTCCTCATGCATCTTGCTAATTTCACGCACAATTGCTATTCTTCGCTCCGGTATTTTAGCAGCTAAATCCTGTAAAGTTTCTAAAAGGCGATAGGGGGACTCATAGATAACCACTGTCTTTTCCTCAGCTATGACCTCGGCCAGTCTATCCTCTCTCTCCTTGCCCTTGCGGGGCAAAAAACCTTCGTAGGTAAACCTGGTGGTGGAAAAACCTGATACCACCAGGGCAGGCAATATAGCAGAAGCCCCGGGCAGAGGGATTATTTTTGCTCCAGCCGAAAGGGCTTTTTTGATTATAATCTCTCCCGGGTCTGAAATCCCCGGCGTGCCAGCATCGCTTACCAGAGCAATATCCTGTCCCTGACCCAATTTATCCAATAGCTTTTTTGTTCTTTTTACCTCATTATGCTGATGATAACTTAAAAGGGGCTTTTCTATCTCAAAATGTTCTAATAATTTGCCAGTACGTCTGGTATCCTCACAGGCAATTAAATCTACTTCTTCTAAAATCCTTAAAACTCTCAGGGTTATATCTTCTAAATTACCAATGGGAGTTGGGCAGATAAAAAGCTTTCCTGGAATCATGAAATCTCCCTCTCCTGTTGGGCTGATTTTTTTGTTTTGATAATTTCTTTATTTTCCATCTGATTTTCCAGCAGTTGCAGACAAAAAAGACAGTCACCCTCTCTTCTATCACCGAAATTCAAAGGACAGATATGGTATTCCTCCTGGTATAGTTGGGCTAAATTATAGGTTGCCTGCTGCTGTTTTTCATAGTCAGGGCTCTCATCTTCTTTGCGTTGAAAAATCATATCTTTTAAATCAGAGTTTTCCTTTTTTAGCTTTTCATTCTCCTGATAAAGGCGATAAGTTATATCTTTAAGCTCCTGAAATCTCAGGGAGAGCTCCTCAATTTCTTCCTGAAAGTAAGCCAGGGTGCTTAAAATTTCTTCATCCACAGTGGCTCCTCCTAACTTTTAACTAATCCTTTCTCTTTATTCTTCGTAACCCTCAATATGGTCAAGGTCAACTTCAACAGTTTCTTTTTCATTGATTGATACCTTAACTGTCTTTTTAATTAAATTTCTATCTATAACTTTACCGGAACCGATTGCCAGCTCGACCTTTTCTCCATAATCAGGCATCTCTTTCTTCATCTTCTTATAGCAATCAGCTTCGTATCGCAAACAGCACATAAGTCGACCACAGAGACCAGAAATCTTGGCCGGATTAAGGGAAAGCTCCTGTTTTTTGGCCATCTTGATAGATATTGGCTTAAATTCTCGTAAAAACCTGGTACAACAGGAGGGCATGCCGCAGGGGCCTAAACCACCGATCATTTTGGCTTCATCTCTTACACCAATCTGCCTTAATTCTATCCTGGTCTTAAAAACTCTGGCCAAATCCTTAACAAGTTCGCGAAAATCCACTCTTCCATCAGCAGTAAAGTAAAAGATAACTTTATTATGATCAAAAGTATACTCCACATCGACTAACTTCATTGGTAGACCATGGTCATCTATTTTATCAAGACAGATAGCAAAAGCTTCTTTTTCCAATCTTTTATTTTCTTCATACTTCTCCTTATCCTTTAAAGTAGCCTCTCTCAAGACCGGTTTTAAAGGTTCCACTATCTCACTCTCTTCCAGGTTGCGGGGCGGCATTACCACCATACCATATTCTATACCTCGAGAAGTCTCCACAATAACATAATCTTCTTTTTTTAGCTCTAAATCACCAGGAGCGAAGTAATATACTTTTCCAGCTGGTCGAAAAACAACTCCAACCACTGTTTTCATCTTTTCCACCTCTTAATTGCCACAAAATTTATATCCTGATATTTCAGGTTAACCGGAATAACCGGAGTAAATATTTTTTAGTCTTAGCAAAAAAACCTGTAAAGCTAGATCTGATCTGACATTGCTCTCTATATCTTTTTTGAGCTGTAAAGCTCCCTCTAAAGCTTCTATAGCCTCAGCTGAAGTTAGTTCTTTTCTTAACTTTTTCTGCCTTTGATAATAGTCAAAATTAATGAGCAGGGTCTGATCCTCTGCGTTATCTACAATCATTATGTCGCGCTGCCAGTCTACCAGCAAATCTGTCAGGGGAAAATCCTGCTCCTGCCAGGTCAGCCATTCCTTGCTCTGAGAAAAAATATTAAAATAACTGAACTTATGGGGCGAGCTTAAAAAATCTAAAATGCTCTTTCTCCGGCTTAAAATCTCATTATCTTCAGCCAGCTCCCGGGCTTTTCCCGGGCTTCCACCACTTAAACTGGCTATTATCGCTGCTTTTTCAGGCGATATTCCCTGCTCAAGCAGCATTTCTTTGATCTCTGCCGCTGGCTTAGGTGTCAATCTAATTTGCTGACAGCGTGATAAAATCGTGGGCAGCAATAAATCCTCCTCTTCCGCTAAGAGTATCAAAGTAGCATATTGAGGTGGAGATTCTAGGGTTTTCAAAAGCGAATTAGCTGCTGCTCTGGACATTTTATCTGCTTCAGCGATAATAAAAAAACGCCTCTGTCCTTCGTAGGGTCTGAAAGCCAGTCGACGCTGCATTTCTCTCATCAAATCAATTCCCAGCTCTTTTTTTCCTGCCGGGCGACGGAAAATCCTAAAATCCGGGTGATTATTGTGTTCTATTTTCCGACAGCTAAGACACTGACAGTTGTCTTCACCCTGCTCTTGACAGAGGTAGGCCTGAGCTAGCTTTTTAGCTAAATTTTCTTTGCCCAACCCTCTTTGTCCCAGAAAAAGATAAGCATGGCTTAACCTTTGTTTTTCTCGCTGGCTTTGAATTAATCTATTAACTTCTTCTGAGCCGGCAAAATTTTTCTGCGGCATTCTAGCTTCCTCTCCTATATATTTAATTGAGTATTCATTGTTTGTTAAGCTTAAAAATCAAATAAATTTACAGAAAATATTATTTAAGACTGGCAGGGAGCTTTTTTTGGACAATTTTTCTTATTTTTTCCTGTACTTCATCTTTACTACCAGCAGCCTCTACAATAACTATCCTATCAGAAAACTTATCAGCCAGCTTTAAATATCCCTGTCTTACCCTGTGGTGAAAATTAATCTCTTCTCTTTCTAACCTATCGCCCAGTTTATTTCGAGATAAATCTCTAGCTCGTCTTAAACCTGCCGCTACCGGTAAGTCCAGCAATATTGTTAGATCGGGATGCAACTCCTCTACCGCCCAAAAGTTGATCTTTTCAACTAACCTCATATCCAGTCTTCTGCCATACCCCTGATAAGCCAGGTTAGAGTCATAATATCTATCAGAAATCACAATTTTTTCCTGAGCTAAAGCCGGTTTAACCAATTCACTAACATGCTGGGCTCTATCAGCAGCATATAATAAAATTTCGGTACGAGGTTCCATCTCTTCATAAACAGGGTCTAAGAGCAGATCTCTTATTTTAGCTCCAATCTTTGTATCACCGGGTTCTCGAGTCAATTGAACCTGATGGTTATTAGCAGTTAAATAATCCGCTAAAAGTTTTGCTTGAGAACTTTTACCTGAACCCTCAATACCCTCTAAAGTTATGAAATATCCGGCCATTCTTTCCTTTACCCCCTACCAACATTGCCTGGCAAAATATATGGTGGTCGTTTAGAATATCTTATCACAAACAGGGGGTTAATGCAATCTAACCTCAAAGCTAAATAAGGTAGCAAGGAGTTCTTTCCCGACCCTTTGCTACCCTATAGAAAGCACTTTAATTGTACCTTTTAAACCCTTTATACCCTGACCTGGGTTTCCTGCTCTGCTCTTTTAGCCTGTAGATAACGATCTACTTCCATGGCGGCCCTGGCCCCACTGGCAGCAGCGGTGATTACCTGCTGGTAACGACTGTCCTGTATATCTCCTGCAGCAAAGATGCCAGGAATATTGGTCCTTTGAAAGCCACTGGTTTCAATATAGCCAGCCTCATCGAGCTCTAATTGACCCCGAAACAACTCCGTGTTAGGTTCATAGCCGATTGCGATAAATAAAGCTGATATATCCAGCAGCTCCTTTATCTTTTCGGTCTGGTTGTTTTTAATCTTAAGGCCTGATAATCTGCCGTCAGAACTTAATAACTCCACCACTTCACTATTATACAGACATTCTATGTCCTTATTACTAGCTATCTTTTCCTGGATCAATTCATCGGCTCTAAATTCTTCCCGGCGGTGAATGAGGTAGACCTTCCGGGCAAACCTGGTTAAAAAATCTGCCTCTTCCAGGGCAACATTGCCTCCGCCTACCACAGCAACTCTTTTATCTCGATAAAGGGCTCCATCACAGGTAGCACAATAGGAAACTCCTTCTCCCGTTAGCTGCTGTTCTTTCTCTAAACCCAGGGGACGGGGCTGAGCACCGGCGGCGATAATTACTGTTCTGGTTTGATAACTGCCCTCAGAGGTAGTGATGGTATAGGGTTTATCCTTAAAATTCACTTTTTCTACAATATTAAAATCCAGTTGAACCTGAAAGTGTTCAGCCTGTTCTAAAAGCCGACTACCAAACTCAGCTCCAGAGATCCCCTCTGGAAAACCAGGAAAATTTTCCAATTCATCAGTATTAATTATCTGCCCTCCTGGTTGAGGACCATTAATTACCACCGGTTCTAACCCAGCTCTTCCAGCATAAATAGCAGCTGTTAGGCCGGCTGGACCACCACCTATGATGACAAGATTTTCCAGTTCATTGCTTTTTTCCATGCTCCTTCCCCCCAAAGATGAAAATATTTATAACTACAACCATCTTTTATTGTAACAAATCTAAGGAAAATAGTTGTAAAATAAGATACAGCTAATTAGTTATCTACGCTATAGTTAGGAGCTTCTCTGGTTATATTTACATCATGGGGATGACTCTCTCGCAAACCAGCAGGGGAGATGCGAATAAAGGTGGTCTCATTCTGCAGCTCAGGAATAGTTGCTGTTCCACAATAGCCCATACCTGATTTCAAGCCCCCGGTCAACTGATAGAGAGTGTCGCTCAAGGGGCCTTTATAGGGCACCCGGCCTTCTACACCTTCAGGAACTAGTTTTTCCTCTTCTTCAATATCCTCCTGGGAATAACGATCTTTACTTCCCTTTTCCATCGAGGAAATAGAGCCCATTCCCCGATAAACTTTATAGCTTCTTCCTTTATAGATTTCCTTTTCTCCTGGACTTTCAGCTGTGCCAGCCAGCAGACTGCCCACCATTACCGCGTCAGCACCGGCAGCTATAGCTTTAACTATATCCCCGGAATATTTTATACCACCATCTGCTATCACTTTGCCGTCATATTTTTCAGCAACCCTGGCAGCTTCCATAACTGCTGTAATTTGCGGTACTCCGATACCAGCAATAACTCTTGTGGTACAGATTGAACCTGGACCCACACCAACTTTTACCACTTCTGCACCAGCAGCAAATAACGCTTCAGCACCTTCAGCGGTGGCCACATTACCGGCTATAATAGGAGTATCGGGATATTTATCTTTCATCTCCTCCACCATGTTAATAACCCCGGCTGAATGGCCATGGGCAGTATCTATCACCAGCATATCAACGCCAGCTTCCACCAGGAGGGCAGCTCTTTCCCTGGCAGCTGAACCCACTCCTATGGCAGCAGCTACCTGTAATCTTCCCTGGTCATCTTTGCTGGCCTCTGGATGTTTGCGCACCTTTTCAATATCCTTTATAGTTATTAAGCCCTGTAAGATATCATCCTCATCTACTAAGGGCAGCTTTTCAATCTTATGGCGTTGTAAAACCTCTTTAGCCTGATTTAAAGTAGTACCTACGGGGGCAGTCACCAAATCCTCAGCAGTCATCACCTCTTTTATAGGACGGTTATAGTCTTCTATAAAACGGAGATCTCGATTGGTCAAAATACCTACCAATTTCTTTTCTTCATCTACAATGGGCACTCCTGATATGCGATAACGAGACATTAATTTCTCTGCTTCCGAAATCATATCCTCTGGAGACAGATAAAAGGGATCAATAATGACCCCACTCTCTGAACGTTTTACTCTATCAACTTCCTGGGACTGCTCCTGGGGTGTCATATTTTTATGCAAAACCCCCAGCCCACCTTCTCTAGCCATGGCAATAGCCAGATCAGATTCTGTCACAGTATCCATCGCAGCACTTAAAATCGGTTTTTTCAAAGTGATATGATCAGCTAAACTGGTGGTAACGGAAACATCTTTGGGTTTTACTTCAGAATAAGCTGGTTGCAAAAGAACATCATCAAAGGTCAAAGCTTCTCCCTTTATTCGCTCAGTTAAATCACTCATTAAACAAACCTCCCTCTCTCCATTTATTCTTTATAAAAAAACCGCCTGGCCAATAAATTCATATGGCCGGGACGGTTAAAAGTCGTATTAAATTTCACTCCGTCCTGCTAAAGCCCGAGTTAAAGTAACCTCATCAGCATACTCTAAATCCCCACCGGCTGGAAGTCCCTGGGCCAGGCGGGTGATTTTTACATCCAGGCCTTCAAGAACCCTCTGCAAATACAGCGCTGTAGCATCGCCTTCAGTACTGGGGTCAGTAGCTATGATTACTTCCTTAACCTGCAGATCCTCTATTCTCTGACGAAAGTTGTCAAGACAGAGATCTTCAGGGCCCACATCATCTAAGGGGGATATCAGCCCCTGCAAGACATGATAAAACCCTTTAAATTCACCAGTTTTTTCCATCGCCACTACATCGCGAGAGCTCTCTACAACACAAAGAAGTTGACTATCTCTTTCTGTAGAAGTACAGATCTGACAGAGATCCTCTTCTGTAATATTATGACATTGAGAGCAAAAAGAGATGCTAGCTTGAAAATTTGTTAAAGCTGCTGCCAGCTCTTCAATCTCCTCCTGGTTCTTATCCAGCATATGAAAAGCAAGCCGGGTGGCAGTCTTAGTGCCAATACCCGGCAGCTTCTCTAATTCAGCAATAAGTTTTCTTAAAGCTCGAGGATAGGAGTACATTTAAAACATCCCCGGCAGATTCATTCCTCCAGTGATATCTCCCATTTCATCTTCAATCATTTCCTGAACTTTTCTCATAGCTTCATTAATGGCCGCCACAATTAAGTCCTCCAGCATCTCAGCATCTTCAGGATCCATGGCCTCGGGATCTATCTCTAAATCTACTAAGTCTTTCTGTCCATTCACCACTGCTTTGACAACTCCACCGCCAGAAGTCGCTTCAATGGTTTTTTCAGCTAAGTCTTCTTGCATTTTCTGCATCTTAGCCTGCATTTGTTGAGCTTGTTTCATCATCTTTTTCATGTTCATCATGATTACCTCCTTGTAAATTAGCTAATATTTTTTTCTGCTCCTGCAACACCTCAGCAGAGACAGTTATTATCTCTCCACCAATCTTTCTCTGGGCTCTTTTAATTATATCATTAGAGCTCTGGGATGCAACCTCACTGCCATTATCTGCTACTTCTGTTCTCTTATCGTTAGAATTATTGCTCTGATTCTGACCCTCCCGGGTACTAAAGGGTTTACCCTCCAGGCGAAATTCTAATTCAAAGTTTCCTCCTAATTTTTCCTGCATAATATTAGCGATTAGGTCTCTTTCACTTCGGGCATTCTGCAGATGAAATTTTTTCCCTGGAGGAAAATCCAAGATTACTTTCCCTCCTGTCTGCTGCGGCAGTTGAGATTCTTTAACCATGGCATGGGTTTTAATATCCTCATCCTTAATAGCCAGTAAAATATCCTGCCAGATCTGCTGCTGAATATTTTCATTATCCCTGCCAGGCTCTTCACTCTCATAAGCTTGACTTTTCTCTAAACTTCCCTGCTCCTGGACTTTTTTCTTGTCTACTGCTAAATTTTCTTTATCTTTTTCTTTCTCTTTTTCTTTATTTTGTTCTCTAATTACTCTATTATCGCTCTCTTCATCGCTTACTCCATCACTCTCTTCTTTTAAAGGAACATTAGATTCCTTAACAGGGGAATATTCCCTTTCCAGGCGAGCAAGTCTCTTAGATAAACCGACTAAACTATCATCGCTCTCAGGTTCACAGGCTCTAACCAGAGTCATCTCCAAAAGAATACCTGGCCGGCTGGAATGGCGCAGTCGCCCTTCAAGTTCAACCAGCCTGTCGACTAAATAATTGATCTCCTCTTGAGAAAATAAAGTGGCATCTTTCTCTATTAATTGCTGACGATTTTCCGCTAAGTCAGCCACTGCCAGGCCCAAATCTCCATTAGCAGCCAGCATTAATTGACGACAATAATCAACTAAATCGGCAGTTATCCGGCTATAATTACGACCTGCCTGCTGTAAGCTGGCAAGCAACTGTAATACTTCTTCAGTCTCTCCCTGAGCTATTAAATTTACCAGTCTAGATAGGGAACTAATTTTAACTTTACCCAGCATCTCCTCTAAATCCGCTAAGGTAATTTCCTTATCACAATAAGAAATGGCCTGATCTAGAAGGCTAATGGCATCGCGCATACCTCCATCAGAAGCCTCGGCTAATAATTGCAAAGCCTGCTCACTGGCTTCTACGCCTTCTTCCTTAACTATATACTCTAACCGCCCCACCAGTTCCTGACAGGTCAACAGAGAAAAATCAAAGCGCTGACAGCGGGACAATATGGTAGGAATAACGTTATGGGGTTCTGTGGTAGCCAGAATAAATACCACCTTATCTGGCGGCTCTTCCAATGTTTTTAATAAAGCATTAAAGGCATGCCGGGTGAGCATATGGACTTCATCTATGATATAAATTTTGTAGCGCCCTTCACCAGGATAGAACTTAACCTTTTCTCTAAGCTCTCTAATCTCATCAATGCCGCGATTTGAAGCAGCATCGATCTCAATTACGTCCAGGGCTTCTTCCTTTTCTATGCGCTGACAATTGCGACACTGACCACAGGGTTCAATCTCTTCTTCCTCCAGGCAATTTAAAGCCCGGGCATAAACTTTAGCAGTAGAGGTCTTGCCGGTACCTCTAGGACCAGCAAAAAGATAAGCATGGGCAATGCGATCATATTTTATTGTATTGACCAGTGTTTTAACTATATGCTGCTGACCAACTAAATCAGCAAACTTTTTAGGTCGATATTTACGATAAAGAGAGATAAAGGCCATGGTTAACCCCCTGAATTTTCTGCCAACTGCTAGCAAAATAAAATCAAAATAAAATTATGTCATTTATAAATAAGCCTACTTTTATTATATATAGTATTCAATTAAAAAGATAAAAATCCTGCCCAAATTAAAAAATGGCCGCACACCGCCATCGAACTCCCTCTCCAGAGCGTTACCCTAACAGTTAGCTCGAACCAGGCGCCCTTGCGGCACATGGAGACATCTGCTTACCGCTGCTTCCTCCCGGACCTGACGGGGTTCACAGAGCTCCATTGCGCAAGACCCGATTGTCAACACCACTTATCAGGGCCTGACCTCCAAAGAACAAGCCCTCAGCGCGGCCTTCGACCCTGCTATAGCGGCTTGCAGGTTACAGGGCACCGCTACCGCCCCATCTAGTACGGCCAAACTTGTATTCTAATTAGAGCAACAACAACTTTAACAATTTTTCTGCCTGATTAATATTTTAACTTATTTACAACTATTAATCAAGGGGCTGACCTGATTTTTTACCGAGAAATAATTGCAATTTAATTTTTCTCCATGATAAAATGAAAACGAAATTAAAGTAAAAATAAACTCAATTGGGAGAGTGATATTAATGAGAATTGTTATGTTAGAACCCTTAGGGATTACTCGAGAACTAGCACTAAAACTGGCTGAACCTATTAAAACAGCCGGCCATGAATTTATTTACTATGATAATAGACCAGAAGAGAAAACAGAAATCATTGCTAGAAGTAAAGAGGCTGATATTTTGATCGCCAGCAATATCCCCTTAGATAAAGAAGTTTTAGAGCAGTGTCCTCAATTGCAGATGATCTCAGTGGCCTTTACCGGTGTTGACCATATTGACATGGAATATTGTCGGGACCATGATATTACTGTTTCTAATTCTTCTGGCTATGCCAACCAGGCCGTCGCTGAACTGGTGATAGGCTTAATAATATCTTTAAAAAGAGATTTAATCACCTCTAACCAAAAGGTTCGCCAGCAGGGCACCGGCAAAGACCTGGTGGGCCAGGAACTAAAGGGGAAAAAATTTGGTATTATTGGTACCGGAGATATTGGTCTAGAAACAGCCAAGCTGGCTAAAGCCTTTGGCTGTGAGTTATTAGGTTATAGCCGTAGTGAACGCTCAGAAGCCAAAGAGCTGGGTATAAAATATATGACTATGACAGAGTTATTGAAGGAAAGCGATATTATAAGTTTACATGTCCCCTTAACCAGAGAAACAGAGGGGCTTTTAGGCCAGGAAGAAATCAAAAAAATGAAATCTTCTGCTATCCTAATCAATGCAGCTCGAGGTCCAGTAGTTGATAGTAAAGCCTTAGCTCAGGCTCTAAGAGAAGATAAACTCGCTGGCGCTGGAATTGATGTCTTTGAACAGGAGCCGCCTATACCAGAAGATCATCCACTGTTGAATGCTCCTAAGGTAGTGGCAACACCTCACATAGGCTATGCTACCAGAGAAGCCTTTCAAAAAAGGGCTAAAATCGTTTTTGATAATATCGAAAAATGGCTGGCAGGAGAAGCACAAAATGTCATGAATTAAAATATGGATTAAAAAATAAAAAAACCTCCACTTCATAGTAGAGGGCAGTTATTGAAAAATATAAAAATGGCGGAGAGGGAGGGATTCGAACCCTCGGTAGCCAACAAGGGCTACACATGATCTCCAATCATGCTCCTTAAGCCAGACTCGGACACCTCTC